>Ga0247836_1000004_pt1 | contig 340576 bp, 278 predicted proteins | sample LaCruzMarch2015__4_FD_187116 | JGI IMG/M metagenome (GOLD analysis project Ga0247836, IMG submission 187116) | Freshwater microbial communities from meromictic Lake La Cruz, Castile-La Mancha, Spain - LaCruzMarch2015_14m | ecosystem: Environmental > Aquatic > Freshwater > Lake | place: Spain...
GAGGCCTATGCGGGGCGAAAGCCCCGCGCGGCGACGCCGAAGGTGCCTGATACTGCGAACGAAATGGGAAATCAGCTCGATATCGTCAAAACCCGCTCGAATATCGCGCTATTCAGAGGTTCCTTAGTTATGAAGCTCTATTACGTACCGGGAGCGTGTTCTTTGTCTCCCCACATCGCCCTGCGCGAAGCCGGCCTCAATTTCGCTCTTGTAAAAGTCACACCGGCCTCCGGCGCCCATAAACTTGACAAAACTGCCGATGGAACCGATTTTTTGGACATCAACCCGATCGGCGTGGTGCCCGTTCTCGAGCTTGAAGACGGCACGACATTAACCGAAGGTCCCGCAATCGTTCAGTACATCGCCGATCAGGCACCAGAGGCAGTACTGGCGCCACCGAACGGGACGCTACAGCGGGCGCAAATGCAGTCCTGGCTGAACTTCATCAGCACGGAACTCCACAAAGGAATGGCTCCGCTATTCAACCCCGCCACACCGGCCGACTATAAACCCATGCTTATCGACAAATTGTATTCTCGTCTGGGTTTTGTGAACCAGCAACTCGACGGACAGTCGTATATGATGGGTGACACGTTCAGCGTGGCGGACCCGTACCTGTTTGTTGTCACCAACTGGGTCGAGAACATGAAATTGAATATTACTCAATTTCCTAACATTGTGAGCTTTCGGAATCGCATGGCGGCGCGACCTGCGGTGCAAGCTGCATTGTCGGCCGAAAAGGGCTGATGACGATCCTTACTCGGGCTTTCATCGAGCTCGGGATTTCCAACGCGGCGATGGCCGATGGGCCCGGCTAAAGATGGGCCCGGCTAAAACTGGCGTGGCACTGCGAAGGTTTGACGCGGCAGCGTTCCATTGCCCTGGTAGGACATCCTGAATAGCGCAGTCGAACGACTGCTGTCGCGAGGATCATGTCATGCACGCATCCGTCCAGACCACGAAGACGACAGCTGGGGGGCAGGCGGTTTATCTGTTTGGACCAGAGCGGACCGACGGTGACGCATCAATGCGCAATTTGCTTGGCGGCAAGGGCGCAAACCTCGCTGAAATGGCCAAGCTCGGCCTTCCGGTCCCGCCTGGTTTCACCATCACGACCGAAGTTTGCATGGCCTACTACGCAGGCGGGAACCGCATGCCGGCATGGCTCAAGGCCCCCGTCGAAGACGCGCTGGCCGGTATCGGCAAAATCGTCGGCGCGACGTTCGGCGACGAGACAGCGCCGCTGCTGGTCTCGGTCCGTTCCGGCGCGCGCGCCTCGATGCCTGGCATGATGGACACGATTTTAAACCTCGGGCTCAACGACCGCACAGTCGAGGGGCTTGCCCGCCGGTCGGGCGACGCACGGTTCGCCTATGACAGCTACCGCCGCTTTATTCAGATGTACGGCAACGTCGTGCTGGAAATGCCCCACGGCGTGTTCGAGGACATTCTCGACAGCTATAAGAACCTCCACGGTATCGCCACCGACGCCGACACGACGGCCGTGCAGTGGCGGGGGGTCGTCGCAAAGTATTTCGAAGCCGTCGAGAAACAGAAGGGTGCGCCGTTCCCTCAGGATTTGCACCAGCAACTTTGGGGCGCGATTTCTGCCGTGTTCAAGTCCTGGTATGGATCGCGCGCGCACGACTATCGCCGCATCAACGCGATACCCGACGATTGGGGCACGGCGGTCAACGTCCAGGCCATGGTCTTCGGCAACCTCGGCGGCACGTCGGCCACGGGCGTCGCCTTCACCCGCAATCCATCGACCGGGGCAAAGGAATATTACGGCGAGTTTCTGATCAACGCCCAGGGCGAGGACGTGGTCGCTGGCATCCGGACGCCGCAGGTGCTGACCGAGGCGGCGCGCAAACAGATGGGGGCGAAGCGGGCCTCGCTCGAGGGCGCGATGCCAACTGCCTACGCAGAGTTGGCGCAGGTGTTCGAACGGCTCGAAGCGCACTACTGCGATATGCAGGACATCGAATTCACGATCGAAGACAACCGGTTGTGGCTGTTGCAGACCCGGTCGGGCAAGCGCACGACACAAGCCGCGCTCAAAATCGCCGTCGATATGGTCGCCGAAGGGTTGATCACCCAGCGTGAAGCCTTGCTGCGGATCGACCCTGATCAACTCGACCAGTTGCTCCATCCGACGCTCGACCCGGATGCGCCGCGCCAGCTGCTGACGTTGGGGCTACCAGCGTCTCCGGGTGCGGTCTCCGGCGAAGTCGTCTTCACGCCTGAGGCAGCCGAAGCTGGCAAGGCGAAAGGACGCTCGGTCATCCTGGTGCGCACCGAGACGAGCCCAGAGGACATTCGCGGCATGCACGCCGCAGCAGGCATTCTGACGGCGCGTGGCGGAATGACGAGCCACGCCGCCGTCGTGGCCCGCGGCATGGGCCGGCCGTGCGTCGTCGGCGCCGGAGCCGTCAAGATCGACATGGCCGCCCGTTCGTTCACGGTCGCTGGCGTTACCGTCAAGGCTGGCGAGGTGATCACCATCGATGGCGCATCGGGCCAAGTACTTGCCGGTGCCGTGCCAATGCGCCAGCCTGTGATGGCTGGAGGCTTCCACGCCATGATGGCGATGGCCGATGCCGAGCGGCGGCTCGCGATCCGCGCCAACGCCGACACGGCGGCAGACGCGGCGGCAGCCGTCCTGTTCGGCGCCGACGGCATCGGCTTGTGCCGCACCGAGCACATGTTCTTCGATACCGCCAAAATCCTCGCGATGCGTGAAATGATCTGCGCCGACACCGAGGCAGGGCGGCGGGCGGCACTCGCCAAAGTTTTGCCTATGCAGCGCGCTGATTTTGTCAGCTTGTTCGAAGCGATGGCCGGAAAGCCGGTCACGATCCGCCTGCTCGACCCGCCGTTGCACGAGTTCCTGCCCGCCGGTGAAACCGAAATCTTAGGCGTAGCGAAGGCCCTTGGCATCACCGTCGAGCGGCTGAAATCGCGGATAGCCGACCTCCATGAGGTCAACCCGATGCTCGGCTTCCGGGGCTGCCGTCTAGCGATCCGCTATCCCGAAATCGCCGAGATGCAGACCCGTGCCATCCTCGAAGCAGCTGTCATCGCCGCCAAGTCGACGGGCAAGCCGGTGACGCCCGAAATTATGGTGCCGCTCATCGCCTACCGCGCCGAATTCGACGTCGTTCGCGCAGTAATCGACCGGACGGCGAGCGCGGTCGCCGTAGAGACCGGCTCACCAATGGTCTATGAAGTCGGCACGATGATCGAGCTGCCACGGGCCTGTCTCGTCGCTGGCGATATCGCGCGCGGAGACGATGGGGCAGGGTTTTTCTCGTTCGGAACCAATGACTTGACCCAAACCTGCCTAGGGCTGTCGCGCGATGACGTGCGTCCGATCCTGCTGTCGTATGATGACCAGGGCATCTTCCCGCGCGATCCATTCCAGTCGATCGATCTGGCCGGCGTGGGAGAATTGGTCGAAATTGGCGTCGCGCGCGGCCGCAAGGCCAAGCCCGGCCTCAAGATCGGCATTTGCGGCGAGCATGGCGGCGACCCGGCTTCCGTCGCGTTCTGCCATGACCAGGGCCTCGATTACGTGTCCTGTTCGCCCTACCGCATTCCCGTGGCACGCTTGGCGGCGGCTCAAGCGGCGATCCGGGCCGGCGCCGCAAAGCCAGCATCGGAAGCCTAGTTGAGGCAATTGATGCCCCAGATGCTCCAGCTGCCTCGCGGGCGGGGCGGGCAAGATCTCCGGACTATACACCTCACCTGTGCATTGTCCGTTGCTCAGACGTGGTTTTTGTGAAACAAAGGTCAAGCCTGGGCGGGCTTCCGCGCTGGGCCAGTATCGTTTGCGGCGCTTGTCGACCCCGTCGGCGCCTTGAGATGGAGAGACCCCGTATGGCACGTGTCACCGTCGAAGATTGCGTCGATAAGGTCCCGAACCGGTTTGAGCTCGTTCTGCTCGCCGCGCACAGGGCCCGCGGCATCGCGAACGGTAGCGCCATCACAGTCGAGCCGGAAAACGACAAGAACCCCGTCATCGCCTTGCGCGAGATCGCCGACCAGATGGTGCAGGTCTCCGACATGCGCGAGGGCCTGATCCACTCCATCCAGAAAAATGTCGAAGTCGACGAGCCAGAGGCCGCTGCCGCCCCGGTTCTGGCGCCCGACCGCCGCCTGCCGATGTTGGGCCGCGACGAGATGGGTCGCGACGGCGTCATCGATACGATGACGGAAGAGCAACTTCTGCGCGGTCTCGAAAGCTCGACGCCGAGCGATACGTCGTCCTCGACCAACGGCCGCGGTGAGCGCGACCGTGGCGAGCGGGACGGCCGCGAGGGCCGTGATCCCCGCGACCGCCTAGATCGCAACCGGTAATTAAAGTCGCAGCCGCAGCTACGCTGACAGTTGGTGCCCCTGGCCGCCGCTGAGGTCAGCCAGCATGCCCGCTGCTGCGCGGGGCTCACCGGTAAAGTTGTGGCCGGAAACCCGTGCCGTAAAACGTCGCTTGAGGATGCAGGCCTCACCCCTTACCTTCCGTCTACCGTCGGCGGCAAATGCCCCGGCAAAACGCAAGGCCAACTGCACCCATGATGCGCCAGTACGAGCTCACTGAGCGCGTTTTGAGCTACGATCCCAAGGCTGACGAGGCGCTCCTCAACCGCGCGTACGTCTACGCCATGAAAAAGCACGGCGATCAGAAGCGGCGCAACGGCGACCCGTACTTTTCCCACCCGCTCGAAGTCGCCGCGATTTTGACCGGTCTTCGGCTCGACGACGCGACGATCGCGACGGCGCTGCTGCACGACGTGATCGAAGATACCGACGGAACGCGCACCGAGATCGAACAGCTGTTTGGCCCCAAGATCGCCGAATTGGTCGACGGGCTGACCAAGATCCGCCGTCTGGACTTGATGTCGAAAAAGGCCGAGCAGGCCGAGAATTTCCGCAAGCTGCTGTTGGCGATTTCGAGCGATATCCGCGTGCTGCTCGTCAAGCTTGCCGACCGTCTGCACAACATGCGGACCCTCGAACACAACCCGCCCGAAAGCCGCGAGCGCAACTCGCAAGAGACCCTCGACATCTACGCGCCGCTGGCTGGCCGCATCGGCATGCACGAGATGCGCGAAGAGTTGGAGGGGTTGGCGTTTCGCTGGGTCAATCCGCAGGCGTTCCGGGCGGTGTCGGAAAAGCTCGCCGAGTTGCGTCGCACGACAGCTGGTCTGATCGACGAGACAACGTTGGCGCTCGAAGCAAACCTGCGCGATCACGACATCGATGCAGTGGTCACGGGGCGCGAGAAGAAGCCTTACGCCATCTGGGACAAGATGGTGCAGAAGAAGACCAGCATCGAGAAATTGTCGGACATCTACGCGTTCCGCATCAAGGTCGATACGGTCGACGAATGCTACCGTGCGCTGGGCCTCGTGCACACGATGTGGCAGGCCATTCCGGGCCGCTTCAAAGACTACGTGTCGTGCCCCAAGCAGAACAATTACAAGTCGCTGCACACGACCGTGATCGGGCCGCGCAATCAGCGCGTCGAGCTGCAGATCCGCACGCATCGGATGCATCAGATCGCCGAGTACGGGATCGCTGCCCACGACATCTACAAAGACACGCGGCGCGGATCGACTGGGGTCAACGGCGCAAACGGGAGCCACGGCCCCACCGCGTCGAATGGCGCCAGCGCGCCAAACCTCTCCGACGAGAGCGCGATCCGCCCGTATATCTGGTTGCGCAAGATGGTCGAGAGCCTGACAGACGGCTCCAATCCTGAAGAATTCCTGGAACAGACCAAGCTCGAGCTGTTCCGCGATCAGGTGTTCTGCTTCACCCCCAAGGGCGGCTTGATCGCGCTACCGCGCGGAGCAACACCGCTCGATTTTGCCTATGCGGTCCATACCGATATTGGCAACATCGCGAGTGGCGCGGTCGTCAACGGCCGCCAAGTGCCGATCGAGACGAAGTTGCGCAACGGCGACGAGGTCGAGGTGCTGACGACCAAGGGCCACGTGCACCCCGAAGCCTGGGAGGCGTTCGCCGTCACAGGCCGGGCGCAACTCGCGATCCGCCGCCAATCGCGCGACGCCCGACGCCGTCGCCAGATCGAACTTGGCCGCCGCCTGCTTGCCGCGCAGTTCCATCGCGCCGGTGCCGAGCCGCCCGACGATTTCCACAAACTCGCCATGCGCTTCAATCAGCGCACAGCCGACGACGTGTTGATCGCGATCGCACGCAACGAGATCGGCATCGACGACGCCGTGGCGGCACTCGATGTCGAGGGGCGCGTCGCCGACGCGGCAGGCGGCGGTTCACGCAGACGGCGGACCGACCGCGCCGAGCTGGAGGACGGTTGGTTGCGGATATCGAGCGCGAGCAACCTCAAGTTTCGCACGACGGAAGCCCACGCGGGGGCCGAATTGACCGACGCGGCCGCTGGCGATGGCCTTGCCGTTGCAGCCGCGGCTGCTGCCGACGATACGGTGGCCAGTGCGCCGTTCGCCGAGGTGCCGCCGTTGGGAATTCCGATCCGTGGCCTCAAGGACGACGTGCCCGTCGCGTTCGAGCCGGGCGGCGCACTACCGGGCGACCGCGTTATCGGTGTGCTGACACCAGACGGCATTCTGGTCTTCCAGATCCATTCGCCGCGCCTCAAAGCCTACGAGCACGAGCGGTGGATCGACGTGACTTGGGACGTCGACCAGCGCAAGCTCGAGCGGTTTCCAGCAACCATCGACGTGGTGGCACCCAATCAGCCCGGCATTCTTGCCCAGATTGCCCAGATCATCGGCCAGGCTGGCGGAAACATCGACAAGCTGAACATGGTCGACCGTGCCAGCGATTTCACGACCATGCGCATTCTGCTGGGCGTCTATGACCTCGCACACTTGACCCATATCATAGCGGGGCTCCGCTCCCACGCCGTCGTCAACGGTGTCGAGCGGGTCTTCGAATAGCAATGCCGCGCGACGACGCTGGCGGCGATGTGCCCGCCAGGGCGCACACGCTGCCGCAAAATGCGGCGATCGGTCCCTTGATCGTGTGGCAGCCTAGCCCCACCTATGTTAAGCCGGTGCGTGATTTGCGTCACGATGTCTCGCGGGCCGGGGGGCTCTAAGACGATGCTATTCAAAGCCCGTGAAAAACCAACGCTGCTACGGCGGATCCGATTGTTGCTGTGGCCGAGAACCAGTTTCTCGCGCAGCGCGCGCTACGTCTGGAAACGGATGTTCCGGCTGAAAGCAACGCCGCACAGAATTGCGGTCGGCTGCGCCGCTGGCGTGTTTGCCTCGATCACGCCTCTCATCAGTGTACAAATGTTGATGGCTGGCCTGATCGCTATCGTTCTGCGCGGCAGCCTTGCGGCGGCTATGCTTGCTACATTCGTCGGCAACCCGTTGAGCTGGCCGTTCATCTGGGGCGCGACCTACGCGGTTGGCGCGTTCCTACTCGGCAGCCCAGGTGCTGCCGAGGCAGCTCCCCTGGCCAATGGCGCTCAGGCGGTCTGGCCTGTGATCTACACCATGCTGATCGGCTCGATTCCGGTTGGCTTGGTCGCCGCGTTCGTGTCCTACGGGCTGGCAGCGCGCGCGGTCGAAGCTGTCCGCGGTGGCAGCGCAATTTCTGTTGCCGGGCTCGGTTTCGACGGGCGTAAGGCGCTAGATGCGGCCACGTCGCGCTTCGGTTCCGCTGCGCGGCAAGGACAGCGCGCCCTCGATCGCATCCGCCAAGAGTTGCGCGCCGAACCATCATGGCGGCTGTGGTGACACAACATCTCCAACGTCCTGCCGCCCTTCGGCTCGGCGTCAATATCGACCACGTCGCGACCGTGCGGAATGCGCGTGGAGGCCCTCACCCCGATCCGGTTCGCGCAGCCCTGCTGGCGATCGCGGCCGGAGCGGACGGCATCACCGCCCATCTGCGCGAAGATCGGCGGCACATTCGCGACGCCGACATGGCGGCGCTGAAGGCCGCGATATCGCGACCGCTCAACTTCGAGATGGCAGCGACCGACGAGATGGTTGCGATTGCCTTGGGGGTGCGCCCGAATGCGTGCTGCCTCGTCCCCGAGCGGCGTGAGGAGCGCACTACGGAAGGCGGCCTCGATGTCATCGGAGCCACCGCTGCTCTGGATGAGCGCATTGCGCAATTGAAGGCAGCTGGCATTCGCGTTTCGCTGTTCGTCGAGCCCGATCCGGCCGCGCTCGAAGCCTCAGTGAAACGCGGGGCCGATATCGTCGAATTACACACCGGGCGCTATTGCGACCTGTCACTTGAAAAAGACAACTGCGGCGTTGCACGCGAATTGGTTCGCATCCGCGAGGCGGCGCGGATCGCCGAGCAACTCGGTCTCGAGGTCCACGCCGGCCACGGGCTGGCATTTGCCACCGTGCCAGCCATCGCAGTCATCCCGGAGATCGTCGAACTCAACATCGGCCATTTTCTGGTCGGTGAAGCGATCTTTTCGGGGCTCGACTCCGCCATACGGCGCATGCGGGCAGTGATGGATGAAGCCCGCGTGCCTGTCGCAAATTGAATAAGTCTAGCGCGGTGGCGCGGCCGATAGGCCGTTTGCGCGCGTGTCGTAAACCCGATATATTGACCACTCAGGCCGCCGATCGGCCATGGCGGCAATGGTGGGTCCCTTTTGGTCCCTCCGGCTCTAGTCCGTGGACGAAGCCGGTAGCGCAGCTCGGGGTACCCATGACAGCGTCTAAACGGCCGGATGCGAAACTTCCGGGCGCCGACAAGGCCTCAGATCGAAAGGCGACAACGGTCGCAACAGCTATGATGGCCAATAAGTCTGGTAAGCCCGCGCGTAGCGGCATCGTCGAGACGCTGATCGTCGCCGTGCAGGCGCTCGCGATCGCGATGGTCGTACGTGTATTCCTGTATCAGCCGTTCAATATCCCGTCCGGTTCGATGAAGGAAACGCTGCTGGTCGGCGACTACCTGTTCGTGTCGAAGCTGTCGTACGGCTACAGCAAGTATTCCTTCCCCGGCAGCTTCAACCTGTTCCAGGGCCGGGTGTTGTCGGCCGAACCCAAGCGCGGCGACGTGGCGGTATTCAAGCTGCCCAAGGATAATTCGACCGACTACATCAAGCGCGTTATCGGCATGCCAGGGGACGAGATCGCCGTGCGCGGCGGGGTCGTCTACATCAACGGAAAAGAAGTACCGAGGGTCCGTTCTGGGCTCTTCACGACGCGCGAAGATTATGGTTCGGCGGTCAAGATCCCGGTTTACGTTGAGACCCTGCCGAACGGCGTCAAGTACAAGGTCCTCGACCGCGAGGTGAATGGACCGTGGGACAACGTGGGCCCCTACAAGGTCCCGAGCGGCCACTATTTCGTAATGGGCGACAATCGCGATAATTCCACCGACAGCCGCGTCCCCGTCGGCCTCGGCGGCGTCGGACCCGTGCCGCTCGAAAACTTCATTGGCCGCGCCGACATCATCTTCTTTTCGGCGACCGTCGACGAGCCGGAGGCGACGTCGTTGTTCATGCCGTGGACGTGGCCCAATTATGTGCGCTGGGGCCGCCTGTTCAACATCGTGCGATGATCCTTCGGAAGCGAAAATTTCGCGCCCTCGAAACGGCGCTCGGCTATCGGTTCAAGTCGGAAGCTTTGCTCGAACAGGCGCTGACCCATTCGAGCGTTCGCGGCGCCGACGCCAAACGCTTGGACAACGAGCGGCTAGAGTTTCTCGGCGATCGCGTTCTTGGGCTGTGCATCGTCGAACGGCTTCACGAGACGCATCCCAAGGCTAAGGAGGGCGAGGTCGCGCGGCGCTACAACACGTTGGTCCGGGCGGAAGCCTGCGCCGCCGTGGCCAGGGCCGTCGGGCTCGGTACCGAATTGCGGCTGTCGCCGAGCGAAGCCGACAGCGGCGGGCGCGAGAAGGACGGGATCCTGGCCGATGCCATGGAGGCCGTGCTGGGCGCGGTTTTTCTCGACGGCGGATTTGGCAAAGCACGCGACGTGGTTCGCCGCATCTGGATCGGCGAGGGCGGTGGCGCCAAACCGGAAGCCGCCAGTGGACATATCGACCCCAAGTCGGCGCTCCAGGAGTGGGCGCAAGGTCGTGGTCTCGCATTGCCCCGATATATCTCGCTCGCACGCACGGGACCTGACCACGCGCCGATGTTTACGTGCGAGGTCATCGTGCCCGGACACGATCCCGCGAGCGGCACAGGTCCATCGAAACGGGCCGCCGAACAGGCGGCTGCAAGCGCCCTACTCGAAGCCGTCGCGCTGATGGCCCAAACGGCCGGTGCGGTCGACAACCAGGACCGCAGACATGCCTGAAGACATTACGAACGGCCTACCGACTTCGACGGCCCCCCCACCGTCTGAGACGCCAGCCAGCCCGACGTCGCCGCAACGCTGTGGCTTTATCGCGGTGATCGGCGCGACGAACGCTGGCAAGTCGACGCTCGTCAACGCGCTCGTCGGCACCAAGGTGACCATCGTCTCGCACAAGGTCCAAACCACACGGACGCAAATTCGTGGCATCGCGATGGTCGGCCAGAGCCAGCTCGTGCTGATCGATACACCTGGCATCTTTGCCCCCCGCCGCCGGCTCGACCGCGCAATGGTCGATGCCGCGTGGGGCAGCGCTCAGGATGTCGACCGGGTGCTGTTCCTGGTCGATGCCAAGCGCGGGCTTTGCGATGACGTCGACGGCATCGTCGACAAACTGGCACAGAGCCGGCGGCCGGTGATCGTGGTGCTGAACAAAGTCGACGCCCTGCCGTTTGCCGAACACGAGCGGCTGTTGATTCTCGCCAGCGAGCTTTCGAAGCGGCTGACGGTCGAGCGGCTTTTCATGGTCTCGGCACTCGACGGCAGCGGGATCGCGGACGTCTCGAACTATCTGGCCGAAACGGTTCCGGTCGGTCCTTGGCACTATCCCGAAGAAGATGTGTCGGATGCCCCGCTCCGGTTCTTGGCCTCAGAGATCACGCGCGAACGGATCTACCATTGGCTGCACCAGGAATTGCCCTACGAGACGACGGTCGAGACCACGAGCTACACCGACCGCAAGGATGGCTCGGTGCGGATCGAGCAGACGATCTTCGTGATGCGCGAAGGTCAGCGCTCGATTGTGCTCGGTAAAGGCGGTCAAATGATCAAGACGTTGTCGATGGAGGCGCGCGAGGAGCTGTCGGCGATCGTCGAAAAACCAGTCCACCTGTTCCTGTTCGTCAAAGTGCGCGAGAGTTGGGAAACCGATCCGGAACGCTATCGCGAGATGGGGCTCGATTACCCCAAGGAATAGCCCGAGGATCAAACCCGGGTCAGACCCTTCGAGAGATGTCTATGGAACTTACGTTTTATCGTTTTCCGATTGTTGCCGCCGCTCTGCTGGTGATGTTGGCTCTCAGCCCCGCTCCGACTGAGGCTGCCGTCCGCCAATGCATGCAGCCAGTTACCAGCGAGATCATACCCGCGCCGAACGATCGGCTGGGCCGCCAAATGGCCCTGCGGTCGTGGAGCGACAAGACACGGCGCCAGCACGGCACGCCGTTTACCAGCTGGCGGGTCGCAACCAAGAAAGTTCTCGGCTGCCGCCCGGCAACCGATGGCAGCGCTGCGTTCCAGTGCGTCGCCTACGCCGCGCCGTGCAAAGTCGAGCAAGTGCCAGGGCGGCGGCAGCCAAACCGCCGCCGCCTCAATCCCGGCGAGGCGATTGAAACGTGATCCTACAGGCGCCCCGGTTCTGACTCATGGAATGGTCTGACGAAGGGATCGTCATTGGCGTCCGACCGCACGGCGAGACGGCTGCGGTCGTCGAGCTGTTTACGCGCGCGCATGGCCGCCACAACGGACTCGTGCACGGCGGACGGTCGCGCAAGGCGCGGCCCATTCTGCAGATCGGCAACCACGTCACCGCGACGTGGAAGGCGCGGCTTTCAGAACAGCTCGGCCATATCGCCGTCGAACTCAACCGCGGATATGCGGCCGCTGCGATGGACGATCCCGATGCGCTCGCGGCGCTGTCATCCATGTGCACCTTGACGCGTCTGCTACCCGAACGCGACCCCCACCCCGATCTGTTCGAGATCACGCTGTTCGTTTTGTCGTATCTCGACGATGCCGCGTTGTGGCCAACGCTCTATGTGCGGTGGGAGATGGCGCTGCTCGATGAACTCGGCGCGGGGCTCGACCTAACATCGTGTGCTGCAACCGCTCGCACGGATGACCTGATTTACGTTTCGCCAAAGTCGGGCCGGGCGGTGTCGCGCGAGGCCGGCAGCCCGTACAGCGAGCGACTGTTGGCGCTGCCGCCGTTCCTGCAGGCGATCCGGCCGACCGGCGCCAATGCACGGGTGCTGCCCGAGGATATCGCAGCAGGGCTGCGGCTGACCGGCTACTTCCTGGAAACGCGCGTGCTTGCCCCGCGCGAGATGACGCTGCCAGAAGCCCGAGGCCGGCTCCTGCGGCAAAGCGAACGTTGATCGAGGGGCATCACCACCCCTATCGATAAGCCGCCGCAATCAGTACGGTGATCATCGGTTCGAGGGCTACCGCCGTGAGATTGTCTGGACGCATTGCAGTCGTGACCGGCTCAGGTAATGGCATTGGCCGCGCCACGGCTCGAGTTTTTGCAGCCGAAGGTGCCGAGGTCTACGTTACCGACCGCGACGGTGCCGCCGCTGAAATCGTCGCCGCAGCATTGCGCGATGGTGGGGCCAAAGCCCATGCCGTCGAGGTCGATGTCACGCGCGGGCAGGATGTCGGCGCGCTGATGCGAACCATCGCGACCACGCATGGCCGTCTCGACGTGCTCGTCAACAACGCCGGGCTCAACGTCCTGACCGACTTCCGCCTGATGACCGATGCCGATTGGGTCCGCTTGCGCGAGGTCAACCTCGACGGCGTGATCCGCGTTGCCCGCGACGGTTTCGAGCTGCTGAAAGCCTCCGGACGCGGGTCGTTGATCAACGTCGCGTCGATCATGGGCAACCGCGGGTTGCGGCCGCTTGCCGCATATTCGGCGACCAAAGGAGCCGTTGCGGCGCTAACACGCGGGCTTGCCGTCGAATATGCCCCCTACAACATTCGCGTGAACACACTCGCGCCCGGTTATGTCGAGACTAAGCTGACCGAGCGTGCGCTCAGGTTCCCCGCCATGCGGCAGGCCCTGATCGACAAGACGCCGATGGGGCGGTTCGGATTGCCGGAAGAGATGGCGCGGGCCGTGCTGTTCTTAGCCAGCGATGATGCTTCCTATGTCACTGGCGCAGAGCTTGCTGTCGATGGCGGGATGGGAGCCGCGCTCTAGCGCAACCCTGCTGCCGCCAGCCGTTACAGGCGGCCAACGGTTTATGAGGTCTACCTGCCCATGCAACGATTTCTAATCTCGTGGCTGCCGGTCGTATCGACGGGGCTTATTCTGGCCGCTGGGCTTGCCGTAACGGACGCCGCTGGCGGGACGTTTACGTTCGACAAATCGCACACCGAAGTCCGCGCATCTTGGGACCATCTCGGATTGTCGCGACAGTCGGCGCGTTTCAGCGACGTGTCGGGCCGCTTGGACTTCGATCCTGAAAATCCCGAAGCCGCCCGCGCCGAAGTCACGATCAAGGTTGCAAGCGTTTCGACCGGTGTCGCTGCGCTCGACAACCATCTGACCCGCACTAAGGATTATTTCGACGCGAGCGCGCATCCTGCGATCACGTTCCGCTCAGAAGGCGTCCGCTCCACCGGCGACAAGTCTGCGGAGATGTCGGGCGCGTTGACGATCAATGGCATCACCAAGCCAGTGACGCTCGGCGTGGTCTGGAACTATCTCGGCCCCCATCCGCTCGGCGCCGTCAACCCGACGTTGAAAGACGTGACGGTGGCGGGCTTCTCGGCACGAGCGCAGATCCTGCGCAGTGAGTGGGGGATCGCGCGCACGATCCCGCTGGTGTCGGACGAGATCCGCATCTCGATCGAGGCCGAGCTACAACTCGAGCCGTTGCAAACCGGCTCGGCAAACTGAACGCCAAGCCGCAGTGCCAATTACAACCAAGCTTTGTCAGCGGTTCTCTGACTTGCTGGTGTCTGCCTTCGGCTTCGTGCCGTCGGACTTCGCAGCGGCAGGCTTGTTTCCGTCTGCTTTGACCCCATCCGTCCTGATCTTGGCGTCGGCTTTAGGCTTGGTCGACATGGTGTCCCCCTTCGCCTTTCCGGCGCTGGGGGCAGGTGGCGTTGGCGGCCGGACGGGTGGAGCTGGTGGCACGACCTCGACGACGCGTGATGCCGATCCCGGCTCTGACGATTTCGCGGTAACCGCCTCGGCTGATCCGTTAGCGCCATCTATGGCTGCCACCGTCACGGTGCCGGGCGGCGGCTCAGGCCAGCAATTGCGCACCTTGATGAAATTCGCAGCCCGTTCTGGCGTGACGATGAGCGGCATATCGACCAGCATCTCGCCATTGATCGGCGCTGTGTCGATCACCGCGCTATCGGCAGCCGCGCGTGGCGCTGCAAAGGCTTTTTCCAACAGGTCTTGGGCCCGTGTCGTGCGGGCCCGGCCGCTGGTTTCGCCAAGGACCACAGCAATGATCCTGCGGCCATCCCGCGTCGCGCTGGCGACCAAGTTATAGCCAGCGCCGCAGGTGAAGCCGGTCTTCATACCATCGGCACCGTCGAAGTTTCTCAGCACCTCGTTGTGCGTCGTCACGGTCTTGCGGCCAACCTGCGCGCTTTCCTCGGCATAGAGGTGATTCCATTGCGGGAAGTCGCGCAGGAGCGCCCGCGCCAGGATCGCCATGTCGCGTGCCGTCGTCACCTGCCCGTCTTTGGGCAGCCCGTTGGCGTTGGCGAAGCGTGTCCGGACCATCCCGAGCTTGACCGCCATCTCGTTCATATCGGCGACGAACTCGTCCTCGCTGCCTGAGACGGCTTCGGCGAGCGCCACGGCGAGATCATTGGCGGAATGGATGATAAGGCCAGCCAGAGCTTCGTTGACCGTGATGAGTTTGCCAGCGCCGAGCCCGACGCGCATCTTGGGTTGGGCGTTGGCGTGCGGCGAAATGATGAATTCCGCACGACCTGTCAGCGACTCCCGCTTCAGGGCGTCGAACACCATATAAGCTGTCATCAGTTTCGTCAGCGAGGCTGGATACCAAGCCGTGTCGGGATTGTCGGCGTGGAGAATTCGCGAGGTCTCGACCTCGAACACGAGAGCCGGGCCGGCATGGACCGGTTTGGTCGTCATGACCGCCAGTGCAACGGCGATTGCGCTCAGCGCCGCCGCGCGCAAGGCGCGGTGATTTAATGCGAAAATTCGATTGCGCATGCGCCCTTCCCCGACCGTCGTCCCGTCCTAACCATAACACGGCTGCCGTTGCTTCTATGTCAGCCTCTAGCGTCCATGCGAACCGCTAACTGTCGACCCGCGCTACAATAACGGGCACCAGTGCCGTCAAAGCACGTCCACGGACTTTGGCGAGCTGTCGGTTACACCGCGTCAGCCATGGGAGCGGTCCGGGCTCGCGCTCCGGTAGTGCTCGAGTACGACCACGCGAATCGCACTCGACAGGCCGGATTTGCCGCGCACCGCATCGATGGCCGCGACCACGCCTGCAACCGGCATCCGGCGCTCGGCAGCCAGCGCGAGAAGCGCGTCCCAGAACGGCGCTTCAAGCGAGATCGACGTGCGATGTCCGCGAATTGAAAACGAGCGCTTGACCGGGCGGCCAGCGGATTCGGGCAGCGTAATCGCAAACGGCGCGGCGTTGTCTTTGTCGATAGCTGCCGGTACGATGGTCGATCCCGGTTCCCGCGATGACGCGAGGACCGGTAGGTCCGTCGTCTCGCGGATGGCGCTCACGATACGTTGCCTGGATCGAGATCCTCGTTGTCGTGGCCAGCGACCGTCGGGAAACCAGCAGCATTCGCGGCCGCCGGTAGCGGAATGCCTTGACGCTCGGCGTTGTCGAGCGTCCGGTCGAGGGTTTCACGCTCGCGGGCTGATTTGGCGCGTTCGGCCTTGGTGTGGCCCGTGCGAGCACGGTTGACGTCGGATGCCGCGGCTGTGTCGGCGCGCAGCTTTTGTTTACGGAAGCGTTTGAGGTTTACGATTTCAGCTGTCATCGGCGGGTGTCTGTACCCTTCATGGGTTCTGGAACGGGCGGAGGTAGCCATCCTCGGGAGACCGAGGGCTCGGGCGGACTAGGCGCGGCGCCGGCGGCGCAGAGATCGGCACTGTCGTAGTGCCGCTTGCGGGTCCCGGTGTTGCTTGCGGAGCCCCGGTTGCGGCCCCAGAAGCTGCTCCAGGTGCTGCGGGTTGGGCAGACGGCTGGACCGGCGCCGATTGCGATCCAGTCACACGGTCACTTTCGGCCGACAGCTTTGCCTGCGCGGCAGCATCTTCGGCCGCCTTTATGGCTGCCCGGCGTTCGGCATCTTCTGCCTCTGCCTTCAGGCGGGCCTCCTCCGCGAGCTTGCGCGCGCGCTCTAGTTCTTCGCCATCGCGCTCGAGTTTGCGCAACGACAATTCCTGTTCGAACGCAGACAGGTTCACAGCCGTCGTCCAATTGTCGGACGCCGCCAGATTTCCCGACGTGGCGATCACCACGGGTGGCATGAGCGGTTTGGCGCGACCGGACGGACCCGGCTTCGTTCTGGCCTCGATGCGCCAGTCGTGGGCATGGCGCAGCGCGAGCAAGTCGATCGTCATTTGAAGGCGCGCCTGCCCGGCGTCTGTCTCGAACGGCGGCGACGCCACACGCGCCGACCCATCGCCGATGGTGACCGCCAGCTTGCGCGCCCGCACGTCGAGCACGGAGGTCTCGAGTTGGCGGATGATGTCGGCTGACGCCTGCTCCATCGACGGCAACTCGCGGCTGTCGAGCACGCGATTGGCGACCGCCGTTACGGCGGCGGGCGCCACGCCAGTGATCTTCCCAGCGCCGAGTGTGGCTTCGCCGGTCCCGGCCAGCGCGGCGACGATCCCGCGGGCACTGATGCCCTTTCCAGAGATGTTGACCGATACGGACAGTGGGATTTTGGTGCCGCTGCTGAACTTGGCACTATCAAGCCCGGCAAACGTGCCGTTGGCCGTAAACTGGCTGCCGCCCCCAATACGCGTCAGCGCGGCTTTGCCCTGGAACGTGCCGCCGAGCGCCGTCCCCTCGATCGCGTCGAGCATGAATGAGCCAGCGCTGAGGGTAACGGTGGCTCGGACGTCAGACAGGCCGACGGCGCCATCGATCACCGCCCGTGCAGAATTGATTTCGATCGAACCTGTCACGCCATCGATCGAGGACAGCGTGAGCGGGTCAGCGGGCCAAAGCGCTTCGTCGCCATCGGTTTTAGCCGCCCGCCGATCCGAGAGCGCGGCCAGCACGCCGGGCACCGACAGCGTGTCGACAGCAAGCCGTGCCGAGACCATGCGCCCGGCCGCAGCCGCGCCACCACTGGTCCCCCCACCGCCTGCCGGTACAATCTTCGATACGGTCGCAACGCCGGTCAACGTGCTGCCGCCGACGGCGAGGCCAGATGTCTCGAACCGCATGCCGTCGGCAACATTCGTGATGCGAACCTGGCCAGCAACCGGAGCGCCGGAGGCTCCTATCGTCGGCGAGATACCGGCCAGCGCGAGGACGTCGGCAGCATCTCGCGCCGTCAACGCCACCAAACCATCGACGCGCGCCGGTTGTTCCTTCGGTAACACCACGACGCCCTGGTAGGCGGCGGACAGGTCTGGCGAGGCCAATGTCGTGTAGACGGTCATCGCGGTTTCCGGCGTGCCCTCCGCGCGCAAGAACAGGGCGCCACGGCCGGCGATCTTGGCCCCGTCGGTTTGGGCCGCCGTGAGCCCAGGCAACTCGAGCCAGCGTTCGACGCGAGGACTGTCGACGTTGAGCGTGGCGACAAGCGCCGCGCTGCGCCAGTCGTGCAGCCCGCGCTCGAACAACACCGACCCCGACACGCGCCCTTGGTCAATGCTGCCGTCGAAGGCAATATCGACGGACGTGGCAGCTCTTGCCGAGACTTTTGCACCGCCCGCACCACCAATAGCACCCCCGCCGGGCACGCTCGCACCCAGCCCACCGGAACCGAGCACGACCGTACCGGCAATCCGGGTCCGGCCGAGCGTCGTGAGGAACGCGTCTCCCGGCCGGAGCGCTGTTGGAACGTCGGCCGCGTCGAAGGCCTCGGTCGCAGCGCCCGCCGTCGGAACGTGGATCACAAAACGAAGCGTGCCATTGCGCGCGGTGCTGGCCATTGGCAGCGGACTGCCCGACGGCCCGGCCGTCGCGGGCGAACCCGGCAGGCCGCTGATGCGCCCCTCGATGTCGGCTTCGAGACCCGTTGGCGCCGTCATCCTCATGCGCTCGACGGTCAGTGTGCCCCGGTCGATCGCAAGCGCGATGTCGATGTTTTTGAACTCGGTTGGCGATTTACCTGGTGATCCTGCGCGCAGTTCGCCCGCTTTTATCTCGAGTGTCAGGTCGGCAGCAGCGGGATCGTAGTAAAAGAACCCGGTGTCGCCTGGCTGGACATCGGTCGTCGGTGTGTCGCCATCGGCAAGCGAGGCCGTGCGTGCACTGCCGGTCAACGCTTTGCGGAGCGCCCGGACGTCGAAACCGCTTGGCCACAACTGAACTATGTCGAGACGCGGCGCATCGATCATCAGCGCGATTTTGCGGCGGCCTTCGGTCTGGACCTTGAACGCGCCAGTCATGGTCATGCCGTTGAAATCAGCCGTCACGGAAGTGAGGTCGATCGAACCGCCAGCCATCGCGAGTTGGCCGTCGAGCGAAAACGGACCTTCGTAGCGGCGTGGGCCAGACGTTGCGTTCGTCGCGCGGGCCGGTTCGTTCAAAGCTGCCAGGGTGCGGTCCTTCCCGCGTGCCCAGGCGAGAAAGCGGGCGAGGTTGCCGCCTTTCGCCCGTACTGGCCCCGAAAAAGCGAGGGTTCGCGTATCGCGACTGACAACGCCGTTGGCCTCGAGACGGGTTGAACCCGGCAGTTCGGCACGCAGGCTCTTCAATTCCAGCACCGGACCATTTCGCGCCATGGCCACCGCGACGCCGGTCACCGCTTCGCCAGCGATCACCACCCGGTCGGCCTTGAGCCGCGCGTTGGCGTCTGCGTCAGCTGGCAAGGCACCGAGTACAATGTTGAGTGCCGCGCGCGCGGTGTCGAACGGATCGCTATCGGGACCAGCGGCGGCAAAGCGGTCGAGATTTAGCGACTTCGACGACAGTGCCATGTCGAAGCGCGGGGCAAGGCCCCACACGGTCGAGACCTCGCCCGTGATCAGCTGAGGATCGGTTGGGCTATCGAGGGCAAGCGAGAGATCGGTCAACCGGGCGCCGTTGATGTCGCCCGCGAGCTTGCCTTTCAGCTCATAGGCCTCGGCGCCATCTTCCGGCCGACTTTCGGCAGGTTTGCGGTCTTTGGCCGTCGCGGCTGTGATCGGTAGTTTTGCGGTCAGGTCGCCATCGATCTTGAACGCATCCCGGATATCGGTCAGGCGGCCATCGAACGCATAGCTATTGCCGGATGTCGGTGCGCGCACACTGGCGCGCAGCTTGAGACTACCGTCAGGCTCCAACGCTCCCGCCGAAACACGGATTTCCCGTGCGGTCGCGGGCTCCGCACCGCCCCCCTGCTGGTTTGCCGTTCCCTTGAACCGGAACGGCCCGCTGGCGGTTTCGGCGGCGAATTCGCCGTTGATCGTCTCGAAAATGGCAGCGTCTTTACCCGACGGTCCAACGATCGTCAGGCTTCCGTCCGAGACGCCGACCGACCGCAACGCGACGTCGGCTGGCAGAAACGGGAGCGATCCGGGCGCAATCTGAAGTGTGCGCCAATTGCCATTGCCGTCTTTGTCGGCAGATAGTCGCAACGCGGGCTTTGTGAGTTCGACGTTGTCGGCCTGCAGCGCGCCACGCAGCAAGGCACCGACCGACAGGCGCATGGTCAGGCTGTCGGCGCGAAACAGCGGGTCACCACTGGTCGACGCCGTATCGGCGACGCGGAGTTTTTCGAAGCGGACAAAGGGCGCCGGCAGAATGCGCACGGCGACCGAGCCGCCGACCCGCACGTCGCGGCCAAGAATCCGGGACGCCTCCTCCTCGAACACGCCGCGGTAGCTGTTCCAATCGACCAGCATGGGAACGGCGGCCAATGCTGCCAATATGCCGACGAGCAGAGCCCCGATGGTGAGCAGGACGTTGTTCATCGCCGCCTTTCAAGTTCGAAGTGTCCGCTGAACGTCGGCGGAGGTTTACAGGGTCGCCGCACCCCACCTGACGGCGCGGACGAGCCCTGCGCCGACGTATAAGCCGGTTTCATGCTGTGGCGAAGCGCGCAGCCCTGGTTGTGTCCGGATTTTCATGTGAGCGTTCTGGCCGCCACATTGCAGACCCGTCTCAGCTGCGATACCCGAAAGCATGGCCCAGAATCGGAACACGCTGAAGCAGAACGCACCAGACCGCAGCATACCGGATTGCGACATCCCGGATCGCAATAACTTGGACAGCCGCATCCCGGCCCGCGCCACTCGGGTCCAACCCGGTGACCCGGCCGCCCGCGATGACGACGACATGCCGTTTGACCTGCCACAAGCTGCCTCCACGCCCCCGCGTTCCGCAGCATCGAGCCCCTCAGAATCGAGCCCGACAGCTCAGGGCTACGGCGTTGATCCGGATCGGCGCGCGACCGGCGACGGCGAGCCGCGCAAATTGTCGATCTCCGAACGGGCGCGCGGGATATCCGCCGCACCCTCCTACCTCGATGGTCTCAACCCCGAACAGCGGGCGGCGGTCGAAGCCATCGACGGCCCGGTGCTGGTGCTGGCTGGTGCAGGCACCGGCAAGACGCGTGTGCTGACGACGCGGATTGCGCGCATCTTGGCGCTGGGGCGCGCGTCGGGCCACCAGATCTTGGCGGTGACGTTCACCAACAAAGCCGCCCGCGAAATGAAAGAGCGCATTGGCCACCTGACCGGCGGCGCGTCCGAGGGCATGGCCTGGCTCGGGACGTTCCACGCGATCGGCGTTAAAATCCTGCGCCGCCATGCCGAACTCGTCGGGCTGAAAAGCGGCTTCACGATCCTCGACACCGACGACCAGATCCGGCTGATGAAACAGGTGATCGAGGCCGAAGGCATCGACAAGGAGCGCTGGCCAGCCCGCCAGCTTGCCGCGCTGATCGACGGCTGGAAAAATCGCGCGCTCTCGCCAGAGCAGGTGCCAGCAGGCGAATCGCACGCTTTCGCTGGCGGGCGTGGTCAAAAGCTCTACGCCAACTATCAGCGGCGGCTGAAAGAGCTGAACGCCTGTGACTTCGGCGACTTGCTCGTTGAGAATATCCGCCTGTTTCGCGAGCATCCCGACGTGCTGGCCGAGTATCAGCGCCGCTTCCGCTATATCCTCGTCGACGAGTATCAAGACACCAACGTCGCTCAGTACCTTTGGCTCCGCCTGCTGGCCCAAAAGCGCGCAGACGGCAGCCCAGCCAACCTGTGTTGTGTGGGCGACGACGACCAGTCGATCTATGGCTGGCGCGGCGCCGAGGTCGATAACATCCTCCGGTTCGACAAGGATTTCCCTGGCGCGATCGTGATCCGGCTGGAGCGAAACTACCGCTCGACCGGGCACATCTTGGCGGCTGCATCCGCCCTCATCGCAAAGAACACCGGCCGCCTCGGCAAGACGCTCTTTACTGACGACGTGCTCGGCGAAAAAGTCGTCGTCGGCGGCGTCTGGGACGACGACGAGGAAGCGCGCGGCATCACCGACCGGATCGAAGACGAACGTCGCCGCGGGACGAACCTCGACGAGGTCGCGATCCTGGTCCGCGCTTCGTTCCAGATGCGGGCGATCGAAGACCGGTTGGTCACCACCGGCCTGCCCTACCGGGTCATCGGCGGGCCGAAATTCTATGAGCGCCAGGAAATCAAAGACGCCATCGCCTATCTCGACGTCACGGTGAACCCGGCCAACGACCTGAAATTCGAACGCATCGTCAACGTGCCCAAGCGCGGCCTGGGTGACGGCGCGGTCAAACGCATGCACGATGTCCAACGCGACCGGCAGGTCCCGCTCTATCAGGCCGCGCGCGAACTCGTGCAGTCCGAGGAGATGACCGGCAAGGCCCGCCGTGGTCTGGCGGACCTGATCGCAGGGTTCGAGCGCTGGCGGCAACTGATGCCGACCATGCGCCACACCGAACTCGCCGAACTGATCCTGGACGAGAGCGGCTACACGGCCATGTGGCAGGCCGACAAGTCGCCGCAAGCCCAGAGCCGTCTGGAAAACCTCAAGGAACTCGTGCGCTTCATGCACGATTTCGAGAGCCTGCCGGGCTTCCTCGAACACGTGTCGCTGGTGATGGATGTCGAAGCCGCCGACGACGGCGAACGCGTTTCGCTGATGACGCTTCACGCCGCCAAAGGCCTGGAATTCGACCTCGTGTTCTTGCCGGGCTTCGAAGAAGGCCTCTTCCCGCACCAGCGGTCGCTCGATGAGAGCGGCCTCGAAGGGCTCGAGGAGGAGCGGCGGTTGGCCTACGTCGGCCTGACGCGGGCCAAAAAGCGCGCGATCATTTCGTTCGCGCAGAACCGTCGCAATCGCGGGCTTTATCAGTCGGCGATTCCATCGCGCTTCGTCGACGAACTACCAGAAGACCACGTCGCAGTCATCGAAGCCAAAAGCCCGTTTGGCGGCGCCTACCGCAACTTCGGCATGGCAAACCCGTTCGGCCGCTCGCGGTTCGAGGACGATGACGCGCGCACGGTGACGGGCGGCTTCCGCTCGACATACGACACACCCGGCTGGCAGCGTGCGATGCGCAAAGCAGCCGACGGTGCTCCCGACGATCCAGGTCCACAAGATCTTTTCCGGCGCGGTGCAGGTGCGACGGCTGGCGGGTCGGGCGTCGACCGCGATGCCAGCGCCAAGGCCGCGCGCGGAACCGCGCCAGTCCAGCGGCGCGCGCCGGTGACGATCGAGGGTCAACTCGTAGCCTCGTCGGAAATTCGCTCGACCTACGCGTCCGGCGAGCGCGTGTTCCACGACAAGTTCGGCTACGGCACGATCGCGGCCGTCGAGGGCAACAAACTGACGATCGATTTTGAGAAGTCTGGCCGCAAGCACGTCGTCGACAGTTTCGTCGAGCGGCACTAAAATCGGCTTCATTTCATCGACTTGACGCCCGGAGTGCTCCCTGCGGGGGCGCGGCTGTGCCGAAATTTTCGGCAACACGCCGCGTCGTGTCCTGTTAACCGCACTGCGACGATTTGGCTCCATGCCCTCTTTTCAGGCTGTCATGGGAGTGTCATGATTCTCCGACTCGCAACCGGAGGTGGACATGAGACACGCCCTGACCGTTCTGGTGTTGTTGACGGTAATGCTCACACGAACCGCGTCGGCTCAAGTTGGCCAGACCGCGATCTCGCTCGAACCTGAAACGGGCTACGAAGCCGATTTGACGGAAACCGACTACCGTAACAATTGGCTGGTCTACGCTAAGCACGAAGAAAAAGCGTTCACCGACTATTGGTGGCGGATGAGCGGGCCAGACGTCATCGACAACGGCCGCCAGCTTCGAGATTTGTCGCGATCTGCCGTGTTCGGCCAAGGCTTCCCGACGTGTGGCGGGGCGGCACTGACATTGTCGCATATGATTACGGGCCAATATTTTTCGAGCCGCCGGCTCGCCGTATCGGCGGACTGGCACGGGCTGACCGAAAGCTTCATCGAGCAGCGACGTGCCTGTGTCGCCGCTCTCAAGATCGATATCCGGGAGTTCCCGTTGCCAGGTTGGCTCGGCCGCTGAACGATAAGCTGAGCGTCCTAATAAATAAGCGGCTCAGGGATGGCCCAGAGCCGCTTATCGGTATTGATGTGTCGGCGCTACGTGACGGCACGCGATCAGAACTTGTGGGCCATCCGCTGACGCTTGGTCTCGATGTAGCGAAGATTGAACTTGTTCGGCTTCGTGATGATCTCGACGCGCTCGATCACCTTGATGCCCAAGGCGCGGAGGGCTTCCATCTTGGCTGGATTGTTGGTCAGCAACCGGATGTCATGGAAGCCGAGATCGAACAGGATGTGGGCCGCAAGGTCGTACTCGCGCGAGTCGATCGGAGCGCCGACCTTAATGTTTGCATCAACCGTGTCGACGCCCTGATCCTGGTAGGCGTATGCGCGGATCTTGTCGACGAGGCCGATGCCCCGACCCTCGTGATACGGCAGATAAATCAGCACGCCGTTCGGCGCGTGCACGACGTGCTCCAGCGCCGCCTGCAGTTGCGGGTAGCAATCGCATTTCAGCGAGTGAAAGATGTCGCCCGTGATGCAACCAGAATGCACGCGCACGATCGGCGTCGTCGCGGCATCTGCACCCTTGCCACGGTTGATCAACACGAAAGCCTGCTCCGAAGCGATGGCGCCTTGGTAAGCGCGAGCCTCGAGCTGATAGGTCTCCCCGCGGAACTCCATCGGCAGGATCGTTTCCGCTGCCCAATCGATGTCCACTTCGAAGGACTTGACCGCATTAGACTTCATCTGTGTCTCCAAATTCCGGACGCGAGGGTCAGCGAGCTCTGATTACGAGCCGTGTGACGCCGCACCTACGATGGCCCCTAACGCGAGAGCCCCACACAATAGGCCGTGAGACCCCAGATAGTTCACTGATTGCCTTCAGAATTCGTCATCATGTTGTTCGCCAACGGGCGCAGTCAGACATGAACTGAGGTTCCAAGTGCGGATAATCATCGAAATATCGTTGCATTGTCAGCCAGTTGGCGCACGGCACCAGTTCGGCTTATGACGCTCTATTTCGCGCATGCGGCATGAATGCACTCTGAACAAACGTTTGTCTTTCTCAGCACTCTGCGTGTCTTTCGGCCGCGCCCAGTGAAATAAGGCCTCGATGTCGCAACGGACCGGCCATCCGCATTCGGATCGAAAGGATGGGCTGCAGCGTGCAAAAAGCGGGATTATTAGAGGCGCTGACGGTGGCAAAACTGTATTATACAAGTCGGTCGCAGCTCTAGTCGCAGCTCTGGCCCGCCGGAACTGGGGGAAATCGGTGCTCACGGACATGATGCGGACGCTTGGCGCGATCCTGTGCCGTTGTCTTGCCGTTGCGGCCTGCACGTGCCTGTTTCTCACCAGCGCGCATGCCGCCGAAGCAGGTCTCGACGGCCGGTCTTTGTCACTGATCTGGGTGTTGCCGTTCGTGATCCTGCTGTTGTCGATCGCGATCATGCCCGTGGCGGCCGCCGAGTTTTGGCACCACAACTACGGCAAAGTCGCAGCAGCATGCGCAATCGCCTTTATCGTACCAGCGATCGCCGTCCACGGATTCGCAGTCACCCTGCACGACGTCTTGCACGCCATGCTGCTCGAATATGTCCCGTTCGTAATCCTGCTGCTGACTTTATTTACGGTCGCGGGCGGCGTCGTTGTAAGGGGAAACCTCCATGGTTCCCCTGCACTCAACACCGGCATCATAGCGCTCGGCACCGCGTTCGCCAGCGTCGCTGGAACCACCGGCGCTTCGATGCTGCTCATCCGGCCACTGATCCGTGCCAACGACAATCGCCGGCATAACGTCCACGTGATCGTGTTTTTTATCTTCCTGGTCGGCAACATCGGCGGTTCGCTGACGCCGCTCGGCGATCCGCCATTGTTCTTAGGCTTCTTGAAGGGCGTCGATTTCTTTTGGCCAACGGTCAACTTGTCGATGCCGATGCTTCTCCTGGTCGCGATCCTTCTGACGCTATTTTACGCGATAGATTGGTATTGTTATTCGATCGATGACACACGCCCACAAGTTGCAGACCCGACGCCCGACAGCCGCATCCGGATCGACGGCTGGGTCAACGTCGCGCTACTCGGCGCTGTGGTCGTCGCCGTCTTGATGAGCGGCGTCTGGAAACCAGGCGTCGCATTCGACATCGCAGGCATCAAGGTCGAGCTACAAAACATCGTCCGGGACATCGCGTTGCTCGCAATTGCGTGGGCCTCTCTGAAGCTGACCCGGCCGGGCTCGCGCGAAGCCAATGGTTTCAGCTGGGGGCCGATCATCGAAGTCGCAAAACTTTTTGCAGGGATCTTCGTCACGATCATTCCAGCGATCGCAATTCTGAAAGCTGGATCAACCGGCGCGCTCGGCCCCGTCGTCGACCTCGTCAGCGGCGCCGACGGCAAGCCCGACAATGTAATGTATTTCTGGTTGACCGGCATCCTGTCGAGCTTCCTCGACAATGCGCCAACCTATCTCGTGTTTTTCAATCTCGCAGGCGGCGATGCGGCAGCCTTGATGGGGCCGCTGTCGCAAACGCTTGTCGCAATTTCTGCCGGCGCCGTGTTCATGGGCGCCAACACCTATATCGGCAACGCGCCTAACTTCATGATCAAAGCGATCGCTGAGGAGCGAGGCATCAAAATGCCAAGCTTTTTTGGCTACATGGCGTGGTCCATGGCAATACTATTGCCGTGTTTCGTCGTGATTACGGTCTTGTTCTTTGGCGATTAGTGCGCTAGCGCAGCCGAGGCGTAGATGGCTACGGTGCGGAGCGTCTCGGTCGTGGTTCGTTCGCGTGGAGCGGTGGTGGCTACAGTCGGGCGGCCGGGGTCATCGGATGCTGTCAATGCAATTTTTGCTCGCCCAAGGCCTTCGGCCCGAGCCAGTGTTTGGCCTCCTCGCACTGTTGGCCGCGCTGATCGTTGGTGGCTGCGCGGCCACGATGGAGCGCAACCCCGTGCCAGCGGGATTTGTCGACAGCCTGCCTCAGGTCCATAGGATCAAAGGCGGCCGGACGTGGGGTGACGAGACTCCGGTCGACATCCGCGCCGAAATGAAGAAGCACCTGCTTAACATGCCGCAGCTGGCGCGCGATGCGCCGGTCGTCGGCGGACGCAAACAGATCGAGATCCTTGCATTGTCGGGCGGCGGACCGGATGGCGCTTTCGGCGCTGGCGTCCTGACCGGCTGGACGGCGCGCGGAGACCGGCCAGAATTCGAGCTCGTCACCGGCGTCAGCGCGGGAGCCATTATCGCGCCGTTCGCGTTTCTAGGGCCTGACTATGACCGGCAACTTGAGGAAGTCTGGACCCGCTACGAGACGCGCCAGCTGGTGACGGCGCAGTTCTTGCCCGGCTTGCTGGGCGGGGCGGCCTTGGCTGATACGGCGCCGTTGCGCGAACTCATTTCCAAATACATCGACGCTGCGTTCTTGCGGAAAGTCGCCGCCGAGTACCGGCGCGGGCGGATCCTGTCGATCGGGACGACCAATCTCGACGCCCGCCGTCCCGTGGTGTGGAACATGGGTGAAATCGCACTGGCGGCCAATCAACAGGCGGTCGAACTGTTCCGCGATGTGATTTTAGCCTCGGCGTCGATCCCGGGACTGTTCCCGCCCGTCAATATCAACGTCATGGTCGACGGCAAACCGTACGAGGAATTGCACGTCGACGGCGGCGTGACACGGCAGGTCTTTGTTGCGCCCCTCAACGTCCCCTACCGCATGTTCGACCAGTTCTATGGCCGAGCACCCCACCGCACGCTCTACATTATCCAGAATGGCAAGCTGACCGCCCACTATGAGCCGGTGAAGGAGCAGACGATCCCGATTGCCGCGTCGTCCATATCCACACTGCTCACCAGCCAGAACAAGGGCGACCTCTACCGGATTTATCGCATGTCGCTCGACGCCGAGGTAGGCTTCAACATGCTGATGGTGCCCGACGACTTCGAGTTGAGGCCCAAGCAGGTGTTCGATCCCGAGTATCAACGCGCGCTGTTCGACGTCGGCCGCCGGATCGGCCAGTCGGGCGGACCGTGGCTCAAGGTGCCACCCGATACGGCGGTAGCACAGCCGTCGCCGGGTGGTGGTGCGTCGCCCAAACCGGCGATCGCCCGAAATCCATAAACGCTACACCGCCGCTACCTCGCCCGCCGCGTCGACGCTTGCCAGCGCGATCATGTTGACGATCCGTCTGACGCTGGCCGACGGCTCCAGAATGTGGACCGCGCGCGCCGCCCCGAGAAGCATCGGTCCAACAGTGATGCCTTTGCCAGCGGTTTCCTTGAGCAGCGAGAATGCGATGTTGGCGGCGTCCACGCCCGGCATGATCAGCAGATTCGCTTCGCCATCGAGGCGTGAGCCCGGCAGCGCTTTCTCGCGGATATCCTCGTTCAACGCCGCATCGCCGCGCATTTCACCATCGACGACAAGGCCTGGCGCCACTTCGGCGAGACGGACGACGGCGCCAGCCATCGTTCGCGCCTGCCACGACTTGGAACTGCCGAAGCTCGAGTGCGACAGCAGCGCGACGCGCGGCGTCTGGCCGAACCGGCGCACCTGCTCGGCGGCCAGCAACGTAATTTCGACCAGTTGGCTCTCGGTCGGTGCCTCGTTGACATAGGTATCGGCAATGAAGATCTGCCGGTCTGGCAAGACCAATAGGTTCATCGTGGCAAACGTCGAAACGCCGACACGAGTGCCGATGGCACTCCCTATAAAATCGAGATGTTCGGCGAACGTGCCCCGCGTTCCAACGAGCATGGCGTCAATTTTGCCAGCCCTCAGCATCATCGCGCCATGCAGCGTCGAGCGAGTCCGCATGAATTTGGACGCGATGGCCTGCGTCACGCCGCTGCGCTTCATCAGTTCGAAATAGTCGTTGGCCAGCTGCGGGGTGATCTCGTCGGTCTCGGGATCGACGATTTCGCAAGTTTGGCCTGGCACTAACCGCAGTCCGAGATCGACAATCGCGGCCGTGATCACGTCGCGGCGGCCGGACAGCAGCGGAAATGCGATCGCCTCGTCGACCGCAATTTGAGCAGCCCGCAGTACGCGCTCGTCCTCGCCTTCTGCCAGCATCACGCGTTTCGGCGCGCGTTTGGCGGCGACGAACACCGGCGCCATGGTCGTCCCGGAATGGTAGACGATACGCGATACCTTCGCGCGGTAGGCGTCGAAATCTGTGATCGGCCGGGTCGCAACGCCGCTGTCGACGGCAGCCCTCGCAACCGCTGGTGCAATGCGCTCGATCAGTCTTGGGTCGACGGGTTTCGGGATCAGATAATCCGGCCCGAAATTCAAATGCTCGCCGGCACCGTACGCGGCGGCAACCACGTCCGACGCCTCGGCTTGGGCGAGATCGGCGATGGCCTTGACGGCGGCGACCTTCATCGCCTCGTTGATCGTCGTCGCGCCGACGTCGAGCGCGCCTCGGAAGATGTAGGGAAAGCACAGCGCATTGTTGACTTGGTTGGGATAGTCCGAGCGCCCGGTGCAAATGATCGCGTCAGGGCGGACCTGCATGACCAGTTCGGGGCGAATTTCCGGCTCGGGATTGGCCAGCGCCATCACGATCGGCCGTGCTGCCATACCAGCAACCATATCTGGCTTGACCACGCCACCAGCCGACAGCCCAAGGAAGATGTCTGCGCCGACCATGATCTCTGTGAGCGTGCGGGCCGATGTTGGACGGGCGAAAACCGCCTTCTCGTCGTCCATCAGCTCGGTCCGGCCTTCGTAGACCACGCCAGCGATGTCGGAGATCGTGATGTTTTCCCGCTGGAGGCCGAGGCTGACCAGCAGGTTGAGGCACGACAGAGCGGCAGCTCCAGCGCCTGAGCCAGCAAGCTTGACCTCGTCGAGGCGCTTGCCGACGACCTTCAGCGCGTTGAGGATGGCCGCGGCGACGATGATGGCCGTGCCATGCTGGTCGTCGTGAAACACCGGGATCTTCATCCGCTCGCGCAACTTGCGCTCGACGTAGAAGCATTCCGGCGCCTTGATATCCTCGAGGTTGATGCCGCCGAATGTCGGCTCGAGAGCTGCTATGATCTCGACCAGCATGTCGGGGTCGCGGGCGTCGAGTTCGATGTCGAAGGCGTCGATCCCGGAGAACTTCTTGAACAGTCCGGACTTGCCCTCCATGACTGGTTTGGCCGCGAGCGGGCCGATGTTACCAAGACCAAGCACGGCCGTGCCATTGGTGACAATGCCGACGAGGTTTGCCCGCGAGGTCAGGTTGGCCGCTTCGCTCGGATCGCGCACGATCTCGAGGCACGCGTAGGCAACGCCCGGGGAGTAGGCCAGCGACAGGTCGTGCTGGTTGGTCAGCTCTTTGGTGAGTGCGATCTCGATCTTGCCGGGCTTGGGATGGCGGTGGAACTCGAGCGCGGCGACCTTCAGTGCGTTCTCGTCCATAAACTGCCATCCCTCGTGTTGTGGGCCACACATGTGGCCCCGCAGTGCCGGCGCCAGCGAAACGGCTTACCACTTGGCTGGCGGCATATCGGTGCACACGCCTTCGGCAACTTCCGCAGCCATGCCAATCGATTCGCCCAGAGTCGGATGCGGGTGGATCGTTTTGCCAATGTCGACGGCGTCCGCCCCCATCTCGATAGCAAGGCATACCTCGCCAATCAGATCGCCAGCATGCGTGCCGACAATGCCGCCACCGATGATCCGATGCGTAACAGCGTCGAACAACAGTTTGGTGAAGCCCTCGTCACGGCCGTTGGCGATGGCACGGCCCGACGCTGCCCACGGGAACAAGCCCTTAGTGAACTTGGTACCTTTTGCCTTGGCCTCATCCTCGGTGACGCCTGCCCATGCGATCTCGGGATCGGTGTAGGCCACCGACGGGATTTGCTTGGCGTCGAACGACACTTTGTGGCCAAGCGCGGCTTCGGCCGATACGTGCCCCTCGTGGACGGCCTTGTGGGCCAACATCGGTTGGCCGACGATGTCGCCAATCGCGAAGATGTGGGGCAGGTTCGTCCGCATCTGTTTGTCGACGGGGACGAACCCGCGCTCGTTGACGGCGATGCCAGCCTTTTCAGCCGCGACCAGCCGACCGTTTGGCGAGCGGCCGACCGCGACGAGAACAAGATCGTAGATCTGTGGTTCGGTCGGCGCGGCTGGTCCCTCGAAGCGGACATGGATGCCGTCCGTGCGCGCTTCCGCCCCGGTGCACTTGGTTTTCAGCATGACGTGGTCGAAGCGGTGTGCGTTCTTCTTTTCCCAAACCTTGACGAGATCGCGATCCGCACCCGGCATCAGGCCATCTAGCAGTTCGACAACGTCGAGGCGCGCGCCGAGTGCCGAATACACGGTGGCCATCTCTAGGCCGATGATGCCGCCGCCGATGACCAGCATCCGCTTCGGGATGAACGGCAGTTCGAGCGCGCCCGTGCTGTCGACGATCCGCGGGTCCTTGGGCAGAAACGGCAGATGAATCGCTTCTGACCCGGCGGCGAGGATCGCCTTGTCGAACCGCACGACCTGACGTCCGCCCGACGACATCGCGACCTCGACATGGTTGGCGTCGAGAAACTGTGCCGTGCCTTGCACCACCGTGACCTTGCGGGCCTTGGCCATATGCGACAGGCCGCCGGTCAACTTGCCGATGATTTTCTCTTTGTGCGTTCGCAAACGGCCAACGTCGATTTGGGGAGCGCCGAACGCGATGCCATGTTCGGTCATGGCTTTGACTTCATCCATCACGGCTGCGGTGTGGAGCAGCGCCTTCGACGGGATACAGCCCACGTTGAGGCAAACGCCGCCGAGCGTCGGATTGCGCTCGATCAGCACGACTTTGGCGCCGAGGTCGGCGGCGCGGAACGCAGCAGAGTATCCGCCCGGTCCAGCGCCGAGCACCATGAGTTCGCACGAGATATCGGTGGAGCCGGTATAGGCTGCAGCAGCCGAGATCGCAGACGCTGCAGTTGATGTCGAAGATGAAACGGCTGACGCCGATGCGCTGGTCGATGGCGACACTGCGGCTGGCTTCGCACTCGAAGCTGTTGCCGTGGTCTCATACCGGGCAACCAGAGTACCCTCCGACACCCGGTCGCCAGCCGAGACCAGAACCTCGACAATCGTCCCCGCGCCGGGAGACGGAACCTCCATCGTCGCCTTGTCGCTTTCGAGCGTGACGAGCGGGTCCTCGGCAGCAATCGCTTGCCCAGGTGCGATATGGACCTCGATCACCGGAATGTTCTTGAAGTCGCCGATGTCTGGAACGCGAATTTCGACTGTGGCCATGGGTGGTGCCTGTGGTGTGCCTGGATATGTTCCTGGGGCGCATCGGAACTGGAGATTGTCGAAAATCGATCGTCAGAGAACCAACTGGCGGACGTCGCCCAAGACGTCGGTCAGGTGCTTCGTGAAGCGGGCCGCGCTCGCCCCATCGATGACGCGGTGGTCGTAGGAGACGCACAGTGGCAGCATCAGGCGCGGCTTGAACTCCGTCCCGTTCCATACCGGCTTCATCGTCGATTTGACGACGCCGAGAATGGCCACTTCGGGTGCATTGACGATCGGCGTGAATTGCGTACCGCCAATGCCACCGAGGCTCGAAATCGAGAATGTGCCGCCTTGGATGTCGGTCGGCGCGATCTTGCCATCGCGCATCCGCGCAGAGACGGCGGCCAACTCCTGGCTGATTTCGACGATGCCCTTTCGGTCGACGTCCTTGATGACCGGGACGACGAGGCCGTCTGGCGTATCGACCGCAACGCCAATATGAAAATATTTCTTGTAGATCAGGCTCGACTTGTCGGGCGACAGCGAACTGTTGAAATCCGGGTACGCTTTGAGGGCCGATACGGAGGCCTTCAGCAGGAACGACAGCAGCGTGACGCGATAGCCCTTATCTTTCGCAGCACTGTCGAGAAGCTTACGGTAGCTTTCGAGGTCGGTGATGTCGGCTTCATCGGTGTGGGTGACGTGAGGCACGTTGAGCCACGACCGGTGAAGGTGCGGGCCCGACAGCTTCTTCAGCCGCGACATCGCTTTGGTTTCGATCGGTCCGAATTTCGAAAAATCCTGCGCCGGAATTTCGGGAATGCCCGAGCCGGTTGCCGCCGCGCTGCCTGCCGCTGCCCCGCCCGACCGCTGGAGATGCGCCTTGACGTCGGCTGGCGTGATGCGCCCCTTTTCGCCCGTTCCGGTCACCTGTGTCAGGTCGACCGAAAGTTCGCGGGCAATACGGCGCACCGACGGGCTGGCGTGAACGTTGCTGAAATCCACCGGAAGAGGCGGCGGAAGTGGCCGGGCTGCCGGCATCGCTGGCACCGGCGGCAGGGTCGAGGATGGACCAGCTTGTGGCGCCGCTGGTGATGCAGGCTGTCCTGCTGCGGCGACCGGAGCAGCAGCTGCAGCCTGTCCGTTGGCTGGCTTCGCCTCGGATGCGGCGGCGCTTTCGAGGCGGATCGCGAGCGATCCCTCGCTGACGCGGTCGCCGCTCTTGAGAAGAACCTCGATGACTTTACCGCCAGCGGGCGACGGCACTTCCATCGTTGCCTTGTCGCTTTCGAGCGTGACGATCGGATCTTCGGGCGACAGCTGATCTCCCGGTTTGACATGGACCTCGATCACCGGAATGTTCTTGAAATCGCCGATATCTGGAATTTTTACGTCAATCGTAGACATGAGGACACTCTGTCAGCGGTGGCACAAGCGAGGCGGCGGCGAAGGCGGCGAAGAAGGTCTCGGCAGGAGCAAACGAGGGCGGCGATTGTTGACGATGGTGGGGGCTAGCAGTTACGCCCTCATCGGGCTGACGCGCTCGGGGTCGAGACCGTATTTGACGATCGCGTCGGTCACCGTGCGCGATGGCAGCTTGTTTTCCTCCGCCAGCGCCTTGAGCGCAGCAACCGCAACGAAATGCCGGTCGACCTCGAAGAACGACCGCAGCGTGCGGCGGTAATCTGAGCGTCCAAAGCCATCGGTGCCAAGCACGCGATATTTTTGCGGAACGTGTCCGCGGATCTGGTCGGCGAACAGGCGCATATAGTCTGTCGACGCGATGACCGGGTCATCTCCGCGCTCAGCGAGGCAGGCCGTGACATAGGGAATGCGCGGTGTCTCCTCCGGATGGAGCAGGTTCCAGCGTTCGGCCTCCATGGCGTCACGGCGCAATTGCGTGAAGCTCGTCACGCTCCAGATATCGGCTGCGATGCCGAAATCAGCTTCGAGCAGGTCGGCTCCAGCAATTACCTCGCGGAGAATGGCGCCCGAGCCCATCAGTTGGACGCGGCGGCCGCCTTTCTTGGTCTCGCCGGTCGACTTGAGCAGGTACATGCCCTTGATAATGCCCTCCTCTGCGCCAGCTGGCATCGGCGGGTGAGCGTAATTCTCGTTCAGAACCGTCAAATAGTAGAACACATCTTCCTGGTCGATCAGCATCCGCTTCAAGCCATCGTGCAGGATGACCGCGAGTTCGTAAGCGTAGGTCGGATCGTAGGAGATGCAATTCGGGATGGTCGCCGAAATGAGATGGCTATGGCCGTCCTCGTGTTGCAGACCTTCGCCGTTGAGCGTCGTGCGCCCCGACGTGCCGCCGAGCAGGAAGCCGCGTGCGCGAAGATCGCCAGCTGCCCAGGCAAGGTCGCCGATGCGCTGGAAGCCGAACATCGAGTAATAGATATAGAACGGCACCATCGGCTCGTTCGTGACCGAGTATGACGTCGCCGCCGAAATCCACGACGCCATGGCGCCAGCCTCGTTGATCCCCTCTTCGAGGATCTGGCCGGTCTTGGTTTCTTTGTAATACATCAGCGTGTCGGAATCTTCCGGCTGATAGAGTTGCCCAACCTGGCTGTAGATGCCGAACTGCCGGAACATGCCCTCCATGCCGAAAGTCCGGCTTTCGTCGGGCACGATCGGTACGACGCGCTTGCCGAGGCTCTTGTCGCGCATCAGCTTCGTCATCATCTGGACGAACGCCATCGTCGTCGAGATCTCGCGGCCCTCGGAGCCTTTGAGTTGGGCATCGAACGTCGAAATGGGCGGGACTTCGAGCGCAACCGACGTCTTGGCCCGCCGCTGGGGCAGATATCCGCCGAGCGCCTTGCGGCCCGACTGGAGATAGTTCCACTCCGGGCTGCCGGGCGTCAGCTGCACGAACGGCAGCGTCTCGAGCTGATCATCGCTCACCGGTACCGAGAACCGGTCACGGAACTGGCGCAGCGCAGCGAGGTCCATCTTCTTGGCCTGGTGGGCGATCATCTGGCCTTCGCCAGCCTCACCCATACCGTAGCCTTTGACGGTCTTGGCCAAGATGACGGTCGGCTTATCTTTACACTCGACGGCAGCTTTATAGGCGGCGTGGATCTTGCGCGGATCGTGCCCGCCGCGCGTCAATTTCCAGATCTGTTCATCCGACCAGCCAGCGACCATCGCAGCCGTTTCAGGATAGCGGCCAAAGAACTTTTCGCGAATGTAGGTGCCGTCTTTCGACTTGAAGTTTTGATACTCGCCATCGACGCACTCTTCCATCAACTGGCGGAGTTTGCCGTGGGTGTCCTTGGCGAGCAGTTGGTCCCAGCCCGAGCCCCACACCAGCTTGATGACATTCCAGCCGGCGCCCCGGAAATCTCCCTCGAGTTCCTGAATGATCTTGCCGTTGCCGCGCACCGGGCCGTCGAGGCGCTGGAGGTTGCAGTTGATCACAAAGATCAAGTTGTCGAGCCGCTCGCGGCCAGCCAGGGAAATTGCGCCGAGGCTCTCGGGCTCGTCCATTTCGCCGTCGCCCATGAACGCCCAGACGTGGCGGCCCGACGTCTTTGCGATGCCCCGGTTCTCGACGTATTTCAGAAAGCGGGCCTGATAGATCGCCATCAATGGGCCAAGGCCCATCGACACGGTCGGGAACTGCCAGTAGTCCGGCATCAGCCACGGGTGCGGGTAAGACGACAACCCGCCGCCGCCAACCTCCTGCCGAAACCGCAACAGCTTCGCCTCGTCCAAACGACCCTCGACGAACGAGCGGGCGTAGATACCGGGCGAGGAATGCCCTTGCACATAAATCAGGTCCGCGCCGTCCGGTGCGTCGGGGCCATGCCAGAAATGGTTAAATCCGACCTCGTAGAGCGTCGAGGCGGATTGGTAGCTGGCGATATGGCCACCGAGTTCGGTGCTTTCGCGGTTGGCGCGCAGCACGATCGCCATCGCGTTCCAGCGGATCGCGGCGCGGATTTTGTGCTCGAGATCACGGTCGCCGGGGTAGGGCGGTTCTTCGTCGGGCGGGATGGAGTTGATGTAGGCGGTGTTGGCCGCGAACGGGATTTTTGCACCGCTGTGCCGCGCCACGTCGACCGCCCGCGTCAGCAACTCATCGGCACGGTTGGGACCATCGACGGCGATCACCGAAGCGATCGCCTCGGTCCATTCCCGAGCTTCGGCGTTCATGCCGCCGTCGTCCAAGGCAGTGTCATCCGTCATCGTCACATTTCCTGTGTGAAGTCGTGGCAGACGAAGGCTAAGGCCTCGAAAACAATGTCGACACCCGCGTGCGGCCGGGAAAGACGCCGCTTGAACCCGAATTGTTCCGGAACTCAAGTGCATGATGTCTCGACGGCTGGCAACTGCAGTTTTGTCATGCCAGAGCAGCAATTTCCAACGTGACCTGCTCCATTGCCGCATTATCGCCTAGGCGACCATAAGAGCGGCAGCGCCGTCACCGAACGCAGCAACGCATGTCTATCGTCAAGTCAGCCAGAAAAGTCAGGTACAGCCCATGACCCCCATCCCGAACACCGCCGCGCCGAACCTTGTCACCTTGATCGCAGGTTTCATCACGCCGATGATAGCCAACCGGATCGCGGGCGCGCTCGGCGTCAACAGCGCTCTGGTCACGACTGCGATCAGTGCGATCCTTCCAGCGCTGCTTGCCGGCCTCGCGAGTAAGGCTTCGACACCCGCCGGAGCGTCTGCGCTGCTCGATTTGCTCGGCAAGCAGGACCCGAACGCGCTCGGCGCGTTGGCCGACCAGATCGGTGGAGCGAACCAGACGTCGCTGATCGACAGCGGCACGTCGGCATTGACGAGCCTGCTCGGCGGTTCCTCGCTCGGCGCCCTGACATCTGGCTTGAGCCAGTTCGCTGGCACAACGCCAGCCCAGTCGGGCAGCCTGATCGGCATGATGGCCCCCGTCGTGCTTGGCCAACTCGCCGGGCAGGTCGCGTCGTCGGGCCTGGATGCTGGAGGTCTCGCAACACGTCTGGCGGACCAGAAGCAGAACATCGCAGCGGCGATGCCGGCGGGATTTGCGGCGATGCTGGGCGGGTCGGGCCTGCTCGACGGCATCAAGGACACCATGCCAGAACCGGTCGTGGCAGCAGCACCCGTCGTTGCTCCCGTCGCGGTGCCATCTGCACCGGTCGCGGCACCTACGCCAGCCCCAGTCCCAGCCCCAGTCCCAGCCCCAGTCCCAGCCCCAGCCCCAACGCCAGTCCGATCGCCAGTCTCGCCATCAATACCGCCAGCAACATCAGCGACAGCGGAGGTAAGGCGCATACCGACGCCGATTCCGACCACGCCAACGGGCCGCCCCGCGCCGACCGGCTCGAGCTGGATACCGTACGCAGCCGGTGCAGCCATTCTTATGACGCTGTTCTACGTGTTCGGTGGCAACGGCAGCGTCCCGCAGCCAAGCGCTCCGGCGGCGCAGTCAACCGCGATAACGCCAGCAGCCGAAGCCAGCGAAAGTGCACGCAAGATCCTTGCTGGATTGGCGACGACGCTCGGCACCGTGAAGGATCAGGCCACGGCGCAGGCCGCCTTGCCGAAACTGACGGAGACCGCAGTGGCGATCGACGGTCTGACCAAGCTGACAGGCACTCTTAGCAGTGACGCAAAGTCGACGCTGGCCAAGCTGATAGGCAGCCAGTTGCCGACCCTGATGCCGCTCGTTGCGTCCGTGTTGAAAGCCCCCGGTGCGGAGGCCCTACTCAAGCCGGTGCTCGATCAGATCGTGTCGAAGCTGACGGCATTGTCGAAGTGATAAGAGCGCGTAGGGAGTAGACCGTGCGACGCTCGAACTATTCCCTACTCCCACACCTTATCCGATATTGCGGCGTTGCATGCCACCGGGCTGGAGCAGCGGGCGCTTCGAGCTGATTTGCCCGTTGTTGTAACCCATCCAGCCGATCTCGCCCGAAAGCCGCCCGTATTCGATCTTCGGGCAGCGGTTCATGACGACCTTCAAGCCCGCCGCTTCGGCCTCGCGCGCGGCATCGTCGTTGCGCACCGACAGCTGCATCCACACGGCTTTGACGCCGAGCCGGTCCTTTTCGGCGATCGCCCCATGCGTGATGCCGAGGGCGGCTGTCGAGTTGCGGAAGATGTCGACGACATCGATCGGGCCCGGCACGGCGGAGAGGCTCGCGTAGATGCGTTGGCCGAGCAGCAATTCGCCATCGTGCCCAGGGTTGACCGGCACGACGGTGTAACCCTTGGCGAGCAGATATTTCATGGCGAAATAGCTCGGCCGGCTGACGTTGGTCGACGCGCCGATGAACGCGAACGTCGTGGCGGTCGATAGAATGCTGGCGATGTAGGCGTCGGCGTAGCTGTCGTGGTTCATGGCAATCCTCATATCATGCGATCGCCGTCGCATGCGAGAGCAGCTAGCGTATGACAGAGCGGCTTGGCGCGGCGGTTTGTACCGCGTCGGCGATGACGCAGGCTCAGCAACCGCTCCAGACCGGCGGGCGCTTTTCGATGAACGCGCCGATGCCCTCGGCGGCGTCCTGGTACATCATATTCTCGACCATCACGTCGGCAGCCGTCGCGTAAGCCGCAGCCATTGGCATCTCGACCTGCTCGTAGAACGTGCGCTTGCCGATTGTCACGGTGGCGGTCGATTTGGCGGCGATCCTTTCAGCCATCGCCACGGCTGCGGGCAGGACCGCGTCGCGCGGCACGACGCGGTTGACGAGGCCGTAGTCGTAAGCCTCGTTGGCATGCAGCATCTCGCCGAGCAGCAGCATCTCCATCGCCCGCTTTCGCGGCACGTTGCGCGACAGCGCGACCATCGGCGTCGAGCAGAACAAGCCAATGTTGACGCCCGGCGTTGCGAACGTCGCCGTTTCGGCGGCAATAGCCAGATCGCACGTCGCGACCAGCTGGCAGCCGGCCGCCGTGGCAATGCCTTCAACAGCGGCAATCACGGGCTTATCGCACGCCACGATCGCCTGCATCAGCCGCGCGCACTGGCCCATGGTGTCGGAGTAGAACGCGCGGCCACCGTCCGCATCGGCGCGGTGGGCGGTAAGCTCTTTCAGGTCATGGCCAGCGCAGAACGCTGGACCATTGGCTGCCAGGATGACGGCCGACACGCCTGGGTCGGAGCCAAGCTCGGCAATGGCCGTTTCCAGCGCCGTCATCATCGCCCGCGACAGCGCGTTGCGCGAGCCCGACCGGTCGAGCGTGATCTGCGCAACCCGCGCCGCAGGGCGCGTGAGGCTCAGCGGCGGAGCTTGCGGAGTGGCGGTGTCCATGGGTGGTTTCCAGATGCCGACGGTGCGTCGATGCCCGATGGTAGGCTGCTGGCGGGAAAGGGGCAATGGTGCGTGATGTTGCGGGGACGGCGGGCAAATGCGGGGTCCCGTCAGTGGGCAACGCGAAATAGACGCGATGGGCCAATTTCTGCGTTGAAGGTCCGGACCGAAACCGGACACGCCGTTCGAGCCTTCGCCAAGCCCTTGCCGATAGTTACAAACATCGGGTATTCCTATGTCTGTTCGGATATAGGAGGTCGTGATGGTTCGCCTCGTGCTGCTTTGGACTGTCGTTCTGATCCAAGCCGCATTCCTGACGCTGCCGGCATCCGGTCAAGCACCGAGAGAGATCACGGTCTTTGCCGCCGCCAGCCTGACCAACGCCTTACAGGAGGTCGGGGAAGCTTTCGCGAAGGCCGGGGAAGCGCGGGTCAAGTTCTCGTTCGCCTCGTCATCGACGCTGGCCAAGCAGATCGAAGCGGGGGCCGATGCGCAGCTTTTCCTGTCCGCTGACGAAGCCTGGATGGACTATCTCGACACGCGCGGCTTGGTCGCCGCCGGCACGCGCCGGGCAATTCTCGGCAACCGGCTGGTTCTGGTCGTGCCGGCTGACAAACCGGTCCAGGTCGAGATCAAAGCTGGTTCGAACTGGCTGTCATCACTATCAGCAGGACGCATCGCGACTGGCGATCCCGCGCACGTCCCCGTTGGCAAGTACGCGCAGCAGGCGCTGACCAATCTAGGTGTCTGGGCCGGAGTGGAACCCCGGCTGGCGCGAGCCGACAATGTGCGCAATGCGCTCGTCCTGGTCGAGCGCGGCGAAGCCGTCGCTGGCATTGTCTATGGCACCGATGCCGCAGTCTCGAAGCAGGTGATGGTAGCCGGGATGTTTCCGGAAAGCGCGCACGACGCGATCTCGTATCCGGTTGCGCTCCTGCGCCCGCACGATCAAGGTGGTGCACGGGCCTTCTACACGTTTTTGTCGTCACCAGGAGCCCGGGCCATTTTCACACGCCACGGGTTTGCCATTCGCTGATCATGCTCACGCCGCTTGAAATCGAAGCCCTGTCGTTGAGCCTGCGCGTGGCCGCAGTGGCCTCGCTTGCGTGCCTTTTGCCAGCCGTCGGCGTGGCATGGCTGCTGGCCCGGACCCGCATGCCAGGAAAGACCGTGTTGAACGTGCTGGTGCATGCGCCTCTCGTATTACCGCCCGTCGTGATCGGTTACCTGCTGCTGCTTCTGTTCGGCGTGAAGGGCCCGATCGGGCACTGGCTCTATGAGATCTTCGGCTGGCGGCTGGTGTTCACGTCGGGTGGCGCTATCCTGGCGGCAGCCGTGATGGCCTTCCCATTGATGGTGCGCGCGATCCGCCTCTCGCTTGACGCCGTCGACCAGGGTCTTGTGTTCGCCGCCCGCTCGCTGGGCGCGTCCCGCGCGGACGCGTTCTTGACGGTGACGATCCCGTTGATGCTGCCCGGCATCCTCGCCGGTCTGATGATGGCCTTCGCAGCCAGTCTCGGCGAGTTTGGCGCAACCATCACGTTCGCATCCAACGTCGAAGGTCAGACACGAACGCTGCCGCTCGCCATCTACACGGCGACACAGGTCCCCGGCGGCGAGGCCGCGGCGTTGCGGCTGGTGCTGATTGCGGTAGGTCTCGCACTGCTGGCCCTCGTCCTTTCGGAAGTGGCGGAGCGGTGGGCGCGGCGCACAGTCTACGGCACATGATCGAGGTCCGCTTCGGCAAACAATTGCCAAACCTATTGTTGGATATCGACTTCAGCGCACCCTCGCAGGGGCTGACGGCTTTGTTCGGCCGCAGCGGTTCGGGCAAGACGTCGATCGTGCAAGCCATCGCTGGCGGGCTGAAACCGGACAGCGGTCGGATTGCCATCGGTGACCGCGTGTTCTTCGATAAGGCCGGCGGCATCGATCTCGACATACATCGCCGGAACATCGGCTACGTGTTCCAGGACAGCCGCCTGTTTCCGCACCTCACGGTGCGCAACAATCTGTTGTTCGGTTACAAGCGCGCGCCGGGCGAGCACAGGTTCGATCTCGGCACCGTGGTCAATCTACTCGACATCTCGTCGCTGCTTGATCGCCGGCCCCACCATCTTTCGGGCGGCGAGCGCCAGCGCGTTGCGATCGGCCGCGCCCTGCTGGCACAACCCACATTGCTGTTGATGGACGAACCGCTTTCGTCGCTCGATCCGCCACGCAAATCCGAATTGCTGTCGTACATCGAGGGCGTGCGGGACGAGCTGCAGGTGCCGATCCTTTACATCAGTCACGCCTTCAACGAGGTCGTCCGCTTGGCCGACCAGCTCGTCATCGTCGATGCCGGCCGGGTGGTGCTGTGCGGTCCACTGATGGATGTCGCATCCGACACGACGGTCGCGCCCTTGATCGGCCGCTTTGACGCCGGCTCAATCATTGAATGCACGGTTGCAACGCATGACAACGATGTCGAACTTTCGACTCTCGGCTTTTCTGGCGGTCAATTGCGTGTGCCGCGCGTCGACCTGGCGATCGGCACCCGGGTTCGGGTGCGCATCCGCTCCCGCGACGTCGCCATTTCGCTGTCGCGGCCGATGGATGTCTCGATCACCAATCGCCTGCCTGGAACATTGTTGAGCCTGACACCGCGCGACGGCCCGTATGTGGACGCGCACATCGATGTCGGCGGCGCCACGGTGCGCGCCTTGATCACGCGTGAATCATCGGGGCGGCTCGGGCTTGAGCCAGGGCTCAAGGTCTGGGCGTTGATCAAGACCGTGGCCTTCGACAGCCGATCGGTCGGCTTCATTCGACGCGCCCGTTCGACGACTTCGCCACTCGAATGACCTCGTTGGTTTTGTAGTGTGGATTGCCTACTTGTGCAATTTCAACGAGTGCAGCCTCCGCGGCCTTTCGACAGCGCCTTTCGGCTGCCCGGTAGACGGCGACCAAACGCTCGCCAAACGGCGTCAGGGCGGCTCCCGCGCCGTGGGAGCGGCCGGGAAATGTCTCGACGACGGGCTCGCCATAGGCGTGGTTGAGATCATCGATCAGGGTCCACGCGCGACGATAGGACATCCCGAGGTCGCGCGCGGCGGCCGAAATTGATTGGCGCCGCTGCAAGGCTTCGAGAAGCGCGACCTTGCCGCGGCCCAGCCTGGAGCCGTTGGGGAGATCAATGCGAATTGTAACAACGGCAGTCGTCATGGGGGGCTCGTTCCGAGTCTTCGAATTGCCCGACATTAGCATCCCAACAGGAGTGTTGCAGGCGCCTCAGAATTCCATGCTCTATCCCACAAACGTCAGCTTAGTGGTGCGGCAACGAGGGTCCACTGCGGCAGCTCCGGGTCAAAACTCCCCCGTCAAGCACTTCAAAATCGGGCCAAGTTGCCAAAAGCTGGCATCGCTATCGCTTCCTCGGCAACACCCGATGGTTTGCCCAACACTTTGTAGTTGCCGCTTCGGTGTGAGTTTGGCTACGGCACCGCAGATGGTCAGTGGCAGCCCCTGTTCCGCCCGCGCTTCGAGGCACAGTCCGATAGCGTCATGCACGTTTTTCAGCGCGGCTTTGCCCCTTTTGCACCACCAAAACTTGCGGATCAGCATCGCGCGTACTAGCGCCGGGCGATCGGTTGCGACGCAAATCGCTAAGTCGATCGATAGTCTGAGGGGGGCTCAATTGATCAGCGTCGTGCTGAAGCTGGATCGAGACCGCCTGTGGGGTTGGCACGCGGCGCTGCGCCAGCATCTCGGCGCTCTTCCGAGCGTCTCGGTCGAGATCACAGTCGACGCGTCCTCTGGACCGGCGCGTCCATTGCCGTCGGCCGTGCGCCAAGTATTCGCACTCGAACGCCTGGGCGGACGGGCCGCCCATCCGGCGTTCACGGCGCTCGATCCGCAGTTTCTCAGCGCTGCTGCGACCGACGAACCGGGGCCGCGCCCGCAGTTGATCGTCGACTTGGTGGCTACAACTCTGCCAGCCACGACGGGGCCAGCCACGCCCCGCCCACCGCGCACGCTCATTCCGCTCTATGACGGGAAGCCGGGCGAGGATGCCATGTGGGCCGCACTCCTTGCCGGGCGGCAGCCGTACCTCGCGGTGTATGATAATGCGGCGGATTGTACAGCGGGCGGCGTCATCGACATCGGCCAATGCGCGATCGAAACGCCCCATGCCTTGCAGCGTGCTGCCGCCAGCGTGGTCGTCCGGCTGATCGAGGGACTCGCCCACGTGGTCACGGGCGGGCTGACGACACGCGAAGACCTCACAGCCCGGCGCAGCCCCGTCCCGTCGGTCGGGCTTGGCGCGGCTGCAGGCATTGTTGGCCGCAAGCTCTCCGCGAAAACGCGCCGGGTCACAGACCGCGTACGCGGTGCAGAACAATGGTCGGTTGCCTGGGCGTCGCGGGAGGCCGGGTCGGCTTGGCCGTCGCAACGTCTGTCCGGTCGGGGCGTGAGACGCACGCTGCCTCTCGATCCGCGCGATTACCATCTGCTGCCCGACGACGGTCGCCGCTATTACGCCGATCCCTTCCTGTTCGAGCACAACGGCGAGGTCCACCTGTTCGTCGAGGAACTGCCCTACGCCACCAACCGCGGCATCATCTCGGCAACCACACTACCCTCACACGGCAGCCTGCCCGCGACCCCGCGACCTGTGTTGGAAACGGCCTTCCACCTGTCCTATCCGCAGCTATTCGCCCGCGATGGCGAGATCTGGATGCTGCCCGAGCAGAACCAGTCAGGCGCGCTGATCCTCTACCGCGCCAAACGGTTCCCCGATGTGTGGGAGCCGGCCGCAACCTTGATCGACCAGCCGCTCCACGACGCCACGTTGTTCGACCATGGTGGCCGCCTGTGGATTGCCGCGACCCACGAGGGACCGGTGTCCGCCGGAACGCGCTGGGGCTCGAGCTGGGATGCGCTCACGCTATATCATGCGCCGCATTTGCTCGGTCCATGGACCCGCCACGTCGGCAACCCGGTGCTGATCGATGCTGCCACCGGCCGCTCGGCGGGGCCGATGTTCTACGCCGCCGACGGTAGACTCATACGCCCCGTGCAGGACTGCAGCACCGGCTACGGCATGGCGCTTGGCCTCGCGCGGATCGACCGGCTCGACGAAACCACCTACGCACAGTCGATCGTCGGCCGTATCGCGTTTGCCGACGGCCACGGATTGACCGGGCCACACACGCTATCGCGCCTCGAGGGCCGAGCGAAAAGTATCGAGGCGATCGACGTATTTGGACGGCGCAACGCATTGGCTAAGGCATTCCGTCGATGAGCGTGTTTGTGGCGCACAACTCGGATATGGCTTTCCGGGACAACCGAACGCGGAGCCGATGAACATGAACACCCTATGGCGACTGCTGACGGGCTTGGCGCGCGCGCTGACGCTTCCGCCGCTGCGGGCCTTAGGCGGGCTACTGGCCGGTATGGCGTTACCGTTCGCTCGCGCGGCGGCCGGTGTGTCGATGATCATCGCAGCGGTTGCCCTCGCGCACGATCTCGGGCCGGCGATGGCGACCGCACGCAACGCGAGTGTGCAATCGACGGCCGGGTTCAGCCCGACGTCCGTAATGCGCCATTGGGAGCAATTGGCGCCCCAGTCCCACAAAGCAACGCGCGCTTTCGCAACGCAGCGCATGCCGCAGGCCTGGAGCCTTGTCGCGGGCATCTTTGCACTGCCGGCGTTCGTGGCTTTCACCGGCTTCGCGTTGATCTTCGGCTACTTCGGTCGGCGCCGGCGAAGAGTGGAAATCTTCGCCAACTGACAATCGCTCGCCGCCCTTTACTCCGTCCGTTCACCTAGACCGCGCATGCGATGCCCGTACCCCGCAGGCCGCAATACCCATGTGGAACCTTGGCAAGGTACTGCTGGTGATACTCTTCGGCGAAATAGAACGTCGGCGCGGCCAGCACTTCGGTCGTCACCGCCGCAAGGCCCGCTGCCCGGAGCGACGCCGCGTAGGCTGCCTTGGTCGCTAACGCCTGTGCGTGTTGGGCCTCGCCGAACGTGTAAATCCCCGAGCGGTACTGCGTTCCAGTGTCGTTCCCCTGGCGCATTCCCTGGGTCGGGTTGTGAACCTCGAAAAACGACTTCAGCAGCGCTGCGTAAGGCATTTGCTTGGGGTCGAACACAACCAGCACGACTTCGTTGTGTCCGGTCCGGCCGGAGCAAACTTCCTCATATGTCGGGTTCGGCGTGTAACCCGCCGCATACCCGACCGCCGTGACCCAGATGCCGGTGCCCAATTCCCAGAACTTGCGTTCAGCACCCCAAAAGCAGCCGAGGCCGAACATCGCCATCTCGGTGCCATCCGGGTACGGCCCCTTCAGCGGCCGGTCGAACAGGAAATGTTTCTCTGCCGTCGGGATCGGCCGGTCGCGGCCCGGCAATGCGGTCTCAGACGTCGGCATCTGCGCGGGCTTCCTGGTGAATAACATAACGCACTCCTGCATCGCTTGGCGGAGCCTATCCCCGCCGGGTTCGCTGTCGCTGGTCCGAGGATCGGTAAAACCAGCCGTTACGTGACAATTGTCTAAGGCCTGTCGCTGCGATCTATGCTGGTCATTCGATGCCGTCAGAACAAGCAGACCAGGATGGCACATCTGCAGCCAACGTTGGGTAACGCACTCCGGCTCACCGCCTTCATGACAAGGCATTCGCGCAGATCATGTTTCTGTTACGGCGCGACGTGATGGTCGGCCGCGCAGCCGCTTCAATTCAGCGGAAGCGTTAAGCAGCCCGCCGTTCGCAAATCCGCTTCATGTCGGCAAGACCCGCCTCGAAATCGCGGCCGACCATGCGGTCCATGTTCATCAAAAGGTCCATGGTCTTGGTCACCAGCGTCGCTTCGCCGGTCATCGTCCAGGTCACCTCGGTCCTCCCGGACGGCGCAGGCGCGAGTGCGAACACCGCTTCGTTCGTGCCCTTGAATGGCTTCTCGAAGTCCAGGCGGAATTTGACGCGCTCGTGTGGCTCTGACTCGATGATCGTCATCCGGCCCTTGCCGACGTCCTTGTTGCCGTCCCAAGCGAACGCTGCACCTTGCCCCGATGTGGTGCCTGTGAACTCGGCCTTCGCCTGCGGATCTTTCTTGGCCCACGGCGACCAACCCTGCCACGCGACGAGATCGTTGATCTGCGCAAAAACCGTTTCCATGGGCGCAGCGATGGTCGCCCGCCGCTCGACCCTGAAGGTGTCGGGCTTTCCCGATGCAAGCGCCAGGATGACGAGGACGGCGAGAAGCGCGACGATTGCGATCGTGAAGAGGACCGACATACCATTCTCCCGACTTGAAGAGACCGCGCCGCCAAGTTCTTGAGCTTGCCAAGTTTGAGCGCCCCGCACAGGCTACATATCAAGTCCCGCGTGGTTTGGCACGTGCCGTCGGAGCGGTATTAGCTGGATCGTCGGGCCATACGTGGCGCGGATAGCGCCCCTTCATATCGGTCTTCACCGCTGCCCATGAGCCAGCCCAGAAGCCAGGCAGATCCTTGGTGATCTGGATCGGTCTGCTGGCTGGCGACAGCAAGTTGAGCGTCAGGGGCCGCTTGCCGCGCGCCACTGCGGGATGTGCCTTGAGGCCGAACAGTTCCTGCACGCGAATATGGAGGGCCGGCGCCTGCGGTCCGTCATAGTCGATGGGGTGAGCGTTACCCGTCGGCGCTGTAAAGTGCGTCGGCGCCTCGGTATCGACGGTCTGGCGCGCGGCCCACGGCAGCAGGCTAGCGAGCGCGGCTGAAAGGTCGTCGGCCACGATATCATCGACACGCGATCTGCCCGGCAAGTAAGGCGCCAGCCACGTTTCGATGGTTTCGGCCAGCGCAACATCTGACAGGTCCGGCAGTTCGTCCATGCCGCTCCCGCGCAAGAACGCCACGCGGTCGCGCAGTTGGCGCTGGCTCCGGCTCCACGGCAACCGGTCGATGCCGTCTGCGCCAGATGCCGCAATACCGCGCACTAAAGCGAGTGCCACGTCCGGCCCAGCCTTAAGCGATCGAGGTTGTGACGCCAGCACGATGGCATCGAGGCGCCGAACGTGGCGGGCACGAACGGCGCGAGCGTCCCCGTCGAACGCGACCTCCACGCCGTCGACGATCCGATGGCCAGCGACGGCCATGATTTCGCTCTCATTCGCGGAAGCAGCCAGCAGAATACGCGCCAACGCAGCCGACCCCTGCAACTCGGCGATCACGAGATAGGGCGCGTTGGCCAACGGCGAGGCGGGATCGACAAACGCCCCGCGACCATTGGCCAGGAGATACTGCCCGCGCATCCCGTCCCGCATCTTCGCGATGCGGTCGGGGAAGGCCAGCGCCAGCAACGCTGCCGTGCTTGGGCGAGCCGCGCCATGTCCGGCGCCGGTTCCCTTCTCCGCCGCGCCCGTTTGACCGTTGACCGAAGACGCCCAACGGCGCGCGAGTCCACGGGCATCGTCGGCACGACGCGAGCGGTCACGGCGAAAGTTTGCAAGCCGCGTCGAGATATCGGGATCCGAACCGCCAAGCCCGCGCTCCACGATCAGGGCGGCGACCTCGGCGGCCTCGGCCTGTGCACCCATGGCTGCTGCGGCGATCACCATGGCGGCGAGCCGGGGCGGCAGTGGCAACGAGCGGATCGACCGGCCCAGTTGCGTGATGCGGCCATCGCCATCGAGCGCGCCGAGCGTCGTCAGTTCAAGCCGCGCAGCCGACAGCGCGGCCGCAGGCGGTGGGTCCAGCCAGCGAAGCGTCGCCGGGTCGGTCGCCCCCCATTCGGCACAATCGAGCAGCAGGCCGGCGAGGCCGCTCGAACGAATTTCCGGTTCGGCGAACGGCAGCAACGCGAGGTTCTGCGGCTCGTCCCACAGGCGGTAGCACACGCCGGGCTCTGTCCGGCCCGCGCGGCCGCGGCGCTGGTCGGCGGAGGCACGAGAGACCCGAACCGTATCAAGCCGCGTGATCCCAGCGTCCGGCTCGTAGCGCGGCACGCGGGCCAAGCCGCTATCGACCACGACCCGCACGCCCTCGATCGTGAGCGAGGTTTCCGCAATCGACGTCGCGAGCACGACTTTGCGCTCGCCGGGTCTGGCTGGCTGGACGGCGCGATCCTGGGCGGCCGGGTCCATGGCGCCGTAGAGCGGCGCGATCACCACGGTGGAATCGCGAACGCGCTCGATCAAGCGCTCCTCGAGCCTACGAATTTCGCCCTGGCCGGGTAGGAACGCCAGGATCGACCCGGCCTCGGCATCGAGCGCGCGCGCGATGACGGTGGCCATCTGGTCCTCGATGCGGACCGCCATATCGCGGCCGGTATATCGCGTTTCGACCGGGAACATCCGTCCCGCGCTTTCGATGACGGGGGCAGCCTCGCCCAGCAGCCCGGCCACCCGCGCGCCATCTAGTGTCGCCGACATGACGAGGATGCGCAGGTCGTCACGCAAGCCCGTTTGGCAGTCGAGCGCCAGCGCCAAGCCAAGGTCCGCATCGAGCGATCGTTCGTGGAACTCGTCGAATAGCACCGCCGCAACGCCATCGAGCGCGGGATCGTCGAGGATCATCCGGGTGAACACGCCTTCGGTGACCACCTCGATGCGAGTGTCACGGCCGACGCGTGTGCCAAGGCGTGCACGCATGCCAACCGTGTCGCCAACGCGCTGACCAAGGGTCTGCGCCATGCGCTCGGCGGCCCCGCGGGCGGCAAGGCGGCGCGGCTCCAACACCAGGATGCGACCGTCACCGCGCCATGGTGCGTCGAGCAGGGCGAGCGGTACCCGCGTGGTTTTGCCAGCACCTGGTGGCGCTACGAGCACGGCCGACGTGCCCGACGCCAACGCGGCCATCATCGCGGGCAACGCGTCGTCGATCGGCAGCGGTGAGGCATCGATCGCGCGTCGATATCCGGACGGCAAAGGCGTTGGAGACACTGTCATGCCCGCTCGTATGGCGGAGCAGCCATGCCCCCCGCAAGCCCGGCAAATCGAAACGCAAGCCCGTCTGCCCGGGCAAGGCTCACTCGCCGTTGTTCGCCGTCGCCACCGTTGTCGTCAGATCCAATTCGCCGGCGACTTCACGGGCCGACGGCTTCTTGGGCGCTGCCGCGATAAGCCAGGGCCGACCATTAGAGGGCGTTTCGATGGCCACGTCGCAACCGACAGCAGCCGGACCCGCCTTGAGGTGCTCGACATCGGCCGCATCGAGGCAACCGCCGGCAAAGCTCGTGGCGCGGTCTAGAGCATCGGCAACAGACGCGAACATCGGCGTGGTAACGATCGCCCCGCTGTCGAGAATTGCGACGGCGTGCGATCCATCCGCGCTGAAACCGACGGCCGTGGCCTTAGCCCCGGTTTCGGTCAGAACCGCGAAGCCGTGCCCTGTCTCCGCGTCGTGAACCATGACGTCACCATTCCAGCCCAATGTGACGAGGTGTTGCCCGCCTTGATGTTGAACGCCTGGTTGCTTCGTTCTTGCTCCGATAGCGACGCTGCGAACCGCACCTGGCGACCGCGTCAACTCGAATACTGGTTCGCCGCTGTCAGCCTTGAACATGATCGCCGAGCCGTCATCTGCTACTGCGATCACACGGTGGCCGTCGGGCATCATTTCCGCCGACAGCAACGTCCGGCCCGGCGCGCGCAGGATCATCGCTCGAACGCTCGCGTCGAAGGCATGGATGTGTACCGCGCCGCCGCCAAAGGCGAGAACGCGGGTTCCATCCGGACTGAACGCCACCCCGCGAACGGTATCGTGATGGCCGGTCCATCGCGCAAGTTGGCGCCCGCTGGCCGTGTCCCATACGCGAACCGTACGGTCCGAGCCTGCGCTGGCGATCCGCCCGCCTTTGGCGTCGAACGCCAACGCATGGATGGTCCCGTCGTGCCCTTCGAGCGTGAGACGGCTCCGGCCCGTGGCCGCGTCCCACAACCGGACGGTGTTGTCGCGCGCCCCACTGGCGACCGAACGACCGTCTGGGCTGAACGCGGTCAGCGTGAGGTCGGCGCCATGGCCTTCGAAGCGCGAAATCCGGCGGCCGCTCTCCAAGCCATAAACTTCGGCGGTGTCGTCATCGCGCGGCAGAACGATAAGCTTGCAGGCCGGATCGACAGCAGCGCCCTCCAGCAGCCGGCGTTCTGCGCGGATCGCCGGACCCAACGGCGAATGCGGGCGCTGGGCCGTGAGCTTCGGTTCGACCGTCGCGCCCTGGTAGCGGTAGCCCCTGATTTCGCCGCCCTCGGTGGCGATAATGGCGGTGTCGGCTGTGCTGCATAGCAGCGTCGAAGGCACTGCTTTGGTCTCAGGCAGCTGAGCGCCGAGCGGACTGGTGCGCGACAACGCGCGCAGCACCGATGTGGCCGCCGGCAAAATGCTATCGTCGCGCTCGGTTCCCGGCGCCATCAACGCCACACGGCGCAGGGCCTCGACGCCGCCCATCAGTCCCTGTCGCGCATCGCCCGCGTGGCGCCGCTCGTCTGAAATGGCGGCTAATTTGCGGATGTGGCCCGCCGCGAATTTACGGATGGGGAGTGACGCAATAGGCGGTGTCGCACTCGGGGCCGATGACCTGTCGACTGCGACGGTGCCGATTACGGGGCTGCTACCACCTTCGGAGGGCAGTTCTACCGATTGCTTGGGCGCATCATCCGAATGCGGTTCGGCGTCGGCTGTCTGCTGTGGCGGTTCCACCGAACGCTGCGCCGTCATCCTCGGCAAGGCGATCAAGCCTGTGATCAGGCCGGCCGCCAGCAATGGGATCACAAGCCCACGTCGGGACCGTCGGCGGTTGGTATTGAACGCTTCGCTCGACACGACCGACTGCGTCGACTGCGCAACGCTGCGCATGACGAACCGGCGCTCGCCGTCGCTGAATTTCGAGGGGTGCAGCAGCAGCCAATTCTCGGCGATCGACAACGGCTGGCCGGTCAACAGCAGCGCAGGCTTCTTTTCGTTGTGCGCCCGCGACCACGACTGATACCCGGCTTTGAACCGTTGATGCCACAGGAAGAAGTCGAGTTTGCCCTTCAGGTCCGCATCGAGCTTGCGGTCTTTTTCATGAAACTCGTCGTGCGGACCGCTCATCGCCAATGCCCCATGGCAGCTGTGGAATAACGAGGGGACGCGACTGCAGACGTCTCCGGCAGGGTGTGAATAGCGAGGACAGCCCGATAGCAAAGGGGCTTGCGGACGCCCGAATCACATCAGGGTTCAGCATGACCGAGGGGTATTGAGCAGGTCTTAACGCGACAGCGCGATCCGTTTGAGAACGGCTGCGGCGCTGGTCCCGTTTCGACGTTCCCCCGGTTAAAGGCCCCGTCGATCCGCGCATCCGGTGCGGATCGCCGGCATGGTCTTCCTGTCAGGAGGTTGCGATGTCGCGGTGTTTCAAGACGGTTCGTTCAGCGTGTGTGGGTATCGGTACGGCAGCCGCTGCCGTCGGCCTTTCCGGTTGCGCGGGGCTCAGTGGGTCCGGTTTTGACGGCACTAGCGGCTTCATGGCCCAGTCGACGGCCGAGGCGGGCAAGCCGAAATCGATATCCGAACTGCGTCAGGCCCATCTCGACAAGCCTGGCGATCCAGACGCAACGATTGCTTACGGCAGGGGGCTGAAATCGAGCGGCCGGACCAAGGAGGCGCTCGCGGTGGTCGAGGCGGCGGCCGGGGCAAATCCTGACAATCAACAATTGGTCGTCGAACAGGGATTGCTTGCGCTTGAGCTCGGCCACACGCAAAAAGCGCAACATGCGCTCCTGCGCGCCTCCCCCGACAACAACGACTGGAAGGTGCTGTCAGGGCTCGGCGTCGCCCATGCCGGGACTGGCCAGCACGCCAAAGCGCAGGACTATTTCAACCGGGCACTCGTGCTGTCGCCAAACAATCCGACCGTGCTCAACAATCTCGCACTGAGCTACATCCTCGACAAGAAAGTCGACAAGGGCAGGGAGCTGCTCCAGCAGGCCTAGGTAGCATCGACGGCAGCGGGTGGCGAGAAGCCGCAGATTGCCCGAAACCTTGAAATGGCGATGGCATTGAACGGCGGGACCAGAACCAAGCCGCCGGCTACTGACAATCTGCCGTCCACAGGGCCAGGAGCAACCGCCGTTGCCGGTGCATCAAAGCCAGTGGTGACGGCAAAGACCGCAACGCCTGTTACGCCGGTGGCGGCAGCGTCGGCTAAACCGGCATCGGTCGCACCTGCCGTTCCAGATAGCCCTGCTTCAGCGCCGGTTTCGCCGACGCCTACATCCGTGGGACCCATCGCACAACGTGCGACGCCCCCTGCACAGGCTGCCGATCCCGCCAAAGCCATGCCGTCGGCGACATATTTGCCGACAGCGGCAAACCTTGATCCTCCGGGCCGAGCCCCGACGGCGGAAGCAAAACAGGCGGAAGCCAAGCAGCCTGAGGCCAAATCCGGGCCGGTCGAGAAAGCCTCGTTGGAGCCAGTTTCGCCGAGCATCATCAACGGCGGATTGATGAATTTCGGCCGCGCGATGGCCGGGCATTGATCGGCTCGTGACGGCGAGAGATACGAACATCGAACGCCGCACTTGCACGGAGAAGCTGTTTTCGGCAATAAGGCTGATCTTGAAACAGCGACGGACGCGCGAGCGCGTTTGTTGGTGCTCAATCGGCGTCGGGACGGGCGTTGCAACCCGCGTCGAAGCCGGGTCACCACCCCGGTTTCAGACGCGCGACGTCGAAACGGTTTGCCGCCTTAGCTCAGTTGGTTAGAGCGCTGGTTTGTGGAACCAGAGGTCCCCCGTTCAAGCCGGGGAGGCGGTACCATTCCATTCCGACAGGTCCTCGGAACCGGACGCTGCGGTCAGCGATCACGGCGTAACCGACCTGTCCGACCGCAGTTGGCGCCCAAACGAGGCGCGCTGTTCTGTTGCAATTGATAAAATCTTCACTCCGTCGCACTGATCGAGCAAACCGCCAGCCGCGTGCCGCTCAGCATGACCGCAGCCAGCGTGCCGCAAGACAGCCACCACGAAAGTCAGCCGATGAGCCACGGTCCCGATAACAACGCCATCCGCCCGGCAAAGGCCGCTTTGCCTTTGGTCCGTCGCATACCGGTCATCGGCTATCTCTCGCGCATTACCGACGAAGAGCGGGTCGCGGAGTTAGGTCTGTTTACCGCTAACGTGCTGATGGCAAGCTTGCTTCTGGTCGTGCTATTCGGTCTGCCAGCGTTCGTGATCATACTTTATGGACTGGTCGCTCTCGTGAGTGGGCTTATAGTTGCCACCACGTTGTAGTCAGACGTGCATAGCGGCAGCCGCGCCAATCGTAGTCGGCCTACCAGCGTGCGCCCGAACAGGAGGCCTAGAGTATCGTGCCAGATAGCGCTGCTTCGCCGAACCCCCCGCCATCCGCCGGTTCGGACGCCAGTTCCTCTCTCAGCGGCGCGAGGACATCGACGCCGGCCCGCACCACGCTTCGGACCTATCTCGCGTTCGAAAAGCCGATCGCCGAGCTCGAAGCGAAGGTTGTCGAACTGAAGTCCCTCGGTCAGACCAGCACTGCGGTACCCATAGTCGAGGAGGTCAAGCGGCTCGAACAAAAGGCCAAGCAGGCGCTGATCGACACCTACGCCAAGCTGACGCCGTGGCAGAAGGCCGAGGTCGCCCGCCATCCCGAGCGTCCGCATTGCCTGGATGTCGTCAAGGGTCTGATCGACGAATTCACGCCGCTGTCTGGCGATCGGTATTTTGGCGACGACGCTGCCATCGTCGGGGGCTTGGGCCGGTTTCGCGGCCGTTCGGTCGTCGTGATTGGTCACGAAAAGGGCTCCGACACCGAAAGCCGGATCAAGCACAACTTTGGCATGGCCATGCCGGAGGGCTATCGCAAGGCCATCCGACTGATGGAAATGGCCGACAAGTTCGGGCTTCCCGTTTTGACACTGGTAGATACCGCAGGTGCCTATCCGGGCATCGCGGCCGAGGAGCGTGGCCAAGCCGAGGCGATCGCGCGATCGACCGACTGCTGTTTGAGCCTGACGGTTCCCGTCATTGCCGTCATCCTCGGCGAAGGCGGTTCTGGTGGCGCGATCGCGATCGCCACCGCCAACCGCACGTTGATGATGGAACACGCGATTTATTCCGTTATCTCGCCGGAAGGCGCCGCGTCCATCATCTGGCGCGACAGCAGTAAGCGCGAGGAAGCCGCGACGGCCCTGAAAATCACCGCGCAAGACCTCGAGCAACTCGGTGTCATCGACGCGATCATCAAGGAACCCTTGGGCGGGGCCCACCGCGATGCCGCTGCCGCCATCAAGTCGATCGGCGCGGGTCTCGCCACGGCTCTGGCCGAGTTCGACGCCATGCCGCCCGACGCGATCCGCCGCCAGCGCCACGACCGGTTTTTAGAGATCGGCCGCAAGCTGTAAATACAGAAGCCACAGGTGCGGAGCGTACGTCCTGGCTTGCCGTGCCGCCGCCCAATTTGATGGCGATAAACGGATCTTGGGTTACGCCCCGCATGCGATTCGAAGGCACCGTAGCGTTAACAGACCTTTATGGCGCGCCGGGGTTTAGTCAGCCGCGCCAACCGGTCGACGTCCGGTGCGTCGCGGTTGGGGGCCTGTCTAGGGAATGATACGCGTGATGAGCCGTCTGCCATCGAGAACAACGGGTACGTCGCAGCGGCTTGCGCGGAAACCGAGCGCATTTGCATGGCGTGCTGGGCTCGTTGCCACGATAGCGGCCATCCTAACGGGGTGTGCCAGCGCCCCGGTCCTGCCGCCGGCGTCTGAGCTGCCATTGTCGAAGGAGGCGCAATTGCTCCTCGGCAAGAAGGGCATGACAGCCGAAGCCCCGATTTTTGTTCGGATCTTCAAGGAAGAGTCGGAACTCGAGGTCTGGAAGCAAAGGGCCGATGGCCGCTTCTATCACTTCAAGACCTATCCGATCTGCAACTGGTCGGGAGAACTCGGCCCCAAGCTCAAGCAAGGCGACAAGCAAGCGCCGGAAGGCTTCTACACCGTCGCCAGCACGCAGTTGAACCCGAATTCGAGCTTCTACCTCGCCTACAACCTTGGATTTCCAAACGCCTACGACAGGTCTCATGACCGGTCGGGCGACTTCCTGATGGTCCATGGCAAGTGCAAGTCGGCTGGATGCTACGCCATGACCGATGCCTTGATGGAAGAGATCTACGCCCTGTCCCGCGAGGCCCTACGCGGCGGACAAAAAGCCTTCCACGTCCATGCCTTTCCATTTCGCCTGACGGACGCCAGTCTTGCCCGCCACGCGAAAAACAAGTGGATGCCGTTCTGGAAGACCCTGAAGGATGGCTATGACGCTTTCGAGGTCAATCGGATCCCGCCTGAGATTGCCGTGTGTGAGAGGAAGTACGTCGTCAATGTCGTCCCGCCGCCGTTCCGGCTAGCGGCCGACGGTGCCTGCCCGCGGTTCGACCGGCCCATCTATGAAGCGTTTGTCGCCTTGCCCGAGCCGGGCGCGGCGACCCAAGCCGTCGCCACCGTCGCTCCGCCAGCTTCGGCCGCCACCGCCGGCAGCCAGCTGTCGATCTCCCGGGCGACCCCAACTGACGTGGCGCAGCAGCTGCCAGCGCAGATGCAACTCGGACAAACTGAAAAGCCGAGAGCAACGCGGCCACGTTGGGCGCCCGACGCCCCCATGAACGCGTTAGGCTTTGGCGCAAATTGAGCGGCACCGGCTTCGCAGCCGTAAAGGCACATAGGAGCGGGCGATGTCTGAACCCGTTGGAACGCCCGACCGGCGTCATAGTCGCAGCCGCAGACGCGCTGCTATTGCGTTGATCGCCGCAACCGTGATCGGCGCCATCGGTTTATGGAATTTCGAGGCGCTGCGCGAGCAGATCCTCCGACCGCCAGTGGCGCGACAGCCAGCAACACGCGTGCCGGAAACCCGGGTCCCCGTCGACCCCGAACGTGCCGCAGCCCGCCTCGCCGACGGCAAAGAGTTCGCCGCAAAGCGTGCATACAACATCGCCCTGGCGGCGATCGGCCAACCGTTGCCGGGTACGCCCGACCTGTCGCGCCTCGCCGAACGCTTGGCCGAGCACGGCGTCAAACGCGGATCGGCCGTGCTGATCCGCGTTTTCAAGCGCGAACACGAACTCGAACTGTGGCTCGCGCGAGACGGCCGCTTCCACCGTTTTGCAACCTATCCGGTCTGCCGGTGGTCGGGGGGGCTGGGGCCGAAGTTCCAAACCGGCGATCATCAAGCGCCGGAGGGCTTTTACACGGTCTCGGCGGCACAAATGAACGCCAACAGCCGGTGGTTCCGCAGCTTCAACTTGGGCTTTCCAAACGCGTTCGACCGGGCACACGGCCGCACGGGGTCAGCTCTGATGGTTCACGGCGGTTGCTCGTCGGTTGGCTGCTACGCCATGACTAATGCGGTCATGGGCGAAATTTGGGATCTCCTGTCCGCCGCTTTTCAGTCCGGGCAAAGCCGCATTCAGGTCCAAGCCTTTCCGTTCCGCATGACGGATGAAGCCATGGCCGGCGCCACTGGCCATCCCGATGTCGTTTTCTGGCGCAACCTCAAACGCGGCTACGATCAATTCGAGGCAAAACACGTGCCTCCCGCAGTGGCGGTGTGCCACGGGACCTACCGCTTCGAGACGGCTTCCGTCGAAGCCGGGTTAACGCCGCCGATCAAAAAGAGTTGCCGGTCCAAACGCGGGCTTGCAGGGGTGTCGAAATGACGTATTGGCTCTCGGCTGTCGGAGCGGAAGCCATTGCCTCAACGAGGCAAAAAAGGCACCCCGACGGCGTATCAACCCTGTTATGACCCTTGTGGTTTTGACGCGAAGGCACGACGTCGGATGAGGCGTGCGCATGGGCATCGGTCTTGGTACTTTCGACATCGAAAGCGCCGACTCGGACGCCTTGGGCACCACGGGTATTTGCCGGGAGTTGAAATGGCTCATAGCCTGAACGATCGGGCGCCTCGCGTCGCAAACGGACGACGGCCGAGCGCGGTTACAGCTGGGCTTACAGCAGGGCTGCGATTTTCAGGTCTCGTCACGCTTGCTTGCGTCCTGCTTGCGTCTCAGGCGCACGCGGTCGCGATCGAACTCAAGGATGTCGCCAGCGACCGGATCGAGCGCCAGCGGGCTGCAGCCGAGGGCAGCTTGCCGTTACCTGGAACGCCCGATCTCGCTCGTCTTACCGAGCGTCTGTCCGATAAAGGCGTCAAATTCGGCGCCCCCGTCATGTTGCGCGCATTCAAATCGGAATCCGAGCTGGAAGTCTGGCTCCTGAAAGACGATCGCTTCGTCCTGTTCGCGACCTACCCGGTGTGTCACTGGTCGGGCACTCTGGGACCGAAGCTGACCGAGGGCGACAAACAAACGCCCGAAGGGTTCTACACCGTCACGCGACGCCAGATCAGCCATGTTGGCCGCTGGCCGCGGTCCCTCAATCTCGGTTTCCCGAATGCGTTCGACCAGTCGCTGTCTCGAACCGGCTCGCATATCCTGGTCCACGGCGGCTGCTCGTCGGTCGGATGCTTTGCGATGACCAACTCGGTCATGGATGAAATATATCAGATCGTGGAGCTAGCGATCGGCGCCGGGCAGATCCACGTCCCGGTTCACGTCTTTCCGTTCCGGATGACGGACGCGAATATGGCCTTGCAGACGTCGAGCCCTTGGCACGCGTTCTGGACCAACTTGAAAGAAGGCTACGACGCGTTTGAACGGACCCGCCGCCCGCCCCGTGTCGCCACGTGCGAAGGTAGCTACCGGTTTACCGACAGTGCCCTCGAGGAGGGGGCAGCCCCGGACCCTTTAGCAGTGTGCGGCGAGACCCTCGCCGCATTGGAAACCCAGGACCAATTGTCACCCGCTGCCAGGTTCCAACTCTCCCAGCAGTTGAACCCGCCGGTGCCATCTCCGAGGTCACTACCGCAGCACAGCCAGCGGCATCGGCGGGACGTGATACTCGCAGCCCGCGCCGCCGCACGGGGCCAAGTCGCGCGACTGCCGCTGCCGAAAGTGTCGACGATAGCCCTCTCGATCCGGCCACCGTGTTCGACACGACTCGCTAGCTGCCGCCGCTTTCTGGCTTTGCCAGCGAATGTGAGAAAAGTCGCAGCGGCCCAGAGCGCGCGCCGCGAGCGGCAGGCGATGCGAACGCGTTCAAGCTCGCCCACGACGCGCTAATCAGTCTTAAAGTGTCAGCTGCATTGCAGGGCATCCTCTCGCGTGGCATGACGCCCACCGCCAACAGGAGGCCCCATGAACGTCAAGGCTGTGCAACGATTTCTGGAGTTATGGGGTGAGCGCGCCATTTTTGCGAGCCGCTGGCTCCTGGCGCCGATCTACCTCGGGTTAGCTGTCGGCCTCATGGCGCTACTCGTCGTGTTCCTCAAGGAATTGTTCCACCTCGTTACGCACCTGTTCACGTCGACAGAAATCGACGTCATCCTCGCCGTACTGGCGCTGGTGGACATTGCGCTGACCGGTTCGTTGCTGATCATCGTCATCTTTTCGGGCTACGAAAACTTCGTCTCTAAGATCGACCATTCAGGCCATGTCGATTGGCCCGAGTGGATGGGCACAATCGATTTCGCCGCCTTGAAGCTAAAATTATTGTCGTCGATTGTCGCGATTTCAGCGATCCAGTTGCTCAAGGAATTCATGAGCATCAAGCAGCTCACGGATGCCGACGAGCGCAAGTTGTTCTGGCTTGCTGTCATCCACATGGTGTTCGTCGGGTCGAGCGTATTGCTGGCGCTGTCCGATCGTATCTCGGAAGGCGGTAAAGGGCATGGCAATGTTAAGGGAAATGGCGCCGATCACGGTTCGCCAGACACCAACGCCAAAGACAAATAGTCGACGACCATCATCGGCTCACCGCAATGGTCGCGACCCGATACGCCCGAGACCGGCGGCGAGTGCGAACGCCATGATCGCCATAATTGCGCCCGCAATCAGCAGCGTCGCGGTCGGCCCAACCTGGCTTATGCCGGCGGCATACAGCGGTGGCCCGAGCGCTTGGCCGATAAAGAACGAGAACGCGTGAAGTGAAACGGCGGCGCCTCGCGCGTCGGGCGCGAGTTCGGTCGCCTGCGTCTGCAGCGAGTTGTGGACCATGTAGAACCCGACGCCGAGGACCATGAACGACAGCGCCTCGCTCTGCCATCCCGGCGAGAATGCCGCCAATCCGAAGCCGATCGCAGCTGTCAGCCCCCCCAAGCGGATCATATTCAACTGGCCGCCCACGCGCGCAAGAATGCGGCGGACCAGAAGCGTGTAGATGATCCCGCCGAGACCAGCTGCCGCCACAACGAAGCCCGCCTCACGCACGCTGCCAACGCCGCGCGCTTCGAGCATGCCGCTGACGTGAGGCAGCAGCCCGAACAGGCACGTTCCACCGACCATCACGGCAGCAAAGCAGACGATCGCGCGCGGGTTTTCAAAAACGCGGGCATAGCCACGGCGCGCGGTCTGAAATGTGAAGCGCCCCGTGCGGCCCGTCACGTTGGGCGCTACGAACGCGATCGCCACGGCCGTTGCCACGCCGATGAGCCCGGCTCCAAACCACATCACGGCGCGCCAGCCGTAAGCCTCGCCGATGATGCCGGCCAATAGCGTGCCGAACAGATGCCCGGTCAACATGCCGAGCAGTAAACGTGAGAGAGCTATTTGGCGTCCAGCAACGGCAACGTTGTCGCCGACGATGGCAAGCGCGATGGGGATCGTACCGCCAGCTGCCGCCCCGGCGAACAGCCGCGCGGCAAACAACGCATCCGGCGTCGGCGCCATGGCCGACACGGCCAGCGCGACGGCCAAGGTCGCCAGGCAAACGACCATCACGCGACCTTTTCCGACCGCATCCGACAGTGGACCGAGCACGAGTTGGGCGAGCGCATACGGCAACGCGAAAGCCGACGCCACCAGTGCCATGTGCTCCGGGCTGACCGCAAAACTACGCGCCATGTCGGTGACCAGCGGGTCGGCAAACCGGACCGTGAGCGCAGCTGCAAACGCGCACAGAGTCAGGGCAAGAAGAAGGGGCATGAATAAAACTCTTGGCGAAGGAAACCGCGCGTAAAACACATTGCGCGCAAAGCGTTCGCCGACGGCTAGCACGGCGGGCTGGTGTGACCAGCCCGCGCAGACATCGAGATCGACGAGTTTAGCTCAGAACAGCCCCTCGATCTGTCCAGCGTCGTTCAAGCGGATGACTTCTGACGATGGGACCTTCGGCAGGCCGGGCATCGTCATGACATCGCCTGTGATCACGACGACGAACTCGGCGCCAGCCGACAATCGCAGTTCGCGCACCGGCACGGTATGTCCGGTTGGCGCGCCACGCTTGTTCGGGTCGGTCGAGAACGAATACTGCGTCTTGGCCATGCACACCGGGAGGTGGCCGTAGCCTGCCGCCTGCAACTCTTTGAATTGCGTCTCGACGCTGCTGTCGCACGCGATATCACTGGCGCGATAGATTTCTGTCGCGATCGTGCGGACCTTGTCGCGTAGTGGCATATCGTCGGGGTAGAGGGGCTTGAACTTTGAAGCCCCGCTCTCGGCAACGGCAACGACGTGGCGCGCCAATGCTTCGGCGCCGCGTCCCCCATCGGCCCAGTGGGTGCACAGAAACGCTTTCGTGCCCATGCTCTCGGCCGCCTTCATCACCTCCTGCACTTCGGCCTCGGTATCGGTAATGAAGCGGTTGATCGCGACCACTGCTGGCACGCCGAACTTGCCGATGTTTTCGATGTGGCGCTTGAGATTGTCGCATCCCTTCGCAACGGCCGCCGTGTTCTCGGTCTTGAGGTCGTCCTTGGCGACGCCGCCATGCATTTTGAGCGCGCGGACAGTCGCAACGATGACGGCGGCTGCCGGTTCGAGCCCTGCCTTGCGGCACTTGATGTCGAAGAACTTCTCCGCGCCGAGATCCGCGCCGAAGCCCGCTTCCGTCACGACGAAGTCGCACAATTTGAGCGCGGTCTGCGTCGCCAGCACCGAGTTGCAGCCGTGCGCGATGTTGGCGAACGGTCCGCCATGGATGAACACCGGGTTGTTCTCCAACGTCTGCACGAGGTTCGGCGACAGGGCGTCCTTCAGCAGCACCGTCATCGCGCCGTCGCCCTTGAGGTCGCGCGCGAACACAGGCTTCTTGTCGCGCGTATAGGCGACGACAATATTGCCGATCCGCTTCTGGAGATCCTTCAAGTCGGTCGCGAGGCAGAAGATCGCCATGATCTCCGAAGCAACCGTGATGTCGAACCCGTCTTCGCGCGGGAAGCCGTTGGCCGTGCCGCCGAGCGAGTTGACGATCTGGCGCAGGGCGCGATCGTTCATGTCCATGACGCGACGCCAGGCGATTCGGCGTTGGTCGATGCCGAGCGTGTTGCCCCAATAAATGTGGTTGTCGAGTAGCGCCGAAAGCAGGTTGTGAGCGCTGGTGATGGCGTGGAAGTCGCCGGTGAAGTGGAGGTTGATATCTTCCATCGGCACGACCTGCGCATAGCCGCCACCGGCCGCACCGCCCTTGACGCCAAAGCACGGGCCGAGCGAGGGCTCGCGCAAGCAACTCATAGCACGCTTGCCGATGAGGTTGAGGGCATCGCCGAGGCCGACGGTGGTTGTCGTCTTTCCCTCACCGGCAGGCGTCGGATTGATCGCCGTGACAAGGATCAGCTTTCCGTCCGGGCGGCTCTTCAAACCCGCGATAAAATCGGCTGAGATCTTTGCTTTGGTCGTACCGTAGGGAACCAATGCATCGGCTGGAATTCCAATCTTGGCGGCAACCTCGCCGATTGGATGCATTTTAGCTTCGCGTGCGACCTCAATGTCCGACTTAACCACGTAGTCCTCCCGTGTTTCTATGCGTGTGCTGAAAGCTGCCCGCTGCAGTCGCGTTCTAACAGCGAAAAGTGCAGTGGTATACGATATGCCAACTGAGCGGCGCGAAGTTGGTTCGCAGTTGCGAATGTATGTTGCTTCGCCAGAGCGAATTGCTGGGCTGCACTCTGGAACGGCGCTTTACAACCAAAGTATGCCGTATAAAGTATACCAGAGCCGATCAACCAAGTTGGCGGCGTTGCGGTCGCAAAAAACACGCAACCGTCGTCGACACTCGAATAATGGCTGCGGGTCGCGTCAAGCTGCACAGAGTTGCGGCAAGTCACGCCCGGTGGGAAACGTCATAAGCTGACGCGCTGCGGGCCATAGTGTGGCCAGCCACGGCGTGTGTTTGCCGGTAATCGGCGCGGGGAGTGGTATGGACGAAATCAACGCGCTCATGCATGGCTTTGGGGTTATTTCCACCCCGTATAATCTGATGCTGATGGTCGTCGGCATTATCCTCGGCGTGATCATCGGGGTGCTCCCCGGGCTGGGCGGCGCGAACGGTGTCGCAATCCTTTTGCCGCTGACCTTTACCATGCCGCCCACTTCGGCGATTATCCTGCTGTCGTGCATCTACTGGGGCGCATTGTTCGGCGGCGCCATCACATCCATTCTCTTCAATATTCCAGGCGAGCCGTGGTCCGTCGCAACGACGTTCGACGGCCATCCGATGGCGCAGCAGGGACGCGCGGACGAGGCTCTCACCGCAGCATTTACGTCGTCGTTTATAGGCGCCTTCGTCGCTGTCGTTATGATCACCTTCCTCGCGCCGGTGATATCTAGATTTGCGCTGCAGTTCGGTCCAGCGGAGTTCTTCGCTGTCTACTTCCTGACATTCGCCAGCTTTATCGGGATGGGCAAAGGCAGCCCCTGGAAGACGCTCGCGGCAATGGCGCTCGGCTTTGCGCTGGCAGCCGTCGGGCTCGATAAGATGACAGGCCAGCTCCGACTGACATTCGGCCAGGAGCAACTTCTCTCTGGGTTCGACTTTTTGATCGCCGTAATCGGCCTGTTCGGCATTGGCGAAATTCTGTCGTCGATGGAAGACGGTCTGAAATTCCAGGGCCAAGCCGCCAAGCTGCGCCTCAATGCGGTGTGGCAGACGTGGAAGACCCTGCCGAAGTATTGGGCGACATCGCTGCGCAGCTGCGTCATCGGCTGCTGGATGGGCATTACGCCAGGTGGCGCGACGCCAGCGTCGTTTATGAGCTACGCGATCGCTAAGAAAACTTCGAAAAACGGTGCCAACTTCGGCAAGGGTGAGGTCGAAGGCGTCATCGCGCCCGAAACCGCCGCCCATGCCGCCGGCACAGCCGCCTTGCTGCCGATGTTGACACTTGGCATCCCGGGTTCGCCGACCGCAGCGGTCTTGCTCGGTGGGCTGTTGATCTGGGGCCTCCAGCCAGGTCCGATGCTGTTCGTCGAACAGAAAGACTTCGTGTGGGGTCTGATCGCTTCGATGTATCTCGGCAACGTCGTCGGCCTCATCATCGTGCTGACGTGCGTGCCCCTGTTCGCCGCAATTCTACGCGTGCCGTTCTCGATCATCGCGCCTGTTATTCTCGTCATTTGCGCCGTCGGCGCTTACACCGTCCATAACTCGATGTTCGATGTCTGGTTGATGCTCGTGTTCGGCGTCGTCGGTTACGTGTTCAACAAACTCGGCTACCCGCTCGCTCCGCTGGTGCTGGCGATCGTACTTGGCGATCGCGCCGAGGAAAGCTTCCGGCAATCGATGCTGTCGTCGCAAGGAAGCCTGTCCATCTTCTGGTCGAACCCGCTCGTCTCGACGATCATGGGTCTTGGGATCATCATGCTGATCTGGCCGTTGATCGATGCGTTGCGATCGAAACTGGCCGGTGCTCGGACGGCCACCGCAGCACCGTGAGAGATCAGCCGTTACAGTGACTAAATTGCCCTATATAAAAGTGGCTCGCTAATCAAAGCGGGCCGGACGTTCAGGGAAGAAGCAGCGTAAAGATCCAAGGGAGCAGCACACACATGAAGACTTTGTTGACGAGGCTGACGGTTGCGGCCGCCGCAATGCTCAGTGCCACTTCAGCGATGGCGTGGGAACCGAGCAAGCCGGTCGAATTCGTGATCCCAGCTGGTACCGGCGGCGGCGCCGATCAAATGGCGCGTTTCCTCCAGGGCGTTATCACCAAGAACAACTTGATGACGCAGCCGCTGGTCGTCGTGAACAAAGGTGGTGGCGCTGGCGCCGAAGGGTTCTTGGAAATCAAGAACAACAAGGGCAACCCGCACAAAATCATCATTACCTTGTCGAACCTGTTCACCACGCCCTACGGCACCGGCGTCCCGTTCAGCTACAAGGACATGACACCGGTCGCGATGCTCGCACTCGACCAGTTCATTCTGTGGACCAACGCCGAGGCTGGCTACAAGACCGCCAAGGAGTACGTCGATGCCGTCAAGGCTGGCGACGACAAGAAGTTCAAGATGGGTGGCACCGGCTCTAAGCAGGAAGACCAGATCATCACAGCCGCCCTCGAGCGCGTCACGACGCCGAAGAAGTTCACCTACATCCCCTACGACGGTGGCGGTAAAGTCGCCGTCCAGTTGACCGGCAAACACGTCGATTCGACGGTAAACAACCCGATCGAAGCGGCCGGCCAGTGGAAAGATGGCAAGCTCGTGCCATTGTGCATCTTCGACAGCAAGCGCTCGACCTACACGAAAAAGATCACCGCTGACAAAGCGTGGTCGGACATCCCGACGTGTAAGGAATCTGGCCTTCCTGTCGAGTATCAGATGCTGCGCGGCATCTTCATGCCCGGTGGCGTGAAGCCGGAAGAAGTCGCTTTCTTCGTCGACCTCTTCAAGAAGGTCCGCGCCACGCCGGACTGGAAAGAGTTCATGGAAAAGGGTGCGTTCAACGACACCTTCAAGGAAGGCGCCGACTTCAAGAAATGGGTTGAAGCCGCCGACAAGACGCACTTCGACCTGATGAAGGAAGCCGGCTTCCTCGCCAAGCCGCAGTAATCTGCGTCGACCTGTTGTACGCGGCGAGCGGCTGACCAACTGGCTCACGCTCGCCGCGACCACCACACTCACCGTCACGGCTAATCCGCGTCGTCGAGCAAACCCGCATCGTTCTGGAAAATTAGGGTGCCATGGAAACCGAAGATGCCCGCGAAGGCCGTCCGCTGGTCAAGAACCGCACGATGGAAATCGTCGTCGCGCTGTTGCTTCTCGCGCTTGCTGCTATCGTGATTTACGACACACGACGGATTGGCATCGGCTGGGTCGAGGGCGAGGGACCGGCTGCTGGTTACTTTCCGTTCTATATTGCGTGCGCAATGGCCATTGGCGCGGGCGTGACGCTTGTCCAAGCGCTCACAGGCCGGATCGCCGACGGTGACGACACGTTTGTCGAGACCGGATCGTTCTTGCGCGTTTTGACGGTCCTTATCCCTGCCGCAGTGTATGTCGGCCTGATCGGGTTTCTCGGCATTTATATCGCGTCGGCAATCTTCATCATCATGTTCATGATCTTTGTTGGCCGAGAGCCAGCCATCAGGAGCGTACTCGTCGGGTTGGGCGTCACCGTGATGCTCTACATGATGTTCGAAAAGTGGTTTTTAGTCCCGCTGCCCAAGAGCGCCCCAGAGATCTGGGCGTTCGCTCCGCCGGCGCTGAAAAATGGTATCGAACTCTATCTTGATCGTTCGCTTTCACCGGTATTCGCGCCTATCCACGCAGCGCTGAAAGATATCGGCATATTCTTGTTCCCAGACAAAAAATGAGGCGTCTGCGGCTGCGGTCACAGACATCGAGGTTTCGGCTTCGCCGCCGACCGTGCCGGGTTTGCTGAGCCATGAACCTCTATGAATTCCAGGCCAAGGAACTGATCAGCCGCTTCGGCATCGAGATCCCGAAGGGCCGCGTGGCAGCAAGTGCCGAGGACGCCGAGCGGCTTGCCCGAAGGTTGGCGTTCCGGCGCTTTGCCATCAAAGCGCAAATCCACGGTGGCGGGCGCGGGGCCGCTGGCGGCATTCGATTTGCCGAGACGCCTGAAGATGCGCGCCGCATCACCGCCGAATTGATGAGCCGACCTCTCGTGACCAGCCAGACACGGGCGGGCGGCGAAAAGGTCCGCTGGGTTTACGTCGAAGAAGCCTACGCCATCGTTCGCGAAATCTATGCCGCCATCGTCGTCGATTGGGCCCGAGGCGAACTTGCGTTGCTCGTCGCAGCCGACGGTGGCGAGGATATCGAGGAGCGGGAGGCGGAAAACCCTGGTCTCATTCGCCGCTTTCCCTTGGATGTCACCGTGTCGCCGCCGGTTGGCGACTTCGACGGCGCAGCAGCTGCGATCGGGCTGGCCGGCGAGCAAGCTTCGCGGGCAACGGCCGTGTTCGAGGCGATGGCCCGCGTCAGCGCCGAACTCGATGCGATGCTGGTCGAGGTCAATCCACTCGCGCTGACCGACGACGGCAGGATCGTGGCGCTCGACGCAAAGTTGACGGTCGACGACAACGCGTTGTTCCGCCACCCCGCGCTGTTTGCCTTGCGCTCGCAAATTCAGGTCGAGGAGGGCGACCCGAAGGAACTCGCCGCCGACCGGCACCAGATCAATTATCAGAAGATGGATGGAAACATCGGCGTCGTCGTCAACGGTGCCGGGCTCGCGCTGGCAACGCTCGACATGCTGATCGATGCCGGTGGCCAGCCCGCCAACTTCATGGACATCCGCACGACAGCGACGAGCCTCGATATCGCCTACGGATTGCAGGTCATCGTCGAAAGTCCGCTGACGCACGTCGTGCTGATCAACGTCCACGGCGGCGGCATGCAACGCTGCGATGACGTGGCCGAGGGCGTCGCGATCGCGCTTCGCAAAGTCGGCCGAACCTTGCCAATTATCGTCAGGTTTGCCGGCAATAACGCGGATTTCGCCCTCGTGCGGCTCAAAGCGGCTGGCGTCGCATTCGAGGCCGCAACCGATATGGCCGATGCCGTCGCGAAGGCTGTCGCTGCTTCCCGCGCCGTTTAGCCAACGAACGTGTAACTGTCGCAGCGTTGCCCACCCGTCGCCGTCCCGGAGAACCCATGGCCATTCTGGTCGACGCAAATACGCGCCTCATGTGCCAAGGCCTGACCGGCCGGACAGCAACTTATCATATCGAGCGGATGGTCGCTTACGGCACCACGCTCGTGGCCGGCGTGACGCCGGGGAAGGGCGGACGCACGCATTTGGATGTGCCCGTCTTCGATACGGTGGCCGCCGCGAAATCCGCAACCGGTGCCAATGCTTCGATCGTGTTCGTGCCGCCGCAGAACGCCGCCCGCGCCATGATCGAAGCCATAGAGGCCGAAATCCCGGTCGTTGTCTGCGTCACCGAGCGGGTGCCGGTGCTCGACATGCTGCGCGTGCGCCAAGCGCTTCGTGGCTCCAAGACGCGCCTCGTTGGTGCCAACAGCCAGGGGTTGCTGTCGCCCGGCCAAGCCCAGGTCGGGGTCATGACGACCGTGGCATCGCGGCCCGGCTCGGTCGGCATCGCCTCGCGGTCGGCCTCGCTGACCAGCGAGATCATGGCGCAAACGACGCGGCTCGGCCTCGGCCAGTCGACCACGGTCGGCGTTGGCGGTGATCCGGTGCACGGGCTCTCGCTCAAGGACGCGGCCGAACTGTTTCTCGCCGACACGGCAACCCGATCCATCGTCGTCGTGGGCGAAATCGGCGGCGGGGAAGAAGAGGAACTCGCGGCGTTCGTTGCATCGGTGCGGCCAACGAAGCCGATCATCGCGCTGGTTGTTGGCCGTCACGCGCCCCGCGACCGCCGCATGGGACATGCCGGCGCGTTCGCCAGCCTCGCCGTCGGGACAGCGGTCGAGAAAAACCGCATCCTCGCTGATGCAGGTGTGTTGATCGCAGCCGATGCCGCGAGTGTCGGTCGCACTCTGGCCAACGCAATGGCCACCGCCACATGAATCAGCAGCCGACGCAACACAACCCGATGTTTCGGCGAACGGCACACTGAGAAACATCGAGACAAATGTATGCGACAAAACGTGGCAACGCGATCGGTATACGGTATACCAACGATGCGATGAGCTGAGGGGCCGATTGACTTCAGTATCGTGTGCGGTTGTGGCGCGATATACTTCGAAATGTAGCGCGAGCGCGCGGATCAAGGGGAAAGCTGTCGATGAACGATATGTCCGGTAGCGGCAGGCCGAGGCGGAATGCTGGTAAACGCACCGTCCATCCGGGCGCCGGCCGCCGGAACGCATTGTTGCACCCCAAGGGTCGGCTGCTGACCGATGCCGAAACCGCAGCCGTTCGGGCGCTGATTGGAGCGGGACCTTACCCACGCGCCATGCTGATCGAGTATCTTCATAAAATCCAGGACGCCGAGGGCTGCCTGCCAGCGGGGCACCTGCACGGCCTTGCCGAGCTCATGCGCATCCCGATGGCTGAGGTCTACGAGGTCGCGACCTTCTACGACCATTTCGATGTCGTTCGGGACGGCGAGCCCCGGCCGGAGCCCGTCACGATCCGCGTGTGTGACAGCCTCTCGTGTATGCTGGCTGGTGCAGAGCGGTTGATCGCCGAACTCGAGGCGTTTCCACAAGCAGGCGTCCGCGTCCTGCGCGCGCCCTGCATCGGCTCATGCCATACGGCACCCGCAGCCGTTGTCGGCCACAACCACGTCGACCGTGCAACACCCGAGGTACTGCGCGGGCTCGCAGCAGCGGGAACGGTAACGGCGAAAATCCCTGACTATGCCTCGCTCGAGGCTTATGAAGCGGGCGGCGGTTATCAGGTATTGCGGCGCTGCCTCAGCAATCACCTCACTGTCGACGAGGTCATCGCAAAGCTGTCGGATGGCGGCCTGCGCGGGCTTGGCGGCGCAGGCTTCCCGACTGGCCGCAAGTGGGGGCTCGTCCGCCAGGCTCCAGGGCCACGCTTGATGGCCGTCAACGGCGACGAGGGCGAGCCGGGCACGTTCAAGGACCGCAAGTACCTTGAGACGAACCCGCATCAATTCCTCGAAGGGATGTTGATCGCGGCCTGGGCCGTCGAGGCGACCGACGTCTACATCTACATGCGCGACGAGTATCCCGCCGTGCTGGAAATCCTGGCCCGCGAGATACCAAAACTCGCCGCTGCCGGCCTCGCCCCGCACACGAAGGTCCACGTTCGCCGTGGGGCAGGCGCCTACATTTGTGGCGAAGAAAGCGCGATGATCGAAAGCATCGAGGGCAAGCGCGGGCTGCCGCGCCATCGCCCGCCGTATGTTGCGCAGATCGGCATCTTCGATCGGCCGACGCTCGTCAACAATGTCGAGACGCTGTACTGGGTGCCGCAAATTCTGGAAAAGGGCGCGGATTGGTTCGCAGCCCTCGGCCGGTACGGTGCGAAGGGGCTACGCTCATATTCGGTGTCGGGCCGTGTCAAAAACCCTGGCGTCGTTTTGACGGCAGCCGGCACGACCGCGGCGGAACTCATCGAGTTGTGCGGCGGCATGGCCGATGGCCACGGGTTCAAAGGCTATCTGCCGGGCGGCGCTTCGGGCGGCATCTTGCCAGCTTCGATGGCCGACATCCCGCTTGATTTCGGTCAGCTCGAAAAGCACGGCTGCTTCGTTGGCAGCCACGCCGTCGTGATCCTATCGGACCAGGACAACATGAAAGCCGTCGCGCTCAATCTCATGCTGTTCTTCGAGCATGAGAGCTGCGGCCAGTGCACGCCATGCCGCAATGGCACAGAAAAGGCCGTGGCGCTGATGCACAAACCGGAATGGGACACAGCGCTTCTCGGCGATCTCGCGCAGGTGATGCGCGATGCCTCGATTTGTGGCCTCGGACAGGCTGCCGCCAACCCGATGCAATCCGTCATCAAGTATTTCCCCGATGATTTAGCAACGTGACGTCCACGCAGGGGGCCAGCGGTCGTGCAGAGCGATAGGTTTGAATGGGATGATGACAAAGCTCGCAAAAACTTCGCCAAACACGGCGTTTCATTCGAACTTGCAAGTGCGGCCTTCGATGATGATCCGGAATTTATAGAATTTGACGATCCCGATCCAAGTGAAGAACGCTACAAGCGCCTATGTAGGTTGGACACGAGAATTTACGTCGTAAACTATACAGAAAGAAGCGACCGGACGCGCATCATCTCAGCAAGGTTGGCGTCAACGCGTGAGCAACAGGACTATTTCGATGGACAACCGTGACAAATACGGAATGACCCACGAGGACTGGGTTCGGCTCGACGCTATGACCGACGAACAGGTCAGTGCCGCCGCCTTGGCCGATCCGGATGCGTTGCCGATTACCGACGAGCAACGCGCGCACTTCCTACGCCCTTCGCCGGTGAAAACAATTCGTCAGCAGTTGCGCATGGGCCGCGAAACATTCGCTGCCGCTTACGGAATTCCCATCGAAACCCTGATGGCTTGGGAGCGACATCACGCTGAACCCACGCCAGCTGAACTTGCCTACCTCCGCGTTATCGAACGAGAGCCAGACGTGGCCAAAAAAGTCGATTTCGCCAAAGCCAGCTGATTTACCTCCGCCCGTTCACAAGCCGAGATCTCGCATGACCGATAAAATCACTTTCGAACTCGACGGCCGGCAGGTCGAGGCGACACCGGGCGAAACGATCTGGCAGGTTGCCAAGCGCGAGGGAACAACGATCCCCCACCTGTGCTGGCACGATGCGCCAGGTTACCGCGCCGACGGCAACTGCCGCGCGTGCGTCGTCGAGGTCGAGGGCGAGCGGGTGCTTGCTGCCTCCTGCCAGCGCAAGTGCGCACCGGGCATGAAGGTCAAGACAGCGACCGAACGGGCCAAGAAATCCCGCGACATGGTGTTTGAGCTTCTGGTCGCCGACCAGCCGCCCAAAGCCGACAGCCACGATCCGGATTCGAAATTCTGGACCTGGGTCGCCGACATGGGCGTCGCCACGACCTCCCGCTATCCCAAGGGCGAGCGCCCCGAAACAGATGCGACCCACACCGCAATCGCGGTCAATCTCGATGCCTGCATCAACTGCGGATTGTGCGTGCGCGCATGCCGCGAAGTTCAGTCGAACGACGTGATCGGCATGGGTTATCGCGGTCACGCATCCAAGGTCGTATTCGACTTCGACGACGGCATGGGCGGCTCGACGTGTGTTGCGTGTGGCGAGTGCGTACAGGTGTGCCCCACCGGCGCGCTGATGGAAGCCAACCTGCTCGACAAAGACACCCAGAAGCGCACCGTCTACGCCACCCACACCGTCGAAACCGTTTGCCCCTATTGTGGTGTCGGCTGTCAGACCACGGCGCACGTGCTCGGCGACAAGGTGGTCGCGGTCGACGGCCGTGACGGTCCCGCCAACGAGAACCGGCTGTGCGTCAAAGGCCGGTTCGGCTATGATTATATCCATCACCCCGACCGGCTGACGGTACCCTTGATCCGCCGCGAGGCCGTCGCGAAGGACGGCTCACGCCAGTTAACCCGCGAAGAATTGTCGTCGGTTTTCCGCGAGGCCACTTGGGACGAGGCGCTCGATTTTGCAGCGCGCGGATTGAAGAAGGTCCACGACGAGAACGGGCCGCAGGGCATCGCTGGGTTCGGTTCGGCAAAGGGCTCGAACGAGGAAGCCTATCTGTTCCAGAAGTTCATCCGCCAGGGCTTCCGCACCAACAACGTCGACCACTGCACGCGCCTGTGTCACGCGTCCTCGGTCGCAGCCTTGATGGAGGGGCTCAACTCGGGCGCAGTCTCAGCTCCGTTCACGGCTGCCAAGGACAGCGACTGCATCATCGTGATCGGCGCTCGTCCCGCTGAAAACCACCCGGTTGCCGCGACGTATCTCAAGGCGGCCGCCAAGCGCGGGGCCAAGTTGATCGTCATGGATCCGCGCGGTCAGAACCAGGGCATCGCGCGGTATGCAAGCCACATCCTGAACTTCAAGCCGGGCCGCGACGTTGCCCTGCTGAATGCGATGCTGCACACCATTGTCGAAGAGAACATGGTCGACGTGCAATACGTCCAAGCCCACACCGATGGCTTCGAGGCCCTCAAAGCCAAGGTCGCCGATTTCGCGCCTGAAAAGATGGAGGCAGTGTGCGGCATCCCGGCGGCAACCATTCGCGAGGTCGCCCGCGTCTATGCCCGCTCCGAGCGGTCGATCATCTTCTGGGGCATGGGCATCTCGCAACACGTCCACGGCACCGACAACTCGCGGTGCCTGATCGCACTGGCGCTGTCCACCGGGCAGATCGGACGGCCGGGCACCGGGCTCCATCCGCTGCGCGGCCAAAACAACGTGCAGGGCGCGTCCGATGCCGGTCTGATTCCGATGGTCTATCCAGACTATCGCTCGGTTGAAGATCCAGCCGTGCGCGCCGAGTACGAAGCGCTGTGGGGCGTTCCGCTCGACGCCAAGCGCGGGCTGACCGTCGTCGAGATCATGACGGCGATCCACAACGACGTGATCAAGGGCTGCTACATCATGGGTGAGAACCCGGCGATGTCGGACCCCGACGTCCAGCACGCGCGCGACGCGCTCGCCCACCTAGAGCATCTCGTGGTGCAGGACATCTTCCTCACTGAGACCGCGTGGCACGCCGACGTCGTGCTCCCGGCCTCCGCACATGCTGAGAAGCTCGGCACGTTTTCAAACACCAACCGTCAGGTCCAGATGGGCCGCCCTGTGGTCAACCCGCCCGGGCAGGCACGCCAGGATTGGCTGCTGATCCAGGATCTCGCCCAGCGGATCGGGCTGCCATGGAACTACACCCACGTCTCCCAGGTATTCGACGAAATGGCCTCCGTCATGCCATCGCTGAAAAATTTCACCTGGGAGCGCGTCGACCGCGAGGACAGCGTCACCTATCCCGTCGATGGGCCGGACGTTCCTGGCAACGAGATCATTTTCGTCAACTCGTTCCCGACCAAGTCCGGCCGCGCCAAGATCGTGCCGGCCGATCTGGTTGCACCGGCCGAGTTGCCCGACGCCGAGTTCCCGCTGGTGCTGACGACCGGCCGCCTGCTGGAACACTGGCACACCGGATCGATGACACGCCGCGCCTCCAAATTGGATGCCTTGGAGCCCGAGGCGATCGTGGGCCTCAATCCGCGCGACATGGAACGAAACGGTCTTACGGCTGGCGATCTTGTGACGGTAACGACGCGGCGCGGCGCTCTGACGCTCAAGGCCCGCAGCGATCGTGACGTGTCGCCGGGCATGGTGTTCATCCCGTTCGCGTTCGCCGAAGCACCAGCCAACATGCTGACCAACCCGCAACTTGATCCAACGGGCAAGATCCCCGAGTTCAAGTTCTGCGCCTGCCGCGTCGAGAAGGCCCAGGCGCTGAAAGCGGCCGAGTAGGTCGATCGGCCGAAGCCGCTGCAGATGGCGGAGCGGTAGCGAACCTTCCGGGGACGAACCATGCGGATCTGGGCGCTGTCCGATCTCCACATCGAGAAGCTCCGTCGGCCCTGGTCGCTGGCCGAGGACATGGCGGGCAAATGCGACGTCGTTGTCTTGGCTGGTGACGTTTCGACGCCGCTGACAGAGGGGCTCCGCTGGCTGGAAGGCCAGCGCGACGCTGGTCTGTTTGGCGACGCCCGCATCGTCATGGTTGCCGGAAACCACGAGTTTTACGGCGCCGATATCGACGTCGAGATGGCCGAAAGCGCCAATCTCGCGCGCGAACTCGGGATAGATCTGCTCGAACGGTCGGCCGTTGTCATCGGCGGCGTCCGTTTCCTCGGTTGCACGCTTTGGACGGACTATGAGATGTACGGCGACGCGGCCCGCGCCATGGCGATCGCCGGGCGGGTCGTCAACGACCACAAGCACATCCGCACGACAGCCGGTCCGTTCCGGCCCGAGGATGCGCTGGCGCGACATGTCGCAAGCCGCGACTGGCTGAAGGCCGCATCGGCGCAGCCGCATGACGGACCAACAGTGATCGTCACCCATCATGGCGTGTCCCTGAAATCGGTCCATCCCAAGTGGACCAGGACGATACCGGTGTCGGCCGCCTTCAGCTCAGATCTCGTCCCGCTGATCAAGGGCACGGGCGCCGCGGTCTGGTTCCACGGGCACACCCACGACAATTTCGATTATACGATCGGATCGACGCGCGTTATCTGCAACCCGAAAGGCTACGGGCCGGATGCGCTGGGCAAGCTGGAAAACGCCGCGTTCAACCCCAGGCTCGTAGTCGAGGTCGGCTGATCGTCGAAGTCGGCCGAGCGCCGTGCCACCGCAACAAGCGACGGTTCCGTACCGCGCCCGTGCCGTTCAAAACCAGCGCTCGAATACCGTTACGGTGTCGCCAGCCTGCACGATGTAGTCGCCCGGGGCTTCGATCACTTCGACGAAACCGTTGATCCGGCGCTGCAGGCGGAAGCGCTTGGTCGATGCCCGTTCGCTGTAGCCGCCAGCAATCGCGACGGCGGTTTCGATGGTCATGCCCGAAACATAGGGATATTGCCCAGCATTCTTGACTTCGCCGAGAATAAAGAATGGGCGATTTTGCAAAATATCGACCGTGACCTGCGGATCGCGGACAAACTGTGTGCCAAGTCGCGATTTGATCGCGCCTTCGAGACCAGCAGTCGTCATGCCCCGCGCGTTAACTTGGCCGATCAACGGCACCGTGATGCGGCCATCGTGGTCAAGGGTGTAGCTGCGGGATAAATTAGGTTGACCGTATACAAAGATACGAAGCCGGTCCCCGGTATCGAGCAAATATGGGCCGTCGGTTTCGGCAACGGCACGTGGGCCATGGAGCCCGGGCGGCAGGCCGGGATCGCCATACGAACTGACGGTCGTGGCAGAGGCGAGCACGGGCTCACCGCCAGCGACAGGCGGCATGTTTGCGATGTGCGGTTCGCCCATCAGATCGTCGAAATCGGCGGCGCAGCCCGACAGAGCAAGCAAGGCTGCCGCGCACAGCGCATGGGCAAGCTTCGGCATGATGGCCTTCGGGTTGTGGAACATGTCTTGCTAGTCAACGAGGAAGGAAGGCGATGAGGCGTCGCTGGCGTTCGTCGGTTCGGTGATGGCGCGGATTGCAGCGGCAAACGCGTCCGCGAATCACACGGTTGGTGCGCCACTGCCTGCCGTAGCTTGGCCTGGACTGGTTAATAAAGACTTTTGCGGCGTCCACATTCGTGACGCCTTAAGGGAATCCTTACCCAAAAGGTCCCAAATACGGACGAACTGCGCACCGATTCGCACCCACGAAGATATCGGAGCCGATCGAAGAGATGCCGATCCCGTCATCAGGTCCAACAATGCCCCAGACACCTGTCTCGTCTCCTGCCTCGCCCGACGACATCGACAGCGTAAAACTGGTTGGACGCGTGATGGGCGCAATCCCGCGCATTGCGATCGCGGCTCTTGCCGTGGGCGTGGCGACCTTCGGTGTGTTGTCGATGATGGCGCCACGGTTCCAATCCGAGGCCCAGCTGACCATCGAAGCAAAGATTGCGTCGAGCCCGTTCGCCGACCCGAAACAAGCAGGAGCGTCTCCCGACAACACCGCTCCCCGGATGGACAAAGAGGCGATCAACACGCACATCGGCGCGCTGCGGTCGCCAGCGTTGGCGGCCGAGATCGTCGAGAAACTCGGCCTTGCCCAGCAACCGGAGTTCAATCCGGCGAGCGGCGATGTCGACATGATCACGATGGTCATGCGGCGCATTGGCCTTGGCGGCACGAAGCCCGGCCAAAGTGAGCAGGACCGGGTGCTCGAGGCTTATTTCAGCAACTTGCAGGTGTTTGCCGCCCGCGAAAGCCGGTTCATCCAGATCCGTTTCACGTCGGTCAACCCAAACCGCGCTGCAGAGATTCCAAACGCCATTGCCGAGGCCTATCGCGCTCAGCTCGCTGGACGGCAGGTCGAGGAAACCCAAGACGTGCAGGATGCGCTCGCGCCGAAGCTGGCGCAGCTGGTTACGGATGTGGCGACGGCGGAAATGCTCGTCGACCAGTTTCGCGGCAAGATCGACGCCTTCAAATCTGGAACGTCGGGGTCGCAGCAACAATCGTTGAGCGAGCAGCAACTCGGCGAATTGACCAATGAATTGTCGCGGGCCCAGGCGGCTCGCAGCGAAGCCTAGGCGCGGGCCCAATCGGGTCGCGAACTATTGAAGGGCGGTTCGGGTGAGGTTCTCCCCGATGTCCAGCGTTCGCCGTTGATCCAAAATCTCGTGCAGCAACGCGTCAGAGTCGAGCGCCAGATCGCCGAGCTCAACGCCACGCTGTTGCCGGGTCATCCGCGCATGCAGCAACTGAATGCCGATCTTGCCGGCCTGAAGAAGCAGATCACGGCCGAAGTCGCAAAGGTCGTCGATGGCCTTGCGCGCGAGGCCAAGGTCGCCGCCGACCGCGAAGCCTCGATCAGCAAGCGACTGGCCGCCTTGAAGACCAAGGTCGTCGACAAAGGGCCGGATGAAGCCAAGCTCAAAGGGTTGGTCGCCGATGCCAAATCGAAGCGCGACGAGCTCGAGCGCCTTCAGGGCCAGTTCAATGCCAACAAGTCGCGCGTCGAAAGCAAGGCCGTTCCGGTCGAAGCCAAGATCGTCTCGGCAGCGACTCCATCGAGCGTACCGGTGTTCCCCAAGAAGGGCCCGCTCTCTGGCATGACGGCATTGGCGACATTCGTTCTGGGGCTCGCTTTGACCGTGTTGCGCGGCATAGCGAGCGGTGCCCGATCCGGCCCGGTCGCGAGATATCAGCCGACGCTGAATGCGCCGAAGCCTGCCCGTCCAATGCACGTCGGCCCGACTCACATACCGACGCACGTATCGGCTGCGACCGCCGCGACGGTGCCGGCTCGCTATTCGGCGCCTGCCGACCTGACAATGGCGGAACCCGAGCGCGAACCCCAACGCGATTCCGGGCATGGCCCGGTGTTGTCGATCGCAGCCCTGATCGAGCGGATCGGCTCGCGTACGCCAGAACGCGGCGGCTACCGATCGCTGGTTACCGGCTCGTCGGCGGGGAGCCACGGATCCGCGACGGCAATCGCCCTGGCCCGGGGATTGGCCGACATGGGCCAGCCCGTTATCATCGTCGAATGGACGTACGGCCAGAGTATCGTTTCGCAATCGCTCTCAGTGCCAGACCACCCGGGCACCGCCGAGTTGATCTCGGGCGACGCCAGCTTCGAAGATGTCATATCGGGCCTGCCAGGAACAAAGTGCCACGCGATCACGGCCGGCCGTAGCCTTATGAAAGCGTTTGCCAACCAAGATCCCGATCAGATCAACCTGGTGCTGGATGCGCTCGACGAGGCATACGCGCACATCGTCGTCACCGGCGAACATGACGCTGTTCGTCAACTGTTCGAAGCGATTCAGGGACGGTTCGATGCCGGCATTCTGGTCAATGGGCCAGGAACTGGTACGATTGTTCGCGATCCTGAAGCCAGTTTTGATGGCACGTTCCTGGGCTTCGAGGTCGCCGACATCGATGTCATTCATTACCATGACATGCTACCGCCCAAAGCCGCCGGCAGCCGCGCGCCGACCCGCAACCGGGCTCCGGCCTGAAATTATGTGCCAATAGCGCTGACCGCAAAGTTCGGGTCACGAGCTGGTTTGGGGCAGGTCCTGCGGCGCGCGTTTTGCATCGCCTCAGGCTAAGCCGCAACTTGCCGCTCGGATCCCATGAACCAGACGACAACCCGCCTCGTGAAGGCCGCACTCGGGGCGGCCCATATGACCGGTGCCGACCGCTTGCTTGCGCCTTATGCGCGCGGCCGCGGCGTCATTTTCATGCTGCATCACGTGCACCCGGAGCCGCCAGCCGCGTTCGAGCCCAACCGGATTTTGAAAGTCACGCCGCCGTTTCTCGAAGCGGTCATCGCCGAAGTCCGGGCGTCCGGTTTCGAGACAGTGTCGCTTGATGAAGCAGCGCAACGTCTCGCGCGTCCAGCAGGGCAGGAACGGCGAGATGAGCCGCCATTCGCCTGCTTCACCCTCGATGATGGTTATCGCGACAATCTCGAGCACGCGTATCCGGTGTTCGCCCGCAACAAGGTGCCGTTCACGGTCTACGTCGCCACCGACTACGCCGATGGCGCCGGAGACCTATGGTGGCTGACGTTGGAGCGGGTGGTTGCCGATGCCGACGAGATCGCGGTGTCCATGGACGGCGCGGTGCAGCGGTTTCAAGCTGCGACAGTCGAGGAAAAGTACACCGCGTTCGGCCGGATCTACTGGTGGCTGCGGACGCTTCCCGAGTTTCGCGCGCGCGACGTGGTCGCCGATCTGGCCCGATCGATCGGCTATGATGCCAGCGGGCAGTGCGCGTCCTTGGTCATGTCGTGGGATGAAGTTTGCAACTTGGCGGCCGATCCGCTGGTGACGATCGGCGGCCATACACGGCGCCATCTCGCGCTCGCCAAGTTGTCGTCAAGCGAAGCCATGGCTGAAATCAAGGGGAGCATCGCCCGCGTAACCAAAGACTTTGCGTTCCATGCCGGCATTTCAGTTAACCTTACGGTTGCGCAGCAAGTGCTGGCGAGCGGGAGTTCATGCTTGCTCGAGAGGCTGGCGCGGTGACGGCAACAACCACCCGCAAGGGGTTCATCCTATCCCGGCATGCCGACAGGATGACGGCTTTACCGCGCGTATCGCTCAACGGTGATTACCAGGACCTGCGCTATGTGCGCGTCATGCTGTCGGGAGCCCCGTTCGCGCTACTGCAGGCGATGGGCCGTTCCTGACGGCGCTCAAGGCCGTCGCGGTCAGCTGGTCTTGGGTTCCTGCTGCATCCACCAGACGATGTAGGCGGCGACGGGCACCCAAAGCAGGCCAGCGAGCGCGTGGTAGACCAGCGACGCGACCCAGCCGACCGTGTTGACGCCCATGACAATGGCAACCGCCATGGCCAGCAAAACGTAAACCACGAGGAAGGCGAAAAGAACTACCGTCCCGATAAGTTTGCGGGTGCTGAGGGTCATGGCGATTTGGTCCTTGCATCGATTATCGGGCAACGTTCATCGGCAATTGGTCGCGCTGCAACATCCCGGCGTGGGCTTCGGGCCTCGATTTGAGAGGCCCGCATACTGACCACATCGGCCGCATTGATTGCTGCGTCTTGTGTCCCCTACTTAACGGGCGAAATCATCCGCAGGATCAAGCACGCTGGCGCCGCAGGTCGGTCCGCGCTGCCGATCCAGCCCACAGTTCACGGACATGGAGCCTCGATCATGGCCCTTTCGATGCCGGGCGCTCAGCGCCAAGGTCGCGCAACTGGAAGCACATGGCCCGCGGCGACAGCCAAACTGATCGATGCTGGTCAGGTCGGCGATCGATTGGTGCAGGGCTGGCTGGTGTTTGCCGCCGTTATTGTTTTCGCGATGATTATCGTCGGCGGGGCAACGCGGCTGACCGACAGCGGACTGTCGATTACCGAGTGGCAGCCGATCCTCGGCATCATCCCGCCCCTGTCGGCGGCCGACTGGGACATCGCGCTGCAGAAATACCGATCGACCCTGCAATACAAGGCCGTCAACAAAGGCATGACCATGGACGCGTTCCAGGTCATCTTTTGGTGGGAATGGGCACACCGGATGCTCGGCCGGTTTCTCGGCTTGGTATTAGCGCTACCGTTGCTCGTGATGTGGCTGTCGGGGCGGCTCGGCTCGGGGCTTGCGCTCAAGGTGTTCGGCGTGGGGCTGTTGGTCGGCATCCAAGGCGGCATCGGCTGGTATATGGTGCAATCGGGTCTGGTTAACCGCATCGACGTGAGCCAGTACCGGTTGGCGCTCCATCTCTCAATGGCGTTCGTGATTCTCGCCTGCCTCGTGAAACTCGTGCTGTCGCTATCGCCGCCACGCGCGGAGCCCCGGTTGTCGACTTTGACGGCCGGTCATGCCTGGTGGGCTGTAATCGTCGCCGCGCTGGTGTTCTCGCAAGTCGCCATCGGCGGGTTCGTGGCTGGCCTCAAAGCCGGTCGCGCCTACAACACATGGCCGACGATGGACGGTCAGTGGATTCCCGATGGTCTATTCTTGCTGTCGCCATGGTGGGTCAACCTGGGTGAAAACATCACCATGGTCCAGTTCAACCATCGGATGACGGCCTACATTCTCGTCGCGCTGGCGATCTGGCATGCGTGGCGGATGGTCCGCACGGCCGACGAGGAGTGGGTGGCCCGAACGGCCGTGATGCTCGCGCTCGGGCTCGTCGCGCAAATGGTGCTGGGGATCTACACGGTGCTCTATGCCGTGCCGATCGGGCTCGGCATCGCCCACCAGGGCTTCGCCGCTATCGTCTTTGCCGTCGCGATCTGGCATGTGCACGAGGTCACACGCGCCCGAGCAAGCGCGTAACTGGCGCTTTACGTCCGACCGGGGCACCGCATGCCGCACACTTCGCGCACCTACCTTCGCCCGATGGGGATGATCCCGGCGGCCACCGCAGGCGCGGCGGAGACCGAGGCACAAAACGTCCTCGGCCTGCCACTGTCGAACACCGGCCGAATGTTTACTGCCGTCGAGGTCGCCCAGCGGTCGGGATCGCGCGTCGACCGCCGGGCCATGACAGTGTCCGAAGTATTCCAGCGCGAATGGCCCGACCCTGTCGAACTCGCCGAGGTCGTCGAGCGGCTGACCACGCCGCGTGGACGTTTTGCCGGCCTCGATTTGGCGCGGCCGCGGATCATGGGCATTGTCAACGTGACACCCGATAGCTTCTCCGATGGCGGACAGCACGCGGGTGTCGAGCGAGCCGTCGCGCACGCGATGGCGTTGGTGGCCGCAGGCGCCGACATCATCGACATCGGCGGAGAATCGACGCGACCAGGGTCGGATGCGGTGGCCGTGGAGGAGGAACTGGCGCGCGTCGTGCCCGTAATCCGCGCGCTACGCGAGAAGACCGACGCCGTGATCTCGATCGATACGCGCAAGGCCGAGGTCATGAAACAGGCCGCGCGCGCCGGGGCGGACATCTTGAACGACGTTTCGGCCCTGACCCACGACCCGGCAGCGTTAGAGACGGCCGAACGGCTCGGCCTGCCGATCATCTTGATGCACGCGCAGGGTGATCCGAAAACGATGAACGACGATCCCCAGTACGGCGATCTCGTTCTCGACGTCTACGACTTCCTGGCCAGCCGTATAGCGGCCTGCGAGGCGTCAGGCATTCCGCGAACGAAACTCTGTGTCGATCCGGGCATCGGCTTTGGCAAGCACCTCAAGCACAACGTCGCGATGATGGCGTCGCTGTCGATCCTGCACGGCATGGGCGTGCCGATACTTCTCGGGGCATCGCGCAAGAAGATGATCGGCCAGTTGTGCGACGTCCCGAACGCAAAGGATCGCGTGCCGGGTTCGCTCGCGACGGTGCTCGTGGCGGCCGAACAGGGCGTGCAAATCATGCGCGTCCATGATGTCGCCGAGACCGCCCAGGCACTGGCGGTTTGGCGGGCGTCGACAATTGGATTGGAACCGCGAGCGATCACGGTAGGAGCATGACGCCATGCTGGAATTCGAACACGTAACGCCTGTGTTGCGCATTTTCGACGTGACCAAGGCCCGTGAGTTCTACGTCGGGTTCCTTGGTTTTGAGATCGATTTTGAGCACAGGTATGGCGAAGGATTTCCGCTCTACATGGGAATCTCGCGTTCCGGCTGCCAGTTACACCTGTCCGAGCACCACGGCGACGCCTGTCCCGGAGCTTTGGTCAGGATCGCCACGCGAGACATCGACCGATTGCAGGCGGAACTGTCGGGCAAGAATTACACGTACGCCAAGCCAGGCCGCCCCGAGGCAACTCCTTGGGGGACGCGCGAACTGGGTCTCACGGACCCATTCGGCAACAGACTTATCTTCGCCGATATGTCATCGTGGACGTGACGTACCTCGGACTCCGAAGTCGACGGGCCATGCCGGTTTCGGCAATGTCGCGACATGGCGCTATCTGATTCGACAAAATCCAAATTGATCCCAGGTTCAGACGGCCGTGCCGCCCGCGTCCAGACCCGTCCGCAGCCGACCTTCGAACTCGAGTCCGCCGAGATGGCGCTCGGTCGCGCACCGGTTGCTGGTGTCGATGAAGCAGGCCGTGGACCATGGGCCGGGCCGGTCGTCGCGGCCGCCGTGATTCTCGATCCGGCCGCGATTCCACCTGGCCTCAACGACAGCAAGGCGATGACGCCCGAGGCTCGCGAAGCTGCCTTCGACGTGATCATGGCGACATCGCGGGTTGGGGTTGGTATTGGCGACGTCGCCCGGATCGATCGCGACAACATTCTGGCCGCCACGATGTGGGCGATGTCGGAAGCCGTCCGAGCGCTCGCATTTACGCCAGGCCTCGTTCTCATCGACGGCAACCGGCTGCCGGCATCGGCGTGCCCCGCTCGGGCAATCGTCAAGGGCGACGCGAAGTGCCTGTCGATCGCGGCAGCATCGATCATCGCCAAAGTCACACGCGATCGCATCATGGTTGCGCTGGCCCACGATCATCCCGGGTACGGTTTCGAGCGACACAAGGGGTACGGCGTGCCGGACCACCAGAGGGCGTTGGCCGCATTGGGTGTGACGCCCCACCATCGGCGTTCGTTCCGGCCCGTTCAACTGGCGCTTAAACTGGGTGACGGGCTCTAGCGTGGCGGGCGGCGGCGGACGAACGTCTCGACAGGCGCTTGTGCTCCCGATGCCGGGGCTGCACCTCCGGATCCGGCCGCACCTGGCCTTGCGCCAGCTGCTGCCGTCTGCGGGGCCGGCCTCAGGGGATCGCGGCACTCGGTCAGCCAGAGGTCGAACACGGGATGCTCGAGGGCGTTGAGGCCAGGGCTCTCGGCAAACATCCAACCGGTAAACAGGCGCTTATCCTCGCCCGAGAGAAGGGTCTCATTGATCTCGACAAAGGTCGTTGTTTTCGGCTGTTCGGTTGCGGGTCTTGAAAAACAGACCTTGGGCGTGAGTCGGAGCGAGCCGAACTTCACCGTTTCGTTCAGCGGGACTTCAAGTTTCGAGATTCGCGCTGTGACCTTGTCGAGCGCTGCAAACACCGCGACTTTGTTGTCGATGCGTTGCGCGATTGCGCCGCTGCTAGCGGCAGCGAGGGCCACTGCCGAGCCGGTGAGTCGAATGATGTGTCGATGAAACATGCCTCGGCCCAACTGCACTCATCCTCGATTTCGGATCACCCTAGGCCGGACCATGACAAACATGGTGGCTGAACCATGACACACACCAAAGCTGGGCGACGCGCGGCCGATAGCTCGGGCTCAGTTCGGCCGCCACGGCTTGTAATCGCCCGTCGCTTTCGGGCGGGTGCCTTGGCCGAGGATCGACCCCGCCGGACGGTAGGCGCTGGCTGTGCCCGTCAAATTTGGCTTGTGCGGCTTCTGCCACGGCTTGGCGGTGTAGGCTTCCTCACTTGGAGGGGTATCGACCATGTAATGGAGCCACGCGTGCCAGTCCGCCGGGACCAGCGAAGACTCCGACATCGACTTATAGATGACATAGCGGCGCGGTTTGCCCGCTGGCGTCGAAGATTTTGTCCGCCGGGTCGGCCGCGCCTCGAAATAGCGGTTGCCCATCTCGTCGCTGCCCACAGCACGCGTGCCCATGAGGGTCCAGCGCGTGCCCCAGGTGTTGCCGTGCCACCAGCAGAAGAGTTCAGATACGATGCTCATGCGCCAGAGGTAGCCGAGCCTCGCGCGCCCGTCCAGAGCCGACGCTTCTCATGCACGCCGACCAGACGTCTGGTCGGCCGCTACGGGCCGACCGCCCGCTCGCAGTTGCAGCCCGCGGCAAGACCTGTGTCGGTCCCGCTACACTGTGGCCGATGGAATCGACGTAGCCTCCCAGTGTTGATCTGCCGCGAACCGTTTCGTTGGACCCATCCGCCAACACGGTTCGCAACGCCCGCCGAACGGACATTCCTGCGGTCTCGCGCCGCGCATTCTCCCAACCGCCCCCCAGGTTCTCCCCAGGCAGTCAACACGCCATCTACATGTTGTGTTGTTGTAGCGCCGCCCCACTAAACCTGGACGACTTGGGCGAATCGGAGCAGTCCAGTTTCAGGCAAGAGTGTGGCCAAGGCCTGGTTGTCAGGCCCGAGTGCTCTCCTCCGTCAGTTCCAATCGTGCATCGTCCGCGTGGCTTACGTCCGCGTCGGCAAGCGTCCGCATGGGCCCCCGCGCTGACGTGCGCGGTGCCGACGGGTGGTTGCGAACGGGTGATGGCGAAAGTCTCGAAAAGTGTTCCGTGCGTTGGTTTCTCCGCGTCGCAGCAAGCAGCAAGAAACGACAACGCACGGGATACACACGATGAAGATCGCACGACGCTTTACCGAAGCCGGCAAGTCGCCCTACGCGACGATCAAATTTCGACGTGCGATCAGCGAAATCAAAAACCCCGACGGGTCGAGCGTATTCAAGCTCGATGGCTTCGAGGTGCCTGAGCAGTGGAGCCAGGTGGCAGCTGACATCCTCGCGCAGAAGTATTTCCGCAAGGCCGGTGTGCCGCGCAAATTGCGCCGCATCGAAGAAACCAGCATCCCGTCATGGCTGTGGCGGTCGGTGCCCGACGAGCGCGCGCTGGCTGAGTTGCCCGAGGGCGAGCGCTTCGGCGGCGAAACCGATGCCAAGCATGTCTTCGATCGCCTCGCTGGCACCTGGACGTACTGGGGCCAGAAGGGCGGCTACTTCTCGACCGAAGAGGACGCTCGCGCGTTCTACGACGAACTCCGCTACATGCTCGCCATGCAGATGGTGGCGCCGAACTCGCCGCAGTGGTTCAACACCGGCCTGCATTGGGCTTACGGCATCGACGGCCCCGGCCAGGGCCACATGTACGTCGACCACGAAACTGGCAAGCTGACGCATTCGACGTCGGCCTACGAACACCCCCAACCGCACGCCTGCTTCATTCAGTCGGTCGAGGACGATCTCGTCAACGACGGCGGCATCATGGACCTTTGGGTTCGCGAAGCGCGCTTGTTCAAATACGGCTCGGGCACCGGCACCAATTTCTCGAGCCTGCGCGGCGCCAACGAAAAACTGTCGGGTGGTGGCAGGTCGTCCGGCCTGATGAGCTTCCTGAAGATCGGCGACCGGGCAGCCGGTGCAATCAAGTCCGGCGGCACGACGCGGCGCGCGGCCAAGATGGTCGTCGTTGATGTCGATCATCCCGATATCGAAGAGTTCATCAACTGGAAGGTGATCGAGGAGCAGAAGGTTGCAGCCCTCGTCACGGGTTCGAAGATCGCCTCGAAGCGGCTCAAGGCCGTGATGAAAGCCTGCGTGAATTGCGAGAGCGAAGGGGTCCTGCCGAAGGCGGGCGAACAAGACGAGCGCTGCTTTGACCCGGCCAAGAACCCGGCTCTGAAGCGCGCCATCACCGAGGCCCGTCGCGACGACGTGCCGATGAATTACGTCCTGCGCGTCATCCAGTTTGCCAAGCAGGGCTTCAAGGAAATCGACTTCCCGGTCTACGACACAGACTGGGACAGCGATGCCTACCTGACGGTTGCCGGCCAGAATTCGAACAACTCGGTCCGCGTCACCGACGAGTTCTTGAACGCGGTCGAAGCCGACGGCCCGTGGAAACTCACCTCGCGCCTCAACGGCAAGGTCGCCAAATCGCTCAAGGCCCGCGAACTGTGGGACTCCATCGGCCATGCCGCCTGGGCCTCGGCCGACCCCGGCATCCAGTTCCACACCACGATCAACGACTGGCACACCTGCCCGAAGTCGGGACCAATCCGCGCGTCGAATCCGTGCTCGGAATACATGTTCCTCGACGACACGGCCTGCAACCTCGCCTCGCTCAATCTGTTGACCTTCCGCGGCAAGACGGACGGCGAGTTCCAGGTCGATGCGTTCGAGCACGCCTGCCGCTTGTGGACGGTCGTTCTCGAAATCTCGGTTCTGATGGCGCAATTCCCCAGCCGCCAGATCGCCGAGCGGTCGTACCGCTATCGCACGCTGGGCCTCGGCTTTGCGAACATCGGCGGCCTGCTGATGACCAACGGCATCCCGTATGACTCCGACAACGGCCGCGCGATTTGCGGCGCAATCTCGGCCATCATGACCGGCGTATCGTATGCGACATCGGCCGAGATGGCCTCCGAGCTCGGACCGTTCCCGGGGTATGCCGACAACGCGGGCGATATGCTGCGCGTCATCCGCAACCACCGCCGTGCGGCTTACGGCGAGGCGTCGGGCTACGAGAAGTTGTCGATCGCGCCGGTTCCGCTCGACCATGCCAACTGCCCGGACGCGCGGCTGATCGAGGCTGCCAAGCGCGCATGGGACCGCGCCATCGCGCTCGGCCAAGCGCACGGCTTCCGCAACGCGCAATCGACCGTGATCGCGCCGACCGGCACTATCGGTCTCGTCATGGACTGCGACACGACGGGCATCGAGCCGGACTTCGCGCTGGTGAAATTCAAGAAGCTCGCCGGTGGCGGGTACTTCAAGATCATCAACCAGGCAGTCCCCGGCGCGCTCCGCACGCTCGGCTATCGCGAGAGCGAGATCGCCGAGATCGAGGCGTACGCCGTCGGTCACGGTTCGCTGGCTCAGGCGCCGGCCCTCAACCACGGTGCGCTCAAAGCCAAAGGCTTTACGGCTGAGATCATCGCCAAGGTCGAGAGCAACCTCGCCAGCGCGTTCGACATCAAGTTCGTGTTCAACCGCTGGACCTTGGGCGACGACTTCTTGACCGGGAAGCTCGGCATTCCAGCCGCCAAGCTTGCCGATCCGGCGTTCGATCTTCTTGCCCACCTCGGTTTCTCCAAGGCCGATATCGAAGCTGCCAACGAGCACGTCTGCGGAGCCATGACGCTCGAAGGCGCGCCGCACCTGAAGACGCAGCACTATCCGGTGTTCGATTGCGCCAACCCGTGCGGCCGCAAGGGCAAGCGGTATCTGTCGGTCGAGAGCCACATCCACATGATGGCGGCCGCCCAGCCGTTCATCTCGGGCGCGATCTCGAAGACGATCAACATGCCCAACGACGCGACGGTCGAGAACTGCAAGGAGAGCTACATGCTGTCCTGGCGTCTCGCGCTCAAATCCAACGCGCTGTACCGCGACGGCTCGAAGCTGTCGCAGCCGCTCAATTCGCAGCTGCTGGCCGACGATGCCGAGGACGCCGATGCGGCAGCCGAGACATTGGCGGCGACATCGGGCAACGCGGCTCGCACCACCATCGTCACCGAGCGGATCGTCGAACGCATCATCGAGCGCCACCGCCAGGAGCGGGACAAGATGCCGGGCCGCCGCAAGGGCTACACCCAAAAGGCGACAGTCGGCGGCCACAAGGTCTATCTGCGTACCGGCGAATACGACGACGGCCGCCTCGGCGAGATCTTCATCGACATGCACAAGGAAGGCGCCGCCTTCCGCTCGTTGATGAACAACTTCGCCATCGCCATCTCGCTCGGCCTGCAATACGGCGTGCCGCTGGAAGAATACGTCGAGGCATTCACGTTCACGCGCTTCGAGCCAGCCGGCCTCGTCACCGGCAACGAGACGATCAAAAACGCGACGTCCATTCTCGACTACATCTTCCGCGAACTCGCCGTCTCCTACCTCGGCCGCAACGACCTTGCCCACGTCGACCCGCGCGAGATCGTCGGCGAGACCGGTCTCGGATCGGGCGAGGACCAGACCGACGAAGATACCGGTATCGTGTTGCCACCGGCACAGAAGTACGTGTCGATGGGTCTCGTGCGCGGCGCTGCCGTCGTCGGCCGCATCGGAACGGGTGGCCGCGTTGGCGGCGGAGCGGGCGGCTACGCCAGCGGTTCGGACGACGCGATGCTGCTGCACGGCGAAGCCAATGGCTACGCCATGCCGATCACGGACGGCGCGACGGCTCTGAAGATCGAGGCGGAAGCCTTCTTCGAGCCCGCCAGACCTGCCGTGGCTGACGCCAGACCGGCACGGACCGAAGCAAAGCCCGCGGCGCGGTCGAAGGCCGACCAGCGCTACGACGCCAAGCTCAAGGGCTACGAGGGCGAAGCCTGCGGCTCTTGCGGAAACTTTACTCTCGTCCGCAACGGCACCTGCCTCAAGTGCGACACCTGCGGCGGCACGAGCGGGTGTTCGTGATCATTTTGCTTCGGTCGTAACAGCTGGAGCGGGCTCGTAAGGGCCTGCTCTTTTTGTTGAAGGGTACTTGCCGATGGAAGAATACCCCGTCTCAGATTTTGACGAGTTCTTGCAGCGGTATCCTCTTTGCTTTCCAAATACGCAGACACATCCAGCAATCCGATTTCGAGGCCAGTCAGACGGCGGATGGGAACTCGATGCGACTTTGGAGCGAGCGCTTGGCAGTAGCTGCTCGGTGTATCAGTATTATCTTAAACTCATTCAGATCTCAGACGAAGTCTCAGCACACACAGGGCTAAACTTCCAGAAATCTGACGAGGCATATACAGCCGCAAGGAGTTTTTTCGGCAATAATGGGCTAGGGAACCTTGCGGTTTATGCGAGACAGCATGGCTTCCCTTCCCCTCTACTGGATTGGACAAAATCACCTTATATTGCAGCCTACTTTGCCTACAGGGACCGGCCACAGTCTGAGAATGTAGCGATTTACTGCTTTCTTGAAATGTCATCTGAATCCAAAACAACGCGTTCCTCCCTTCCTGCAATTGAAGAATTTCAACCTCGGGTCGGTGGCGTCGCTCGTCACTATTCGCAGCAGGTAGTTTATACGTATTGCACGAGACGAGTAGAGGGCATTGAACACTTTGTTCCCCACGTATTCTCTATTGATGGGCACCAAGACAAACTTGTAAAGTTCTTACTGCCATCAGCCGAGCGTGAGAGCGTATTTCAAAAACTCCGATTAATGAACATAAACGAATTTTCTCTCTTTGGTGGCGTAGATAGCTTGTTTCGGCACTTGGCTATAAGAACATTTTCTTGAGTGCCGTGGGGCAGTCCCTTAGTTGGAAGTCGCTGATCGAGTGCGATGGGCGCTCCGCCCCTCGCACACCCGGAGCAGGGACGGTGTCCCTGGACCCTCAGAGGCAGTATACGTGCGCTGACTGACGCTGCGTGTCGGTTGTGGTATCAAGCCAGCTGAGGAGTAGCCAGCCATGTCGCATCCACGAATCAAACGCGATCCTAAGATTATGATGGGCAAGCCCGTGATTGTGGGAACCCGCATCACGGTTGAGCATATTCTGCGCTGCCTCGCAGCGGGCGACAGTGTTGAACATGTTGTCGCCAACTATCCGCATGTCACGATCGAAGACATCCGCGCGGCCCAGGCGTTTGCGGCTGACTTTCTAGCCCATGAGGGCATCGCGGCGGCCGAGTAGCACATGCCGAGCTTCTTTGCAGATGAGTGTGTCGCGCGCCTGATCGTGGAAGGTCTTGCGAGACACGGCTTCGACATTGTCGATGCGAAAGTTGAATGTCGGGGCGACAACGACGAGCGCGTGCTGGCCTTGGCCGCTGCGGCAGGGCGGGTCGTGATCACGGACGATTGGGGCTTCGGTGAGATGACCGTGCGGTTTGGCCAACCGGCCGCAGGCGTCATCATTCTGTCGCTATATGCACTGTCGGGTGGTGCCCGCGAGGCTTACGCCATAGATCGCATAATTGAGAATGCCGACCGTTCGCCAGGGCACCTGACGATTATCGAGCCGGGACGCATACGAATACGACCCTTGCCGAAACTGTAAATGCCGGAGCAGGGCACTGGGCGCACGGCACTGCCCTGGGTAAAACCTTCCTTAACCGCGATGTGATCTCGTCACGCCAAGCGTCTGCGTTGTGACCTTGGAGCGTTCCCGTGTCGGTCAAGTCGAGTGCCAAGTCTCTGGTTCGCAACCTGTTGCCTGAAGGCGTCGTCGACACGCTGCGGGACGTGCGCTATCAGCTCAAAACGGTCCGGCTGTCCGGCCTCGATTTCCGCCTGGAATTGCCCAACCGCCGGGTGCTCGAAGACGTGATCATGCCGGCCTTAGCGGCCGATCCGCGCTACCGCCGCGTGCTGTTCGTCGGCTGCCGCTGGTACACGAAAATCTACGGCGCGATTTTCCGCAACAGCGAATACTGGACGATCGAAATCGACCCGACGCAGGCCAAGTTCGGCAGCCAGGGCCGGCATATTGTCGACAGCTATCTGAACCTGTCGCGCCATGTCGAGCCGGGCTCGTTCGACGCGATCGTGCTCAATGGCGTGTTCGGCTGGGGCATCGACAACCCGGCCGATACCGAGGTTGCGCTCTATGAGACGCTGCGGGCGCTGAACCCCGGCGGTATCGCGATCATCGGCTATAACGCAACCGAGCAGAACCACCCGTCGTTCCTCGACCGGCCGTCGGAAGCGATGTCGATGTTCGAGCCGTTCGTGTTGGATGCGCTCGGCGGCACCACTTACGAGACGCCCGGCGACCCCGGCAAACACACGTTCGTGTTCCTGCGCAAACCTACGGTCTCGACGCCGGTTTGACACCGCTCATCTGGTGACGACGGCTACTTCCAGCTTGCGCCGCGTTTGACGACCACCGGGCCACCGCTGTCGACCGGCTTTGCGGCCGCGAGTTTTGTCAGGTCGGCGAGAATGATGACGGCTTCCTTCGGGTCGTGGACCATGAAGCACAAGCTGAACTCGCCGTGCTGCCCCCAACCCCATGCCTCGGCATCATCCACGTCGCGGGTATCGATGGCATAGCGCTGGAAGGAACCGAAGGCGTTGTAATCGGGCCCTGAAGTGCCAGGCGGGGAGCCCGCGGTGCTGCCACTCGTGAAATCGATCTGGATCGTGCAGGGCAGGTCCGGCACCCCGCCAGGAATAAAACCACGCCTGATGATCGTCTTAGCTGCCAGCGCGGGCAAACTCTCGACGGCCAATACTGCGATGCAGGCGATGGCAGCGATAACGACTGGTAACCGGCGCATGCGGGCCTCGACGATCAATGGTGTTGCGACGGCAGAACACAACTGCCGTCGCATGTTTCGCGCGTCGGATCGGCGAGGTCAAACCGATCAGGCGAGATCGAACCGGTCGAGGTTCATCACCTTGGTCCACGCCTGAGCGAAGTCGCGGACAAACTTCGCTTTGGCATCGCTCTGGGCATAGACTTCGGCCAGCGCGCGCAGTTGCGAGTTCGAGCCGAACACGAGGTCGACCCGCGTCGCCGTCCACTTCGACGCACCCGTCGTTCGGTCGAGGCCTTCGAAGTCGTCGGCGGCCTCCGAGGTCGGCTTCCACGTCGTGCCCATATCGAGCAGGTTGACGAAGAAGTCGTTGGTCAGGCTGCCCGGCTGCTGGGTGAAGACGCCGTGCTTGGATTGTCCAGCATTGGCGTCGAGAACGCGCAAGCCGCCGATCAGCACGGTCATTTCTGGTGCCGAGAGGGTCAACAACTGCGCCCGGTCGACCAGCAGTTCTTCAGCCGACACGGTGTACTTCGACTTCATGTAGTTGCGGAAACCGTCGGCTGCCGGCTCGAGAACCGAGAAGCTTTCGACGTCCGTCTGCTCTTGCGACGCATCCGTGCGACCCGGTGTGAAGCCGACTTCGATGGCGTGGCCAGCGTTCTTTGCGGCTTGCTCGACGGCAGCCGTACCTGCCAGCACGATGAGGTCGGCGAGCGATACCTTCTTGCCACCGGTCTGGGCGGTGTTGAACGCCGATTGGATGCCTTCCAGTACGCCAAGCACCTTGGCGAGGCGGGCGGGCTGATTGACCTCCCAATCCTTCTGCGGGCTCAGACGGATGCGGGCACCGTTGGCCCCGCCGCGCTTGTCAGAACCGCGGTACATCGAGGCCGACGCCCATGCGGTCGAGACGAGATCGGAGATCGACAGACCCGAGGCGAGGATCTGAGATTTCAGCGCGGCGATGTCGCCAGCGTCGATCACCACATGATCGACATCTGGCACCGGGTCTTGCCAGATCAGCACTTCGGCTGGAACCAGCGGGCCGCGATAGCGCGAACGCGGACCCATGTCGCGGTGGGTCAGCTTGAACCAGGCGCGGGCAAACGCGTCGGCGAACTGGTCGGGGTTTTCGTGGAAGCGCTTCGAGATCGGTGCGTAGGCCGGGTCCATCTTCATCGCCATGTCGGCGGTGGTCATCATCGTTGGAACGCGCTTCGACGAATCGTGGGCGGCAGGCGCCAGATCCTTTTCGGCGACGTTCTTTGGTGCCCACTGCCATGCGCCAGCCGGGCTCTTGACGAGTTCCCAGTCGTAGCCGAGCAGCATGTCGAAATAGCCGTTGTCCCATTTGATCGGGTTTGGCGTCCAGGAACCCTCGATGCCGCTGCCGATTTGGTCGCCGCCGATACCGGTGCCAAAGCTGTTCTTCCAGCCAAGGCCCTGCTGCTCGATCGGCGCGCCTTCGGGCGATGCGCCGACATGCGCGGCATCACCGGCGCCATGAGATTTGCCGAACGTATGGCCACCCGCCGTCAGCGCGACGGTTTCCTCGTCGTTCATCGCCATGCGGGCGAATGTCTCGCGAATATCGCGCGCCGAAGCCAGCGGATCCGGGCGCCCGTTGGGACCTTCCGGATTGACGTAAATCAGACCCATCTGCACGGCGGCGAGCGGGTTTTCGAGCATGCGGTCGCCGGAATAGCGCCCATCACCAAGCCAAGTGTCCTCGGCGCCCCAGTAGATGTCTTCTTCCGCTTCCCAGATGTCAGGACGGCCAAAGCCGAAGCCGAACGTCTTGAGGCCCATGGTCTCCATGCCGACGTCGGCCGAGATAATCATCAGGTCGGCCCAGGAGATCTGGTTGCCGTACTTCTGCTTGATCGGCCAGATCAGGCGGCGGGCCTTGTCGAGGTTGACGTTGTCGGGCCAGCTATTGAGCGGCGCGAAGCGCTGCGAGCCCGAGCCCGCTCCGCCTCGGCCATCGCCCGTGCGGTACGTGCCGGCTGAGTGCCATGCCATACGTACAAAAAACGGTCCGTAATGGCCGTAGTCGGCCGGCCACCATGGCTGCGACTCGGTCATCAGCGCAGCGAGGTCTTTTTTGAGGGCGACCACGTCGAGCTTCTTGACCTCTTCAGCATAATTGTACGTCTCACCCATCGGATTGGCCAAGCCAGAATGCTGATGGAGAATTTTAAGGTTCAGTTGATTTGGCCACCAGTCGCGGTTCGACCGGAACCCGACCGTCGTGTGCAAGCGCACGCGCCCCGACATGGGACACTTGCCTGAGTTCTCGCCACTTGTTCCGTCCATGTGTCGCTCCCGTTTCCGAAATGCCTGACCGACCGAAATTGAGCGTCTAGCCGCGCCTGATGCACGCACAGCATAACCGTGAAAGTTGCGCGCGTGCACTGACGCACAACAAAGTGCGGTGCTGACCCAACCGGCCGAATATTAACAAGCGATCCCTATCAGGGAAAATAGAATCTCCTGCCTGCGTTCATTAGCTGATCTGATGTCGTGTCGCGCCGGGAGGCTGACTTCGGTCAGGGGACGGCGAAATTTACGATGTTTACATCACGCTGGCGATCATCGATATGATGGTAGCGTGATCGGGCCTGAGCCGACAGGAGTGTTCATGCCAAATGTCGTTCTTTCAGATGCCGACGCTCGCCATCTTGGCCAAGTTTCGCTGCTTGGCCTCAGGTTTCTCACCGCCGTTGTGACATGTGCTGGACTGGCCGCAGTACCAGCATCGGCACAGGGACCGCCGGCATTCCCGGTGACGGTCGCAACGCCGCTCGAACGGCGCATCACCAACTGGGATGAATATTCGGGCCGCTTCGAAGCGGTATCGAGCGTCGAAGTCCGCGCCCGCGTGTCCGGTTTCGTCGAGAAAGTGCATTTCCAGGACGGCCAGATCGTCAAGGTCGGCGACCTGCTGTTTTCATTCGATAAGCGGTCGTTCGAACTTGCTGTCGAGAGCGCGATGGCCGAAGTCGCGCGCGCCGAAGCTCAGGTCGAAGTCACGAGCGCGGATGTCGATCGCGCTGAGCCGCTGGTCAAGAGCCGCACCATCTCGGGGCAAGCGTTCGATCAGCGGCGCGCCAACTTAGCTGTGGCACAAGCTTCCAAGCAGGCCGCCGAGGCGGCACTAAAGACCGCCAAGCTCAACCTCGAATGGGCAGAAATCCGCGCTCCGATCGCCGGGCGAATTTCCGATAAGCGGGTCGACGTCGGCACCCTGATCGCAGGCGGCAGCACGCCATCGCCGACACTGCTCACGACGATCGTGTCGCTCGATCCGATCCATTTTATATTCGACGTCTCCGAGAGCGACTTCCTGCGCTATTCGCGCCTGTTCCTATCGGGCGAGCGATCGAGTTCGCGCGATGGCTCAAACCCGGTCCGCATCCGGTTGGCCGACGAAAAAAATTGGCCGCACACGGGTAAGATGAACTTTGTCGACAATCAGCTTTCGACGCGCTCCGGCACGCTGCGCGGTCGCGCGGTGGTCGATAACGCAAAGCAGTTGCTGCAACCCGGCTTGTTTGGCCGGTTGCAGCTGTTTGGCGGGGAAGCCGATGCCTTGCTGATTCCCGATAGCGCAATCGTCTCCGATCAGGCGCGCAAGATCGTGTTTGTCCTCGGCAAGGACGACGTCGTCGAGGGCCGCCCGGTGACGCTGGGTCCGATCGTCGACGGACTGAGGGTCGTTCGCGACGGGATCGACAAACAATCACGGATCATCATTGAGGGCCTGGCCAATCCGGCGGTGCGTCCCGGGACGAAGGTCGTCCCGCAAGAGGGTCAGATCAAAGCTGCAGCGGCCGACTTGAAGTGAGTGTGACGGCGGTCAACGGCAAAAATTGGAGGCCGCATGCGGCTCGCGCACTACTTCATCGACCGGCCGATCTTTGCGTCTGTGCTCTCGCTTCTGATCGTGATCATGGGCCTGATCGCGCAACGCTCTTTGCCGATCGCCGAGTACCCGGAAATTGCGCCGCCAACGGTCAACATTACAGCCGTCTATCCCGGAGCCACCGCACAAACGATCGCTGAGACGGTGGCGACGCCCATCGAGCAAGAGGTCAATGGCGTCGACAACATGCTCTACATCTCGTCGCAATCGACGGGTGACGGGCGGCTGTCGGTCAACGTGGTGTTCAAGCCCGGCACCAACATCGACCAGGCTCAGGTGCTGGTGCAAAACCGCGTGGCTGTAGCCCAGCCGCGCCTTCCAGAAGAGGTGCAGCGCCTCGGCATCGTGGTGCGCAAGGCCTCGCCCGACCTGATGATGGTCGTGCACATGATCTCGCCCGATGGCACGCGCGACCAGCAATACGTGTCCAACTACGCCACGCTGTATGTGAAGGACGTGCTGACCCGCGTCGATGGCGTCGGCAACGTCAACATTTTCGGCTCGCGCGATTATTCGATGCGCGTTTGGCTCGACCCCGCAAAGGTCGCGGCCCGCGGATTGACCGCCGGAGAGGTCGTAGCAGCGCTGCGGGCATCGAACCTGCAAGTCGCCGCGGGTGCGTTGAACCAGCCGCCGGCCTCGTCGCCCGGTGCGTTCACGCTCAACGTCAAGACGCTTGGCCGCTTGTCTTCGCCTGACGAATTTGAAAACATTGTCATCAGGTCCGAACCGGGTGGGCAGGTCATCCGTGTTCGCGATGTCGCGCGCGTCGAACTCGGCGCACAAGATTACACGGTCAACGCCTATCTCAACAACCAGACCGCAACGGCGCTGGTTATCTTCCAACGGCCGGGGTCCAACGCCATCTCGACGGCGGCCGCCATCAAGGCCGAGATGGAGCGGCTCAAGAAAGATTTCCCGCCGGGCCTGACATACTCGATCGTCTATAATCCGACCGACTTCATCCAGGCCTCGATCGACGAGGTCGTGAAGACCCTGATCGAAGCGATCTTGCTCGTCGTCGTGGTGGTCATTGTCTTCCTCCAGACTTGGCGAGCAGCGATCATCCCGATCCTGGCGATCCCGGTATCGTTGATCGGAACGTTCCTCGTCATGGCCGCCGTCGGCGTGTCGTTCAATACGCTGTCGCTGTTCGGCCTCGTACTTGCCATCGGTATCGTCGTCGACGATGCGATCGTCGTCGTCGAAAACGTCGAACGGTATTTGCGCGAGGGAATGTCGCCGAAAGAGGCAGCCCACAAAACCATGGATGAAGTCGGCGGCGCGCTGATTGCGATTTCGCTGGTGTTGATCGGCGTCTTTCTGCCGACGGCCTTTATCGCCGGTTTGCAGGGATCGTTTTATAAGCAGTTCGCCATCACGATCGCTGCTTCAACCGCGATCTCTTGCCTGGTCTCGCTGACGCTATCGCCGGCCTTGGCAGCACTCCTGTTGAAGCCGCACCAAAAGCATGTCGAGCACACCGGCGTCATGGGTGCGCTCGGAGCGCCATTCCGCTGGTTCTTTGCCGGCTTCAATCGGGGGTTCGACTGGCTGTCGAACAGCTACGCATGGCTCACCGGCCGACTGGTCCGCATCGCCGCGATCATGCTCGTCCTCTACGGCGGGCTGTTGTACCTGACCTATGGTCTCCTGGCCTCGACGCCGACCGGGCTCATCCCTCAGCTTGATCGGACCTACTTTATCGCAGCGTTTTCGCTACCGCCGGGATCGACGCTGGAGCGGACAGATGCCGTCGTCCGGAAAGCTGGTGAGATCATTCTCAAGCGGCCAGGTGTATCGGCTGCCGTCACGTTCGCCGGCTTCGACGGAGCGACATTCACAAACGCGCCGAATACCGGTGTGATCTTCGTCCGCTTGGAGGATTTCAAGGACCGGGAGAAAAAAGGCCTGACCAAAGACGGCATTCTGGGCGACCTGCGCAAGCAGATGGGTGGTCTCAAGGAGGCCTTTGCCTTCGTGCTCGAACCGCCGTCCGTGCCCGGTATCGGAACCGGCGGCGGCCTCAAGGGCTACGTTCAGGACCGGGCCGGACGAGGATTGCCAGCGCTTGAAGGCGCCACGTGGGCGGTTGCTGGCAACGCGGGTCAAGTGAAAGGCATCGTGCAGCCGTTCACGCTTTTCAACACGCGCACACCGGAAATTTTCGCCGACATCGACCGCGTGAAGGCCGAACAACTGGGCGTGCCGATCTCGCGCGTGTTCGAGACGCTATCGGTTTATATGGGCTCAGCGTTCGTCAACGATTTCAACATTCTAGGCCGGACCTATAGGGTCACGGCTCAGGCCGACAATCCGTTCCGGCTGACCTTGCGCGACGTCGAGAACCTGAAGACGCGCTCGACCAGCGGCGAAATGGTGCCGCTTGGCTCGGTTGCGACATTCTCGGATACGACCGGCGCCTACCGGGTCCCACGCTACAACCTTTATCCGGCAGCCGAAGTGCAGATGGGGCTCGCTCGCGGGTACTCCTCCGGGCAGGGTATCGCGGCCATCGAGAACATCGCAGCGACCAAACTTCCGTCGGGCTTTGGCTTCGAGTGGACCGAGATCGCGCTCCAGGAAAAGCTCGCAGGAAATACGGCAATACTGGCCTTCGGGCTGGCCGTCGTGTTCGTCTTCCTGCTGCTCGCTGCGCTCTACGAAAGTTGTTTGCTACCGCTCGCGGTGATCCTGATCGTGCCGATGTGTATTCTTGCGGCGATGATCGGCGTGAACTTGCGCGGTCTCGATCGCAATATCCTGGTCGAAGTCGGCCTCGTCGTTCTGGTGGGCTTGGCGGCCAAGAACGCGATCCTGATCGTCGAGTTCGCCAAGCAGGCCGAGGACCAGGGCAAGTCGCGCTTCGAGGCCGCAGTCGAGGCGGCGCGGACCCGGTTGCGGCCAATCCTGATGACGTCGCTGGCGTTCATTCTGGGCGTGGTCCCGCTGGTGTTTGCCCATGGGGCAGGCGCTGAAATGCGCCAGTCGCTCGGCACGGCGGTGTTCTCCGGCATGCTCGGCGTGACCCTGTTCGGCTTCGTATTCACACCCGTGTTCTATGTCTTGGCGCGGTGGATTGCCGGCCGCGGGTCACAAGGACGATCCGGGGAGGTCGACGGGGCGCAGACGGCGAAGGCGGCAGAGTAGGCGGGGGGGATGGCGAATTTCAAAGCGCCGCTCGGGCCGTTCATCGCAGCGACCGGCCCATGTAGCGGCACCGCTCTAATGGATGACGCCGCGCGCTGGCGCGCCAGCCCGGCGGGCCATCCGTGGGACAATCCGGGCCGCCCAGGCTGAGCCGAGCGGTTGAACAGGACGAGGGTTAGCCAACTTCGTCTCGCGCGAATCGCGCTGCTCCCGGGTCTTTTGCTCCCTACGCAGAGCGCGGATTTGCGCGGCATCCAGCGTTTTCGCTGGCCAACGCTTGGCGACCGGCACGCCAACTGGCACGCCGACCGAACCGGCACCCACCGAGCCGCTACCTCTTGGCGCGACGACATCGGCTCGCTTCGGCTGAGCGGGGGCCGGCGGCGCTTGTTCGACCTGTTGGAACGCGACATCGAGACCGTTGACCACGGTCGAATTGGTATCGAGCAGCATGAACGTCATCTGGAACACGGCGGGTGCTGAGGCTTCCACCACGATCTGGCTGTTGCGGAACTCGGAAACTTTCATTTGCCAAAGACCAAGCCCAGCCGCTTGGCCTCTGGAGAACCGCACGCCGTCAGGGATGCGCCCGATAAGCAGGTGGCTCGGTCCATTCAATCGAGTGTCGAGATTGATCGGCAATTCTGCGCGGAAAGCCTCTGCCCGCGCTCCGTTGGTCTTTGCTCTGCGAGGCAAGTCGAGCCGTATGATCGGGCTTCGCGCGGGCGTCTCGGCCAGCGTTGACGATGGCGCGGTCGACGGTGGAGTGGTTGCGTTCAGGAGCAATGGCTGAGGGGCTAGAATGCGCGGCGCGCCAGCGCTGCCATCGACGGCCGTCTGGGCGGCCAGTGCGTAATCAGGGGCTTGGGCTTGCCTGACAGGTTGTGCCGCAGTGGCCCGACCGTCGACATGACGGTTCTCGCTGGGCCGTGGTACGCTGGGCCGTGCCGTCAAATAGGCAATCTTATGGTCGCGAACAGCTTCAGGCGCTTTTCGCTCGACAGCCGTGCTCGGCATGACGCTCGCTGAAGCTTGCACGGTGCGTGGATCGGCAAAGCCAAATCGCGCGGTAAGTTTGGCATCCGCGTCGGAAGCAGCGGCCGCTCGGCCCTGCCCGCCAACGCGGGCGGCCCCAAATGGCGTCGTGCCTGGATCGGCGTTTGCCGCCGGTCGATTTTGGCCGACAGATGGTAGTCCGAAGACGATCCATCCAGCGGTCGTGACCGAAATAGCAACCGAAACGATCACCGCGACGACTGCAGACGCGAATGTGTTTTGCTTTCCAAATCGCGAGCGGGTGGCAATCATGGTGGGCCTGCGATCTCCAAACATGAACGTCGTTTAGAGCGGGAGGCTAGCGCGCGACGCGGTGTCGTGCAGTATTTTTCCGACAACTTGTCAAAATTTTGACGCACTATACTTAATCGAATATCTCTAATTCAATAAGAGTTAACCCCGCTCGCGGGTCGCGCTGAAGCGGATGTCGGGGTTGTTCTCCATGGTGTGGTTGAGTTTCCAGGTGCTCTCGGCCAGATAAACCAGAGCCCCGTCGCGGTCTTTTGCCATCCACGATCGGGTGCGCTCGAGGAACGCCTGAAGCGTGGCGTCCTTGTCGGCCGAAATCCAACGCGCGGCCTCGCACGGTGCCGCCTCATAGGTAACTTTGAGCCCGTATTCCGCCTTGAGCCGCGATGCCAACACGTCGAGCTGGAGCGCGCCGACGACGCCAAGGATCGGCCGCGAGCCGATCATCGGGTGGAATACCTGAGCCACGCCTTCCTCGGCGAGGTCGTCGAGCGCCTTTTGCAGCGCCTTCATCTTCATCGCGTCTTCGACGACGACCCGGCGCAAGAGTTCAGGCGCAAAGTTCGGAATGCCCTCGAACTTAAGTTTCTCCTTCTCGGTGAGCGTATCGCCAACCCGCAGCGTGCCGTGGTTGGGCACGCCGATGATGTCGCCGGCATAGGCCTCATCGACCGTCTCGCGCGATTGGGCAAAGAACAAAATCGGCGCGGTGATGGCGAACTGCCGGTCCTCGCGGACGTGGTACATCTTCATGCCACGGCGGAATTTGCCGGAGCACAACCGGACGAACGCGACGCGGTCCCGGTGGTTGGGGTCCATATTGGCTTGGACCTTGAACACGAAGCCGGTGACTTCTTTTTCTTCAGCGGTGACGATCCGGCTGGTGGTCTTGCGCGGCATCGGCCCCGGCACCCACTGACTGAGACCGTTCAACAGGTCGTCGACGCCGAAGTTGCGTAGAGCCGACCCGAAGAACACAGGCGACAGGTGCCCCTCGTGAAAGCTCTGCAGATCGAATGGCGGCAGCACGCCTTGCGCCAACTGAAAACTCTCGAGCGCGGGTGCAGCGATGCGCGAGTCGATATCGCCAGCTTCGGGCGGCAGTTCGGTCAACGCGGCAATGCCGCCGCCGTTGCCGCCATCAACCTCGACCACGTGTCCGAACGGCGAGCGGGGATCGCGCTCGGGCAGAAGAATTCGGTTGCGGACGCCGTCGAGCAGACCGCGGAAATCCGTACCCAGACCGATTGGCCAGGTCATCGGCGTCATGTCGAGCGCGAGGCCGGAGCTGATCTCGTCGATGATCGACAGCGGGTCCTGCGCTTCGCGGTCGACCTTGTTGATGAACGTCACGATCGGGATATCGCGCATCCGGCAAACTTCGAAAAGTTTGCGCGTCTGGCTTTCGATGCCCTTGGCCGCGTCGATCACCATCACGGCGGCGTCGACCGCCGACAGTGTACGGTACGTGTCCTCGGAGAAGTCCGAGTGGCCCGGCGTATCGAGAAGATTAAAGACGACGTCGGCATATTCGAATGTCATCACCGACGACGTCACCGAAATGCCGCGCGCCCGCTCGATCTCCATCCAGTCCGACCGCGTCCGCCGTTGTTCTCCGCGCGCACGCACGTTGCCAGCCAATCCTATGGCGCCGCCGAATAGCAACAGCTTTTCGGTCAGCGTGGTCTTGCCAGCGTCGGGGTGAGAGATGATCGCAAACGTCCGCCGCCGCCGGATTTCACGGGCGTCGGCTGAGAGCGTGTCGAGGGTTTCAAGCGCGCGTTGCATCCCCGGGGGGTAGCAGCGGTCGGCGGCCGGGGCAAGGAAACGGATTACGCCGCCAATCGGGTATGGTGCCGGAGAATCCCGGATGGTCGTAGTATGCCGATCATAATCCTGACGCGAATTCGGCCAAGCGTTGCGCTCGTAGCAGCGCACGGAGAATACGGGATGCGAAGCCAAAACTGCCGACGTCTTCTCTGTGGGCTCCTCTCGATCCACGTCACCCTCAGTGCCGGTTCCGCCCACGCCGAGGTGCAGCAGGCGCCGGGTAGCCGGATTGCGATCGACCTGCCGACCGGGTTCACGCCTGCACGCGCCTATTCGGGCTTTGAGAATGCCGCACTGTCGTCTTCGTTCGTCATCATGGAGATGCCGGGCGAGGCGTTCGACCAGGTCAAGGCCGGGCTCACGCCAGAAGGGTTGGCTGGCAAGGGCATCACCAAGGTTCAGCTCAAGAGCCTCGCGCGGCCCGATCCGCACGTCTTCTTGACCGGCGAACAACCAAGTCCGATGGGCAGAATTGCGAAGTTCATGCTGGTCATCCGGGAGGGCAATGCGTCGGCGCTTATCAGCGGCAATATTCCAGTCGATGCGATCGAAAGCGGCAAGGTTACCGTCGCGGCTGTCGAGGCCGCCCTGACGAGCGCACGGCTCGCAAGCACGGCGATGCCTGAAAAGCCGCTGTTTACGCTCACAGACATCGGGTCGTTCAAGCCGGCAGGGTCCGTCGCCGGAACGGCCAAGGCTTATACGCTCGACGGTTCGCTGACGCCGCCTCCTGGCGCGAAGACGACGGGACGCGAGCTATTCCTCGTCGCACCATCGCTCGACGCGCGCCCGGTTGGCGACCTCGAAGCGTTCACGAAGGCTGCGGTGCTGTCGCTCGCGGGTGCGAAGGATCTAAAGGTCGCAACGTTCGAGCCGGTTGCAATCGGTGGGCTCAAGGGCCTGGCGTCGACGGCATCCGGCCGGGATACGAATGAGGATCGCCCGCTGCATGTCTATCATGTCGTGCTGGTGAACCCAGCCGGCGGATACTACCGTCTCGTCGGGATGACCTACGATGCCGACCCGAAGCCGCGGCTCGCCGAGTTCAAACGCATGGCCAAGTCGTTCAAGCCGATAAACTGACCACCGGCCCGCGCGGATGGCCAACCCGTGCGGACGGATGGGGCGCGGACGGATTGGGCCGGTGACAGTACTTAGCCGAACGCGCCGAAGTGGTGGGAGATGCCGGTGCCGATCTCGCGGATGAACTGCCACGACGTTTCCATCGGCTCGAGGATCTCGGTTTCGAGACGGCCGTAATCATCAATGCCACGCGGGCGGTAGCTGGCCTTTTCCTCGAAGCCGGTTCCGTCCGTGGCGCCCTTGTGGGTGTGCGGGAAAGCCTGTCGGATGAATGCCACGACCTCGGGCACGTCCAGCGCCAGCGCGCGGCCGAGCAACTGCTTATAATCGGTGTCGTTTTGCGGCGAGAAGCGCGGCAACTGCGCAGCCAGGATCATCACCCGCATGATCAGCGCAAGGCGGATGGCCTGAAGCACGTCGAGTTCAAGACGGGATTCGTCGAGTTCGTTGACGTTGCCGTGGCCCGACTCGATCATGATCTGGTGGAGATCGATGCTATCGAGCCGTAGATGATGGACGAAGCGGTTGATGGAGCCAGCGCGCTCATCGTCGAGCAGATAGGTTGCGAGCAAGCGGAACGCCGGTTCGAGCGTCTCTTCGCGGCCCCACGACGCGCGCGATGCCCAAAAGCCGGGGTCGAACACGCTGGCATTGGCACCCATCGCGTTGAGCGACGACAGCCGCTTGGCGGTCGCGATCATTTCGAGCAGCACCGTTAGCCGCGCTGACTTACCCGCCAGATTGACAAAGCGTTCCTTGTCGGCGCCGACGGCGACACCGAGGCCGGCCACGACGTTGGCGGTGTAGCCGAACTGCTGGAGGATGGCGTTGTTGGGGATGGCGCGCATGCGGGCGGGGTCGCCACGATCGTGCACGGACAGCGTTTCGCTCTGGCGCTTCACCGGGCGCGAGCCGGTCCGGTAGAGGAGGTTTGCGCCGTACGCGCCGAGCACGGCGCGGTAGCCCTCATGGGCAAACAGCGCTTGCTGATAGGCTTTCAGGCGAAGGAAGAAATCGAGGCCGAAATTCGTGTCGTGGTAGAACGGATCGTCCGACACCGGGACACGGTGGGCATCGAGAACGATCGTCGCCATGGCGCGCGTGGTCAGCGGACGGTTGCCAAAGAACATGAAACCGTCGCCGCCCTGGAAGCTGGTCTCGTGCTTCAGTGGCGTGCCATTGCGTTGGAAGCGCAGGCGGGCTTCGTCGGAGAGGACGTAGCGCAAGCGGGCCGACAGGTCGCCGGGGTGCGCTCCGCGGCCGATGCTTTCGCCGTGCGTCGAAAACAGCACGACTTCGGTCGAGGCGAGCCCGGCCTTGGCCACCGTTTCAGCGAGCTGGAAGTGGAACCGCTCGATCGCCAGCGTCGCCGAGATCTGGCCGATGAAACGGCCAGCGTCAGAAAATCCGGTTTGTACCGCAATGCGGCCGCGTCCAGCGACGTATTTGCGATAGGCATCCTGTTCGAGCAAGCGTTCGACGAGGCGGGCACCGGTTTCGAGGCCGGAAGGTGTCTCGAACAGCGGCGAGATGTCGACGATATCTTCGACACCGAACAGGTGGGCGAAGAACACCGCGATCATCACCGTCGCCGCGCTCTCACACTCGGCGATGAGGAAGCGGATCGGTGTCTCGCGGTCGACGTGCTTCTGGATCTGGGCAATCAGGGCGAACTGGCGGATCGTCGTCGCGGTTTCGAGATCGAGCGATGCAAAGTTGACGGTTTCGCGCGGCGTCGTGCCGATCATCTCGACGATGCGCGACAGCGCCTGACGCTCGGACAAGTCCTTCGTCCATGGCTGGTGAACGTAGGCGCGGAAGGCGTTGTTGAGTTGCTGGGCGTTGACGCGCAGGTGAATGTGCCCAGTCCCAAGACCGGTGGCCTCGACGAGCCCGCGGAATGTGGCCAGCCCACGCTGGAGTTGCGGACCCTCGACGTGCGGCTTCAGTTCGTCGAGCAGCGCGACCAGCGGTTCGGTCGACGTGAGATTGTAGCCGTCTTGCTTGGTCAGCACGTTGGCGATGCGTGGGAGTGAACTCCCGTCGGGACCCATGTTGGCAAGCGCGCGGACTTGCTCATCGACGGCGGCAATGGCGAGATCAAGCTTGCCGGTGATCTGACGGCAGACGCGGGTGATTTCGGGGCCTTCACCGAGACGGTGGCGCAGCGTCAAAAACCGTTCGCGGAGGTCGGTCAGCGCGGCCCGCTTTTCCTGGATGCGGACGAGATACGACCGATGCCAGGGAATATCCGTGCGGCCATCGAGGTCGTAGCCAACCCACGATGCCATCGTGAAAAGACGCGGCGCGAGGTCGTAAGCGCGCTCGCCGTAGCGGGCATGCGTCGCAGAATAGAAGGCACCGAGCAGGTCGGCATAGGCGCTGCGCAGGTTGTGGATCGCCTCCTGGGCGCGGGCATGCTCGTAGCTAAGGTCGATGTCGCCGTCGGGTTTGTGGGCATGGCCGATACCCGAAGCTGGCCCGTCGATGCCGTCGGACGCCAGCTCGACCATGTGACGGGACAGCGCTTCGGAGATACCGAACGTCGGATGGGCGGTCAGCACCACGCCGGACCGGGCTGCTTTCCAGCGCGCAGCGAAAAGGTCATAGCCAGCACCAGCGGCGCCACCGGCCGTGGCGTCATCGGCGGCCATCAGACCATCGATGCTGTCCATGAACGATTTCAGCGTGGTGTTATGGTCGACGAGCCCGATGCGCGATTTGAGGCGGCGGGCGCGCCCGGTGCAGGCTCGGTCCATGAGCCGACCAGCGATGGCCCGCAGATCGATGAGGCCGATTTCGCCAGCTTCGAGCCGCCGGGAGATGTCGAAAGCAACGTTGATGATCGGGTTGAGGCCGGGCCGGTCAGGGATTTCGGCGCGCAACACGCGCAGCCGTTCGCGCAACTCGAATTCATCGATCGGGCGCTGGCCCTGGGGCACACTCACGACAGGGGTCAGCTGATTCATGAGCTTGCAATCTCCAGATGCGGATCGTCGGTTCGGTGATGGCGTGCTGAGGCGGGCGACAGAATCCGCGTCAGGCGACTTTTTTCAAGTTCTTGATCATGCCAACCATGGTCGATCCCATCTCGGAGGGCGTCGGCACGATGGTGACGCCGCAGGTTTTCAAGATGTCGACTTTTTCGGCAGCCGATTCGCCGAAGGCCGAGACGATGGCACCGGCATGGCCCATCTTGCGCCCCTTGGGCGCCGAGAGCCCGGCGATGTAGGCGGCCAGCGGCTTCTTCATGTGGTCGCGGAAAAAGATGCCGGCTTCGGCCTCTTGCGGCCCGCCGATCTCCCCGATGATGAGGACGGCGTCGGTGTCGGGATCTTCCTCGAAGTGCATCAAGATGTCTTTGAACGACGAGCCGTTGATCGGATCGCCGCCGATGCCGACGGACGTCGAGACACCAAGGCCGAGCGCCTTCAACTGGCTTGCCGCTTCGTAGCCGAGCGTGCCGGAGCGGCCGACGATACCGATCCGTCCGCGGCTGTAGATGTTGCCAGGCATGATGCCCATCATCGCGCGGCCGGGCGAGATCGTTCCAGCGCAGTTGGGGCCGGTCAGGATCATCCGGTTCTCGGCCTTGTAACGCCGCATGTAGCGCTTGAGGCGGATCATATCCTGGGTCGGAATGCCGTCGGTGATGCACGTGCAATAGCGGATGCCGGCGTCGGCGGCTTCCATGATGCTGTCGGCGGCGAATGGAGGCGGCACGAAGACGACGGATGCCGTGGCGCCGGTCTCGGCAACGGCCCCTTTCATCGTGTTGAAGACCGGCCGGCCAAGATGGGTGATGCCGCCCTTGCCGGGCGTCACGCCGCCGACAACGTTGGTGCCGTAGTCGATCATCTCCTGGGCATGGAAAGTACCGATGCGCCCGGTGAAGCCCTGGACCAGAACGGGTGTGGTCTCGTCGATCAGAATGGCCATGGTGTTCCTCTGGCTCAGGCGGCTTTTTTGGCGGCAGCGACGGCTTTCTTGGCGGCGTCGGCAAGGCTGTCGGCAGCTATGATCGGCAGTCCGCTTTCGGCCAGGATCTTTTGACCCTCGGCCGCGTTGGTGCCCGCCAGTCGGACGACGATCGGCATCTTGATGTCGAGTTCGCGGATCGCATCGCAAACCCCCTTGGCGACCCAGTCGCAGCGGTTGATGCCAGCGAACACGTTGACCAGCAGCGCCTTGACGTTCTGGTCTTTGAGGACGGCGCGGAAGGCTTTGGCGACCCGCTCGGGTGACGCGCCGCCGCCGATGTCGAGGAAGTTGGCCGGTTCGCCACCAGCAAGCTTGATCATGTCGAGCGTCGCCATTGCGAGCCCGGCGCCGTTGACCACACATCCAATGTCGCCGTCGAGACCGACGTAGGCAAGGCCGCGGTCGGCTGCGAATGTTTCGCGCGGGTCTTCCTGGCTCTTGTCGCGCAACTCGGAAATGTGCGGGCGGCGGAACAGAGCGTTGTCGTCGAAGCTCATCTTGGCATCGAGCGCGAGAACTTGATTGTCCTTGGTGATCACCAGCGGGTTGATCTCGACCATCGTTGCATCGAGATCGCGGAACGCGCGGTAGCAGCCAAGGATCGTAGGCACGAGTTTGCTGACGAGATCGGGCTCGATCCCGAGGCCGAACGCGACCTCGCGCGCCTGGAACTGCTGCATGCCGACGCCAGGATCGACGGTGACGCGGATCAAGGTTTCAGGCCGCTGCTCGCTGATCTCTTCGATCTCCATGCCGCCAGCGGCCGACGCCACGACCATGATGCGCTCGCTCGCCCGGTCCATTACGAAGCCGAGGTAGATCTCTTTCGCGATCAGCGTGGCTTCTTCGATGTAAAGGCGGGACACGAGCTTGCCAGCCGGTCCGGTCTGGGTCGTGACGAGGCGGCGGCCGAGCAGATTTTCGGCGGCTTCCTCGATCTCGCGGTCGGTGCGGCAGAACTTGATGCCACCAGCCTTGCCGCGTGCACCCGAGTGGATCTGGGCCTTCACGACCCAGGCAGAACCGCCGATGTCGCTGGCCCTGTAGGCGGCCTGCTCAGGGCTGTAGGCGAGGCCGCCGCGTGGTATCGGGATGCCGAACTTCGCGAGCAATTCTTTCGCCTGATACTCGTGAATGTCCATGGCAGGCTCCGGTAAGAGTTAGCGAATGGCGAGTTGCGAATAGCGAATGGGGTCAATGGGTCTGCTTCTCCGGACCCAACAATTCGCCATTCGCAATTTCGCTATTCGCTCAGGCGGCTTGCTTGGCAGCGGCAGCTTTGATGGCGTTGGCGGTGGCCAGAAGGTTCAGAGCCATTTTTTCCGATGCCGCGTCGATCATCTTGCCGTCGAGGGATGCTGCACCTTTGCCCTGCGCTTCGGCTTCCTTGAGCGCGACAAGGATGCGTTCGGCCTTGGTGATCTCGGCTTCGGTCGGCGAGAACACGGCGTTGGCGAGTTCGATTTGCGACGGGTGGATCGCCCACTTACCCTCGATGCCGAGCGCGGCGGCGCGCTTTGCGCCTGCCGTATAGCCAGCGGGATCGGAGAAATCGCCAAACGGGCCATCGATCGGGCGCAAGCCGTAGGCGCGGCAGGCAACCTTCATGCGCGAAAGCGCGAAGTGCCATTGGTCGCCGGGGTAGTCGGGATTGAGACCACCTATGACGACGGTGCGGGCCTTGTTGAAGGCGGCGTAATCGGCGACGCCGAAGTGCATGGCTTCAAGGCGGCTCGGTGCTGCGGCGATCGCTTCGACGTTGGCCATACCAAGCGGCGTTTCGATCAGCGCTTCGGTGCCGATTCTGTGCTTGATGCCCTTGGCGACTTCGATCTGCGAGACGATGCACTCGACGGTATAAACGTCGGCTGGGACGCCAACCTTGGGGATCAGGATCGTATCGAGCTTGTGCCCGGCTTGCTCGACGATATCGACGACGTCGCGGTACATGTAATGCGTATCGAGGCCGTTGATGCGAACCGATACGGTCTTGCCGGCACCGGCCCAATCGAGATCGTTAAGGGCCTGGATGATGTTCTTGCGCGCCTGCTCCTTGTCGGGCGGGGCAACGGCATCTTCACAGTCGAGAAACACGTAATCGGCCGCGCTTTTGATGGCCTTCTCGATCATCGTCGGGTTGGAGCCCGGCACGGCGAGTTCGCTGCGCTGAAGGCGGGATTTGCGGAGCGGATAGAGCGTGTAACTCATCGGGATTTCCTAAAAGGTCTGAGACGGCTTAGCGATTCACGCCGGGCCATTCGTGGGCCGGAGCGGGCAATGATCGATTTGCGGTCGCGGCGGAACCGTGTGGCTCCGCCGCCGATCGTTTTCAGCGCTGCCCGTTTGCATGTCGAGCGCGGCTTTAGGTTCAGGCGGCCGACTTGAGCATCGGGACCGTCAGGCCCGTCGCCGACTTCGTGGCGGTCGACCGGAAGTATTCAGCCGCTGCACCCGAGCCGGAGCCCGGAACGACATTGACGCCGACGTCACGCAAGCTCATTTCGACGGTGAACATGACGCCACCGATCATGCCCTCGTCGAGCGCGCCGAGATGGCCGATGCGGAACACTTTGCCGGCGACCTTCGACAGGCCGACGCCGAGCGAGGTGTTGTAGCGATAGTAGGCCGTCTTCACGACGGCGTTGCTGTCGAAGCCCTCGGGGACGAGGATGGCCGACACAGTGTCGGACTGCCACTTCGGCTCCTTGGCGCACAGCTTAAGGCCCCAGGCCGCGACGCCGCGGCGGACGCCTTCGGCCATCCGGTGATGGCGAGCGAACACGTTTTCGAGACCCTCTTCGGCGATCATGTCGAGCGACGCCCGAAGACCGCGCAGCAACTGGGTGGCCGGCGTGTAAGGGAAGTAGCCCTGGTCGTTGGTCTTGATCATGTCTTCGAACGAGAAGAAGCAGCGCGCCATCTTGGACGACTTGTGCGCGTCGAGCGCTTTCTGGCTCACGGCCAGAATGCCCAGGCCGGTCGGCAGCATGAAACCCTTCTGCGAGCCCGAGACGCAGCAATCGACGCCCCATTCGCCCATGCGCATGTCCATCGATCCGACCGACGAAACGCCATCGACCATCAGCAATGCTGGGTGGCGAGCGGCATCGAGCGCCTTACGGACGCCGGCGATGTCGCTGGACACGCCCGTTGCCGTCTCATTCTGCGTGGCGAACACGGCTTTGATCTCGTGGGCCGTGTCCTTGGCGAGGATGTCGGCATACTTTTCCAGCGGGACGCCCGTGCCCCACTCCTCGTCGCACACCACGACCTCGAGGCCGAGGCGCTCGGCCATGTCGACCCACAGGTGCGAGAACTGGCCGAAGCGGCTCATCAGCACTTTGTCGCCGGTGTTCAGCGTGTTGGTGATCGCGGCTTCCCACGCGCCGGTGCCAGACGCCGGGTAGAGGAACACCCGGCCGTCGCGCATCTTGAACACCTTCTTGAGGTCTTCAAAGATCGGCAACGTGAACTTCGGGAACTCGGGTGACCGCATGTCTTCCATGCGGAGGTCCATCGCACGGCGCACCGGCTCGGGAATGTTGGTCGGGCCGGGGATGAACAGGTGCGGTTGGACGAGCATGGGTGAGTGTCTCCTTTGGAAAAGCGTCGGTCATGTCGGCTGTTGTCCGCCAGTGCCGCCGCCGGCGAGCAAACTGCAGCATGCTGCGTGTTATGGGTGACCTTCAACCTTAGTCGCAATACCCTCCAGGGGATATGCACCGGCCACCTGGGCAGGCAATTTACTGCCTGAACGGGTAGGGCTTTGTGCGCCATTGTGCATGCTGCGATGCGGCGGGTTGGCCGATGAATTGGAGCATGGGACCGCTAACGCTGTGCTTTGGGCGAGTTCGCACATGCGAAGTCTAATTTTGCCGATCGGGTAGGGAGCGTGAAACGCAGTCCGAGGTTTTGCAACAGCAGTGCCCCGGAAGTGGCGGCCGTTGCTTGAGCGCACCGCCGGCAGCCCGGAAAAGGGCCATCATGGACGGCTGCCGTTGCATTTGGTATGTTCTGGCATGTCGATAACCGATGTCATCTTACAAAAGCTCCAAAAGGCCCCGCCGGAAGTTGCGGAACGGGTCTTGAGTTACCTCGAGTCGTTGGAAGAGAGGCAGGTGACATCCAGCGTCAAGCCTACTGATGCTTGGTCGGGCATTTTTGGAGTTCTTCGGAGTTCGCCAGCGTTTACAGGGGATCCTGTCGCAGCCCAGCGGCAACTGAGGACTGAATGGGACCGTAACGAGACGTGACGGGACCGGCTTTTTTGCTCGACACGAACATCGTCGTGGGCCTCCTATCCGGCCACCAACCAGCGCTCGATCTACTGGACCACCACAAAGCGGTCCCATCAGCCTGCGCGATCAGTCAAGTTACCCGGATGGAATTGTTGAACTCACCGTCGCTTTCGACTGACGATGATGCCGCCATCCGACAGGCGATAGCTGCATTCATGGTCTTCACGTTGGACGAGCGCACGGAAGCAGCCGCTGTATTAGTACGGCGACGTACGAAACTGAAACTTCCAGACGCGATTATCCTGGCGACCGCGCAGGTTCACAAGTTAGAGCTTTTGACGCTCGACGAGCGGCTCGCCAACGCGTGGCTGGCGACATCGCCGTAAACAAGCCGCTACCGCTGGTCGCGTTCGCGGGCGACGTAGAGGGCAACCGCCATGGCGCGATTGGAGACACCAAGTTTATCGTACAAGTTTTTTAAGTGATACTTGACCGTATTGCTCGATATGCCAGTGCGGGCTGCAATTTGAAGGTTAGTCCAACCGTTGGCGAGTGCGCCCAGCAACTCGCGTTCTCGCGAGGTCAGAACATCGAGCGGATCTGAGTTCAACGTCCGCATATCGATGTAGGGCAGCGACAACCGCCCGCGGGCGACAGTGGCCAGCGCCTCGATGAGCACGACAGGATCTTCGGACTTGGAAATGAAGCTCCAAGCGCCCTCGCGGATCGCCTCGCGCAGGACGTCGGTCCCCGTATCGCCGGTATATACGACGATGCGGGTGGCGATCTGGCGCCGCTTGAGCATGGCCAGTAACGCTCCGCCCGTCATGTCCGGGAGCGCCCATCCCACGACGCCGATGTCGGCGCGACGGGTCTCTGCCAGACTTGCGAATTCGAGCCCGTTGGCGACAACGCCGACGACGTCGAAGCGGCCGTCCTTGCGGATGTAGTCGTCAAGACCGGCGCGGACGACGGGGCTCTTGTCGGCGATCATGACGCGGAACGTCGCAGGCCGAGTTATCGGCCCTGTTGACGGCGCCGTTACTGACGGCGCGGCTTCATCGGCGGCTGGGCGCCCGGCGCCAGCGTGATCGGCAGACGCGGCAGGCTTTTTTGCAGATCTGGTCAAGTGGCGGATCGGATCAGTTGGCGGGCAGGATCGGACGTGGCGCTTATGAGCCTTTGGTCTAGCATGCTTCCGGCTGCGCCTGACAAGGACTACGCGAGGTATTAACCGCGTTCGCGCGACGGCTTTATAGGCGGGACCGGCAAATAACGCTGGTATGGCCGCGAAATTCGGCTACACACGCCAGCTTCGCTTCGAGCACCGGAGCGATATCACTGCGACCCGGCTGGACGACATCCCGGCTGTGGCCGCTCGCGCGTATGCCATTCGGCATATGCGCACCCGAACCACGCACAACTTACGGGAGACCCTGATGTCGGAAATCCGCCCCGTCCGCAAGGACGCCAAGACACAAGTCATCAAGTCGAACCAGTTGGCCGCAAACGATACCGGCTCGCCAGAGGTTCAAATCGCGATCCTGACCGAGCGCATCAACTATTTGACCGAGCACTTCAAGACCCACAAGAAGGATAACCACTCCCGTCGTGGTCTGCTCAAAATGGTCAGCCAGCGCCGCCAACTGCTCGATTATGTCAAGCGCAAGGACGTTCCGCGCTATTCCAAGATCATCGAAAAGCTCGGCATCCGCCGCTGATCGGCTGCTCGCCTCGTGCCCCCTTTCCAGACCGTCGTAGCGCCGCCCTTGCTCAACAAGGCGGCGCTACGTGCATTTGTGCTTCCGTTGCCGTAAGAGCAGCCTAGAACGTGCTCCAAGTCCGTGTTGCAAATCTGTTTTGCAGCTTTGCGTTGAAATCCCCGTTGCGAATGCAAGTTGCAACGACGTTTGCCGAATTTGTCCGTCCGCAAGAGAGAGAAGTCGATAATGTTTGATATCCATCGTGTAGAAATCGAGTGGGGCGGCCGTAAGCTGCGCCTCGAGACCGGCCATATGGCACGCCAAGCCGATGCCGCCGTCTACGCCCAGTACGGCGAGACCAGCGTGCTCGCCACCGTCGTCGCCGCCCCGTCGGCCAAGCCAGGGATCGATTTCTTCCCCCTGACCGTCAATTACCAGGAACGAACGTACGCGGCGGGCAAAATTCCCGGCGGCTACTTCAAGCGCGAAGGCCGTCCAACCGAGAAAGAAACGCTGACGTCGCGATTGATCGACCGCCCGGTTCGTCCGCTGTTCGTCGAAGGCTTCAAGAACGAGACGCAGGTCGTCGTGACCGTGCTGTCGCACGACATGGAAAACGATCCCGACATCGTCGGTCTGGTGGCGGCTTCGGCGGCGCTCACGCTGTCCGGCCTACCATTCCTCGGCCCGATTGGTGCGGCCCGCGTCGGCCTCATCAACGGCGAGTTGGTGCTGAACCCGCTGCTCGACGAGATGAACCAGATGACGCTCGACCTCGTGGTCGCTGGCACCGAAGATGCCGTGATGATGGTCGAATCGGAGGCCAAGGAGCTGTCTGAAAAGCAGATGCTCGACGCCGTCGTGTTCGGCCAGGCGCATTTCCAGCCGGTGATCAAGGCGATCCTGAAGCTCGCCGCTGTGGCCGCCAAGGAGCCGTGGAACTTCGAGCCGCCAAACCTCGACAAGTATACCGTTCCGGTCAAAGAAATGGTCGCGGGGCTGCTGTCGGAAGCGTTCAAGACGCCCGAGAAGGCCCGCCGCAACGACCTCGTTGCCGAAGCCAAGAAGCGCGTCAAAGACGAGATCAAGACGCCTGAAGGCGATGCAGCCGAAGCAGTATTGCTCGGGTCGGCCTTCAAGAAGGTCGAGATGGACATCATGCGCAGCGACGTCGTCAAGACGCAGCGTCGCATCGACGGTCGTGATTTGAAGACAGTCCGCCCGATCGTCTCCGAGGTTCACGTCTTGCCGCGCACACACGGCTCCGCGCTTTTCACGCGTGGCGAAACGCAGGCGCTCGTCGTCGCGACGCTCGGCACCGGTGAGGACGAGCAGTACGTCGACCAGCTCGAAGGGATGCGCAAAGAGCGCTTCCTGCTGCACTACAACTTCCCTCCGTATTCGGTCGGTGAAGTCGGCCGCATGGGATCGCCGGGTCGCCGCGAAATCGGCCACGGTAAGCTCGCATATCGCGCAATCCGTCCGCTGCTGCCATCGGCCGAAGATTTCCCCTACACGATCCGCGTCGTGTCCGAGATCACCGAGAGCAACGGTTCGTCGTCGATGGCGACCGTGTGCGGTACCTCGCTCGCGCTGATGGACGCTGGCGTTCCGCTGCCGCGTCCGGTGGCTGGGATCGCAATGGGTCTGATCAAGGAAGGCAACGACTTCGTCGTGCTGTCGGACATCCTCGGCGATGAGGACCACCTCGGCGACATGGACTTCAAGGTGGCTGGCACCTCGACGGGTATCACGTCGCTGCAGATGGACATCAAGATCACGGGCATCACGGAAGAGATCATGCGCATCGCGCTGGATCAGGCCCGTGACGGCCGGTTGCACATTCTGGGCGAGATGGAAAAGGCGATGAGCGCCCCGCGCACGGAAATGAACGAGTTCGCGCCGCGCATCGAGACGATCAAGATCCCGACCGACAAGATCCGCGAAGTGATCGGCACCGGCGGTTCGGTGATCCGCTCGATCGTCGAGGAAAGCGGCGCCAAGATCGACATCGAGGACGACGGCACGGTCAAGATCGCGTCGTCCAACCGCGAGTCGATCGACAAGGCGTTGGCCCGCATTCGCGGCATTACGTCGGACCCCGAGCTTGGCCAGATCTACAAGGGCAAGGTCGTCAAGGTCGTTGAATTCGGCGCGTTCGTGAACTTCTTCGGCTCAAAGGACGGCCTCGTCCACATTTCGCAACTGGCGCCTGGCCGGGTCGCGACCGTTGGCGATGTCGTCAAGGAAGGTCAAGACGTGTTCGTGAAGCTGGTCGGCTTCGACGAGCGCGGCAAGACAAGGTTGTCGATGAAGATCGTCGACCAGACGACGGGTGCCGAAATTCCCCGCGCCGAAGGCGAGCCCGAGGAAGTGTTCGAGAGCCGTCCACCGCGCCGCGACGGTGGCGGCGGCGGCGGTGGGCGCCGTCCGCGCCGGGATTGATTTCTAACCTTTATCGACATGCAAAGGGCCGCCGGGAAACCGCGCGGCCCTTTTTGTTGCTTGACGGGCACAGGTTCGGCCAGAGCTGGAGCCCGAACGACCAAGCCATTGTGGCGGCAGAACAGACCCAGAAGCCGTATGTTATAGTATAACATTAAAACTGGAGTCGAAGATGTCTGTCCGTCTAAGCAAAGGTGCAACAACAGTTGCGACGCAGGTATTCTTGGCAACGGCGTGTTCGACGGCGGCGTTCGCACAGACGTCAGGCTCGAGCATCCAAACCGCGCAGTCGGTGCCGGGATCGACCGCAAGCCCGATCGTGAAACCAGCCGAGCCAGGAGTGCAGCCGACCGCCGTGCCGCCCGTGACCGTGTCCGCCCCGCCACCGGCTCAAGCACCGGCGCCGCGGCGCAGGCCACGCGCTGACACAGCACAAGGGCCATCAGCGGCACCGGCCGCAGCCGCGCCCGCCTCGTCCCAGGCCCCAACCGGACAATCAACAACAACTGCGGGACTGGCGCCGCCATCCCAGTTTCCCGGCACGCTCGTTCCAGGCACGGTCGTGGTCGTCGATGATGCCTTCGTACCGGTAACGATCGTTCCTGGTCGCGAGATCCAAGCGACGGAAGGCGCAACGCTCACGGCGACCCTGCAAAACAAGCCGGGCATCACCGGGTCGACATTTGCCGCAGGGGCCAGCAGGCCGATCATCCGAGGCTTGGACAACACGCGCGTTCGCGTCCAGGAGAACGGCATCGGCTCGGCAGATGTGTCCGCTTTGTCTGAAGACCATGCCGTGCCGATCGACCCCGTGTCGACAGAGAGCGTGGAGGTCATTCGCGGGCCAGCGACGCTGCGCTACGGGTCGAGCGCGATCGGCGGTGTCGTATCAGCACTCAACGACCGGATTCCAGAAGCCATCCCGATGAACGGGTTCAAGGCACGGTTCACCGGTGGCGTCACATCGGTTGACGATGGCCACGACGGCGGCTTTTCCGTCACGGCCGGCGCAGGACCGATCGCGCTCCACGCCGATGCCTTCACCCGCCGCGCTGACGATTACGACACGCCACAAGGAACACAGACCAACACGTTCGTAGAGAGCGACGGGTTCGCCATTGGTGGCTCGGTCGTCGGGGCCTGGGGCTTTGTCGGCGTCGCATTCCAGCGGTTTGAAAGCCTGTACGGTATCCCTGGCGTTGAGGCGACGTTGGAAGACAAGCGCATCGACCTGGAACAGGAAAAGGTGACTAGCCGCGGCGAGTTTAAGGTCAGGTCCGCAGGCATCGACGCGATCCGCTACTGGTTCGGCTCGACCCGCTACACGCACTTCGAGATCGCAGACGGCGCCGCTGCAGCCGAGTTCAAAAACCGCGACACCGAAGGTCGCGTCGAGGTCCAGTACTTGCCCCTCGCCACGCTGTTCGGGCGGATGACCGGAGCAATCGGTATTCAAGCCAGCGAGCGCAAAACGTCGGGCCTGTCGCTTGAAGACCCCGCCGACGCCGACAGCCTGTTGCTGCCAGCCAAAACCGAGACGATCGCGGCGTTCATTTTTGAGGAGATCGAACTAACGCGTTCACTGACTTTGCAGCTTGCCGCCCGCCATGAGCGCGCCGATGTGACCGGCGTCGGCCCCGATCCGGGCGACCGACTGCTTGATGTGTCGCGCTCGCGGTCGTTCGATCCGACGAGCGCCAGTGTCGGGTTCCTGCAGGCCTTGCCGATGGGCGTGGTGGCGCGGTTGTCTGCGGCCTACACCGAGCGCGCGCCGGACGCGCAGGAGCTGTTCTCGAACGGGCCACATGAGGCGACCGAGACGTTCGAACTCGGCAACGTCAATCTCGGCAAGGAGAAGGCAACGACGATCGAGCTCGGGTTTAAGAAGGCGGCAGGAGCGCTGCGGTTTGACGCCAGCGTCTATCACACGCGGTTCAAGGGCTTCATCTTCAAGGAACTGTCGGGTGAATTCTGCGAGGAAAACATCGCGAGTTGCGGCACGGTTACCGAAGGGCTTGAACTGTTGAACTTCCGCCAGCGGGACGCAACGTTCACCGGCGCTGATCTGGCGGTGCAACTCGACATCGCACCGATCTGGCGTGGCGTGTGGGGTGTCGAGGGCCAGTTCGACATCGTGCGGGCAGAGCTGTCGGGTGGCGAGAACGTGCCGCGCATTCCCCCGGTCCGGGTTGGCGGCGGTGTCTATTACAGCGACGCCAGCTGGCTGGCCCGGGTCAACACGCTGACCGCGTTCGAGCAGGACATGCTCGGCCTCGGCGAGACCGAGACGGCCGGTTACACGCTGCTCAACGCCGAGCTGTCCTACACCATGAAGCTGGAGGCGAACGGCGCCATCGTTCCGGAGTTCACCGTTGGCCTCAAGGGCGAAAACCTGCTCGACGACAATATTCGCAACCACGTGTCGTTCAAGAAAGACGAAGTGCTGGAGCCCGGCGCGCGCGTCCGCCTGTTTGGAACGCTCAAGTTGAATTGAGGAGTTGGATTTGAACTTACGTCAGGCCGTGACAGCGATGCGGCTGGACTGATACGCGCATGCGCGATGGCAAGGCGTGCGGAGACGGTCGATGGATAGCGTCGTTGTGGCGGCAACGGAGACGATGGGTCGGGGGGTCTTTGCGGCGCGGGTGCTGCGTCGTGGTGAGACGCTGGCCGAGTTCCACACGATCCGGCTTCCGGCCTCCGAAGTGACGGCGATGCGCGGGCTCGACAGCGCGCTGGAGAACTACTGGTTCGAGGATGACGCGGACGGGTCGGCGCTCGTCGTGCTCGGCTGGCTGGAGCTTGTGAACCACGCGCGGGTGCCCAACCTCGACCGGCATTGGCGCACGACGCAGGAAGGTGACGTAGTGACTGTCTTCGCGGCTCGCGACATCGCGGCGGGCGAGCAATTGTTCATCGACTACCGGTTCGAGTTCGGCGCGGCCGATACGCCGGAGTGGGCATAACGGACAGGTCTCTAGCAAAGCGGTTTCAGGGGCGAAGCTCCTGGTCAGGGGGTATGAGTGGCTGAAAGCCCCTCACGGGCGCAGCCTCACCCGACAACGTTTCCGCTGACCGAGACCCGGCCCGTGCTGGCAGGTTCGCGGGCGAGATCTGGGCCGAATGCGCGGCCGTGGTCGTGGGCGCGGATGGCGCCGTCGGTTGCGCTGCTGATGATATTGTTGGCGATGAGCACGCGCCCCTGCGCGGCAGGGTCCGATGAGATCAACACGCCCGAGCGCGACGCGCGGACAAGGTTGCCGGTGATGGCAACGTCGCGCATGTGGCGCCCCCAACCGACGACGATGCCAGCGGTCGGCGCGCCCTCGATGGTGTTGCCGGTGACGGTGGCGTCGGCCTCGACGCAGATGCCGTGGCCACGCTGATCGACTGGCTCGCGGTCGCGGCGGAACAGGTTGCGGATGAGGTTGCCTTGAATGACAGCGAGGCGGCCACCCGCGCTGAAGTTGGTCACCGAGATGCCAGTCGCAGCACGGTCGACGATGTTGTTTGAGATCACCGCGCCTTGGAAGCCGGGCGATGTGTCAACATTTGGTGGGTCATCGAGCGCGTGCTCGGCGTAAAGCGCGACCTCGCCGAGACGCAAGCAGGTGTTGGCGGAGATTAGGACGTTCGAGGCGGCGTTGGCGCGTACGCCGGTGTAGGCGCAGTCCGTGATGGTGTTGTTCTGGACACGCACGCCTCCGGCGCGGAACACGTTGATGCCGTTGCCGTTCTGACCGGTGCCGCCGCCGTCCGCGCGGATGTTTGCAATGCGGTTGCCGGTGATGTCGGAGCAGTCCTCGGCAATTGCCGACCGCCAGATCAGGATGCCGTTGTTGCCGCAGGCCTCTACCGTGTTGCCGGTGATCGATAGGCGGCTGTCGAGGGCGAACAGGCCAGCGTCGAGGATATGGGCGATGGTGCAGCGGTCGATGCGGCCGGTGCAATGGGCGAGGTTGACACCGTTACCGCTCGCGTTTGCGATGGTTACGCTGTCGAGCGCAAGGCCGTCGCAACGGGTGAACGACAGCAGCGCGTTGGCCGTGTCGCCCTGCTGTCCGGCGAAAAGCGGGCGGTTGTTGCCATCGATCGTCAGGTTAACGATGCGCAGGCCGTGAGCGTCGTTGGCGATTAGCGCCGGGCCGCCGCCGGTAAAGAGCAGTCGCGTCGAGGGGCCATGGCCGGTGACGATTGTGCCAGTGCGGAGTGTCAGCGGGCGGGTGACGGTGGTGCCCGGCGGCAGCACGACGGGCTGGCCGAGCGGGGCTGCCGCGTCGATCCGGGCTTGCAACGATGCAGTCAGGCTGGGGCCGGTCGTGGCACGCGACGTCCGCGGCGCGGCAGCAGCAACGGTCGAGGCCAACGCGGATGCAACGATGCCAGATGCTGTGGTCTGGGCGATCGCGGTTAACGCGGTCCGACGGGTTATCGGTGCTGAGTTGTGGCGGATACGATTGGTCATGCCGGAGTTGGTCATGCCGACGGCGGCAGCAAGATCCGCGCCAGGAGGCGGGCAGCCAATGCCCTGGCGGGGTTTGACCGTCACGCTCGATCGTAATGAGGAATCTTGCGTTCGGCAGCGAGGGCCGCAAGACAGGTCGCTGCGATGTGGACGGCGCCGGTCAGAAAATCGGAGTGTGTCAGCGCGCTGGGCACGACCGGACGCGCGGTCTCGGGGCTGGTGCGAGCCCGGAGTTTCACCGGTCCAGCAAGCGCGGCGGGGATGTGGATGAAGCCGGCGATTGGCGGGCGGACGCCAGTTGGCAGAGAGAGCGTCCGATAGAGGACCGCGTTGCACAGATAGCCGCCAGCGTCGGTCGAGGCCGACACGGGTAGGCCGTTAGCCGACAGGCGATCGCAGATGGCATCGACCGGTAGCGTGGCATTGTGTGTGGCGGCCGGGCCGAGTGTGGGACTCGGCGCAAGGTGACCGGCGGCGTCGGGATGGGGCTGGCAGGCGCTGCGGCCGACGCGCTCGATGACGAAGCCGCTCGCCTGCGAGGAGACACCAAAATGCAGCACCAAGTCGGGGCGCAGGCGGCCGATTGTGGCCTCTGCCCGATCTGGGCCGCGCTGCCACTCTGTCGGAAGGGTTGTGGTGTGCACCGAGATTGCGGCGTCCGGCAGCAAGGGGGAGCGGGCAGCGGCGAGGCGGCGCAGGCGCTGGGCAAGGCGCGGTACGAGCAAGGCGGTCGCGTTGACCGGGATGCCGGGGAACGGGCCAAAGGCGGTGAGCAGAATGACGAATGCGGCGGTCACGGCGGAAAGTCCAAGGGCAGGGCTCGAACGGGAGCGAGCGCGATCGGGAGAGGATACGGCCAGCCGGGAGGGCGGGGACAGAAATTTCAGGACGCTCGAAAGTTAGGGAGCTTTTGGCGCACCTCGACCGGCAGGACGCGTGTAGGCGGGGATAACCGGCGCTGGGTTTGGGGGGCGGGAAGGACTTCCGCTTAGTCGCGGATGAGTATATTTCCTTGTGGATTAACTGCGCCAAACAAAAGTCATCGACGCGCTATTGAAACGTTCCTCGTAACGTTAGTGGGAGAGGTAGCGATATGGGTTCCTAACCAACACGAACTGTGCGATCCCGCAGCGGCGGCCATTTTGGAGTTGAGCAACGTGTCGAGCACAGTTTCTGCCAAACCCTCTTGCTTTGTTATCTCGCCTATCGGTGATGAAGGTAGTGACATTCGACTACACGCTGACATGGTTCTTAACGCAATTATAAGAGCTGCGTTGCCGCACTATGATATTAAGCGCGCAGATCATCATGGTTCGCCAGATGTAATTACTGATTTTGTAATAACAGAAATTATAGAGGCCGCACTAGTTGTTGCAGACTTATCATTTAATAACGCAAACGTGTTCTACGAGCTTGGTATCCGGCATATGGTTGAAAAGCCGGTTATACCGATTGTAGCTTATGGAACGCGATTGCCATTTGATAACGCGCCGGTTAATACAATTGATTTTAAGCTAAACGATTGGCGGAGCATTGAGGCGGCTCGGGAACGGATTGAAAAAGCTGCCAAGGAGGCGACAGCCGTAGGTTACCGCGTCAGCACCCCAGTCACAGGCGCCCGCGGCAGAAAAAAGCTTGCCGAGAGTACAGATAGTAGAGACGTCCTGATTGCAGGTCTCAGCGCCAGAATTGATGCGCTAGAAGCGAAGGTTGTGCGGCCAAGCGGTTTAGATCCTGACAAAATTGAAAACATCCAACGTATAGTCCGTCATTTGAATTCTAATGATTTACTTGATGGGTTTAAGCCTAACGCATTATCAAGGTATGGGTTAGGATTAGTTAAGCTGCCGCTGAAGGAAAATAAGAATGACGACTCCAGCAGCTAAGATTTTTGAATAGTTTGAACGAGCGTTCGAAAATAGATCTCATTACTCCCTAGTCCAAAATCATCGTCTGTTCCGCGTCAACCAGCTTGGCATCGAAATGAGGTTAAGGCTCCGCTGGCTTCGTCTACAACCCGATCATGCCGACGACGCGGTCGACGGCGACGGTGGCGAGGGTGCGGCCGTCACGGACTTCCGCTTCGAGGCGAGTGAGTTCGGCGGCGACGTCGGGCCTCGCGGTCAGCGCGGTCATCATTCGGTCGTTTAGCATGTCGCGCATCCAGGCGACGGCCTGACGCTGGCGGCGGGTCTCGAAGGCGCCCGACGCCATCATCGTTTGGCGATGGGTCGCGACCGCATCACACACTTTTTCGAGACCGTCGTTGGTCAGCCCCGACATGGTGACGACGGGCGGCTGCCACGGCGCATCGGGCGGCGTGAAAATGTGCAGCGCGGTGCGGTACTCACCGGCCGCCCGTTCTGCGCGGAGTTTGTTGTCGCCGTCGGCCTTGTTGATCGCGATCATGTCGGCGAGTTCGATGATGCCCTTCTTGATGCCCTGCAGATCGTCGCCGCCGCCGGCCAGCAGTAGTACCAGGAAGAAGTCGACCATGTCGGCGACGGCGGTTTCGGATTGGCCGACGCCGACCGTCTCGACGATCACGACATCGAAGCCAGCGGCCTCGACCAGGACCATGGTCTCGCGCGTTTTGCGGGTGACCCCGCCGAGCGTGCCGGAGGTCGGCGAGGGGCGGATAAATGCAGACGGCGACTGCGACAGGCGGTTCATGCGGGTCTTGTCGCCGAGGATCGATCCGCCCGTGCGGCGCGATGTGGGATCGACGGCGAGCACGGCGACGCGGTGGCCGCCGTCCACGAGGTTCATGCCGAGCTGGTCGATTGTGGTCGATTTGCCGACGCCGGGCACGCCAGTGATGCCGAGCCGGATGGCGGGCGAGCGCGCGGTCGCATGCGGGAGGGCGGCTTCGAGTACGGCAGCGGCGAGCGGCTGATGGTCTGGACGTGTGCTTTCAACCAGAGTGATGGCGCGGCCGAGCCAAGCGCGGTCGCCCGACACGACGCCAGAGACGAAGTCGGCAACGGGCGGGAGCGTGGCGCTCGATGGGCTGGTGGAGGCGGCGATGGCGGAGGAAGAATGCGTCATCGGCAGGCTATATCCCGGTTTATCAACTATCGGCGAGCGTCCCTGTTGCGCGGGCTGCCATTGTTCACGCAAATGTTGCGGGCAGATTGCCGCTGAGTCGAGCCGGTTGATCGGGCAAGGCCGGAGACGACCGCCGAAACGCCGACGCAGGAGCATGCATGACGGTGTCGTCACAGCCAGATGCACTGTCGGCACTGGAGAGCGCAACGGGAGGCGCACCGTGGGTGGCGCCCTGGATCGTCGACGCGTGGCAGGAGGCCCTTGCGAAACTCGCGGTCGATCTACCGACGCTGTCGAACGATGTGACCGTCCAGGCGACGACGTTAGCGGTGACATCGCTGGTGCTGCTGGCGATGCTGTGGTCGGGAGTTGGAGCCCTGCCGCTCCGAGCCCGCGTGATCGCACGGACGCTGGCGGCAATTCCGCTGCTCGCTCCGCTCGCGATTTTCGCCGCGATCACGATGGCCGAGTTGGACGCCTTAGGCGAACAACCGGGCCTATTGGATATCGCAGCTGTTGAGCCCGCGCAGTCGCCGCATGTCGATCCCGCGCAGGGAGCTGACCCCGTGACACCGTCACGTGCGGCGCCCGCTGATCGCGCCGAGACCTCTGATCGAGCCGACGAACCAGCCGCCATAGTGCCCGACCCGTCGCCACAGACCCCGGCCGCTGGTGCGGCCGACGCCCTTGCCAATCTCACAATTAAGCCGTCGGCCCCGTCCCAGGTCGTGCCCGTGCCGACACCCGACGCCGATAAGGCCTCTAAGACTGCAACCGAACCACCAAAGGAAGCTCGGCCTTCAAAAGCCGAGGCGGAGTCGCCAGCGGCGACTGCCCGCCCGTTGGGTCAGCGCCTGCCGAAGGTGACGACGGTGTTGTATGCGACGGACCGGATCGCAGTCCCTGGCGGGTATGGTGTCTTGGGCGGCGGCGGTCTGCAGGTCGGCCGCGTTACGCTTGATCGACCGGCCGCTTCCGGCGTGGTGCAGAGGCCGATCGCGGTGTTCGCCGAACAGGACTTTGCAACGGTCGCCACGCGTCAGCTGATGGTGTCGTCACGGTTTCCCGAGTCCGCGCTGGTGTTCGTCCACGGTTACGACACGACATTCGACGACGCCGTCCGCCAGGGTGCCCGGTTTGCGGCCGACATTGGCTTTGATGGTGCCGTCGTCATTTACAGCTGGCCGTCGGGCGGCGATTCGCGCGCCTACCGCGGCGATGCTGTGAGCGCCGAGGCGGCAGCGCCCCACCTTGCCGGCACGCTCGCACTTCTCGCAGGGTCGACCAGCGCCAAGACCATCCACATCGCTGCAGCAGGACTTGGAGCGAGGACCGCCATGGGTGCGATCCGAAGGCTCAAGGATGCTGGCCGCGCAGGGGTGGCGACCAAGCTCGGCGAAGTGCTGTTGATCGCGCCCGACATGGACCGCGCCCGGCTGGTCGAAGCCGCCAGCGAGGTCCGCGACACCGTCGCGGGGATTACCTTGTATGCTTCGGCAAACGACCCAGCACTCAACGTGACGCGGCGCCATGCCGGAGCCGCGCCGAGGGCGGGCGATGTGGGCGAACGCGGGCCGATGGTTTTGCCATCTGTCGTGACAGTCGACGTCACGCCGAAAGCGGGTCAGGGATGGGCGGACAACGACCGTGGAACGGAACTCGCCGCAGCACGGCGTAGCGAGGCAACTGGCACGGGCCTGGACTTAGGCCAATCCGTCTTAGGCCAAGTCGCCGCGGGCCAAGCGGGTCCGATGATCCGGCACGCGCGCGCGGTGCTGCTCGGAAATTCGTCCGATGGCACGGCGACCGCCGGATTGCGCCGCGTCGAAACTAAGGCTGGCGAATATTGGGCGCAACAGTAAGACGCTGCCATACAGTTTCAGTCTGCTTTCGGCACGCGGTAGCACACATGCGCCGATATCGGCCCTAGTCAGCAGCGATCCGACGCGCTAGCCCCGACGTCCAGACCTGTCCGGAGCTCGCCCGCCCATGGCCGATGTGTCACCGCTGAAATATCGACGCCTCATGCTGAAGTTGTCCGGCGAAGCCCTGATGGGCGGAGGCGGCTATGGGATCGACACCGACATCGTCGATCGCCTTGCGCGCGATGTCGCTACCGCTCGCGCAGCTGGAGCCGAGATCGCGATCGTGGTCGGCGGCGGCAACATTTTCCGGGGTCTGACTGGCGCAGCCAAGGGGATGGATCGCGCGACCGCCGATTATATGGGGATGCTGGCGACCGTGATGAACGCGCTGGCGTTCCAAAACGCGCTGACCCGGACGGGCCTTGACGCCCGCGTCATGTCGGCGATCCCGATGCCGACGGTATGTGAGGCCTATGTCCGGCCCAAGGCGCTCAACCACATGAAGTCGGGCCGGGTGGTGGTATTCGCGGCGGGAACGGGCAACCCGTTTTTCACCACCGACACCGCAGCAACGTTGCGCGCGATCGAGATGGGTTGCGACGCGGTGGCCAAGGCCACCAAAGTCGACGGCGTTTACTCGGCCGATCCGGTCAAAGACCCCTCCGCCGTGCGGTTCGACCGGCTCGGCTATGACGAAGTGCTCGCCCGCAACTTGCAGGTGATGGACGGGGCCGCCATTGCTCTTGCCCGCGACAATCGACTTCCGGTAATCGTGTTCTCGATCGACGAACCCGGCAATCTGCTGAACGTCCTGACCGGACAGGCCCGCTCGACCGTGATCGAGAGCGCGGCTGCGGAGCATTGAAGGCGCCGCGCCCGGTTTCACCCAACGACAAGGAGCCCCGTCAATGGCCACATTCGACCTCAACGCGCTGGAAGCTCGCATGCGAGGCGCGCTCGACTCCTTGAAGCGCGAGTTGTCGGGGCTGCGAACAGGCCGGGCCAGCGCGAACTTGCTCGATCCGGTCCAGGTGACGGTCTATGGCGCAAAGATGCCGCTCAATCAGGTGGCGTCGGTGTCCGTGCCCGAATCGCGTACCATCGCCGTGACGGTATGGGATCGCACCAATCTCGCCGCTGTCGAAAAGGGCATCCGCGAGTCGAGCCTAGGGATCAATCCGGTGATCGACGGCAACACCATCCGCTTGCCAATTCCTCCGTTGACGGCCGAACGGCGCACAGAACTCGTCAAACTTGCCCACAAGTACGCCGAGCATACCCGCGTCGCGGTCAGAAATGTGCGGCGCGAGGGCATGGATATGCTGAAAAAGATGGAGAAGGACGGCGATATCAGCGAGGATGATCTGAAAAAAAACAGCACCAAGGTCCAAGAATTGACCGACCGTCTGGTCAAGGACGTCGACCAGCTGCTGGCGACTAAGGAAGTCGAAATTCAGAAAGTATAGGTCGCAAACACGGCGCAGCATCGGCGGCGGTTGACGAGCTCGGCAAATGCGAACAGGTTTAAAGGGAGTTCACCATTCTGTGACAGACGCGACCGCATCGTTCGAGGCCGTAACGGCCGAAAGCTCGAACCGCGCCACGCGGGTGCGCCATGTCGCCATTATCATGGATGGGAACGGTCGGTGGGCCAAGGATCGCGGATTGCCGCGGACGGCTGGCCACAAGAGTGGCGTCGAAGCTGTACGGCGCACGGTTCGCGCGGCGATGGAACTTAAAATTCCTTATGTGACGATCTTTTCGTTCTCGTCGGAAAATTGGTCGCGGCCGCCCGACGAAGTCGCCGACCTGATGGCGCTGATGAAGCGGTTCATTCGCGGCGACCTCGCAGAATTGCATCAAAACAACGTCAAGATCGCTGTTATCGGTGATCGCCATGGGATCGACGCCGAACTTTTGGCGTTGATCGACGAAGCGGTCGACCTGACAAGCACAAACACCGCGCTGACACTGTCGATCGCGTTCAACTACGGGTCGCGGGCAGAAATTGCTGCCGCCGCCCGACGGCTCGCCGAGCGGGTTGCCAACGGCAGTCTGGCTGCCGCCGATATCACGCCAGGCCACATCTCGGCCGAACTCGAGACCGCCGGGATGCCCGACCCGGACCTGTTGATCCGCACCAGCGGGGAAATGCGCATCTCGAATTTCCTATTGTGGCAGCTCGCCTATACCGAATTCGTGTTTCTAGACACATACTGGCCGGACTTCGGACGCGAGCATTTGGAGCAGGCGATCGCCGAGTTCCACGCGCGGGACCGAAGGTTTGGAGGCTTGAGCAAACGGTCATCTGCGTGAGCGATGTGATTGGCAGCGGGGCGGTCCGCAGGACGGCGATCGGCCGCAGCGGTCCGGCGTCTGCCACTGCGCATGCCGACCAAGTCGTGCCGGACGTGCTTTCCGTGGATCGGGGCGACGCAGACCGTGTTTCTGCCGGGATAGAGGCAGCATCTCCAGTCGCACTCGGCATGAGCCCATCGCAACATAACCTGCTCGTGCGAATAGCGTCCGCCGTTGTGATGATCGCCGCTGCGGTCGGTCTCGCGTGGGCGGGTCCCGTACCGTTCGGCTTGCTCGTGCTCGCCGTCGCACTGATGGTCGCCTGGGAATGGAGCCATCTGGTGGGCGGGGCGGCCGCCGGTGACGGGTTTGCCATTTATGCGGTGGCGCTGATCGCAGCGGTCGCGTTGACGTTGTTCGGGCTGCCGGTTCTTGCGTGCCTCGCGCTGGCGGCTGGCGCCATCGTGCTTGCTGGCGGCGGATATGGTGACAATCCGCTGTTGTCGGCTGCGGGTATTGCAAATGCCGGTTTTGCAGCTGTTGCGCTGATCTGGATGCGGTCCGACCCGGTCTATGGATTGCTCGCGGTCCTGTTCTTGTTTCTGTCCGTGTGGACAAACGATTCTATGGCTTTTGCTGCAGGCAAAGCCATAGGCCGCTACAAATTGTGGCCAGCGATCTCGCCAAAGAAAACCTGGGAAGGGTTCGCTGGCGGCATCCTCGCAAGCGGCGTTGCGGGATACGCGTTTGCGTTCGTGGTGCCGGAAGCTATTCCCTCGCGATTGGCGGTAATCGGCATGCTTGCCGGGGCGGTCGCCGTGGCTGGTGATCTGGCCGAATCCGCGCTCAAGCGGCGGTTCGGCGTCAAAGATGCCGGCGCCATTATTCCAGGACATGGCGGCGTGATGGATCGGATGGATGGGATTGTCGCGGTCGCGGTTGCTGCTGCATTGGCAGCCGCAGCTTTGGGTGGCCGTTCGCCAGCCGCCGCCATTTTGATCGGGGGCTGACGTGGAGGCAGCGGGTCACGACCAAGCGGCAGGGGCGGCGCGCACCAACGGGAGCGGGATCCGGACGATCACGGTGCTCGGCGCCACCGGCTCGATCGGTGCGAGCACGCTGGATCTGATCGGCCGCGATCCGGATCGGTACGAGGTCGTCGCCTTGACGGCCCAGTCGAACGTGGCAGCGTTGGCCAACCTCGCGATCCACCACCGGGCGCGCGTTGCCGTGATCGGCGACCCCGCGAAATACGCCGAACTGTCCGAGCGTCTCTACGGCACTGGGATTTCAGCAGCGAGCGGCCCGGATGCGATCGCGGCGGCAGCCGCCGAACCTGCCGATTGCGTAATGGCAGCCATCGTCGGCGCGGCGGGGTTGCGTCCGACGTTCGAAGCGGCCCGCAAAGGCCGCCGCGTTGCGCTCGCCAACAAAGAATGTCTTGTCTCCGCCGGGCAAGTGTTTCTCGATTGCGTCGCAAAATCCGGCGCCGAACTGTTGCCCGTCGATAGCGAGCATTCGGGCGTGTTCCAGGCAATTGCTGGAGCCGACGCGCGCACCGTGGAGACGATCACTCTGACGGCATCTGGCGGTCCGTTCCGGTCATGGCCAAAGGAACGGATCGCGGCGGCCACGCCCGAGATGGCGCTGCGCCACCCGAACTGGAGCATGGGCCGCAAGATCACGATCGACAGCGCGACGCTGATGAACAAGGGCCTCGAGTTGATCGAGGCCTTCCATCTGTTTCCCGTGACGGCCGAACAACTCAAGGTGGTCGTCCACCCGCAGTCGATCGTTCACGCCCTCGTCGCCTATGCCGACGGGTCGGTGCTGGCACAACTCGCAGCGCCCGATATGCGCACGCCCATCGCGTTGTCGCTATCGTGGCCCGCCCGTATGGCCGCGCCGACTGCCCGCCTCGACCTCGTTGCGCTCGGACAGCTGACGTTCGAGGCCCCCGACGAAGACCGGTTTCCCGCTTTGCGTGTGGCGCGCGAGGCGATGGTCGCAGGCGGCAGCGCGCCTGCAATCCTGAATGCGGCCAACGAAATCGCGGTCGACGCGTTTCTCGCGCGACGCATTGCGTTCCCTGAGATCGCGGCCCTTGTCGCCAGCACGCTCGACGCGGCGGCGGCCGCTGGAATTATCACGGAGCTAACGACGCTGGAAGATATTCTCCACGTTGACGCGGAAGCTCGCCGTTTGGCAGCCGCGATCCTAGATGATACTCTGTAGCCACGGTTCGAATGCGAAACGGCGACCGCCGTGGCCGCCCGCTTCTAGAATTTCGACAACCTTTAGGTGTGACGCAGACATGACGCTACTTCAGATGCCGCTGCCGCCGTTCAATCTGCTGGCATGGCTCCCGATCATCATGGTCGTGATCTTCATTCACGAACTCGGTCACTTCCTGGTCGCCCGCTGGTGCGGTGTAAAGGTTGCGACGTTCTCGATCGGCTTTGGTCCCGAGCTCGCCCACCGCTTCGACAGGCACGGTACGCGCTGGCGCCTCGCCGCGATCCCGATCGGCGGGTATGTCAAGTTCGCCGGCGACGACAACGCTGCAAGCGTGCCGAGCCCCGACGCGATTTCGAAAATGACGCCTGAGGAGCGCGAGGGAGCGTTCCCGCTCAAACCGCTGTGGCAGCGCGCTGCGGTGGTTGCGGCAGGTCCTGGCGCCAACTTCCTGTCGGCAATCCTGATTTTTGCCGCTGTTGCCTATGTTTCGGGCATCACCATTCAGCCCAAGCCGACCATCGAGGTCCAGCCCGGTTCTGCAGCCGCCAAGGCCGGCATCCTGACCGGCGACGTGATTTCCCACGTCGAAGGTCGCCCAATTCGTGATTTTGCCGCCTTGCTGCGTGTGATGTCGACGGCGCCGACTGATCGTGCACTCAAGGTTGAGGTCGTGCGTGAAGACCAACCTAAGGTTTTCATGGTTCTCGCCGAACAGAAAACCGTCGACGATGGCTTCGGCGGCAAGGACACCCGTCCGATGCTCGGCGTGAAGCTTTTGGTCGACCGCGATAAAATCGAACGGATACAGCCGAGCATTTTCGGCGCGCTGGTCCATGGCGTCGGGATGACGTGGCAGGTGATCACCGATACGGTGAACGCCATGACGCACTGGTCGTTCTTCCAGAAGGTCGGCGGCCTGCCGACCATGATCGACGTGTCGAACAAAGTCGCAACGTTCGGCATTCTGCCGACGTTGACATTGATCGCCCTTTTGTCGGTCAGCATCGGCTTCATCAACTTGATGCCAATCCCGATTCTCGACGGTGGACACCTTATGTTCTATGCGGCCGAAGCCGTGCGCGGTAAGCCGCTGAGCGAGCAGGCGCAGGAAGTCGGATTCCGAATCGGTTTCGCTTTGGTCTGTAGCCTGATGCTTTTGGCCCTGTGGAACGATCGGTTCCGCGTTTGCCGCTGGATCGGCCTCGACTGCACGGGCTGATCATCTCTGGCGGGCCACCAACTCTTGGCCCGTCCTACCCCCGGTGAGATTGCATCGTCTTGGCTGCGGCCAATCGGTATTTCAAACCGCCCGCCGACCGTGGTGACGCGCGAATTATGACGCGATTAGTGCCTGGGTTAGCCTACTGATTCGCCCGGTGTCGATTGTCAGGCTGTGACGTAAACTTGCCACTTCCTCAGCCAAGTTTGAATCGTTAGTGTTGTTGTCGGGTTGTGCGTGCGTCGCCAGAAATGGTGAACGCGGGGGCGCGGAAGTCACGTTGCCTGGCAGGTTTCTAGGGGAATCCCTGGGCAAACGGTTGAACGAGGGTAAGGCCGCGAATGATGGGGTCTATCAAAAAGACGGCTGGACAGAAGCCCGTAACAGGGCATCGTCTCCGCTCGACGGTGCGGATATCCCGCACGACGATCGGTGCGGTTCGGGCTTGTACGGCGTCTGCGCTGGTGCTTGTGAACGGCCTGTCGGGAAGCGCCGTCGTCGTCGTGGGAGGCATCGCGGTTGCTGGCGCTTTCGTCGTGCCGACGAGCGAAGCGGTCGCTCAAGCGACCACCGTTCGCGACATTCGCGTCGAGGGCAACCGGCGGGTCGAGCCTGAGACCGTTCGATCGTATTTGAAATTTTCGGTCGGCAGCAGCTACGACGCAGGCAAAGTCAGCCAGTCGATCCAAGCACTGTTCGCGACCGGCCTGTTCCGCGACGTGCGCATCGAGCGCGATGGCGCCGTCGTCACGGTTGCCGTGGTCGAGAACCCAGTCGTCAATCAGGTCGCCTTCGAGGGCAACAGCGAAGTCGACGCGGCTACGCTGACAACCGAAGTCCAGCTCAAGTCGCGCTCGGTCTACACCGACGCCAAAGCGCGCGGTGACGCGCAGCGCATCCTCGACGTCTATCGCCGCCAGGGGCGCTTCGCCGCCAACGTCGAACCAAAGTTGATCGAGCTCGAACAGAACCGCGTCAACGTGGTGTTCGAAATCACCGAAGGTTCGGCGACAAAGGTCAAGGCCATCGCGTTCTCGGGCAATCGCGCGTTCTCCGACAGTCAGTTGCGCGATATCGTGTCGACAACGCAGTCGGGCTGGTTCGACTTCCTGAAGGGCACCAGCATCTACGATCCTGATCGCGTCAGCCTCGACCGCGAGCTGTTGCGCCAGTATTATCTCAAGAATGGCTATGCCGACGTCAGCGTCGTTGCTGGCAACGCCGAATTGGCGCCAGACGGCAGCGGCTTCTTCATCACCTACACGATCGAAGAAGGTGCGATGTACCGCTTCGGGTCGGTTACCATCGAAAGCGCTCTACCCAACGTTCAAACCGGCACGCTCAATGCCGAAATTCTTACCCAATCTGGCGCCGTCTACAACGCTTCCGACCTTGACAAGACCGTCGAGAAACTGACGCTTGCCGTTGCCGAACAGGGGTTTGCCTTCGCCCGCGTCCGCCCACGCGCCACGCCGGATCAAGTCAATAAGACGATCTCGATCGTGTACCAGATCGACGAAGGTCCTCGGGTCTACATCGAGCGTCTCGACATCGTCGGCAACACCCGCACCAAGGACTTCGTTATTCGTCGCGAGTTCCGTTTGGCAGAGGGCGACGCTTACAATCCTCTGCTCGTCGATCGCGCCAAGAAACGGTTGCAATCGCTCGGTCTGTTCAAATCCGTAGATATCAAGCGCCGTCCTGGATCGAGCGCCGACCGCGTCAACCTTGACGTCATTGTGGTCGAACAGTCGACGGGCGAACTGTCGTTCGGAGCTGGTTATTCGACGGCTGAAGGCGTCATCGGCGACGTCAGCATCACGGAACGAAACCTGCTCGGCAACGGCCAGTTCTTACGCTTGAAGGTTGGTGGATCTCTCGAGCGCGCTCAGGTCGACTTGAGCTTCACCGAGCCTCGGTTCCTCGATCGTAACCTCTCGGCTGGTTTCGATCTCTTCTACAAGCAGGTCGATCAGTCCGACTCGTCGGGCTTCCAAAACCGCACGGCCGGCGGCAGCGTTCGCCTAGGCTTCCCGCTTGCCGAAGACTTGTGGATGCAGACATCCTACACGCTGTCTCAGAACGACATCTTCGATGTGTCGAACGAAGCGTCCATCGGTATCCTAGAAGCCGGTACCCGGAACGACGGCGAATCGCTCACGTCGGCTCTCGGCGCAGCGTTGACCTACGATAAGCGAAACCATCCGCGAAACCCGAACCGCGGTTATTACTTCCAGGTAGCCACCGACTTCGCCGGGCTTGGCGGCGACGTCGAGTACGTCAGAGTGACCGGCGAAGGCCGCGCCTACTACCCGATCACCGAGAAAGTAACGCTTGTTGGTCGCGTGACCGGCGGACACATCGAAGCCTGGGGCAACGACGACGTCTTGCTAACGGACTTGTTCTTCCGTGGCGGTGAGACGGTGCGTGGCTTCGATCGTTCGGGTTACGGCCCCCGCGACTTGACGACTGGCGATGCGCTCGGCGGCAAGACGTTCTGGGCGGCAAACGTCGAGGTTCGCTTCCCCTTCCCGTTTATTCCTGACGAACTGGGCATGAGCGGCGCCGTCTTCGCCGATGCGGGTTCGCTATTCGGTGCAAGTGACGCTGTGAAATCTCTAGCGGGTTCGACGTGCGCGGGTGGCAAGGAAGGCGTTCTGATAGCCAATACCTTCAAGGGTCAGACGACGGATCGGCGCGGGTTGTGTCTTGCCGATGAAGCCAGCATTCGCGCTTCTGTCGGTGCGAGCTTGATCTGGAACTCGCCGGTTGGTCCGCTCCGCCTCGACTTCGCCCACGCGCTGCAAAAGGAAGAGTTCGACAAGGATCAGTTCTTCCGGTTCGGCGCGTCCACCAAGTTCTAAGGCGGCAATCGAGGCTGCTGCGTCGACGGGCGCGGCCTATCGTTCACAGCCGGTGAAGATAGAACTTTGGCGTGGCCCAGTGTCGGCCACGCCATTTTTGTTTAGGATTGCCAGTGGCTGCATTGCCGGTCGTCCAGCACCGCGGGTCTTCGGCCGCGACATCACCGTCGGCCGTGGACGGACCTCGTCGACGTCGGGGGGCTGTGGTGTTGGTTTCGAAACCGAGCTATGTCCCGAAGACGCGCGCGGTCCAGCTGCCAATTTCGGGAGACGTTCTTGGAGCATCCGGGCTTTTACCAGCGCGCAGCGCCGATCGATGTGGCAGCGCTCGCGGCCGCAACGGGTGCCGAAATTCCAGCGGGCGTTGCACACGCGGCGGTCGGACGGACCATCGGTGACATTCGTCCCTTGCTAGAGGCGACACCGGACCAGGCGACATTCGTCGACAACCGCAAATACTTACCCCAGCTTGCGCGGACGCGGGCTGCGGCCTGCTTCGTTGCCCCGGCTTTCGCCTCTCGCGTCCCCGACGCGACCATCGCGCTCATCACCCGCCAGCCCTATCACGCGTTTGCTCGCGCGTTGGCGATGTTCTACCCCGATGCGACGCGGCCGACGGCAGCGCGGGCGGGCGGGACGGCGGCGGTCGACCCCAGTGCCGTGCTCGAAGACGGTGTCGACATCGAACCCGGTGCAATCATCGGCCCCGAGGCCACGATCGGCCGAGGCAGCCGGATTGCGGCTGGCGCCGTAATTGGCTACCGCGTCATGATCGGCCGGGGGTGTTATATCGGTCCTAACGCTGTCGTGGTCCACGCCTTGCTCGGCGACCGGGTCACGATCCACGCTGGCGTGCGGATCGGCCAAGACGGATTTGGCTTTGCGATGGGGCCGAGTGGTCACCTCAAGGTGCCGCAAATCGGTCGCGTCGTGATCCAGGATGACGTCGAGATCGGAGCAAATACGGCGATCGACCGTGGCGCCATTAAGGATACTGTCATCGGAGAAGGCACGAAAATTGATAATCTCGTCCAAATCGGGCACAACGCCGTGATCGGACGACATTGCGTGATTGTCGGGCAGGTCGGAATTTCCGGTTCGGCCGAACTTGGCGATTTTGTCGTCATCGGCGGCCAAGCCGGATGCGTCGGACATGTGAAGGTGGGGTCGGGCGCGCAGATCGCGGGTGCGTCTCACGTCACGCGCGATGTGCCGCCGGGCGCCCGCATGGGCGGCACGCCTGCCGTTCCGTTTCGTGAATACGCCCGCCAGATCGCGCGGATCAAGCGGCTGGGCCTCGTGGGTTCGGTCGGCCACGAACCGGATGGCGACACGGGCGAGGCGCCGGATTAGGTAGTAACCCGGATTTCAGTCGGCGTGATTCGGCCGGTTCGGGCGTTAGCCGATGCAAGACGGGCCTGTCGACGTACATCGCATATGACGGCGTGGCCCGGCCAAGGAGACGAGCGGAGGACATATGAACGACATGTCGCAGACCCCAACAACGCTCGGCACCGCCGACATCATGCGCATGCTCAAGCTCCTGCCGCATCGCTATCCATTTTTGATGGTCGACCGCATGTACGACATGAACGGCGACGAGAGCTGCGTCGGCGTCAAGAACGTCACCTACAACGAGCCGTTCTTCCAGGGCCATTTCCCGCAGTTCCCTGTCATGCCGGGCGTGATGATCATCGAAGGCCTGGCGCAAACCGCTGGCGCGTTATGCGTTGCGAGCCTCGGCGAGACGTATCGCGCCGAGCTTGTCTATTTCATGGGGATCGACAACGCGAAGTTCCGCAAACCGGTGGTGCCAGGCGACCAGATCCACTATCACGTCCGCAAGATCCGCAACCGCGGCCGGGTGTGGCGCTTCTACGGCGAAGCGCGAGTCGACGGTCAGGTTGTGACCGAAGCCGAGGTCAGCGCGATGCTGGCCGACTCCGCCGAGGCGCGGGCTTTTGCGAGCAAGCATGGCTGAGATTGCGATCCATCCGACTGCCATCGTCGAGAGCGGAGCCAAGCTCGGTTCCGGCGTGAAGGTCGGCCCATATTGCGTCGTTGGCCACGACGTCGAACTCGGCGAGAGCGTCGAACTCGTCAGCCACGTCTGCATCGCTGGCCGGACCACGATCGGCGCACGTTCGCGCGTCTTTCCGTTCGCATCGATCGGTCACCAGCCGCAGGACTTGAAATTCCAGGGCGAGCCTTCGACGCTGTCGATCGGAACCGACTGTCTGATCCGCGAAGGCGTTACCATGAACCCTGGAACGGCTGGTGGCGGAATGTCGACGACCGTCGGCAACAATTGCGCGTTCCTGGCCAACTCGCACGTCGGCCACGACAGCCACGTTGGCAACCATGTCGTGTTTTCCAACAACGTGATGCTCGCAGGGCATGTCACGGTTGGTGATTATGTGATCATCGGCGGCGGGGCAGCCGTCATACAATTCGCTCGCATCGGCGCGCATGCCTTCGTCGGCGGCATGTCGGGGCTGGAGCAGGACCTGATCCCCTACGGAATGGCGCTCGGCAACCGCGCGCACCTGTCGGGTTTGAACATTGTCGGCCTGTCGCGCCGCGGCTTCTCCAAAGCCGACATACATGCGTTGCGCCGGGCCTACCGGGCGTTATTTGCCAACGAGGGCACGCTGGCAGAACGCACCGAGGATGTCTCTGTACAGTTCGCTGGCAACCCGATCGTGGAAGAAATCATCGCCTTCATCCGCACGCCGGGCAAACGCTCGCTGTGCACCCCCGCGACGATCGATGCCGACGCCGCCTGATCCGTGCGCCGCGGGAGAGTGTGATGTCCGCGGACGAGCCAACATCGGCGGCATCTAACTCGGCCTCTAGCTCGGCAGGTGAGTTAACGGGTAACTCGACCGCTGTTGCCCCTCCCGTCGGCATTCTCGCTGGCAGCGGTTCGGTTCCAGCCGAAGTCGCCCGCGAAATCATCGCGCGCGGTGGTTGTGTCCATATCGTCCCGATCGATCGCGAACCCGATGCGCGTCTCGCCCAATATGGCAGCCCGGCTCGGCCGTTCGCCTGGGGCCAACTCGGCGCCATTCTCAAGAGCCTAAAGACCGCCGGGTGCCGCGAGGTCGTGTTCGTCGGCGGCGTCAACCGTCCCGACCTTGCCAAGCTCTGGCCCGACGCGGGATTGCTGTGGCATGCACCGCGGCTGCTGGCGTTCGTCGCGGCCGGCGGCGACGATGGCCTGATCCGCAAATGTATCCGCTTCGTCGAGGCCCAGGGCTTCGAGGTGGTCGGCATCGCCGATGTCGCGCCAGGACTGCTTGTTCCAGCTGGCGCGTTGGGTCTGGAGGCGCCGGGGCCCTCGGCGATGGCCGATATTCTGCTAGCCTCGAGCGTCGTACGCGCACTTGGCCGCCACGATATCGGCCAAGCGGTGATCGTCGCCGATGGCGTGATCGAGGCCATCGAGGGGGCGGAGGGCACCGATCGCATGCTCGATCGCGTCGCCGCACAACGGGCTCGTACGGGGCCAAGGTCGGACGGTCTACGCGGCGTCCTCGTCAAACGGCCAAAGCCCGGCCAGGAAATGCGCATCGATATGCCAGCGATCGGCCCGCGCACGGTCGAGCGCGCAAAGGCCGCCGGACTGGCGGGGCTCGCCGTGCTTGCGGGTGCAACGCTCGCCGCCGACCGCGAAGACTTGGTCGCCATGGCCGATCGCGAGGGGCTTTACGTCTACGGATTTACCGAGGGCGATCCGAGCGGTGCAACCCGACCCGGTTTGCACCGATCCGGTGTGCATGGACCCGGTGTGCAAGGATCCGCCGCGCATGGATCCGCCTCGCCGCCGGTATCCTCTAGCTCGGCCAATGCAGGCGCCCACACGGTGGCCCCAATCACCGCAGCGGGCACACCATCACCCCGTCGCATGTTCGCGAGCGCGAGCCTCTCCCGATCCGATCTGGCGGACGCCTGTGCGGGCGCAGCCGCCCTGGAAAGCCTTGCCGTCTTGGGGCCGTCGGGTTCCGCCGTCGTCGTCAATGGCTATGTCATCGGGATCGAACCAGGGGCCAATGCCCGCGATCTCGTCGACCGGACGCGCACGATCCGGCCGTGGGGCATTGCGCGCTGGCGGCGCCGGGCGGGCGTCGTCATCGTCAACCACGCTGTGGCCGATGCCGCAGCGCTCGTGGCTGCTGCTGTCGAAGCCCACCTTGCCGCCATCGCGATCTGTTCGGGCACGGGGCGTCGTGATGGTACCAGCGAAGGACAGCTTGCCGCGTTGGCAGCTGGAACCGGGATTGCCGTCGTGCGGATGACGCCGAGACCGCCGGGTTGACGGCGCTGCAGACGACAATGGGGGCAGAATGAAATTGATCACGATGAACCAACTGGTCGACAATCACTGGGAAGCGCCGGGATCGAGACAGGCGTTGCTGACCGCACGCGCTGCGCGGATCGTCATCATCGTTGGCGAGCATTCGGGTGACGCGCTCGGGGCCAAGCTGATGACCGCACTCGAGCAGCAACTGCCGGGCGGCGTCACGTTCTCCGGCGTCGGCGGACATCAGATGGAGTCGTGCGGCTTCCGCTCCGAGTTCCCGCTCGCCGATATCGCCGTGATGGGCCCGATCGCGATCTTGAAACGTCTGCCGACGTTGGTCCGCCGGGTCTACCGCTCGGTCGACATGGCGCTGGCGGCCGATCCCGACGTCGTGATCATCATTGACGCCCCCGAATTTACCCACCCGATCGCCAAGCGCATCCGCAAGCGCCAGGCCGATATTCCAATCATCGATTATGTGTCGCCGACCGTCTGGGCGTGGCGGCCGGGCCGGGCCAAAAAAATGGCGCCCTATGTCGACCATGTGCTGGCCTTGCTGCCGTTCGAACCAGATGCGCATCTCCGCCTGCGAGGACCTGCCTGCACCTATGTCGGCCATCCGCTCACCGAGCGTCTCGATTGGCTGAAGGACCTCGATCCGACACCGCATCTGGCCGCGCTCGGTCTCGATCCGGCACGACCGGTCATCGTCGTCCTTCCCGGCAGCCGCCGCAGCGAAGTCGAGCGGCTGATGGGCGTGTTCGGCCCGGCGTTGGCACTGTTCGAAGCCCGCGCGTCGAAAATGGGTGTGCACCACCAGTATGTTCTACCAGCGATGCCGCACGTTCGCAGTCTGATCGAAGCCCAGATCGCAGCGTGGCCGGCTGGAGCCCCTCGCCCACTGATTGTCGCTGGAGAAGACGACGCGCAAAAGTTCGCAATCTTCAAAGCCGCGCGCGCCGCACTGGCCGCGTCCGGCACAGTGACCCTGGAACTGGCGTTGGCACGAACGCCCATGGTCGTCACCTACCGCGTCGACGCCATCGTGTCGGCGCTGCGCCAATTGATCAAAATCGATACCTCGGTGCTGCCGAACCTGATCGCTGGCGAGCGCGCCATCCCGGAATTCCACCAGGAGCGTTGCACACCAGCCAACTTGGCCGACGCGCTGGCAGATGCCAGCTTCGACACGCCCCATCGCGCCGCACAACTGGCACAACTCGACCGTGTCCCGGCCTTTCTTTCACTACCGGACGGGATCGCCCCCAGTGACGCGGCGGCAGGCGCCGTGTTGCCATACGTTGCATTCAGACTGCAAGCACGTCCGTGAACAGCGTTGTTCTCGCCGCCTCGGCATCATCTGACTGAGCGTTAGGGTTCGAGTATCCTTGTCGTTGAAAAAACATGCCGTTAGTGTAATCCGACGGTGGGGACGCTACGACAGGCGATCGGTTGCGGCGGGTTTCGACCATGCGCGCGCCATTTCGCCGATCTGGGTGCCTCGGGGACTGCTCGCGTGAAGACCGGAGCTGGGTGCGATGAAGTGTAATCCTCTGCGTTGGCTGATCTGGGGTCTGCTGCCGATCGGTGCCCTCAGCGGCATCGCTACGATCTCCATTCGCGATAGCGTCCAGAACGATCTGTCGCGCCGCGTCGATACGGCGCTTCAATCGGCCGAACTCGGCTGGGCAAAGTTGGGCTTCGACGGTCGCGACCTGACGATCTCGGGCAAAGCCGACGCAGACGACGAGCCGGGACAGGCGGTCAAGGTCGCAAATGCCATTTACGGCGTGCGCGTCGTCGAGGTGAAGGCCGACCTGCTGCAAAAAGTGTCGCCTTACACCTGGTCTGCAACGCATACGGCAGACGACAAACTTGTTCTCGGCGGCCATGTGCCGAGCGAGAAGGCCCGCAAACAGCTGATCTCTGCGGCGAAATCCGCGTTCCCGCGGACGCAGATCGACGACAAGATGGAACTTGCGCGCGGCAATCCGGCATTGCCGGATTGGCAGCCGAGCTATGGGTTTGCTCTCAAGCAACTCGCGTTGCTCAAAACCGGCAAGGCAAGCCTGTCGGATCTGACGCTGTCGCTCGAGGGTGAAGCCAAGAATACCGCGTCCTACAAGGACATAAAGACGGCCCTGGCAAGCGGCTTCAAGACCGGCAAACTCGGCAGCGAAAAGATCACCCCTCCGGTCGTCGATCCCTACACGTGGAGCGCCAAGCTCAGCGGTAATCAGACCATTCTAACGGGCTTCGTGCCGAGCGATCAGGCTCGTGGCGAGATCATCGCGGCTGCCGAAAAGGCGTTCGGGAAGACGCCGGTCGTCGACCGCATGGAACTGGGCGCCGGTGCACCGAAAGATTCGAGCAAGGCGGTTGCCGTTGCGATCAACCAGCTGGCGACGCTGCAGGACGGCGTGGCCGAACTCAAAGGCAATCAGCTGACGCTGACAGGTAACGCCACCGACGAAGGGATTGCCGAGGCAACCCGTAAAGCATTCAAGGCCAAAGCCCCGAGCGGCTTCAAGACCGCCGAGGCGATCAAGGGGCTGCGACCCGTCATTCCGACGATCGACCCCTATGTGACGCGCGTCGAGGCAACGGCAACTGGCATCGACGTCAGCGGTTACGTGCCATCCGACGGCGCCAAGGACGCCGTGATCAAGGCGATCAAAGCAAAGTTTCCTGGTCGCGCAGTAACAGATCGGCTCCAACTCGGTGCCGGAGAGCCTGAAGGTTACGATACCTGTTTGCTGGCGGCAGTTGCCGGCCTCAATCGGATTGGAACCGGCAGTGTCAAGCTCAGCGGAAAGTCCGTTGACCTGACCGGCGTGACGGAAGACGAGGCGATCGCCATGGCTCTGCCGGGCGAGGTTCGCACCGCCGCCAAAGGCGTCTGTGACACCAAAGTGCTCGTCCGCTACGACGACACCAAAAAGCGCTTGGCCACCGAAGCGGAAGCCGCAAGGGTGCGCGCCGAAGCCGATGCTGCCGACGCGCGCCGCAAGGCTGAAGTCGACGCGGCCGCCGCCGCGGCCCGCCGCAAGGCCGACGAGGAAGCTCGCAAAGTTGCCGCTGTCGAGGACGCCAAGCGCAAGGTACTCGCCGCCGAACTCGCCAAAAAGACCGAGGCCGCCTCAGCCTGCGAAGTTGCGCTGCGCAGCGCGAACGCGTCGGGCCAGATCCAGTTCGAGCGGGCCAGCGACGTCATCCTGCGGGACACCCCGCTGTTGCGCAAGCTCGTCGAGATCGCCAAAACCTGCGGAAATTCCGCGATCGAGGTCGAGGGCCATACCGACAGCGAAGGCATCCCAGAGCGTAACCAGCCGTTGTCCGAGCGGCGCGCGAAATCTGTCGCCGACTTCCTGGTAGAAGCTGGCGTTCCCGCAGAACGCATCAAGGCCGTCGGCTACGGCGACACGAAACCGATCGCCGACAATGCGACGGCCGAAGGCCGCGCTCAGAACCGCCGCATCGAATTCACCGTGAAGGCAAACTGAGCCCAGGTCTGGAGTTGGTATCATGCTGTATGTCGCCGAACACCTCATGTTCGTCTGGCTGCCTCTAGCGCTCATCACAGGCTTCGTTGTCGGCTGGTATTCGTGCAGCGCGGACGACGTAAGCCGCGATTAGGTTTCGGGTTGCTTGAGTTTGAAACGGGCCGCCACACGCTGCGTGAGCGGTTCGGGCGGATGCCGGTTGGGAGTAAGAGATGCTGTTTCTGCTGCTACAGACGTTCGCATGGATGTTGCTGGCCGGTTTTATCGGCGCCATGCTCGGCTGCCTCGCGCGCCGCGCGTTCGCGCCAGTCGAGGCCAAGGCCCCCGTACCGTCAGCAACCGCAACGGGGCCAGCCGCTGTCACGGTGGCGACGCGCGGCCCCGTCGTAGAGGCGAGCAAGGCTCCAGCGCCCGTTCCCGCCCCAGTTCCCGCTCCGCAGCCCGTCTCGCCCCTGGTAGCAACGCCGCCTGGAGCGGCGCCCGTTGGCGCCCCGTACCCGTCGGTCAAGGTTTCGGTTCCGCCGTCCTCGCCTTATGAATACCCCGTGACCACGGTCGGCATTCCGCGTGGCGCTCCCGATCTCGTCCAACCGCAAATCCAGCGGATCGATATCAATCAAGCGGCTGCGGCGACCGTCGCCACCGCCGCTGTCGTCAAAATCGTGACGCCAGCGGTCGCTCCGGCAGCGACTTACCCTGTGACGACGATTGGAATACCGCAGGGGTATCCTGTCGCCGCTCAACCCGCAGCGGTCGCACAAGTTGCTGCCGCTCCGCCTCCGCCGACGGCGGCAGCAGACCCGGCGCGCTTCGACAAAGCACTCGCGGGTCAGGTCGTACCGCCGCCGCAGCCGCGGCCTGAGCCACTCCGTCCCGAACTCGCGCGTGACGTCAAACCGGCCGCCGACGTCAAACCTGCGGCAGTGGCCCCCGCAGCCACACCGCCGGTCGCTGCTGCAACACCGACCGCAGCTCCCGCAGTTGACGCGAAACCTGCACCTGCTGCCCCAGCACCCGTACCCCCGGCCGCGACCGTTGCGACGGCAGCTCCCGCGCCTGACGTGGCGAAGCCGGCCGCCGCTGCAGCGCCCGCTCAAGCAACAGAAGCACCGGCTCCCGCTGCAGCCCTCGCTGCACAGCCGACGGCCGCCGCTGCAGCTGCTACCGTTGCAGCGACAGTCGCTGCCGCCGCAGTGACAGCGGCAAAAGCCGCCACCGCGCCACCGGCCGCAGCTCCTGCAGCTACGGCGACACCCCCCGCCTCCACCGTTGCGGCAGCTCCTGCCGCTGACGACCTCACGCGCATCCGCGCGATCGACGTGGATTTGATGCGGCGTCTCAACGCTCTTGGCATTGTCCGTTTCACGGATCTTGCCAAGCTCGGCCCCGTGGACGTCGCCCGTATCAGCCAAACGCTCGGGCTGCTCGGCCGGATCGAACAGGAAAACTGGATCGAGCAAGGGCAAATTCTGTCGTCGGGCGGCGACACCTACTATTCACGCCGCCGCCAACGCGGTGAGATCCCGCCTGCCGATCCGGTTTGGGCAACGCGCACAGATGGCAACTCCGAGATGCCGCCGACCCAGTCGCCGATCGCGACAGCCGCAGCCGCGGCGGCCGCTGCCGCCATGGCGTCGGGTGCAGCAGCGGCAACCGCAGCCGCTAATGCGGCGGCCGAACCGGCGAAGCCTGCGAGACTTGCCGATGCGATCCTGTCCAAACAGGCCGAGGCTGAAAAGCCGCGCTCGGACCTGTCGGGACTTCGCTCCGTTCGCTCCGAGGCCCTGCGCCCTGACCTGACCGCCAACGAGAACCAGCGTTCGGGTCAGCCACGGGCCGCATCTCAAATCGACGATTTGAAGCGCGTGCGTGGCATTGGCGTGTTGATCGAGAAGAAGCTGAATTCTCTCGGCATCACGACCTATAAGCAGATCGCGAACTGGACGAACGCCGATATCGACCGTGTCAGCCAGATCCTCGACTTCAAAGGCCGGATCGAGCGCGAAAACTGGGTCGAACAGGCTCGCATTCTGGCTTCCGGCGGCCATACCGAATTTTCGCGCAGGGTCGATCGCGGCGAGGCCTGAGGCCCCCTGATCGTGTCCATGCGGTTAAAAAGACGGCGGGCTTGTAACAGCCCGCCGAACGTATCGAACCGCTATGAATGCGACGCTCTATCAGCCGCCCCTGGCGGTATCCGCCCGGCTTGCGATTGCGGTCGGAACCCGGCTCATCACCTTGACGATCGTTCCGACGCGGGCGAGGCCCGCGAGGTGCGTAACGTGGCTGTTCATCATGCGGAAACAGCCAGACGATGCTGCTTGTCCGATCGTCGTCGTGTCGTTCGTCCCGTGGATCCGGTAGAGCGAATTCCCGAGATAAAGCGCTTTAGCTCCGAGCGGGTTACGCACGCCGCCGGTCATCAGGTCGGGCAGGCCAGGCTGACGTTCCTTCATTTCCGCCGGTGGGCGCCAGTCGGGCCATGAGGCCACGCGCGAGACGCGTTCCGTGCCGGTCCATGTAAAGCCGACGCGTCCGACGGAAATCGGATAGCGGTAAGCGCTCGTCGACGACAGCACGTAATAGAGGGCTCGGCCTCCCGTATCGATCACGATGGTGCCGGTGCCATGGTTGTTTGGAAAGCGGACGACGGGTGGGGCAGTCGCCGCGATTGCAGGACGTCCCCCGCCATCGAGGACCGGCGTGCGGGTGATCGGCTGGCGGCGGCTTGGTGGGCTGGCAGTGCTGGCGGCGTCGTCCTCATCATCCTCGAACCACAAGCTCGAAGCAGAACGCGCGGCCGGCTGAAGATTGGCGCGTGCGGAGTTGCCCCTCGGTTGCGACCGGGAAGCCTGGCCGCGCGCGGTCCCTCGTGCCGTCTCGGCAGGGTCAGCCCGCTTCACAGGCGGCCGATAGCCATAGAGATCGTCGAAAGGGTGGAAAGCCAGCGCGGGGGCCGCCCCTGCCATGGATAAAGTGAGCGTGGCAGCAATGGCCAGCGGCAGCCTGGTTGCGACGATGTTCAACGCAAAAACTCCTGGAGAGAAACAAGAAACGGTACGGGTGCGAGAGTAGCTCCGCGTGCTTCATACCGGAAATACCGGCATCATTGCAAATACCCGGTCTACAACACGAAACCCCGTTCACAGACGGTAGGTTCCGGCACGACGTGGCGCGGCGCGAGGCACGCCGTCGCGGCCCGTATTGACAGGGCAAAATGCCGGGATCGTCGGTGCCGCGCGAGCGAGGGCATGGCGCCGACCGCCCAGCAATTGCCATCACGAACTGCTCAGTCAACGGCTGCGACAGCGCCGCACGCCCTTCCAAACCTGCCAGTCCTCACATACACTTGACGCAACACATGGTTTTCGACAGGAGCCGGTCTTGATCGTCGAACTTGGGCATTTTGCCCTCATCCTCGCCCTCGCGGTGGCGACCTACCAGACCTTGATCCCGGCGTACGGCGCGCGCATCGGCAACCAGCGGCTGATGGAAACGTCCGACACAGCGGCGCTGGTGCAGCTCGGGCTTCTTGCGCTGTCATTCGCAGCTCTGACGCACGCCTATGTCGTTTCCGACTTTTCGGTCGTCAACGTGGCGACGAACTCGCATTCGGCCAAGCCGTTGATTTACAAAATTTCGGGAGTCTGGGGTAACCACGAGGGCTCGTTGCTGCTGTGGGTCTTGATCCTGGCCGCTTTCGGCGCCGTCGTGGCCGCATTCGGCTCGAACTTGCCGCGCTCCTTCAAGTCGATCACGCTGTCGGTGCAGGGATCGATCTCGGTTGCATTTCTGCTGTTCATGATCGCGACGTCGAACCCGTTTTTGCGCATTGATCCGGCGCCCGCCGATGGACGTGGGTTGAATCCGATCCTGCAAGACCCGGCGTTGGCATTCCACCCGCCGTTTCTATACGCGGGCTACGTCGGGTTCTCGATGGCGTTCTCATTTGCGATCGCCGCATTGATCGAGGGTCGCACGACTGCCGCGTGGGCGCGCTGGGTGCGCCCGTGGACGCTGCTGGCCTGGATGTGTCTGACGCTTGGCATCGCGATGGGCTCGTGGTGGGCCTACTACGAACTGGGCTGGGGCGGCTGGTGGTTCTGGGACCCGGTCGAAAATGCCTCGTTCATGCCGTGGCTGGCTGGTACCGCGCTGCTGCATTCTGCGATCGTCATGGAAAAGCGCGACAGCCTCAAAGTCTGGACGATCCTTCTCGCAATTCTGACGTTCTCGCTGTCGCTGATGGGAGCGTTCCTGGTCCGCTCGGGTATCCTGTCGTCGGTGCATTCCTTCGCGGTCGATCCCGAGCGTGGGGTATTCATTCTGATGATACTCGCGTTTTTCACCGGAGGCGGGCTGGCACTATACGCATGGCGTGCGGCCGGTCTGCGCCAAAGCGGCGTGTTCGGTGCGGTGTCGCGCGAGAGCGGGCTCGTTTTGAACAACATCCTGCTGACGACCGCGTGCGTCACGGTGCTGATCGGCACGCTCTACCCGTTAGCACTCGAGGCGGTCACCGGCGAAAAGATTTCCGTCGGCGCGCCGTATTTCAACATGACGTTCATCCCGCTCATGTTGCCGCTGTTGATTGCGCTGCCGTTCGGGCCGTTGCTGGCGTGGAAACGCGGTGATCTCGTCGCGGCCTGGCAAACGCTGACAATCGCGGCGATTGTGGCCCTGGCCGTGACGTTGCTTGCAGCTGGCGGCACGCAACGCGGGCCGTGGCTGGCGTACCCCGTGCTCGCAATCGGGCTGTTCGTGATCGCGGGCGCCGTGGCCGAGGTTGCCATGCGCATCAAGCTGTTCAGCGTGCCATTCGAGGAAAGCGGGCGACGGCTTTGGAACCTGCCGCGTGCGGCGATCGGCGGATCCTTGGCCCATCTTGGCGTCGGTGTGATGACCGTCGGCATCACCATGACAAGCGCGTTTCTGGCCGAGAAAATTCTGGTCATGAAGCCAGGCGAAACCACCGAAATCGCCGGGTATTCGCTCACGTTCAAGGGCACGGCGCCAGTCAAGGGCGCAAACTATCTCGAACAGCGGGGCACGATCGAAGTCACGGCTGGCGGGCGTGCCGTCACGACACTTTATCCCGCCAAACGGCTCTACGACAGCCCGCCGATGCCGACGTCGGAAGCCGGTATCCACACCGGGTGGATGGGCGATCTCTACACCGTGATGGGTGACGCCCAGGCCGATGGTTCGTCGTACTCGATCCGCCTCTATTTCCACCCGTTCGTTCGCTGGATTTGGCTTGGCGCCGTGATCATGTTCATCGGCGGAATGTTCTCCCTGTCGGACCGCCGGTTGCGGGTCGGAGCACCAACCAAGTCGCGCGTGCGGCCGACGGCGGGGGCGCCCGTTGCGGCAGAGTGAGAGACAATTTGAAAGGCGCTAGTGCCATGACAGCTTTGCGCGACGACCGGCGCCTCGACCTGACCGTCGACGATTTCCTCGATTGGCGGGGTGACGGCTCGGGTGCGAAGTTTCAGCTGATCGACGGAATGCCGCGAGCCATGGCACCCGCGAGCGCCGACCACGGCGTCATTCAGCTGAACATTGGCTCGATCATCCGAGATCATCTAAAAAAGCTGGAGAGCAACTGCCGGATTGCCACCAAGGCTCCTGTCATTCCCGCCTTCAAGTCGCGAAAAAACGCTCGCGCGCCTGACGTTGCCGTGGCGTGCAGCCCGCCGTCGAAATCGCGCGTGTTCGATGATCCGATCCTGATTGTCGAAGTGCTGTCGCCGGGCAACGAGGACGAAACCTGGGAGAGCATTCGCGCGCTCGCGGGGGTACGGAGCCTGCTCGAGATCCTCGTCGTCAACTCCACTCGGGCCGAAGCTGAGTTGTGGCGGCGGACACCCGGCGAGGATTGGGCGCAAGAGCCGATCGCCGTCGCCGGACCTGGGTCGTCGTTGCGGCTTGAGACCGTCGACGTTGAACTGCCAATGGCAGAGGTCTACCGGATGACGCTTCTCGAAGATGAGGCACGACGTGCATGAGGACGAGGGCGTGAGTTTGGGCGTGAGGTTGAACGACATGGTTGATTGGAGACGGGCTATCGCCAAGGCTGCAATCGTTTTGGCGTTAGCCGTCATGCTTGGCTCGGTCGCGACGCTTTGCGTCCCGGCACCTGCGCTTGCCGTCGAACCGCAGGAGGTTTTGTCAGACAAAGCGCTTGAAGCCCGAGCGCGCGGGCTATCGGCCAAACTGCGCTGCCTCGTCTGTCAGAACCAATCGATCGACGACAGCAACGCGCCGCTGGCCAAGGATTTGAGGCTGGTGGTTCGCGAGCGGCTGACAAAAGGCGAGAGCGACGAGGCCGTGTTGTCCTACGTCGTTGCCCGCTATGGTGAATTCGTCCTGCTGACGCCGCCGTTCAAGGTCTCGACACTGTTGTTGTGGATTGCCCCTCTCCTGTGCCTAGTCGGTATCGGGTATGCTCTGTTGGGTTCATCTGGGCTGTTTGCAGGTACGAGGCCGACCGCTGCTCTCCCTGGCGCGGGTGCTGCCGACCGGCTGTCGACCGACGAAGAAAAGCGCCTCAAGGCGCTGTTGGACAGCCCATCGGGCCGCACCGATCGCCATGGTTGACCCGGCCGGTTGGTAAATCGGTGGCGTTGATTACGAACTCTTAAGGCAGCCGACATGGCACTGTAACCCGGCAGTTCTTATCCAGTGTGCGATGCATTTCGCAGTCACTCGTCCTGGAGACGCCGCACCTATGAATACCCCTCGCCCGACGCTCACCGTTCGGCGCGCCATCACCGGCGGCGCCGTTGCTCTTGCATTATTGGCGACAACGGCCATCGTCACGATGTCGCCGTCGAGCCCTGCGACGGCTCAACTCAAGTCCGGTGGCCAGCTTGGACCTTCGTTTGCCGACCTCGTCGAGAAGGTGAAGCCGTCTGTCGTTTCGATCTCGGTCACCAACGGCGAACGTGCGAAAGTCGCCGCCGGTCCGGGCGGACCTGGCGGACCTGGAGGCGGTCGCGGCGGTCGTGGCGGCGGCGGTGGCGGCGGGATCCCCGGCCTGCCCGACTTGCCGGAAGACCATCCACTGAACGAATTCTTCAAGAACCTGCCACGTGGTCCCGCCGAACAGGGCGAGCGCCCGTCCCTTGCTCAGGGCTCCGGGTTCGTCATCTCGGCCGACGGCTTTGTCGTCACCAACAATCACGTGGTCGAAAATGCCTCGAAGATCCACGTGAGCTTCGACGGCAAGCAGAAGTTCGAAGCTGACTTGATCGGCACCGATCCACGCACCGACATCGCCTTGTTGAAGATCAAGGGCGACAAGACATTCCCTGCGGTCAAATTCTCGACTGCGCCAGGGCGCGTTGGTGATTGGGTCTTTGCCGTCGGCAACCCGTTTGGTCTTGGCGGCACAGTGACCGCCGGCATCATTTCGGCGTTCAACCGCGACATCGGCTCAGGCCCGTATGACTTCATGCAGATCGATGCGGCCGTGAACCGTGGCAACTCGGGCGGTCCCACGTTCAACCTCGACGGCGAGGTCGTTGGGGTCAACACGGCGATCTTCTCGCCATCGGGCGGCAACGTCGGCATCGCCTTCGCGATCCCGGCAAAGACCGTGACCGAAGTGGTTAGCCAGCTCAAGGACAAGGGCAAGGTCAGCCGCGGTTGGCTTGGCGTGAAAATTCAAAACATCGACGAAGACACGGCAGCAAGCCTCGGCCTTGCCGAAGCGCGCGGCGCGCTGGTGTCTGAAATCACGCCGAACGGTCCGGCAGCAACGTCCGACCTCAAGGCGCAGGATGCGATTTTGATGGTCAACAAGGACAAGATCGCCGACAGCCGCGACCTTGCCCGCAAGATCGCCGAACTTGCTCCTGATGTCACCGTCGACGTCACGGTCTGGCGCAACAATGCAGAGAAAGTCGTCAAGGTGAAGCTCGGGATGTTCCCAGGCGGCAAGGACGATCCGACAAAGCCAGACACGCCGAAGTCGTCGTCTAGCCTCGAACTGTCGCAGCTCGGCATCACGTTGAAGGCCGCGACCGGGGCGCCGGCAAAGGATACCGAGGGCGGCGTCGTCATCGCCGAGGTTGCCGCTGGATCGGACGCGGCGACCAAGGGCTTGAAGGCTGGCGATATCATTTTGCAGGTGAGCGGCGAAACCGTCACCACGCCAGATGAAGTGATCGCAGGCGTCAAGAAGGCCGAAAGCTTGAAGCGTAAAGCCGTGCTGCTCCACGTCAAATCGGCCGACAGCAAGCGCTATGTGCCGGTGCAACTCAAGGGCCAGGGCTAAGACGTAGCTTTTGCCGGTTTTGGTTCACAGCATGAGCTGGAATATCCCCGGCTGACAGGACTGCCAACACTGCCCATATTGGCGGCCGCGACCTGAACCCAGGCTCGCGGCCGTTTCCTTATTCAGCCACAGGTGCTGCCATGCGCGTTCTCGTCATCGAAGACGACAAGGAAACCGCCCAGTTTCTGGCAAAGTCGCTGAAGGAGAGCGGCCATGCCGTCGACCTCGCCGGTGACGGCGAAGCCGGCCTCGACATGGGTCGTGGCGCGTTGCACGACGTGCTGATCATCGACCGGATGCTTCCCCGTCTCGACGGGTTGTCGGTCATCAAGACGCTGCGCAGCGAGGGCGTCCGCACGCCGGTGTTGGTTTTGTCGGCGCTGGGCGATGTCGACGACCGGGTCAAAGGCCTGCGGGCGGGTGGCGATGACTATCTGACGAAGCCGTACGCCTACAGCGAGTTATTGGCCCGCATCGAGGCGTTGGCCCGCCGGGCGGTGCCCGAGGAACAGCAAACGCGCTATGTCGTCGGCGACCTCGTGCTCGACCGGTTATCGCATCGCGTCACCCGTGGCGGAGAAGCCATCGTACTGCAGCCACGCGAGTATCGCTTGCTTGAATACCTGATGAAAAACGCCGGGCAGGTCGTGACGCGGACCATGCTGCTCGAGCACGTGTGGGACTATCATTTCGATCCCCAGACCAACGTCATCGACGTCCACGTTTCGCGATTGCGATCCAAGATCGACAAGACGTTTGAAAAGCCGCTGCTCCATACCGTTCGCGGGGCTGGCTACATGATCCGCGACGGCGCGGTCTAACCCAGGTGGCGGCCCCGGTGACCGAACTGCCGCGCCGTGTCTCGGGCTTGCTGGCATCATCCGCATTCCGGCTGGCCGCGATCTCGGCGGCGGCATTCGTGCTGCTGGCATCGGGGCTGGTGGCGGTCGTGTTTTGGCAGGCCAACGCGGTGCTGACCGATCAGGTCGTCGCCACGCTATCGGCCGAAGCCGACGCATTGCGGACCGAAGGCCGCTCGGGCCGCGCCGGGCTGCTCGACGCGGTTGCGGCGCGTTCGCGTCCAGAAGGGCCGGGCCTTTATGTGCTGGTCGACAGCACTGGCCGCAAACTCGCGGGCAATCTCAGCCGCGTACCGCCCGAGGTGCTGAGCGAGACGACCGGCGGCGTGTTCCGCTATCGGCCGGTAACAGTCAATTCGTCCGCGCCGGTTCCAGCCGAGCGGCTTGCCGTCGCGATGCAGATCGTAATGCCCGACGGTGATCGGCTCGTCGTCGGCCGGGATATCGAGGATCAGCGCCGCTACGCCGATGGCGTCAAGCGGCTGGTGATTGCCGGCTTCGTCGCGCTGTCGCTGATCGGGATCTGTGTGGCGGCCATGATCAGCCGGCTGGTTCTGAAACGCATCGAGGCGATCAACAGCGCGGCGCGGCAGGTAATGGCGGGCGATTTCGCGCGCCGGGTGCCGGTCGATGGCAGCGGCGACGAACTCGACGGCCTCGCTGTCAACCTCAACGCCATGCTGGAGCGGATCGTCGAACTGATGGCGGGCATGCGCGAAGTTTCAGACAACATCGCCCACGATCTTAAAACGCCGCTCAATCGCCTACGCAACCGCGTCGAGGGCGCTCTGCGCCACGACGATGCCGTCGCGCACAAGGAGGCGCTGGAGCGGACGATCGAAGAGGCCGACGAACTGATCCGCACGTTCAACGCGCTGCTGCTGATCGCGCGGCTCGAGGCGAGCACGATCGAGGACAGCGCCACGGATGTCGATCTCGGCAAGCTCGTCGCCGGCGTCGTCGAGTTCTATGCCCCCGTTGCCGAAGAGGCCGGCGCGCGTTTGGATTTCGCGCCGATGTCAGGCGCGGCCCTGTTGCTTCGCGCCAACGGCCAGCTGCTACAGCAGGCGGTGGCAAACCTCGTCGATAACGCAATCAAATACGCTACGATTGCCCGGCCCAGCGCGGCTTCATCCGCCACAACGGCGGCCAGTAGCGGCGTCATTCGGGTTGCGCTCGCGGTTGAACATGGCGAGGCCCTCATCACGGTCGCCGACCGCGGACCTGGTATTCCCGCGGCCGATCGCGAAAGGGCGTTGCGCCGGTTCGTACGTCTCGATGCCAGCCGCACACAGCCCGGTACTGGTCTCGGGCTCAGCCTCGTTGCCGCCGTGGCACGGCTGCATGGCGGACGGGTCGTGCTGTCGGATACGATCGGCGAGACCGAAATGCCTGGTCTCAGCGTTCGGCTGGCTCTTCCGGGGACGTTGTTGGTCCGGGGTGCTGCGGCATCGGGTGGGCAACCCGAAGCAACGGCAGTTGGAACCGCGGCGCTCGACGCCAGTCCGACATCTGACGTACGCAGTGCGGATCTGATTGGCGTTGCGGGAGCCCGTGGTGTTGGCCACAACGCCCGTGCGTGAGTGAGCGTCGTGTTTGAGCAATTCGCTGCAGACGTGGGTCTCGGCGTTATGCGGCTCGAACCGTTCGGCAAGGACAGCCATGGCTGATATCGAGACAACGGGCGCAACGCGTGTGTTGCAAGGTGGGCCGCCAATTGCCGTGGCGGTTGGCGACGGGACCAATCTGGCTGCCGGTCTCGTGCCGTTTCCCGTCGCCGGTGTCGAAGCGCTGGCGGCTGCCAAGCTCGCCGACGTTGCCACACAAGCCGCGCTGCGTCCTGAGCTGGCTCGGCTGTCCACGCTATTGACCGAACCCGGCCCGCGCACGGTGCTGTCCGCGATCCTTGCAAGTTCTCCGTTCTTGTCGGGTCTCGCATCGCGAGACCTCGACCGGTTGCAACGGATACTTACATCTGATCCCAACACCCGGCTCGACGAAATCCTGGATGGAGCGATGGCAGCCGCCGCCGATCCTGCGATGACAATCGCTGGCCTGATGCGGACACTGCGGCAGGCCAAGGCCGAGGTCGCACTGTTGGCGGCAATCGCCGATCTCGGCGAGGTGTGGCCGGTGATGACGGTGACGGCCGCGTTGACCCGGCTGGCCGATGTCGCGTGCGCCGCCGCGATCCGCTTTACGTTCGGGCAGGCGGCCGCGCGCGGGGATTGGCTACCGCGTGATCCCGCCAACCCCGAGGCCGGCTCGGGATATTTCGTGCTGGCGATGGGTAAACACGGCGCGTTCGAGCTCAATTATTCGAGCGACATCGACTTGATCGTATTCTTCGAGCCCGATCTGGCGACCGTGCGACCGGGCCTCGAGGCCGCTGGCTTATTCGTGCGGATGACCAAAGACCTCGTCCGTATCCTCCATGAGCGCACGGCAGACGGCTACGTATTCCGCACCGACTTGCGATTGCGGCCCGATCCCGGCGCGACACAGGTGGCGATCTCGACGGAAGCCGCGCTCGGCTATTATGAGACGGTTGGCCAAAACTGGGAGCGGGCAGCGCTGATCAAAGCGCGTGCCGTGGCTGGCGATATCGCGTGCGGTGAGGCCTTTCTGGCCGAGCTGTCGCCCTACATCTGGCGGCGGTATCTCGACTTTGCGGCGATCGCCGACATACATGCGATGAAGCGCCAGATTCACGCCCATCGCGGGTTCGCGGCGATCGCGGTTGCAGGACACGACATCAAGGTTGGGCGCGGTGGCATCCGCGAGATCGAGTTCTTCGCCCAGACGCAACAGCTGATCGCCGGTGGGCGACAGGCCGATTTGCGCGTCCGCGATACACTGTCGGCGCTCGATGCGTTGGTGGCGCGCGGCTGGATCGGACGCGAGGTCGCCACGGAACTCGCCCGTTCCTACCGCTTTTTGCGCATGATCGAACACCGGCTGCAAATGGTCGCCGACGAGCAAACCCAGCGGATGCCGCTCGCCGATGCAGACCTCGAATCGCTTGCTCGGTTTTCCGGCTTCGAGAACACGGCGGCGCTGTCGGCTGCTCTCGTCGGTGAATTGGAGACGGTCCAACGCCATTACGACCGGCTGTTCGAGGCCGCACCCGAGCTCACGGCACGGGCGTCCAACATGGTGTTTGCCGGTGCGACCGACGACCCCGGCACGCTCGAGACGCTGGCCAAGATGGGCTATACGAATCCGTCCAATGTGCTGGCTTGTGTCCGTGGTTGGCACCATGGCCGCTATGCGGCGGTGCGGTCGGCCGGTTCGCGGGAACGGTTGACGGTGATGCAGCCGCTGCTCATCGAGGCGCTGGCTGAAACCAGCGATCCCGACTTGGCGTTGGCCAACTTCGACCGGTTTCTCGCCGAATTACCGACTGGCGTGCAACTGTTCGCGCTTCTTCGCGCGCACCCCGGCCTGTTGCGATTGGTCGCCGATATCATGGGCTCGGCCCCCCGATTAGCCCGCATCCTGTCCCGCCGCCGCCGACTGTTCGATGCTGTGGTCGATCCCCGTGCGCTCGGCGTGTTGCCCCAGATCGCCGACCATCGGCGCAGGCTTGCGGAAGTGGCCGGGTTCGCCGGCACCACCCCGGTCACTGGCGCCTCCTCCGTCGCTCAAGATTTCGAGCCGTTTCTCGACGCGTTGCGCGTCGTTGGCAGCGAGCAATCGTTTCTGATCGGAGTTCGCGTGCTCGCCGGCAGCGTCAGCGCGAGTGCGGCAGCGCGGGCCTATTCCGACTTGGCCGACGTGCTGGTCGATGCACTCCACCGGCGGATCGAGGCCGATCTCGAACAGGCCCACGGCACGTTTCCAGGTGGCGGAGCGGTCATCCTGGCGATGGGCCGCCTCGGCAGCCGGGAAATGACGGCGTCGTCTGATCTCGACCTGATCGTGGTCTATGACGTGCCGGAAGAAGCCATGACGGGAGGGCTGCAGTCGAACGGCGCCAAGCCGCTCGCGGCGGCGCAGTATTACGGGCGGTTGACCCAGCGGCTGGTTGCGGCGTTCTCGGCACCGACATCGGAGGGCATCCTCTACGAGGTCGACCTGCGCTTGCGGCCGTCGGGTCAAAAGGGTCCTCTGGCGACGTCGTTGGCGAGTTTCCGGGCTTACCAGACCGGCGAGGCTTGGACGTGGGAACATTTGGCATTGACGCGGGCGCGCGTCGTTTCCGGGCCGCCTGAGCTCGCAGCGCGCGTGGAAGAAGCCGTGCGCGAAATCCTGACTCGGCCCCGGGACAATTCCAAAACCGAAGCTGATGTACGGGATATGCGCCTCAGGATCGCAGCTGAGAAAGGCACGACCGACATCTGGGATCTGAAGCAGGTTCGCGGCGGTCTCGTCGATCTCGAATTCGTCGTCCAGTATCTGCAACTTATCCACGCTCCCGATCAATCCGATGTCCTTTACACCCACACGAGAACGGCGATCGCCAAGCTTGCCGAGCACGGCGCTCTCGCGCCTCACGACGCCCAGGCGCTCGATACGGCAGCCGAATTGCTGGGAGACCTGAACGGGCTCCTCCGGCTGTTGGCCGATGGACCGTTCAATCCGGCGTCTGCTCCCCGCGGCCTGAAGGACTGCTTGGCGCGGGCCGGTAAGGCTCCGAATTTTGCCGGGCTCGAAGCCACTGTCCGGGAGACCGAGGAGGCGGTGCTCGCCATTTTCGAGCGCACGCTGCCGGCATGATCGCGGCCATGTTACTACAATCTGCTGCAGGCGAACGGAACTGGCGACGGAAACTGCCGGTCTCAACCGTTTGTTGGTTGTAGGGTTGGATGCCGGGATCGGGCACCATCCCAAGACCGGGCACCAGCCCAGGTTCTCCAGGACGTTGAGCGGTGTGTATCGGCCATGCGGCGCGGAGCGGTCGTGACGATCGAGCAGGGTGACAGGGGGGCAGATGCTGCGGGCAACGGTCCTGTGGTCACTGACGCTGACCTCGTGGCGCTGATGGGCGGTGGAGACCGTGTCGCATTTGGCGAGCTGATCGCGCGTCATTTGCCAGCGGTTGCAGGCGTCGCCCGTCGGATGCTGCGCGATGATGCCGAGGCTGAGGATGTCGCCCAAGAAGCGATGTTGCGGCTGTGGCGGCAGGCAGGGCGCCTCGAGATCGGACCAGCCGGGCTGCGACCCTGGCTGCGGCGGGTGGTGTCGAATTTGTGCATCGATCGCTTACGCGTATCGCGGCACACGGACGTGGTCGACGACGTGCCAGAGGTTCCCCAGCCGGCGCGTCAGGTCCTGGCGATCGAGGAGCGCGAGGCCACCAGACGGGTCGACAGCGCCCTGCAATCGCTCCCCGAGCGGCAACGGCTTGCTTTGGTATTGTTTCACTATGAAGGAATGAGCCAGATCGAAGTCGGAACCGCGATGGGAATAACGGACGAAGCCGTCGAATCGCTGTTGTCGCGTGCCCGGCGCTCGCTGAGGACGGCGCTCGCCGATGACTGGCGTGAACTCATCTCGACAACGGAGAGCTGACCTTCGAAACCATGACCCATCACGAATCCGGTTCCTTAACCTCCAACGCATCGATAGCAGCCAAAACCGCCGATCCGGCCCGAGTGCACCATGACGACGTTTGATCCAAACCGCGCCGATCGCAACAGCTCCGAACGAGAGGCGTTTCAACGCCTTTTGGAGGCGTACGGATCGGACCGGTCGCGCTGGCCGGCAGCCGACCGGTTGCGCTTTGCCCAACTGTTGCCCCGCGATATGGCGGCGCGGGCGATGTTGCGGGAGGCTGCCGCGCTCGACCAGGTGCTCGATCGCGCGCCCGGTCTCACGCGTGAACGGCACGAAGCCATGGCCGCCAGATTGATGGCGCTGGCAGCTGACACGCCGCAGGAGGCACCACCACAGAATACCGGCACGCCGAAGACCGCAGCCGAGGATCCGCAAGCCTTGCTCGGCGCCAGCGCACCTGTTCTGCAGATGTCGCGGCGCCGGACCAACGCCAAGCCTGCCATCGCCGCGCTGCTGGCGGCGTCGTTAGCAGCTGGCGTGTTGATCGGCCTGACCGGGGCTGCCAATCCGCTCGTCGACGCGATTGCTGGCCTGACCGACAGCGCGCTAAGTGGCGGACAATCGGGCGCTGATGCCGAACTCGAGTTCCTGCTCGCTGGCGATAGCGTGCCCGGTGGTGGTGAGGACTTGCTATGAGCCAGAATGGGCCTAGTGCTGCGGGCGCCGTTGTGACTGGCCGCATGGGACTTAGCCGCCGGGCATGGTGGCTACTTGTTGCGTCACTCGCGCTGAACCTGCTTGCGCTGGGCGCGATTGCGTCGGCGGCGTTCATTCGCCGTCATGGTGGCTTTGAACCAGTTTTTGCCGGCGCAGCGATGGCGCCGGGCGAGATGTTCGGCTTTATCCGGTCGTTGCCGCCCGAGCGCCGACGGGCGATCCGCCAACAGGTCATGAACGAGCGGCCTATTCTCAAGGCGTTGCGGGCATCGGTCACCGCAGCGCGCGACGACGTGGGTCGCTTCATCGTCGCCGATCCGCTCGACCGTGCGGCTCTGGCAGATGCAACCAGCAAGTTATGGACCGCGGAAGGCAATCTGCGCCGGAAACAACTCGATCTCATGGCGCAGATGTCGAGCGTCATGACGAAGGAAGAGCGGGCAAAGTTCATCGCGTGGCGGCAGTCCCGCTGGACACGACCGTCTGCGCCGGGCGGACGAGGTGCCGACGGTACCGGAGCCGACAGTAGCCACGACCAGGAGACCGACCGGGAGAGCGAAAAGGGTTCGCAGAAGCGGTAGCCGAGCGCGGCGTGGTCAGGGCGGTGGGCCGAACAGATCGTGCTGAGCCACGGCTGGTAGCAAAACGTCGGCTTGCCACACGTGCCCGGCCTGGGTGACGAACAGCTGGCCGCCACTGACATCGATCAGCGTGCGGGCAATGGACAACGCAAGAGGCGATCTGCTCGCAGATGTACCGGCGCATCCGGCCTTGATCGTCAGGCTGATGCGTCCAGCGGTAACGTTAGTAGCGACCGATACAGAGCAACCGCTGCCGACATGAAGTGCTTCGATCAGCAGATTGAGCAGCCCCTGCCGGCAAGTCTGACGGTCTACCCAGATCATGGCACCGGGCTCGATCGCCACGTCAAGGCTCGTCTGTAGCCCCTGCGCAATCGGCGAAACGGCAGCAAAAACATCGTTGAGCATGGCGTCGAGCGGAACGGCTTCGGGCCTGCGAGCCCGGTCTCCGTCAGCGATGATCGCGCTGAGCGCCAGCGTATCTTCCGCCGACTTCAGCAGTGCAGCGCCGCCATCGGCGATGTGGCGGACGTAGGCGGCATAGCGAGGATCGCCGACAGGTCCGAAAATTTCCCGCCCCATCAATTCGCAAAAGCCGATGACGGCTGTGAGCGGGGTGCGGATTTCATGACTGATTGCGGCCAGAAGATCGCCGAAAGGTTCAGGCGTAATGGCCAAGGCGCGACCACGTTGCCCGACCGCGTACTGCGGCAGGTCGGCATTCGATTCTACGATCATGTCTTGGCCCCCGCCACCGGGCCAGCGCCCGCCCGGTCAATATGGTCAACCTCGCTGATTGGCCGGGCGACTGTCGAGAGAGAAAAAATCGCAATCGAGTGGGTTCGCGGATCGACGCGATGCTGTGGCGCGAAAGGCTCAAACCATGTTCTCTCACGGCGCCTTGTAACTGAGCCAGCCCGGTTCAACGCTCCCACATTTTGTTGACGATCTCGTGGACGTCGCGCGACAGCAACGGATGCCGGGCGACCCGCGTCAGGGCGTCGCGAGCCTTGTCTCTGCGCTGCGGTTCCAGCGTCCGCCAGCTTTTGAAGCTCGACAGCAACCGGGCGGCAACCTGCGGGTTGAACCGGTCATAATCCAGCACCTGATCGGCGATGAATTCGTATCCTGCCCCATCCGGCCTATGGAACTGAACCGGGTTGCTGGTGGCGAACGCGCCGATCAGCGCGCGAACCTTGCTCGGCGTGGTCGGGACAAACAGGTCGTGGCGGGTCAACGCCCGCACGCGGTCGAGAGTTGTCGCGTGGTTGGCCTGTGCCTGCACCTGGAACCACAAATCGAAGACGACATCGTCACCATGCCAGCGGCGATAGAAATGGGCCAACGCGCGGTCGCGCAACGGGTGGTCGTGGTGGGCGAGCAAGGCCAAGGCGTGGGCCTGATCGGTCATATTCGCCGCAATGGTGTAGTGCTGGTAGAGCCGCTTGATGTCGCTCGGCGTTCCACGCACGGTCGACAACGCCAGCACCATGTTGCGCAGCGAGCGCCGGCCTGCGCTTTCGGCATCCGGCTCGAACGGTTCAACGGCGCGGACAGAGCGATAGAGGTCACGCAGTTCATCCGACAGCACGGTTGCGATGCGCGCCATCAACAGCCGCTGGGCTCGCGCAGCGAGTGCGGGATCGACGTCGGTTTTGGCCTCGAGCATGATCTCGGCGACCGATGGCATCCGCAACAACTCGGAGCGATAGCCGGTGCCGAGACCAGGGTCGCGGATCGCTTCGCGCAGGGTCGTGGCGAAGGCCGTGCCGCGGGCCGAGCGCCGGCCGTTTTTCAGCGCGGTATAAGTCGCGAGCAAGGTGCGCATCGCGTACTGGTTGACGGCCTGCCACCGATTGAAAAGGTCGCTGTCGTGACCTGCAAGGAAGGCGAGATCGCGGTCGGACACGTCGGCCTGGAAGCGCACGGGCGCTGAAAACCCGCGCATGATCGAAACGGTTGGGCGGCGGTCGAGCCCGACGAAGCGGAACGTCTCCTGAGCTTTGGTCAGGACGATTTGGCCGGGAAGCGGCGAGCTTCTGCCGGACTGCACCTCAGGCACCACGGGAACGTCGATGCCGTCGCGGTCGACGAAGCCGATCCGGACAGGGATCGGCATCGGCTTGCGCCGTTGGGATGGCTGCTGCTTATCTGGCAGATCTTGGGTCAGCGTCACCTCGAGCGTGCGGCTCGATCGGTGATACTGCGTCCGGCAGGAGACTTCGGGCGTTCCCGCTTGGGTGTACCACAGCAGGAACTGGCTGAGGTCACGGCCTGACACTTCGGCAAAACAGGCGATGAAGTCTTCGATCGTGGCGGCTGCGCCATCGTGTCGGTCGAAATAGACATCCAGAGCCTGGCGGAAGATGTCGCGCCCCAGCATCGTCTCGAGCATACGGACGAGTTCAGCGCCTTTTTCGTAGATCGTCGCCGTATAGAAGTTGTTGATCTCGATATAGCTGTCGGGTCTCACCGGATGCGATAGCGGGCCGGCGTCCTCGGGGAACTGTCCAGCCTTGAGTTGCCGAACATCAGAAATGCGTTGCACGGTCGGGCAGCGCTGGTCGGCCGTAAATTCCTGGTCGCGAAAGACGGTCAGCCCCTCTTTGAGGCACAGCTGGAACCAATCGCGGCACGTCGTGCGGTTTCCGGTCCAGTTGTGGAAATACTCGTGCGCGACGACGCTCTCGATCGCCTCGTATTGCGCGTCGGTGGCCGTTTCGGCCGATGCCAAGATCAACCGGTCGTTGAAAATGTTGAGCCCCTTGTTCTCCATGGCTCCCATGTTGAAGTCCGAGACCGCGACGATGTTGAATTGGTCGAGATCGTATTCGCGGCCGAACCGTGCCTCGTCCCAGGCCATGGCACGCTTCAGGCAGTTCATCGCCCACGCGGCGCGCGGCTCTTTCCCGCGTTCGACGAAAATGCCGAGGTAGACAGGGTGGCCCGAGCGGGTCGTGAAGGTCGAGTGGATGGACCCGAGGTCGCCAGCGACGAGAGCGAACAAATAGGACGGCTTGGGGAACGGATCGGTCCAAACGGCAAAGTGGCGACCACCTGCGAGATCGCCACGGCCGGCGAGATTGCCGTTGGACAGCAGCACCGGGGCCTCGCGGCGATCGGCTTCCAGCCGTACCTCGAACCGCGCCAGCACGTCTGGCCGGTCGGTCATGAAGGTGATGCGCCGGAAGCCCTCGGCTTCGCACTGCGTGCAGTAGACGCCGCGTGACCGGTACAGCCCTTGGAGTGACTTGTTGGCATTCGGATTGACGACGGTGGTTGCCGTCAGTTCGAACCGCGTCTCCGGCGGGTTGTGGAGTGTGAGGGCTTCCCCGTCGTACTGGTATTGTCCGCGCAGCAACGGCGTCCCGTTGATCGCCAGTTTATCGACGTCGAAGTGCGTGCCGTGGAGAACGAGAGCGTCGCCAGGCGTTGCCCCCCGCGGATCGGGACGCAGTTCCAGACGCGAGCGCACGACGGAGTGCTCAGGCGCCAATGCGATGTCGAGCGCCACCGAGTCGACGGTGAACGACGGCGGACGATAATCGCGCAGGCGAATTGTGCGCGGCGTTTGCGGTTTCATCTGATCCCGGTCCCATCGCTTACCCCTCCCCCTCTGCGTCGGGGGGTTCCGCAGAAACCTGCGTCAAAGTGCAAGGTGAACCAAAATCGGCCAGTAAATCAAGCCACTACATAAAACCAATTAGCCAGTATTCTGACAGTCTAATTACGCTACGCAATGTTTCATTCTTTCAATGGCATAATGAAATTCAGTGTTCAGCGTTTCTACGAGTGCCCCGACGTTCGGCACGTCGGCGATGGCGGTAACGCCATGCCCGGCGGACCATACCGTGCTCCATGCTTTGGCCTCGTTGCCCAGGTCAAGCTTATGGCTGTCGCCCGAAATCGCACCCAAATCTACGCCAGCGCGCACCAAGCTCGGCTTGAGGAAGTTCGCTGGAATTCCAGAGACTTTTGCGGTGTAGACGATATCGCTCGAACCGCTCGCGACGAGCATGGCTTTATAGTCGGCATGCGCGAGGCTTTCCTCGGTCGCGATGAAGCGCGTGCCGAGATAGGCGAGGTCGGCGCCTGATGCGATCGCCGCAGCGATGTCGCCCCCGGTCGAGATGGCACCGGCTAAGACGAGTAGTTTACCAGCCGCGATCGGCCGCAGTTCAGCGACCAGCGCAAACGGATTGACCGTACCCGCATGACCTCCCGCTCCGGCCGCAACGGCAATGATGCCATCGGCACCCGCCGCGATCGCCTTCTCGGCGTGACGGGCGTTGGTGACGTCGTGGAGCACGATGCCGCCATAGGCGTGGACCGCGTCGACGACCTCGCGGGCGGCACCGAGCGAGGTTATGACAAACGGGACTTTCGCACGGCAGGTGATGGCAAGGTCGGCCTGCAGCCGCGTATTGGTCGGGTGAACGATCAGGTTCACGCCAAATGGAGCAGGCTTGCGGCCGGTCTCGCGTTCAACGGCGGCGAGGCCGGCCGTAATTTCTTCGAGCCAATCGGAATACCCCTCGCTGGTTCGCTGGTTGAGCGCCGGGAAGGTGCCGCTCAGGCCAGCCTTGCACGCTTCGACCACGAGGCGCGGCCCCGAGACCAGGAACATCGGGGCGACGATGGCCGGGAGACGAAGGCGGCCTGCGAACGGTGCGGGTAGAGCCATCGGCTTGCCTCGAGGTTGTTGGACGTGGCGAGGGGACCGCCCAAATCTTTAGGTGTCGCAAGCGAGCACGCCTGCGGCTCGAAAGGTAGAAGACTGTCGACCAACCCGCCGTTCACTTTGACTGAGCCATCATTTCCTCGCGAAGCGCGCGGCGCAGGACTTTGCCGACGTTGGTCTTGGGCAAATCCGAACGGAACGTGACGTATCTCGGGCATTTGTACTTGGTCAGTTCGGTGGCGCAGAACGCCTTGAGTTCGTCGGCGGTCAGCGTTGGGTCACGTAAGACGACAAAGGCGTGGACCGCTTCTCCACTCTGGTCGTCGGGCAGGCCGACAACGGCGGCCTCCCGCACCTTTGGATGCTTGGCGATGACGTCCTCGACTTCGTTAGGATAGACGTTGAACCCCGAAACCAGGATCATTTCCTTCAAGCGGTCGACGATTTTGATTTCGCCGTTGGGTAGCATCAGGGCGAGGTCGCCGGTGCGGAAATATCCATCCGGGGTCATCGCGGCCGCTGTTTCGTCGGGGCGATTCCAGTAGCCGCCCATCACCTGCGGACCTTTGACCGTCAGCTCGCCGATGGAACCCATCGGCAACTCAATGCCATCGGGTCCACGTATCGAAACATCGGTCGATGGCCACGGCAAGCCGACCGTGCCGCTGAAATCGGTATTGTCGGCGCGGTTGAAACAAACGCCAGGTGAGGTCTCCGACAGCCCGTATCCCTCGATGATCGGTTGGCCGGTGCGCTTGAACCAGCGTTCGGCAACGGCGCGTTGGGTCGCCATGCCGCCCGACAGCGTGACTTTCAGTTGCTTCCAATCGACCTCGCCGATCTTCGGGTTGTCGAGCAGCGCATTGTAGAGCGTGTTGACGCCCGAGATCATCGAAAAGCGGCGGGTTTTGAGCGTCGTCACGAAGGCTGGGATATCGCGCGGGTTGGTGATCAAAAGCGCGCAGCCGCCGCGCTTCACGATGAACATGCAGCAGGCCATCAGCGCGAAGATATGATAGAACGGCAACGCCGTGACCATGATGTCCTGGCGTCCATCGTTGCGCGATCGGACCACGGGCTCGAACCACGCGGTGCACTGCGCCACGTTGGCGAGAATATTACGATGGGACAGCGCCGCGCCCTTCGAGACGCCCGTTGTGCCGCCGGTGTATTGCAGGAAGGCGAGATCGTTCTGGTCGATCGACACGGGCAAGACCCGATTGCCGCGACCCGCCGCGATGACTTTTGCGAAATCGAAAGCGCCATCGATACGGCCGTCGGGTCTAATCGGCGTCTTCTTGCCCCCAACGTAGTTCACCACCATGCCCTTGATGCCGAGCAGGTCGCCGAGCATGACACGCACGACGCGGTCGACCGGCGTTTCGGCCTTGGCAGCCTTGACGGTGTGTTCGAATTGGGCGAGCACGAAAATGGTCCGTGCCCCGCTATCGCGCAACTGGTGGGCGAGTTCGCGCGCGGTGTAGAGCGGGTTGACGTTGACGATGGTGCACCCGGCCTTAAGCGCTCCAAACACGATCGGCAAATAGGCGGCGACATTGGGCATCATCACGGCGATATGGTCGCCGCGGCCAAGCCCCTGGGATTGGAGCCATGCTGCGACCGCATTGGCCAATTCGCCGAGGCGGGCGTAACTGTACTGCACGCCGAAACTTTCGACGGCGGCCGCCTTCCCGTGGCGGCGCACGCTGTCTTCGAACATCTCGACGATCGTGCCGCCAAGACGGTCTTCGATCGTCGCCGGGATGCCGGCCGTATAGCTCGCAAGCCATGGTCGCGGGTGCAGCGTGGCGGATGCGGCGACCGCCGGCGAGCCGGTTTGTGCGGCGTGCGGCTGATCGAGGTTGTGGAACAGCGTCGACATGCGGCCTCCTCCTGTGTGCCGGCGCACCGGACCATGTTTGGGTCTCGTTCGTCTCCTCGCGGGCAATGGCTCGATGACCACCACCTCGTTTTTTTACAGCGCGGGCCATTGGTCGGCCCGCGCGTCAGCGCATCCAGCCGTCAGAAGGCGGCGTCTTCGAACGCCATCATTGTCTTTCCTCCAGCCGTAATCTTAGACAACAGCGCGCCGGTATCGGGCAACACCCGCTCCATGTAGAACCGCGCTGTCATGACTTTGGCTTTGTAGAAGCCGTCGGGATCGGGATCGGCGCCGTCGTGCGTACCGTTGGCTGCGGCTGTCTTGTCCAGGCTGATCTCAGCCATGCGCGCCCACAGATAGGCGAGCGCGGTCAGCCCGAACAGACGGAGATAATCGGTCGAGGCGGCGCCGGCCTCATCGGGGTTCGCCATGCCTTTTTGTGCGACGAGCAATGTCGCCTGTTGGAGGCGTCCGAACGATTTCGCCAGCGGGCCGACAAACTCGGCCATGCGCTTGTCGTCTTTCTTGGCCTCGATATAGGCGGCGACGGGATGAAAGAACTGGCGCAGATAGCGGCCCATATGGGCTGGCATTTTGCGGCCGACGAGGTCGAGCGCCTGAATGCCGTTGGTGCCCTCGTAGATCTGGGCGATGCGGCAATCGCGGACGAACTGTTCCATGCCCCATTCGCGGATGTAGCCGTGACCGCCATAGACCTGGACGCCGAGGTTGGTCGCCTCATAGCCAAGGTCGGTGACCAGCGCCTTCACCACCGGCGTGATGAGCGCCATGAAGTCGGCCGCCTCCTGCTGCACGACGGGGTCGGGATGGCGGACCTCGAGGTCGCAGGCTTCAGCGGCCCACAGTGCCAAGGCGCGGCAGCCTTCGATATAGGCCCGCTGGGTCAGCAGCATTTTGCGAACATCGGGGTGAACGATGATCGGATCGGCCTGCTTGCCGGGGTTTTTGACGCCGGTCAGCGAGCGCCCCTGGATGCGGTCCTTCGCGTAGGCAACCGCGTTCTGGTAGGACACCTCGGCGAGGCCGAGCCCCTGCATGCCGACCGAAATCCGTTCGGCATTCATCATGGCGAACATCGCCTTCAAGCCCTTGTTCGGCTCACCGATGATCCACCCCGTGGCGGCGTCGAAATTCATGACGCACGTGGCGGATGCCTTGATGCCCATCTTGTGTTCGATCGAGCCACACGACACGCCGTTGCGCTGGCCGAGGCCGCCATCGGGCTTGACCATGAACTTCGGCACGAGGAACAGCGTGATGCCCTTGGTGCCCGATGGCGCACCGGGCAGGCGGGCAAGCACGAGGTGGATGATGTTTTCGGTCAGATCGTGTTCGCCAGCCGAGATGAAGATCTTGGTGCCGGTGATCGTATAGCTGCCGTCGTCCTGCGGCGTGGCTGAGGTGCGCAGCATGCCAAGGTCGGTGCCGCAATGCGGTTCGGTCAGGCACATCGTGCCGGTCCAGGTGCCGCTGACGATGTTGGGCAGGTAAGTCCGCTTCTGCTGCTCGGTGCCGAAGTGCTTGAGCGCGACGTAGGCGCCGTACGACAGGCCCGGATACATGCCAAACGACAGGTTGGCCGAGCAGATCATTTCCTCGACCAGCGTGTTGACCATTTTCGGCGCGCCCTGGCCGCCGAACTCTGGATCGCAGGCAATCGAGGTCCAGCCGCCATCGCAGAATTTCTGATAGGCGTCCTTGAAGCCTTTCGGCGTGTAGACGACGCCGTTTTCGAGGCGGCAGCCTTCTTCGTCGCCCGACCGGTTAATCGGTTGGAGAACCTCTTGGCAGACCTTGGCGGCCTCCTCGAGAACCGGATCGATCAACTCGGGTGTGAATTCTTCATAGCCTGGCAGTTCGGCAATTTTCGCGCCATTCATGAGTTCGTAGAGGACGAACTTCATGTCGCGAAGGGGAGCTTGGTATGTCGGCATGGGTCAATTCCTCAGCGGCTTACCGGTTTCCAGCATGTGCTCGATGCGGGCGAGTGTGCCCCGATTGCGCACGATCTTCATGAAGCTATCGAGTTCGAGTTCGAGAATACGATCTTCATCCAGCGTGTCGATCATGTCGGCTGAGCCGCCCGACAACGTCTCGGCGAGCGCGTCGAGCACAACCCGATCGTAGTCGGTCGCTTTGCCGGTGCGGTGGAAGCCATCGACAGCCATGGTCATCGCGGCTTTGCCCGACGGACCGGGCAACTGGAAGGCTGGCGGATTTGGTGGCTGGTAGCCATCGACCATGGCGAGTGCCTTGGCCTTGGCATCGGCGAGCAGGCGGTACCGGTTCATCGTCACGCTGTCTGACGGCCGGAAGAACAGGTGCTCCTTGGCTTCCTCGGCAGACTTCGCAATGGTCGCCGTCGAGATGATCTCGAATGCCTTGGTAGCGGCTGGCATCGGCCCGTTTGGCAGACGGCCGAGTTCGCGCCAGCGGGCCAGCATCTCTTTGCAGCCGCCCCAGCCGGGGATCAGCCCGACGCCGACCTCGACGAGGCCGGTGTACGTTTCGGCGTGGGCTTGGACGGCCGAACAGTGCAACAAGATCTCGCAACCGCCGCCAAGCGCCATGCCGGATGGCGCCCCGACCGTCGGGAATGGGGCGTACTTCATGGCCTTGTAGACCTGCTGGCCGCCAGACACGAGTTGCTCGATCTGGTCATAGGCCGCGACGTTCAACGCAAACATCGCGAGGCCGAGGTTGGCGCCTACGGAAAAGTTCGAGCCCTCATTGTAGACGACCATGGCCTTGTATTTGCCAGATGCCCGGTTTTTGGCGACAAGCCCGATCGCGTCGCCGAGCAAGCGGAAAATCTCAGGGTCGATCGCGTTCATCTTGCTGGTGAACTCGAAGCACACGACGCCGTCGCCGATGTCCCAAAGGGAGGCTGAGCCGTTTTTCATCAGTGGCTTGCTGGTGAGCTTGACGTCCGACAGCATTATAACGCCGTCGGGCCGCGCGATGTCGTGATAGGCGCCGTCGAGGCCAAGCATCTGTCGGCGGCCGTCGTGGACGCGGTAGAACGTGCGGCCCTTGGCCAATTCGAAGATCTTCGGGACTGCCCGCTTGGCCGTGGTCAGTGCCGCGAGCACGTTGTCGATGCCGATTTCGTCGGCAAGCTCGAACGGGCCATTTTTCCAATTGTAGCCAAGCCGCATCGCTTCATCGATGGCGTCGATATCATCGGCCGCATCACCGACGAGATCGCCCGCGTAGGCCAACGTCGGGATCAGGACGGCGAAGGCGTAGCGGCCATGCGTGCTGTCGTGGGTCAAGAGCTTGGCCAGGGACTTTCCGGCGTCGTCGAGTGCTGGCACATCGGCTCTGGCCTGCGCGCGGTATTCGCCGGTGGCGAGGTCGATGGCCTCGCGGGCTTTCCCCTTCTCGCGATTGACGCGATAAAAACCGCCCTTGCCTTTGCGGCCGGTGAAGCCGTCCTTGATCATCCGCTCGACCAGCGGGTTGGGCCGGTTGATGCCGTGGAACGGATCGGATTTTTCGAGCGCGCCGCCGAGGCTACCGACCACATGAGGCATAAGGTCGAGGCCGACGAGGTCGAGAAGTGCAAACACGCCGGTTTTGGGAATGCCCATCGGTTTGCCGATGATGGCGTCGGCGTCCTCGATCGTGATCTTGCGATCCATCGCTTCGTTGACGGCGCTCTGCAGCCAGTAGACGCCAAGCCGGTTGGCGATGAAGCCCGGCCGGTCTTTGCAGCGGACGACGCTTTTGCCGAGTTGGACGTCGCAGAACCGGCCGACACGTTCGACGGTGGCTGGGTTCGTGGCCGGTCCCGACACGATCTCGACCAGGCGCATGTAGCGCGGCGGATTGAAGAAGTGCGTGATCAGGAAATCGCGCTGGAAGCGCTCGGAGCGGCCAGCGATCAGGGTCGCCAGCGGGATCGTCGATGTGTTGGATGATACCGCGCTGCCGTCTTTGCGAACGGCCTCGATGCGGTCGTACAGCGCCTGCTTCAGGTCGAGACGTTCGATGATCGCTTCGATGATCAGGTCGCAGTCAACGATCTTTTCGAGGTCGTCGTCGATGTTGCCGGTCGATACCAGCTTGGCCGCGCGCTTGCTCATGAATGGCGCCGGATCGGCTTTGAGCATTTTTGCCACCGCGCCTTCGGCAATGGCATTGCGTTTTTCATCCGTGGCGTTTGCCGGGACAATGTCGAGAAGCAGGACCGGGATCCCCGCGTTCGCGACCTGGGCTGCAATTTGCGCGCCCATCACACCGGCGCCGATGACGGCGACTTTGTTGATCTGAGCTGCCATGGTCACATCGCCTCCAAGACCGTCGCAATACCCTGGCCGCCGCCAATGCACTGTGTCGCCAGCGCGTACTTGCCGCCCTCGCGCTGGAGCAGGCTAGCAGCTTTGCCGACGATGCGGGCGCCGGTGGCACCCAGCGGGTGGCCGATCGCGATGGCGCCGCCGTCGAGATTGATCTTGGACGTGTCGAGGCCTAGATCCTTGATGCAGGCGATCGACTGGCTGGCGAACGCCTCGTTGAGTTCGATTACCGAGAGATCGCCGGCTTCGATGCCAGCACGGGCGAGCGCTTTTTTCGACGCGCCGACAGGGCCGATACCCATGATCTCTGGGTCGCAGCCAGATACCGCGATGCTCTTGATGCGAGCCAGCGGTGTGATGTTGTGTTTCTTCGCGTAGGCCTCGGTGCAGACCAGGACGGCAGACGCGCCATCGGTCAGCGGCGATGACGTGCCAGCCGTGACCGAGCCGTCGGTTGAAAACGCTGGCTTCAATTCGGCCAGGCTGGCCGCGCTCGTCTCTGTGCGAATGCAGCCGTCGTCAGTGACGTGGCCTGCCTTTGAGGCAATAGCGACGATTTCGTCTTTGAGCTTGCCGGCAGCTTGGGCAGCGGCGGCCTTGTGGTGTGAGGCGACGGCGAAGGCTTCCTGGTCGGCGCGGGTGATCTGCCACCGACGAGCGACGTTCTCGGCGGTATCGCCCATGCCCATGTAGGCACCGGGGTTCGACTTCAAAAACGCCGGGTTCGGCATCGGATTGAAGCCGGTCATCGGAACGCGGCTCATGCTTTCCACACCAGCGCAGATGAACGCTTCGCCAGCGTTCATCTGGATCGCGCCGGCAGCCGAATGGATCGACTGCATCGACGATCCGCAGAACCGGTTGATCGTGGCGCCAGCCACGGAGTTCGGCAAGCCGGCCATCAGGCCGACGAGGCGCGCGATGTTGAAGCCCTGCTCGGCTTCGGGAAACGCGTTGCCCATCAACAGGTCTTCGATCGTCGCTGGGTCTACACCGGTGCGCTCGACCAGTGCCTTGACGACGGCGGCGGCGAGGTCGTCCGGCCGGACGCTCGCCAGCGATCCCCTCTTGGCTGGCTGGAACGGTGAGCGGACATATCCCGCAATCACGATCGGCGTCATGGACGGCTCCTTTCAGGACGGGCGGCGTCTGTCGTCTTGGATTTGGATTTCGCCGGGGAGGACGTGTTTGTTTCGGGGCGAATGACCGTTGCCGCGTTGCCGCTGGCTCGCTCGTTGCTGTTGCCGTCGATCGATTTACGGCCGAGTACCGTTTCCGCGTGGCGTTGGTATTCGTAGAGTTCACCGAGCATTTCGTCGAGTGAGGCGCGCTGCTGCTCGAGCAGGTCGATGCGGGCCGAAACGATTTTGTAAAGGCGTTCGTTCTGGCTGCGACCGGTGGGATCGGCATCATACAGATCGAGATAGTCGGCGATTTCTTTGAGCGAAAACCCGACGCGCTTGCCGCGGAGGATCAGCACCATGCGGGCGCGATCACGGGCCGAGTAAGCGCGGGTCTTACCAATGCGGCTCGGCGTGATGAGCCCCTTGTTTTCGTAAAAGCGCAAGGTGCGCGGGGTGATACCGAGGTCTTTGGCAAGTCGCGTGACGGTGATGAAGCCGGTAGGGTCGTCGTGGTCGGTATTTTTGCTTGGCATATGCGCAGCCTCGTGTGCTCGACCGGCCAAGGCAACTTCGTTCGGCCAGTGCTTGCACATCATGTCAGCCACCGGCGCGCTCCGCAGCATGGAAATGTTTCACCGTCGGTTTGAGCGAGGTTGACGTATACGTCAACTACATGACGCTGGGTATCAGAGGCGCAGGTTTGCGGCAAGCCGAAATGTCGCCGAATTGTTGGATTGGGCTAACGCGCAGTCATGTTGCATTGCACGATGGCATGCGTGACTTTTCGAAATCCTGCGGTATACATTATACCAGAAACGCAAACGGTTCGGGTAACTCCGCCCGGTTGTAATTGGCTTATTCACGAACGACGTGCCGGTGGTCTTTCGAGGTGGCCATTCGGGACCCTGTCGACCGGGTTTTCATGCGACGAGGGGCGATCATGTTGAGTAGCAATGCTAGCGCGACCCGTCTCGAGGTCGATGCGATCGAAGTCGGAATGAGCCTCAAGGCGCGCGCCTATGGGGCTTTGAAGTCGGCCATTGTGAAGATGGACATCTATGCGCACGGTGCCGAACTCAGGCTGGACGAGCGTGACCTGTCCGCACGCTTCGGTGTCAGCCGCACGCCTCTGCGCGAGGCTTTCGCGCAACTCGATCAGGAGGGGTTGGTCCGCATCCTTCCCCGGCGCGGAATCTTCATCGTGCGCAAGACCAAGGTCGAGATCCTGGAGATGATTACCGTGTGGGCTGCGCTCGAAAGCATGGCGGCGCGGCTGGCAGCAACTCAGGCCGACGATCGCGCGATCGAAGCGCTGCATCCTCTGATCGACGGCTTTTCCCAAGACGCGGTGGCCCGCCAGCTCGGCGAGTACTCCGATGCCAACATCGCGTTCCACTCCGCGATCATCGGGCTTGGAAGCAATGCCCTGATCAGCGAAATCACCGGTAACCTGTTCTTCCATGTTCGGGCCATTCGGCGGCGGACGATTGTCGAGGCGGATCGCGCGCAGTGCTCCGTTGCAGACCATCGCGATATCGTCGCCGCAATCGAAAGTCGCGACCCGGAGCGGGCCGAAATGCTGGTACGAACGCACACCTTGAAACTCAAAGACCATGTCGAGAAACACGTCGATCTCGATTGAGGACCTGTCGCGACGGCTTTCGCGTCGGCTCTAAGCTAGCGCAGCTGCTACACATATTTTTTCCAACCAACGAGGTCACGCCGATGACGGCCACTGCCAAATTGCAATCGTCGACCGCAGACGACACACTTGCCCGCAAGAGCACCGATCCCAACATCGTTTCCGGCGGTCGCCTCGTTGCCAAGGCGCTGAAGGCGGAAGGCGTCGACACGATTTTCACGCTGTGCGGCGGCCACATCATCGACATCTACGACGGCTGCATCGACGAGGGCATCCGCATCGTCGACGTCCGTCATGAGCAGGTTGCAGCCCACGCCGCCGATGGCTACGCGCGCCAGACCGGCAAGCTCGGCTGCGTCGTGACAACGGCCGGCCCTGGCTGCACGAATGCCGTGACCGGCGTCGCGACCGCGTTCCGCTCCGAGAGCCCGATCCTGCACATTGGTGGCGGCGGCGGCTTGGCCCAGCACAAGATGGGCTCGCTGCAAGATCTGCCGCACGTGCTGATGATGCGGCCGATCACGAAGTTCTCCGAGAGCGTGCTCACCACCGAACGCATTCCCGATATGATCGCGATGGCGGCGCGCGAAGCGTTCGCTGGCGCATACGGCCCAGCCTACCTCGAAATTTCGCGCGACGTACTCGACCGCGAAGTCCACATCAAAGACGCCGTAATCCCCGAGCCCGGCCACTACCGCGCTTCCGTCAAGTCGATTGGCGACCCCGCCGACATCGAGCGTTTGGCCGATGTGCTGGTCAAGGCAGAGCGCCCGGCCATCCTGTTCGGGCAGCAGGTCTGGTCGTGCCGTGGCCATACCGATGCGATCGCGCTGCTGCGCGGCCTCGATATCCCAGGCTATTTCAATGGCGCCGCGCGCGGTCTGCTGCCGCCGGGCGACCCGCACCATTTCGACCGGACGCGCAGCCTCGCGTTCCAGAAGGCCGACGTTGTCGTCATCGTCGGTACGCCGTTCGACTTCCGGATGGGCTACGGCAAGCGCATCCAGGTGCCGACGCTGGTGCAGATCGATCAAGACTACCGCACGGTCGGCAAGAACCGCGACATCACGTTCGGGATCGCCGGCGACCCGGGTGCCGTGCTCAAAGCGGTGCTCGATGCCGCCTCGGCTAAGATCGACGCTGGCAAGCGTCAGGTGCGCCAGCAGTGGATGCGCTCGTTGCAGGAGGCCGAGCGGTCGGCAACCGAGAAGCTGATGCCGCTTTTCTTGTCGGATCGGCAGCCGATCCATCCGTTCCGCGTGGCTTGGGAACTGAACGAGTTCCTCGGCGAGGATACGGTCTACATTGGCGATGGCGGCGACGTCGTGACCATCTCGGCCCAAGCCGTTCGTCCGCGCAATCCGGGCCAGTGGATGGACCCTGGTGCGCTTGGCTCGCTGGGCGTCGGCACCGGCTTCGCAATGGCGGCCAAACTCGCCAATCCCGAAAAGGAAGTGCTGTGCTATTACGGCGATGGTTCGTTCGGCATGACGGCGTTCGACATGGAAACGGCCAATCGCTTCGGCGCGCCCTATCTTGCCGTGATCGGCAACAATTCGGCGATGAACCAAATCCGCTATGGCCAGATCTCGAAATATGGCGAGCAGCGCGGTAACGTCGGCAATCTGCTCGGCGACATCGAATTCGGCAAATTTGCAGAAATGCTTGGCGGATACGGCGAAGAGGTGCGTGACCCTGCGCAAATTCAGGCAGCGCTGCGTCGTGGCCGAGAAGCAATTGCCAAGACGGGCCGATCGGCTGTCATCAACATCTGGGTCGATCCGGCCGAGTATGCGCCGGGCACCAAGAACCAGACGATGTATAAGTAATTCGGTGCATTTGACGGTCGGCGGGGCCTCCTATTCGGTCCCGCCGACAACGTCAAGAGACACCACAATGTCGGTTGCCGCTCGAAAATACATGCGCATTTCGGCTGCTGACGATCTGGCCGCCGACAATGACGGGACATCGTTTTCTAGAGCCCAGGGACGTTGAGCATGACCGCCGCACTTCGCATGGACAAGCGCCTGACCGAGGCGGAGTACTTCGCCTTTGAGGAGCGCTCCGAGCTGCGTCATGAGTTTTTCGACGGACTTGTGTTCGCGATGGTTGGGGGAACCGATCGGCACAACCTGATCGTGGGCGATTTTCACACACTGCTCAACGTACATTTGGAACCGCCGTGCCAGGTCTTTGAATAGGCCATGAAATTGCGGATCCAGACGGACCGCGCTCTTCGGCACGTGTATCCTGGCGTCATGGTCTCGTGCAGCCAAGCAGATCGCGACGCGCGCTATCGAGAGCAGCCGGTATTCCTCGCCGAAGTTCTGTCCAATTCAACCGAGGATTTCGATCGAACCGATAAGGCTTTACTCTACCGGTCGATCCTGTCGCTGGAAGAGCACGCGATCGTCTTTCAGGACATCCCCAAGGTCGAACTCTTTCGTCGGCGGACGGCGTGGGAACCCGAGACCTACCGCATCGACGACACGTTCCATCTCGACAGCGTTGACCTCGACGTTCCCGTCTCTCGCCTCTACCGCCGCGTCTTCTCCTGATCCCCAACACCTAACCACGCCGCACGCGCGACCCCGAACAAGGACACTCACATGACGCAAGCTCTCGCCGGGATCAAAATTCTCGATTTCACGCACGTGCAGTCCGGGCCGACGTGTACGCAATTGCTCGCCTGGTTCGGCGCCGACGTGATCAAGGTCGAGCGGCCGGGTGAAGGTGACATCACGCGCGGGCAACTGCGTGATGTTCCGAATGCCGACAGCTTGTATTTCACGATGCTCAACCACAACAAGCGTTCGATCACGCTCGATACCAAAAATAAGACCGGCAAAGAGGTGCTTGAGCGGCTGATCAAGACGTGCGATATCCTCGTCGAGAATTTCGCGCCCGGTGTCCTCGACCGGATGGGCTTCCCGTGGGAGACGATCCACAAGCTCAACCCGCGCATGATCGTCGCGTCGATCAAGGGTTTTGGGCCGGGCCCGTTCGAGGACTGCAAGGTCTATGAGAACGTCGCGCAATGCACCGGCGGTTCGGCCTCGACGACGGGCTTCCGCGATGGCCTTCCGCTGGTGACAGGTGCGCAAATCGGCGACAGCGGCACCGGGTTGCATCTTGCGGTCGGCATTTTGGCAGCGCTCAATCAGCGCCATATGACGGGCGTAGGCCAGCGCGTGTCGTGCGCGATGCAAGATGGCGTGTTGAACCTGTGCCGGGTCAAGCTGCGCGATCAGCAGCGCCTCGCCCATGGCCCGCTCAAGGAATACAGCCAGTTCGGCGAAGGCATTGCGTTTGGCGACAGCGTGCCGCGCGCTGGCAACGACTCAGGCGGTGGCCAGCCGGGCCGCATTCTCAAATGCAAAGGTTGGGAGACCGACCCCAACGCGTACATTTACTTCATCACCCAGGCGCCGGTGTGGGAGAAAGTCTGCGACGTCGTCGGCGTGCCGGAGTGGAAGACCGATCCGAACTACGCGACGCCTGCCGCACGATTGCCCCGCCTGAACGAGGTATTTGCCCGCTGCGAGCAGTGGACGATGACCAAGACCAAGTTCGAGGTGATGGAAATCTTGAACAAGGACGACATTCCTTGCGGCCCGATCCTGTCGATGAAGGAATTGGCCGAGGACCAATCGCTGCGGGCCACGGGCACCGTCGTCGAGGTCGATCATCCCGTGCGCGGCAAGTATCTATCGGTCGGCAATCCGATCAAATTGTCCGCCTCGCCAACCGTCGTCGAGCGGTCGCCGCTGCTCGGCGAACATACCGATGAAATCTTGACCAGCGTGCTCGGGTTCAACACCGACGAGGTCGCCGCCATCAAGGCGTCGGGCTGCACCACACCGCCGCAAAAGAAGATCGCTGCAGAATGAGGGAGTACGAGTGGGGAATTCGAGTAGCAAAAGACTGCTGCTGATTGTCCCCACTCACTGCTTCGTCACAAATCTCCTCTCCCAACTCCCAGGACGTGTCATCATGCGCATCGTTGTTCACGGTCAGCAGGCCTTCGGCAATGCCGTGCTCGAAAAACTGCTGGAGCGCGGCGAGAACGTCGTCGGCGTGTTCTGCGCACCCGACAAAGAAGGCAAAGAGCGCGACCCACTGGCCGCATTTGCAATAGAGAAAGGGTTGCCACTCCACCAACCGAAGTCGTGGAAGACACCCGAAGCGCACGACTTGATGCGCTCGTTCGATGCCGACCTGTGCGTCATGGCCTATGTGCTGTTGTTCGTGCCGCAACCGGTCATCGACACGCCGAAATTCGGCACGATCCAGTATCACCCATCGCTGCTGCCGATGCACCGCGGGCCATCGTCGATCAATTGGCCGATCGCGATGGGCGCCAAGCGCACCGGCCTGACGATTTTCTGGCCGGACGAGGGCCTCGATGAAGGCCCGATCCTGCTCCAGAAGGAGTGCGATATCGGCCCAGACGAAACGATCGGCGATGTCTACTTCAAGAAGCTGTTCCCAATGGGTGTCGACGCCATGGTCGAGGCCGTCGACATGGTCCGCGACGGCAAGGCCCCCAAGGTCAAGCAGGACCTCGCGCAGGGCTCCTATGAGAGCTGGTTCAAGAAGGATCTCGCCCAGATCGATTGGTCGAAGTCGGCTGGCGACGTCTACAATCTGATCCGCGCGACCAACCCGGCGCCGGGCGCATGGGCGACGATCAACGGACACACCGTCGATGTCTACGACAGCGGCCGCGTGGAAGCCACCGGCGCGCCAGGCGAAGTCCTGGCAATCACAGCCGACGGAATGACAGTTGCTGCAGGCGAAGGTGCCGTACTCATCAAGCGCGTTCGTGCCGGTAAGGCTCCCAAGGCGTCGGCTGCGGAATTCGCAGCATCCGCCGGGGTCTCTGTCGGAAACCGGTTCGAACCGTTCAAGGTGGCCGAGAAGGCATAACGGGGGTTGTCGGCTCTACGAACTACTTGATCGGCAGCGCGCTCAGCGATGCGGCGTCGACTGTTTGGTCGCTGGCAAAGCCGCCATGCTGGTTCAGCATGTAGGCGATGACATCGATCTTCTGCGCGTCGGTGATCCGTGCCGGATTGTCGAACGGCATCAGAATTTGAATGTATTCGAACAAGCCCTGCGCGGTACTAAATTTGCCGATCTGGGTTCCAGGCCCCCAGATCGGCGTTTGGTATCCCTCGCCCCGCTTTCCGTCTGCGCCATGACACGTGGAGCAGGTCTCGGCATAAAGCGCGGCGCCTCTTGCAACCTGTGTTTGGCCAAGGGCGTCGCTCGCAAGTCCGAGCGACAGACAGATCACGGTTGTTGCAAGATACAGTAGAGATAACATCGTGGCGTCCAAAGTTTATGCGTGACCCCCACGGACCGTCCCATGGGGGCTGCTTTCAGAACCAGGCAATGGGTCTCAGACGACTTCGACCTTGAACTTGGGGATCGACCAGTTGGCCATTCCGAGGGTGTTGAGCGGTATCGTTTCGGGTTGAGTGACCCCGCTGACGTCGGTCGTTCGCGTTTCGATGACGTGAGCGCCTGCTGGTGCTTCCCACGGGAACTCGAAGCGAACCCAAGTATACTTGCCGAGGTTCGGCTGGCGAAGTGTGGCCTGCTGCCAAGCACCGCCATCGATCCGATACTCGACATGCTTCACGCCATGCTGGGGCGCCCAGGCGTAGCCGCGCATTGTTTGTTTGCCAGCCGCGAGCTTGGGCACCTCGCCCTTTTTCAGCGGGTAATTCGCCGGAAGCGACGCTGACTTCTCGATGACAAGCGGAACCGTGATGATCGACTTCGGCGGCATCCAAGTAACCATCGGCCCCTTGATGTCGGCCTGTGTGATGCCGCCAAGAAACTCGTCGTCGGCAGCGTTCTCGGGTGCCTGATAGGTCGGACCGATATAGCATTCGCCTTTGGTGTTGAGCCGGGTCCAGATCCGCTTGTCGGATACACGGATTTCGGTGAGCCACTTGATTGAGGCGGTGCCACCAAATCCTGGCACGACGAGCCGCACGGGCGCACCGTGGTCGGCAATCAGGGGGTTGCCGTTCATGGCGTAGCAGACGCCCATATCGTTCTGAAGGGTGAGCACGTCGGCCATCGCCATCGGGCGGCCCATGTCGGCTCCATCGACGCCCGACCAAAACATCACGGTCTTGGCACCTGGCTTGATGCCAGCGAGAGCAAAGATCTCGGAAATCGGCACATACTGCCATTCGGCCTGCCCGATAGCACCTAGGACCCAGTTACCCCCTGTCACTTCTTGCGGTGTGAACCCGCCCTGCTCCCAGAATAAAGTGCGGCCGTTGCCGTGGCACTCCATCGTCGCAATGATCGACTTCGATGGCATCTTCAAAAGCTCGGCGTAGGTGATCTCGAACGGCCGTTCGACAGACGCCCCGTGGACCTTGAGCTTCCAGTTCTCCGGCGCGAGAACAGGCTTCTGTTCGACAAGCGGCGTCGGATAATGGTTGCGAACATAAAACTCTTCGACCGGCGTCATGAATGTCGAGAAGTTCCAGTAGTTTCCTGACCGGACGGTCGCGCCGATGTTCAAAACGCGGCTGTCGTCTTTCAGTATTGGTTTGCGAGCCGGAGCGGGCGGAGCCGTTGGCGCTGCGGCGGGCGCTGCAGCAGGTGCGCTGGGGGCTTGGGCGTGAGCCGCAGTAGCAGCAGCCCCGACGCCGAATGCGGCCGCTGATACAAACAACGATCGGCGGTCGATATTGGTGCCAGACTTCAAGACGTCCCGAGCAAGCGCGTCGTCGCGCTGCTGATGCTTCGCGTCAGACATAGTTCCCTCCAGGGTGATGAGCCTTGCCCCGGTTGCGATCGGGTTGTGAACTTGCAGGTATCGATCCCACTTGCGGAGCAGTATAGTCCATGAATGTTCAAACTGTCGCGGAAATTAGTTGCTGCCTTGCGACATGCTCGGGACGTTGTCTGGCGGGAGATCGCACGCAGCCCGCCTCATTTCTCCCAGGGGGATTTCCAGTTGGGTGGCTGTTTTGTGCCATCCGAGAACGCGGAAAAGACGTGGTCGGGCGCGCTGGTGTTGTGGCGCGATGGCACGAGGCGGCCGGTCCAGATATCGGTGGCGGCCTTGGCGCCGCTGAAGCCCATCACGTTGTCCTCGCGCCACGATTTCCCACTGACCTCCAATATGGCGGTTCGGGCAACATCGTTGTTGAATTCGGTCACATACATCGAGCGCATGGCAGCAAACGGCCGACTGCCGATCGCCGACCGGGCGGCGGCATCGAATGTGACGTCGAGTTGTTGGCGATCGCGGTCGAGTTTCGAGATCTGTAATGTTGCAGACCCGCCGCGTTTGAATGACAGCGTGAACATCTTGGTTTTCGGGTCGAACACGATTTGCGACAGGTCTACGATCGGGCGAGTCGCGGTACGAGTTTTGCCATCGGGCGTGCTTGCGGCCTCCGGTGCCGGCACATCTTCGACCGGGCCGACGAGAAACGAACTGCCGTAGGCACTCCAGCCGAGGTGTTTGGGCGGCAGCGGGCGAGCGCGCCAGTAGCCGTCGGGAGGATAGACGACGAGCACTTCCTCGGCGCGTTCGTCGCGGCGGACCCAGACTTGCACGACGTGGAAGTTCGCGACGGTCTTGTCACCGACTTTGAACGGGACATTCGAGTCGCGCCAGAAGCCGCCGAAATTGTATCCCGTGACCCAGAGTTCGACGTCCTCGTAGATCGTGGTTTTTACCGGTGGCTTGGGTTCTGACCGCTGGCCAGTGGCTGCGATGGTGCCGGGGTCGGCTTTGATATCGCAGGCAGTCCAGTCCGCTGCAAAGCTGTCGCGTTGGAGGGTGTCGATGTAGGCGGGGTGAGCGGCTTCGATGCGAAACTGCGTCACGGCTGGGTTTTTGAAGCGCAGCGTGACGTTGTCCTTTTCGGCGCAAAGTTGGGCCTCAGAGGTATTCTCGACCTCGACGCCGAGCATGCCGATGCTGGCGGCGCTAGCGGGGCCGTGCGCGGCAGATGCAATGGTCGCGATTACCACAGCGGCGAGCGTCACAAGAGCCAAGCGGACTTTTTGGCGGACTTTCGAGCAGGTCATCGGACCTCCAAAATGGCGTAGACGTCACCCGAGTTGGCGTCGTGCGGTAAGTCGGCAATCGTGCGGCGCATGTCGGCAGCGGAGATATCGTCGCGCGTTGCGAGCACTTGGCTTTCGCCCAATGCGAGATTGAACCGATACGGGCCGAGTGCAGCGATCCGGTCGAGGCAGAGATAGGCGACCTCGCGCTGGATGGTCGTGAACTCGAACGACAGCGCCGGGATGGGGGTCGATAGCCCGGCTATAACGTCGGCCTCGAAGCCTTCGACGTCGATCTTAATAAAAGCGGGGCGGCCATGGGTGGCGATTAGCGCATCGAGGGTGGTCACCGGGACCTCGATCGTCTGGTCCCAGATTTGGCCCTCCCAGCCGCCTGCGCCGTCTGCCGCCCGGACGAAGTCCGCCGAAGCGGTGGTGACCGTCGGGTTCTTCGAATTGATGTGCAAGGTCAGGGCGCCCGGGACGGGACCGCATGCAGCCTCGACGAGTGTCACACCCGGGTCGTCGCCGTAAATGTGGCGGATCACACGCGCACAATCGGGTTGCGGCTCGAGGGCGACGACGCGGGCGCCAGTGCGGCGGAACGAGCCGATGCGGTCGCCAACGTGGGAGCCGATGTCGAAGGCAAGATCGCCCGGCTTCACGAAGCGGGTGTAAAGGGCGTCCATGGCCGCGTCGCGAGCCGGATCGCCATAATAGACCTCGAGCGACCGGCGCAGGCCGCTGAGCGCCGGATCGGCCGCGAGTGCGGCGATGTTTGGAGGCAAGTACAGCGATCGTGGCGCGGGGTTGGGCAAAGCGGTCTCGATTTCGGGTCGAAGGGTATGGTCGGCGCTTCGGCAACCTGTCCGGATCTGGTTCTGGACGGCCAACGGCGCCGGACGGCTACGGTGCGATTGGGTCGCATTTATAGCGTGGCGAAGTCGTGTGGGAAAAAGTTTGGCGCCGCCATCGAATGAGGCGTCCGCCAAAGGAAAATCATGTGTAGTTAATATTGGTTAGGTGTCGTCCACGTGATCTCTGCCATAGGGGTGAGTTGCCAGTTGAGAGGCCGCCGGGCAACGTGCGAAGCTCAGGGTTGGAGATGCCCGAAACATGGTGGCTTTGATTGGACCAACGATTTCTGCGGTTTTCAGAACAGTTTCTATTGCGAATTGTTGCAATCGCAGGTATCGGGGACTATCGACTTTGGCCGGACGATCGGGCCTATACGCTTCGGCACCGCCGGCTGCGTGTGCCATTAACCCCCCAAAAATCGATACGTGACGGGGTGCGCCCAGCGCGTACTCGCAACTAGAAGCGACGATAGGACGACTAATGGAAACCGGTACTGTCAAGTTCTACAACGATCAAAAGGGTTACGGCTTCATCGCGCCGGACAAGGGCGGCAAGGACGTATTCGTCCATGCGACAGCTCTCGAGCGCGCTGGCATGCGCGGATTGGCGGAGGGCCAAAAGGTTGCCTTCGACACCGCCGAAGACCGCCGCACTGGTAAGGTTGCTGTAGCGAACATCCAGGCTGCCTGATCTCAAGTTTGCCGCGCCCCCAGTCCATCGGGGGCGCGGTACTGGCCTAGGTTCTATCTATTTTGCGCAGCTATTGCGCTGAACAAAGACCGGACGACATTGTCTCCGGATACAAGATGCGCGGACCTGTCCTGACCCGACCAATCGGGCCTGACCCATTCGAATTCGGCCTGATCGACGCGTTCCTGATTAATATGCGCCTGATCGATGTGGGCCAACCGACGCGGTTCTGAAACTAGCTCATGACGCATTCAGCCATCGCTGCCGGTGTGTCGCCCTGTCAATCCTGCGGCGCCTGTTGCAGTTGCGACCCGTCGTGGCCCCGCTTTTCGACCGAGCCAGACGAAGCGCTCGATCTTATTCCTTTGGCGCTAGTCGACCCGTCGCTATCGCGCATGGCGTGGACAGGAACGCGGTGCGCCGCGCTGTCAGGCGTCGTCGGCGAGGCGACAGCCTGCACAATCTATGACATCCGACCCGACGTGTGCCGCGCCTGCGAGCCAGGCGACGATGCCTGCACGATCGCGCGGCTGAAGCATGGAATGCCGGCCATTTCCGTTCCGATATGACGCGAAGCCGAGTGCGGGGCGCCCAACCTTCCGTCCCAACGATGAGCAATGTTCACCAGTTATAATTGGCAGCTGTAGCAAGTTTACGGTGTTCCACCGCTTTGATTAACCAACATGTTCTTGAATGTGAATGCAGTTCATGTTTTTGCTTGACGCGTGAACTCAGTTCACGCGTAGCTTGGCTTGTGAACAAACTTCACCGCCGTTGACAGGTCCGATCGGGCTGAGCGTGACGGTTCAACAACCAATGCCAGGGCCGTGACGATGTCCTATTCACTTTTGCTGATCCTTTCGCTGGCCTGCTCTTTTGCGGCCTATCCGGCGTACGCCTACGCCATCAAGCGCCAGGGCAGTCGACCGACGCGGCCAACGTGGATCATGATCCTCGTTTCCGATCTGATACTGTTTGGCTTCATGCTGATCGAGTCGCGGTGGGACTGGTTGCTGCTGGGGTTCACAGCTGGAAATGTCATGATGTTGGTGCTGATGGCATCAGCCGATCTGAAAGCGCACCGGTCTGACGAGACCGCCAACCGGGACCGTTGGGCGATCATGCTGCTCGGCCAGGATCGTTGGACGAGTAAGGACATCGCTTCGGTCACCGTGGCTTTGGCAGCACTGGCTCTGTACGCCGTCACCGGCAGTGGCATCACATCGATCGTGTTTTGCCTCGCGGGCAAGATCGCTGCTTCCGTGCCGATGTGGATCAATCTGTGGAAAGAGCCGACGCGCGAAGCGATGCTGCCATGGGGGGCCTGTGGCTCGCTGGCGGGATGCTGTATGTTGCAGCCATCCCGAGGGCAGACTGGAGCGTCGTCTCACTTGCCACACCGGTCGCGTTCGTTGTTCTCGAAGCCATCGTCCTGGCGCTGCTGTGCCGCCGATACCTGCGACCTGCTCGCGTTTCACGATCCGCTCAAGAGTTTCGCAAAGCCGCCTGACCCCGTCCGCCCAACACGCCTTATAAAACGTTCGAGGAACCGCCCATGTCCCTGACTTTGAACCAGCACGCGTTCCTGACGCTGACGAGCTTCAGCGCGGCCCATTACGCGATCGACGTCAAGGGCACGCTGCCCCGGGATCTGCCACCGTGTCTGTTCTTGGTATTGAACCACACGTCGCTGTCTGATCCCTTTCTGGTGGCCCGCGCGATCGGGCTTCAGGGCCATCACGCGCGGTTCGTCAGCCACGTTGCGATGTATGAAAAGAACAAGTTGATCATGGACCAGATGGGCGCGCTGCCGATCCCATCGACGTTCGACGGCAAGGGCGACTGGACCCAAGAAAAGATCCGGCGCGCAATTGACCGGATCCACGACGCGGTGGCCGCCGGTGAAAACGTGGCGATCTATCCATCGGGCCAACTCAAGGCGGGTGAACGCGAGCAAATCGGCGGCAAGTCGCTAACGTTCGATATTCTGCGGCGGTACCCCGATACGCCGGTGGTGATCGTCGAACTGCGGGGGCTGATGTACTCTCTGACCAGCAGATGGTTTACTGGTGGCGTGCAGTCGCCGTCCAAGGACCATATGCGCGAGATCGTGATGCGCGCGGCGGTGCGGTTCATGACCGAGCGCGTGCCGGTCGAGGTGACGTTCCATCCAGCACAGGTACTGCCGCAGTTCGCTACGGCGCGCGCGCTGAACGAGCATCTCGAGCGCATTGTCAATGCGCGGCCTGACTTCGGACCGGCCTGGCGCAAGGCGCTGCGCACCGAGGCCGATATCGCACGCTATCGTTTTGCGCGGACGGCGGAAGAAACTGCGAGCACGCCGCTCGATCCCGCTGTCACGGCCAAGGTCGTCAACCATCTCGCCAGCCTGCCAGAGGTGCGCGTGCAGGGGATCGCCGCCGACCAGATCGGGCCGGACATGAACTTGATCGCCAACCTTGGGCTCGATTCGCTTGCCGAAGTGTCGCTACGGGTATGGGCGGAAGACACGTTCACGGTGTCGATCGATCCATCGGTACAGATCATGTCGGTGCGCGATCTGATCGTCGCGTGCCAAGGCGCGCTGGCGGAGGTGGCCTCGCCCGACACCATTCTGGCCGCGCCCAAAGGCTGGGTGGAGAGCGGGCGCAAGCACGCCGCCATGCCACCCGGCGAGACGATCCCTGAGGCGGCGATCGCGCAAGCCTATCGGCAGGGCCTCGATAGCGTCTTCACCTACGATGCCACCGCGACGCATTTCATCGTCAAATCCAAGAAGAAACCGCTCGTCACCTATCGCGATCTGTTGAAACGCGCGATCATCGTGGCGCGTGTCCTGCAACGCGAATTGCCCAACGAAAAGCGTATCGCTTGCTTGCTGCCGGCAACTCCGGGCGCCTCGGTGTTTTCTCTCGGCGTGCTTCTGGCTGGCAAAGAATTAGTGCCGCTCAATTGGACGAATGGTCCAGCCGCGCTCGACGCCTCGATCATGACGGCTGGCGTCAACATCGTATTCACGTCTGAGTTGTTCCTGGAGAAGGCCGCCGTTGCGCTGTCCCCGCTGGCGATATCGAAGATCCTGCTTGCCGAGGACTTCCGCAAAAAGGCAGGCGCTGGCGATCTGATTGCTGCGATGCGCCTGATCGGGAAGCCGCCGGGCGCGATCCTCGCCGCCTTCGGCAACACCAAGACGGCCGAGGATGTTGCCGTTATCCTGTTCACGTCGGGATCGGAATCAGCACCCAAGGGCGTGCCGCTGACCCACCGCAACATCATGACCAACGTCGAAGGCGCGCTGGAGGTCATCGGCGGCAAACCCGACGATGTGCTGTTCGCCTTCCTGCCGCCGTTCCACTCGTTCGGTCTCGTGCAATTGCAAATGATGGGCCTGCTGGTCGGCGTGAAGATGGTGTTCTCGCCCGACCCGAAGAAGTTCAAACAGTTGGCCCGGTTGGTCGATACGTTCAACGTCACCTTGCTGGCCGGTACACCCGACTTTTTGGCCGGCATTCTCGATGCGGCCAAGGGTCAGGAGCATCGCGTGAAGTCCGTCCGCGCATGGCTGTCTGGCGCGCAGAAGGCGCCAGCCGAACTGCGCGCGCGGATCTCGTCGCTCGGCGGGTTCCTGCTCGAGGGTTACGGCATCACCGAGACGGCCCCGCTGCTGACCGTCAACCGGCCGGGCGAACCCGTCGTCGGCGTCGGCAAGCCTATCAAAGGCACGCGCGTTGCGATCGTCGATCTCGAAACCGCGAGCGTACGCAAGGGGCCGGGAGAAGAGGGGCTGATCCTTGCATCGGGGCCGGGCGTGTTTGACGGCTACATCGGCGCGATCAGCAACCCGTTCGTGATACTCGACGGCGAGCGCTGGTACAACACGGGCGACCTTGGCCATCTCGACGCTGACGGCAACTTGACGATCTCTGGCCGGTTGAAGCGGTTCTTGAAGGTCTTCGGCGAAATGGTCAACCTGACCGCGATCGAGGATGTTCTGGCGTCGGTCTATCCGGCGGGCGAGGCCGGGCCACGGGTCGCGGTGACAGGTGTGGAGGTTTCGGGCAAGCGTGCGTTTATCGTGCTGCATGCGACCGAGACCGCGATCACGACAGAGGCCGTCAACAAGGCGATCACAGCTGCTGGGCTGACCAACTTGTCGTTCATCGATCACATCGAGCGGGTGTCCGAAATCCCGCTACTCGGTTCCGGCAAGACCAACCACCGCGCGTTGCGCGAGGCGCAGGCGATCCTGGATGGGCGGTCGGTGGATCCTACGCGGACTTTGGTTGCTGCTGGCTGATGGGGGCTTCGCTACGGCGCTAGCCACGTCGACGACTGGGCACCGTCGCGCCATGTGAAGCGGGCGCGGCGGTGGCCACCGTGGGCAAGATACAGCCACTCGATGCTGTTGACCGCAAATGATACGGCGATGAAGTGCTCGAAGCCATCCGGCAGGGGGGCAGCTTCTATTGCGCCCGTCGCGAGTGCTGCCCCGGGTCCCACCGCTTGCCGGTAGCCGACGCGGCTCCGGTCGGGCGTTGCGGCCCAGGCCTGCTCGGCAAGCGCGTCGCCCGCGCCGAAGTGGAGCGTGGCCCGCCCCGACAGCCGCAACTGGATTTTGTGGCCGGCATCATAGCCGATGATTGCCATCTGCGGGTTTGCCGTGATCTCTCCAGCCTTCTCGCTCCGGCAGTCGGTATGGAACCGGAGTGTCCGTGCGCCGACATCGACCGCGCGGAGCACCACCGTGCGGACCTTCGGCGCGCCGTCGAGGCCGACGGTCGCCACCATCGGCGTATGGAACGCCGAGCGCCGGTCACCGACGCCGCGAGCCAGCATCCGCCACGCCTCGGTCAGCGTGCCGTCGAGGTCGTCGTAAAACGACGGGATCGGTGGCGACGCGCGGGGTGGAGAAGGGATGGGTGAAGGGCTGTTGGCCGTTTCGCCGCGATCGTGCTGTGTCATAGTGTGGTTCCGGCTGGGCGTCGTGCTGACACGCGTGCGCGCATGGCGATGCGGCGACGCATACGCTTTGTTACGGATGGCACGACTGGTAGACCAGATCGACCGCTTGTTGGATCGTGGTGCGAGCCATGCCGCTTCCGCGGCGAGCCTAAAGGGTAGGTTGAACGTGGCGCGTACCTGAACCAGATCGGGCTGGACAGGGGGAGGCTGCGTTGCTATCGAGCGTCCTTCCGGTCACGCCTTCGGCGCGGCCGTTTGGGTGCGTAGCTCAGTCGGTAGAGCAGCTGACTCTTAATCAGCTTGTCGTTGGTTCGATCCCAACCGCACCCACCAAGATCCTCACCCGGACCGGGACTGACCCGGATTAGCCCAATCCGTCATGTTATTGGTCACGTCCGCCGGTTGGCGGACATTGCGAGGCCGAGCGCGATCATCAGCGTGGTCATTGCGGTCCCGCCATAGGAGATCAGCGGCAGCGGCACGCCGACCACCGGAACCAGCCCGGTCACCATGGCGATGTTGATCGTGACATAGACGGTCAGCATGAGCGCGGTTCCAGCAATTGTCAGCCGCGCGAATGCACGATCAGCCTTAAGTGCCATCACGAATAAGAGGACAATAACCGTCGCGTAGAGCGCAAGCACCGTGACCGCGCCGACAAAGCCCCATTCCTCGGCAATCGCGACGAACACGAAATCGGTCATTTTTTCCGGCACGAAGTCGAGCTGGCTTTGCGTTCCCTGCAAATAGCCCTTGCCGTCAAGGCCTCCGTTGCCAAGCGCGATGCGGGCCTGCGCGATATGATAGCCAGCACCGAGCGGATCGCGCGAGGGGTCGAGGAACGTCTCGATGCGGCGGCGCTGATAGTCGTGCAAAAGGCCGGGCGCGAATGGCATTGCGGCAGCGATCAGCGCCAAGCCCCCGCCGAACCACAACAGCGAAACGCCAGCCAGGAACATAATGCCGAGCCCGACAGCGGTCAGCAGGATTGCACTTCCAAGATCGGGTTGGCGGACCGTCAAGAGCGCCGGAATCGCGATGATCGTCAGCGCGAAGAGCACCCAATGCGGACGCGACGCACGCCGGCTGTCTTCGAGCAGCGCGTAGAATTGCGCCAATGCCAGCACCAGCGCGACTTTCATGATCTCGACGGGTTGCACCGAGACGCCAGCAATTTTGAGCCATCGCTTGGCGCCGAGCGCATCGACGCCGACGATCGGTACGGCCGCCAGCAGGCCGAGCGCCACGATGTAGAAAGCGCCAGCCGTCGAGCGCCATACCCTCGACGGCACCAGCGCGAGCCCGATTGCCCCGGCGAGCGCTGCTAGGTAGCGCAGACCGTGCCGACCAGCCCACGGCTCGACCGAGCCTCCAGCGACCGAATAGAGCGTCACGCATCCGATGCCGGCAAGCACAGTTGCGCCGACGACCAGCAGCCACGGCAACTGGATCAATCGGTCGAGCAGATCGGCTCTGGGGCGGTCGTAGAACATTGCTGGCGCGCTCGCACTCCCGATACGAAGTCAAAGTCGATGCATAAATTGGCGTCGGAAATCATCCCTCTTTGGGCAGCGGTGCAGTCTTGGTGCGCAGTTGAACCGTCGCCGTATCGTGGGCGATCAGCAGGCGAACCAACTCGGCAAACACGGGGGCAGCCGCCGTGCCACCGCTTCCGGCATGCTCGAGCACGAGCGCAATGGCGAACCGGGGCGCGTCAGCTGGCGCGTAACCGACAAACAACGCGTGATCGCGCTGGGTGCGGGCCAGCGGTTTTGTCCGGTCGCGGTCGGCAGATGCTTTTGAAACTTGCGAGGTGCCGGTCTTGCCTGCAACGCGAATTTTGCCAGCAGCGAGCGCGGGTCCATCGCCCGGATCGGCGGCTTGCCCGGTGCCGCCCGGCTCGTTCACGACGGCAGCCAACGCCCGCCGCAAGGCGACCAGATGGGTCTCTGACACCGCCAAAGGGGCATGCGCTGGCAAAGGGTCACGGCTATCCCGAGCAATGATGGTCGGTATCACCTTGCGGCCGGACGCAATGCGCGCGGTCATCACGGCGAGTTGCAACGGCGTTGCCAGAACATAGCCTTGGCCGATACCGGCGAGGATCGTCTCGCCAAGCAGCCACCCGGTCCGCGATGATGGCGACGACCGCGACGCCCGCGAGCGCTTCCAGGCAGGCGTCGGGATGAGACCGGCCCGCTGGGGGGCAATGCCGACGTCCGCATAGACCTGGCCGAGGCCGAGTTCGACCGCCATACCCGCGATCGCGTCGATCCCGGTTCGGCGCGCGGCTTCGTAAAAATAGCAGTCGCAGCTCTCACGCAGCGCTCTGTGCAAGTCTGTTGCGACGTGACCCCGGCGGTTCCAGCAGCGATAGGTGTGACCGGCGTAGGTGACTTCGCCCCAGCACTCGATTTTTTCCGCAAGCGTGACGCGGCCAGCTTCGAGAGCTGCCAGCGCGGTCACCATCTTGAACGTCGAGCCCGGCGGATAGTGACCCGTCGTGGCCCGATTGACGAGCGGCCGTGCCGGATCGGCCGTGTAAGCGCGCCATTGAGGGCCGGCCGCCCGCGCGGCGGACGCATCGAAGCTCGGTGTCGAGACCATCGCCAGAATAGCGCCGCTGGCGATATCGAGGACGACGGCGGCGCCACTTGGTGGACCGTCAAGAGCTCCCCCTCGGGCCGCTGTCGCGAACGTCGCTGTCACGGCCTCCTGCAGAGCAAGGTCGATCGTCAGCGTGACATCGCGACCCGATATCGCCGCGCGCTCGTCGAGGCGGCGGAAGTGTCGGCCACGGGCATCGATCTCGTAGACGGTGCGGCCTGCGACGCCGCTCAAGTCGGATTCTGCGCCAGCTTTCACACCGGTCTTACCGATGCGCGCACCGGGGTCTTTGAGGTGCGGTTCATCGTCAAGGGACAAGCGGTCGACCGCGCCGACGTGACCCACGATGTGGGCCAGCGCGAACTGGGCCGAGACGCTCAGTTCGGGATAAACCCGCTGGTGGCGCGGCTGGACGAGGACATTGGCCGCCTCGATGCTTGAAACTTGGAGGGCAGCGATATCGCCGAACGATAATCCATCGGCGAGGATCACCGGCAATGGGTTGGGTTGGCGTAATGCTTTCGTCAGACGCGCTTCGAGTTCCGCACCCTCGACGCCGAAGCGGGCGCTGAGTTCGGCTGCAATGCGGGCCACGTCGGCCCGTGTCATTCCGCGCTGGGGATAGAGCACAACACGGAACAGCTCCCGGCTTGTGGCCAGAAGCCGACCCCTTGCGTCGAGAATACGACCGCGGACGGGCGGCATCCAAATCGTTCGTGACCGGTTGCTCTCTGCAAGTGCGGCGTGTTGCGAGCCGTTCAAGACCTGGAGATCGTACAGCCGCGCGGCGAGCCCGCCAAACACCGCAGCGTTGCCCATTCCTACGACCAGCGCGCGCCGCGTGAAGACAGCGGCGTCGTCCGGCGCCGTAGCGGGCTGGGGAAGCAGCCAGTGCTGGCGCGTCGGGCGGCCTACCGCCATGTCGATGCCCCGCCATCCGTTCGGCCTTTTATGGGACCTTTGACGAGGACTTGGACGAGGGTGCGCAGAAGCCGGACCGATGTCGCTGCCGCTGCGGCCAAAACGCTGCCGACGATCATGATAATGGCGAGCGCGGCAAGTATCGTGGCAGCACCGAGGCCAGCCGATCGGATCGCATCCCAGGCAGCGAGGCCAGCGTCGCTCGCTACGACGTTTAGGTCGCTCGTCATGGAACCAAGATGGCCGATCGAGAACGCGACGACGATGACCGCGTTAATTGCGGCCGCCATTGCAACGAGCCCCGCCAGACCGCAGGCCTTGCGCAATCCCGACCCGGAACCGGTGAGGCGCGGGGCGAGTGCTGCGGCGAGGGCGTACACCAACGCCCATTGTCCCAGCGGGCCGCCCGACACGGCGTCGACAACAAGCCCCGCCGCGCACGTTACCACTAGATTATGGGGTGTGAGCGTCGGGCGAGCGGCAAAGCCGATCAGAACCACGGGCAGCAGGCCCGCTGTCACGGCCGCCACGCCGCCAGCGGGCCACACCTGCAATGCGATCAGGCTGGCGCCAAACAGCGCGGCGATGCGGCCGAGGTTCGAGATGGTCGCAATCTCGGTCGCGCCACTCCACCCGCAATCGGCTGCGATGATACCATCGCCGGCCCGGTTCTAGCGCCGGCTTCAACTAGGCGAAGGGACGGCTTGCCGATCTCGCTCTGCCGGCCCGGTGGATCGACCTGATCGAATACCGCCCCTTCGATCATCATCACGCCGGCAACGGGTTCGTATTCCCGTTCGCTTTCGAGGTCGACGCGGGTCGCCGCGTTCGTCGACGCACCGTCCTCCGGCGCCAAAACGCGCCCGATCATCAATCCGCGCGGGAATACGCCGCCGATCCCCGACGTCAGGACAGGATCGCCAGCACGCGGCGCGGGACCTTGACCGATCAGCTCCAGTGTTGCGCCGCCAGCGCCAGTCCCGACCAACAACGCGCGCGTTTCGCTGGCACCAACCATCACCGGCACCCGGCTCAAACGGTCCGCAAGCCGCACGACGACGGCCGTTGCAGTGTGAACATGGTGGACGCGGCCGAGCAATCGGTCGGCCATCATGACCGGATAGCCAGGGCGTATGCCATCGTCGCGGCCAGCTGCGATCAGTACACGGCTCGACGCCACTGTCGCGGACCCGCCAATCACGAAAACAGACTTCAAGGTATAGGCGCGGTTGCCGACCAGCGGCACCAACGCGCGCAGCCCCGCATTCTCGCGCTTCAAGTCTGCGATCTCACGCTGCAAGTCGGCAATGTGTGCTGTCAGACCGCTGCCGTCCTTTGACGGTCTCACATCGCGCCCATCGCGCCCATTGCCCTCGCCGCGAGCAAACACGCGACCGGTACCGGTGGCGATGAGCCCGACCGCGCTGGACACCGTCCCGGCCGTCACTGTCAGCATCGATCGGAACGGCGCCACCACGGCTTCGCGCAGCGGTTCAATCGCCGAGGGGTTTGCTTTGCTCATAAGCAATAGCCCGAGCGTTGCTATGATGACGGACCGTGTCAGGAACCCGAATGCGCGTGTGGGGGCGCCCACCGCCGTAACGGAGCTACGGAACCACAAGCGGGACGATCCGTCGTTGTCGCGGCTCATCGTCGAGGACCCTCATCCGGTACTTTGGCCCGGCACTCCCGTTGTCATTCCCGGCCTCGGACCATATCAACCGGCGCCTCTAGCACTTACGGCCGGATCAGCAGATGCTCGTAGGCCATCAGATCTTGCAGGATTTTTTCCGATCCGCGAACCACGCACTGCAAGGGGGCTTCGGGTATGATGAATTTCACTCCGCAGCGGCGCTCGAGTTCCACGTCGAGCTTGTCGAGCAGCGCGCCACCGCCGGTGATGCGCACGCCATGTTCGCAAATATCGTGGGCGAGTTCGGGCGGCAGTTCTTCGAGCGCGCGCTGAACGAACTCGGCGATCCGCTCGATCGGGTCGGAAAGCGCTTCGGCGATGTGCTGCGGCGACAACACGATCGTTTTTGGCCGCCCCTGTTTCACGTCGCGGCCCATGATGTGGATTTCGGCGGCCCTGCCGTTGGGGATCTGGCTGGCGGTACCAGCCTCGATCTTGATTTTTTCGGCATTGGATTCGCCGATCAGCAGCTGATGCTCCTTCCGCACATAGCGGATGATCGCCTCGTCGAACGCGTTGCCGGCAATCTTGATCGACCGCGCCAGGACGATACCACCCAGCGACAGCACGGCGAGATCGGCCGTCCCGCCGCCGATATCGAGCACCATCGAGCCCGTGGGCTCGTCGACCGGCAACCCGGCTCCAATTGCGGCTGCGACCGGCTCTTCGATCAAAAAGACCTGACGTGCTCCGGCCGACAGCGCGGTTTCATAGACGGCACGGCGCTCGACCGGGGTGGCGCCGGCTGGGACCGAAATCAATATGCGCGGGCGGCGAAACCCGCCTCGCGTTTTGGCGCGCGAGATGAACTGGCGCAGCATCTCTTCGGTGGCAAGAAAGTCGGCGATCACACCCTCGCGCAAGGGCCGTATCGTTTCGATGCCGTCGGGAGTGCGGCCGTGCATCTGCTTGGCCTTAATGCCAACCGCAAGCAACTCGCGGCCGGTGCGTGAGGTCTTCATCGCGACGACCGACGGCTCGTCGATGATGATCCCATGCCCGACCACGCACACGAGTGTGTTGGCCGTGCCAAGATCGATCGCGATATCGTCCGAAAACATGCCGGTGACGCTGCGCACAATTCTTCCTGGCCGTGATGAACGCCGCGAAAGCGCGGGATCGGTTTGCAAACCTACTGCCGTTTAGTCCGGTCTCAGCAAGCCTTGTGCCGTTTACCTTACCCGCAGCGGCGGGCGCAACGATGGCAGGACGCCCGACGCAGTTGACGGCTCGAAGCATCTGCGCGCTGGCATATTGCGCCTCGCCCATCAGGCTCCGTCGATTTGCGTCGCGCCCTGGAAATCAACGCTGGCAGGCCGTTTCATCGGGACGAATCAGCGGCACATCACGTAAGATAGTGCAGCGTCACTGCTCACCTCACAATTCGAACCTACGTGCTCATGTCCTTCGCGGGATCTGCGCGTCCACAGCCTCGCACCTTGGAACACCGCCCTGTTCCGACATCGCGGTGCTGCGTCCGCCTGCATCCAAAAATCGCGCGATCGGACGCAAGCATGCGCAGGGACGCTTTCGCGCCGAACTCAAGTCTTCCCCCGCCCCAATAGCTACCGATGGTGACCCACATGGATCTACAAGACCAGCGCATGCAGTGTTTGAAAATGGCGTTCGACCTTCACGGCAACCCCGATACCGTTCTGGCAGCGGCACAACGCATGCTCGATTTCGTGACCGGATCATCAGCCCAGGCAATCGCGACTGAAGACACGACTGCGTCGATCGTGTCTGAGATCGTCGCGCCAGCCACCGCTACAGCGGTTGTCGTCGCCGATGCGATGATCGACGAAGCGCCAGCTGCCGTCGCCGACCCGATCGCGGCATGCGGCACGGCACTCGTGATGCCCGAAGGCGGTAACCTCGAAGACGCCGTCACCGCCGACGTTGCTGCAGTCGAGGCAGTTGCCGAAGCCACCGAAGCTGCTGCGATGGATGCGTCGGTTGCCGAAGCGCCTTCGGCCGAACCTGAAGCCATCGCCGCCGATGGCATGGTCGAGATCGCCGACGATACGGCCGTCGAGGCGACGGCAGTCGTCGAAACCGCCGAGGCTGCCGAGATCGTCGAGGCCGAGGCTGCCGCGAGTGCCGACGCCATCGACATGCCTGCAATGGAGCCTGCGGAAATCACCGAGTCGGTCGAAGCAGCAGCGGTCGAAGCGGAGGCAACAGCCGGTGACGCTAGCGAAGCTGCAACGGTCGAAGCCGCAAGCACAGACGAACCGGCGGCCGATGGCGTAGCTGCCGAAGCCGCTGACGGGCCGGCTGCCGATGTGGTGGCCGTCGCTACGGCCGAGACGGTCGAAGTTGCCGCTGCTGCCGAGGACGCTGCTGTCGAGGTCTCCGTTGTCGAGGAAGCCGCAGCAGCCGACGAAGACGCAATCGTGGAAGATGCAAGCGCCGACGCCGCAATCATCGACAATCTCATCGCCGCCCCGATGACCGACAGCGCGACGGCCGACGCCGCACCGGCAGCCTGATCTAACAAGGCGACACCCGTCGGCAATACGGGCACCGGCTGACTCAGCTGGTGCCCGTGATCACCTCCCTCGCCAACCCATCGCACTACTTCAGCTTCAGCATGTTCCGCACCGCAAAGCCGAACAGGAACAGAGCCCGGATCATAAACGGGTGGCGCGTGTCGAACTCCAGCTCGATTGGGCGCAATGCCGGTTGCCGCCCCTCAACCTCGACCAGCCACTCGCTCATCGCTCGAAGGCTGGTCTCTTCCCTCTCCCCGCCAGCGGGGAGAGGGCGAAGATGGCGGCCCGAGCAAAGCGAGGCCGACGTCGCGGGTGAGGGGCGGATGGCAGGTTGGACGGGCCTCCGTCGCGGGTGAGGGAGGCCGGTGCGTCCGAATTGCCCGCCGACCTCACGACACGTCAACCGCATCGCCGCGTTCAGCCCCGGTACAGCTAACAAGCTGCAATATCAGCAACATCAGGAGCCGCTGAGGGTCGATCATCAGACCGCGACGTGGCGATCCTGCACCGCCCGGCGCGCCACACTAAGGACGTAATCCAGCTTGCCGGGTGGTGTCGCCACCAACAGAAGGACCAGACCCGAATGATCACGTTGTCGTTTCCAGTCGGCCCTGCAGCCAGAACACTGGCCGCCACCGCTGCCCTCGCTTTCATCCCCTTAACTTCGGCAGAAGCTCAGCGATATCGCGACGGCGATCACCATCGCTTCGAGCGCCACGACCGGTACGAGCGCCATGACTTCGACCGTGGCGGCTTCCGCTGCGTCGCCGAGGCCCGCAGGTTAGGTGGTGACGGCCCGCCGATCCCGGGCCTTCGGGGTCGCGGCTTCGGTCACGGCGCCTGCCGCGAGGCGCTGAGCGAGTGCAACCACGAACTCAACCGCTATCGCCGCCACACAGGCGATGCACCCTACGCAAGCTGCGTGATCGTCCGCCGGGGCTGAAGCCGTTCCGCAGCGATCCAAGCGCGAGGGGTGCTTCGACCCCTCGCAACCCCAGACGAGGGCTGCGCCATCGATCCATTGTCTTGGGCTACTTAAGCGGTCGGCTTCGGCTTCTTCTCCTTTGGCGGCTTGACCGGTTTTGGCGCCGGTTCGGCCTCCACCACGGGTTCGACATAGCGCGGGAAAATCCCGACCGGGGCTGGCAACGTCAGGCCGGGCTGCAATCGACCCGCCGCGCCCAGGTTCGCGAACGTCCGCTGCTCGGGCGTCTGCGCCAGTAGGTCGAGCAGCTTCCCCGCCGACGTCGGCACCGCCGGCTGGATCAGGATGGCGAGCTGCCGGACGACCTCGGCCGTGACGTAGAGGATCGTCCCCTTACGCTCCAACGAATGGCCTTTGTCGAACGGCTTCTCGCCAGCGAAATAGCGGTCGCCGTCGCCGATCACCGCCCACACCGCATCGAGCCACGTCTTGATCGCTTGCGAGTTCATCGCCTCCCGCGCGATGGCATAGAGCCCGTCGGCGGCCGCCAGCATGGTCTTGTCCGTGTCCGTCAGATCGACCGGGGCTGGCACCACGCCGTCAAAATTCTTGGCGATCATCGACAGCGAGCGCTGTGCAAGATTGCCGATCCCGTTGGCGAGGTCGGCATTCATGCGCGCGACGATCGCCTCGTTCGAGTAGCTGCCATCCTGGCCGAACGCCATCTCGCGCAGAAAGAAATACCGCACCGGATCGAGGCCGTAGGTCGCCACCAGTTCGAACGGGTCCTGCGCGTTGCCGGCTGACTTGCCCATTTTCTCGCCACGATAGAGCACGAAGCCGTGCGACGCGACGCGCTTGGGCAACGGTACGCCCGCCGACATCAGGAACGCTGGCCAGTAGACCGCGTGGAACCGCGTGATGTCCTTGCCGATGACGTGCACGTCGGCTGGCCAGTGCGCCCAACGCGGATTGTTCTCGTCAGGAAAGCCGCAACCGGTGATGTAGTTGGTCAGCGCGTCGACCCACACATACATGACGTGGCCCGGCTGGCCCGGCACCGGGATGCCCCAGTCGAGCGTGGTGCGCGACACGGACAAATCCTGCAATCCGCCGCGCACGAAGCTCACGATTTCGTTGCGCCGCTCGGGCGGCAGGATGAAGTTCGGATTGGCCTCGTAGTGGGCAAGTAGCGGCGCCTCGTATTTAGACAGGCGGAAGAAGAACGTCTCCTCCTCGGTCCACTCGACGGGCGTGCCTTGCCCGCCGACGCGCACGCCGTCCTCGCGCACCGAGGTCTCGTCCTCGCCATAGTAGGCCTCGTCGCGCACCGAATACCAACCGGCATAGGCCTTCTTGTAGATGTCGCCCGCCGCCTCCATCCGCCGCCAGATTTCCTGACACGACCTGAAATGCCGCTCTTCCGTCGTGCGGATGAAGTCGTCGTTGGATAGCCCCAGCGTGGCCGCCAACGCCTGGAAGCGCGCCGTATTCCTGTCAGCCAGTTCGCGCGGGGTGACGCCCTCTTTGGCCGCCGTCTGCTTCATCTTGAGGCCGTGCTCGTCGGTCCCGGTCAGGAAGAACACGTCCTTCCCGTCGAGCCGCTCGAAGCGCGCGATCGTGTCCGTCGCGATGGCCTCGTAGGCGTGCCCAACATGCGGCGCGCCGTTGGGGTAGTTGATCGCCGTCGAGATGAAGAATTTTTGGGCGGGCGTAGTTGTGGCGGGCATGGCGGGTCCTGGTCATGAGGCGACCCTCTTAGCGCCCCGCCGCCGAGATTGCACGCGGGGTGGGACGCGGGCGGTGCGGGACGGGCAGCGCTGTGTTATCAACCCTCCATTGACCAACAGCCTTTGCCTGGGGCCCATGTCCTTTCGAGAGTTGCGCATATTCCTGTCGTCGACGTCGGAGTTCGCCGCGATCCGCGAGCGGATCACGGCCCACGTCCGGCCGATGCAGCATATCCGCCTCGACTATATGGAGGACTTCGGCGCGCTGCCGCCCCTCACAGAATGTTACCGCCCCTCACCCTCGGCGGCCGCGCTCGCTTCGCTTGCGCCGCCGCCTCTGCCCTCTCCCCATAAGAATGGGGAGAGGGAGTGCGACTCCCTCGCAAGCGGTGTAATCCCCTCTCCCCGTCCTTACGGGGAGAGGGTTAGGGTGAGGGGCCGATACGGGTGAGGGGCCGAGGCCGGGTGAGTGGCGGCTGCAGGTTGATGCCACACCCCCCGTCAGCTCACCTTGGACCGCATGGAGAGCCGCAATTCGGTTCTCACCAGATCGGCCTGGAGCAACAAAGTGATGGCGTTGCGCGCGGACTCGGCGGTGACAGCGGGATGCGCCGCGCAATAGGGCGCCAGTAACGCGCCGATCAGCGTCATGCGCCGGTTCGGTTCTTTGAGCGGTCCAGGCCCGTGAGGAGGCGCATGGCGGTGCACCCATTCGTACGCGGCGCGGACGGCATCTTCCGGGCAACTCACGTTGCGCGGTCCTCGCATCTCGTTGATGACATACTGCGGATTAGGCCCCTGCCAAGCGACTTCGACGGTCGCCACGTGGCGGTCGCGGCTCAACATGCTGAAAAGCCGCGTACCACCCCGCGCCAGGCGATCACTGTAGCCTGCGACGCAATTGATCATCACGCGGGCCTCGTCGATCAGCGCCTCTGGCGTGAGGATCGGCCGGAATGTGAAGCCCATGACCACCGCTGGCGAAATCCAAGAGTCCGTCAAGCCCTCTGGCCCGAGATCTGTGACGATCGCCATTTCGCGGGCCCAATGCCCGGCCCGGGCGCAGGCCGCGTCGAGGCCATAGTCCGGCTGCCACGGCACGCTCAAGGGCTGGCTGAGCGGCAATGGCGAAAATCGCGAGCACCATGCGTACGTCGCCAGTGCGCGCAACGCATGCTCAGGCAAGTTGGTCCCGCTGAACAGTTGCCTTTGACGCGCCAGCCATAACGCAAAAGCCTCGTCGCAATCGGCGTGGCCTTGAAAGATCGCCTTCAGCCAGCACGCGGTTGCCTCCGGCGTTTTCGGGATCATCCCGCCCAACTCGCGGCTCGCCTCGCGGCTCCACCCCGCGAATGGAAGTTGCACGCAAGCCTCCGGCGCAACTTTGCGCAGGCACAATGGCAGCGATAGCGCGTCGGCGATGTCCTGCAACGGCCGCCCGTCATCGGCCGCCGCGATCGCACGCTGCCGATCGGCCAGCGTCGCGTAGCCCGTCGCGAGCAACAGAAACAGCAGCGGATAGGAATTGGCCAGTTGGGCAACGCGCGGCGACACCACCACCGTTGTGGCCAAGGCATCGTGATAGACCGACGGGTATCGCGAGAGGTGATCGATGGCGCGGTCGAGGTCACTCATCACAAGCTACTCCACGTGACAAACTCCAGGGGCCGGTTGGGCGGTTGCGCTGCCGGCAGGGGGTTGCTCATCGTGCCCCCTGGTTCTCAAGCCGGTCCACGAACGAGGCGGCGAGGCCGATAATGACGACCTCGGAAAATTTTTCTCCCTCGCCATCTCTCGTCCTCAGTTTGGCCCGGCTTAGGTTTGAGAGTTGAATGTAAATGTAGCGGAGGAGGTCGGGCCGAATGTCCGGACAAGATCCGTCGAGTACAAGCAAAGCCGCCTTGAAGACCGGCCTCAGCGGGAGCCGTTCAGGCCGACTTGCGACCGACACTGACGCCAACACGCCTCGCAGCGATCGCAATAGCCAGCGGCGGGCTCACACCTGCGAGCGCGATGACGACGAAGTCCCAGGTGAGGGCGATGACCCTCCACAACTGGCTGACGGCACGGGTGCAACGGGACCTCCGACCGAGGGTAACCGTGACATCGGCGGTGGCGGTGGCGGAGGCGGCGAGGGCGACGATGCTGCCGACAGCGGCGATGAGCCGATCGACTGGCCGCGCGTCATGGAGGCGGCCAACAGATCAATCATCCGAGGCCGACGGTACTGGGGGCCGACGACGAAATGCGACCCCGCCCCCAATAGCCTCTCGATTGCCGATTGCATTCAGCAGGCGGTGACCGACGTTCTGATCGACGGCATGCCGAAAACACAGGCCGAGGCCGAGGAGCGAGTCGCGATCCGGGCGCAGCGGGTATGGAAGACGTACCTCGAGACCAGCCTGCGCCAGTCGCGCATCCGCGGAGCCGTCTTCGCACCCGATCTCGAGCCGACCCTGTCGGAAGTGCTCGACGCTACCGTGGTCAAGGGAGACATAGCAATGTTATTCCACCGCTGCTTTGAAGCCCTTGCCGGCCAGCGCGATGCGACCAAGATCCTCTACATCGTGCTTCAAGATGGTTGCGGATGGGGCGACCATGCTCGTATGCAAGCCGAACTGAACTTGACGACGGCCGAGATCAACAAAGCCAAAGCTCAAATCGTAGACGCTATTACGAGAATTCTTTCATAGATGCCACTGAACGGACCGAGTTGGAGGACGAAGCCATGACTGAGGATCGCGCGCCTGGCGCCGACGCCCCACTGTCATCAATCGAGCCACCCGACGGGCGCCCTCCAGGCTCCCCCGCCGGACGCCCGCCCAGCGCCTGGACACCGGGTTCGCAGTCGTCCGACCGGCGCGACGCGAGGGGGCGTCTCGCGTTTTATGAAACAATTGCCAATTCCAGCCCCGAAGACATAGTCGCAATGCTTGATATAAATTCTGGCACTTCCAGAATGCGCGCAATGGTTTCGCAGATCGAAAATGATAAAGGCAGATCTCAGTCTAGCTCGCGCGATTCGAATGACGACGCTCTCGGCGTTTTTCCTGAACCCTTTGAAGTTTCTGGCTCGATCAAATGGTTCGATGCCTCGAGAGGCTTTGGGTTCATAATACCTGACGACGGATTACCTGATGTCCTCCTCCACATTACGGCGCTTCGAACATCGGGATTTACAACGGCATTTGAAGGAGCGCGCATTCATGCGCTTGCCATCAGACGGCCTAAGGGCTCGCAAGTGTTCAAGATTTTGACGATGGACGATTCGACGGCGCTACATCCCTCGACAATTCAGCAGCGGACCCACGTTATCGTCACCGCCGAAACGGGTTGGGAACTTGCAACTGTGAAATGGTTTAATCGGGTCCGTGGTTTTGGGTTTTTAAGAACAAAATCTGGTTTAGACGTTTTTATACATATCGAGACAATTCGGCGTTTCGGTATAACAGAACTGCGGCCCGATCAACAAATAGAAGTCCGATATGGGTACGGCAGCAAAGGAGCCATGGCCGCAGAAATACGGCTAACCTCGGTTCCCCAGGGCTGGCCGTATTTACTATAGAAGATGCGCCAAATGCGTGTGCCGGATATTCAGTGCCGAGTGTCGACATTGACACAACTTACCGCCGGGCGGATTTGCGTTCCGTTTCGGCTTTGTTGATTTCACCGGCCGAGACCAGCGCATCGAGGCATCGTGGCGAAAGGTTTGCCCCATTTGTGCGGAAACAGCGTCGAACGCCGGGGCTGTCGGGATTGTGCTGGCTGCACATGGCAAGGTAATCGCCGGCACATGCCGAAGCCACGCGGGCATCGACGGCAAGAGCGGGCGCGGTCGTGATGGCGGTCAAGCAGATCAGGGCGGAAAGGGCGCGGATCATGGGGGATCATCCTGGTGGGTTGATGGGGCTACAGCACGGTACACACAGATCACCACAGTTTGACGCGATTCTCCCTCAAGCCTGGATGGTGTGACCAAAAAGTTTGACGGTGCATCCCCGCAGCCGCACCGAGCCGCTGGTTTTGGCTCGCCAGCTTTGAAAACCGGCAGACCCCCACGCAACAAAACTTGCCAGCCCGATCCCAGCAGAAGGCTGAGAACTTCGCCTCAACCCCATCGCAAAAACGCAAAGCGACCGCCTCGGAGGAGAGCGGCCGCTTGCTGCGTTGATTCAACGATCAGAACTTGATGCGAGCGCCGGAAAACACGATGTCGATGTCTTGCGATGCGATACGCGACGTGGCTGTCCGCGCATCGAGATCGAGGTTCTTGTAAAGCGTGTAGATTTCGAGCTCCGCAGCAGGCACGTGCTGGACAAATCCGAAGCCGTAAGTTTCCAGGTCAGCGCTGGTCACGTTGCCACCGAGAGCGGCACCGAGATTGACGACCGACGAGACACCGTCGGCGTTACCGTATTCACCATAGAACACTGTCTTGCCGACGGGCAGCAACTTGGGCAGAACGATGCCGGCGTTGAAGTAATAGTACTCCATGCCGCCGCGACGCGGGTCGGCGGCGTTCAACAGGTCGAAATCGCGATCGACGAAAGCGAACGAGCCGAACAGGCCAGACGGCTCATGCAGGATGGAGATCGAGCCCTTGAATTCCGCGAATGTCTCTCCGGACAAAAAGCCGTCGGTGTCTTCGAAATAACCGATCCCGCCAGCGATTTTCAGATCCCCGATTTTGCCCGCATACCAAAGTGCGACATCCCAGAAATCATCTTCGCCCCACGTTGCCGTGGCGCGGAACCCTTGGATGGTCGGTGTGTCGTACCGGACGAGATTGCGGCGCGCGGTGTCAAACGAGCCACCGGTGACGACGTTCGACGAAAGCTGTGTGGCGCCGTTCGTGATGAGGTTGCCAGCCGCGTTGCGAAAGATCAGTGAATTTCCGACGAGCTGGTCGGCAAACGCCGCCGGACCCGCGCCCGCAGCATCGGCCAGGATAATGTCATCGGTGCCGGGCGACGTCTAGCCAACCCAAAGCCGTCCGAGTTCTTTGTGGTCGATCCACCACGCTGAGTGACGTATCGCGATGTTGCTGGCGACCCCATCATCGGTAAGCTGAGTTATAACGTTTGAAGCCGCGCTCTCGGTTTCGACTTCAAGCAAAAAGCCCGCCGACCATTTGGCGTCGATTTTAGCATTGCCGAGAAAGCGGAAGCGTGACGACGTGTTGTCGTTGTCAGCGACATAGGCCTGGGTCTCGACGCCGTCGTCGAAGAACAGAACGCCGGTATGGATCTGCCCCGATATGGTCAAAGACACCTTGCGGTTGCCTTTGCGCGCGGTCGTGGTTTCTAGCTCGGCAATACGCTCCTCGAGATCGGCGCAGCAGTTGCCACCGAGGTCGGCCGCGTTGGCACCAACCGCCAAGGCGGCGCTCGCAACGAGGGCGATTAGGCTTATGGCAAGATGACTTGGATGTTTACTCATGATTTCCCTCGGTCTGGCAAAGCCCGCACAACGGGCGGAATGTTCAGGGCTGATGCTGCAGGTGCGCGGCCGCTGCCCGAGTGGAGCAACACATCAAAGAAGCGAACCGTTCTTTCAAAATGCTGCCATTCGACTGATATCGCCGCTCGCAACGTGGCGAGTGTGGCACAATTGCAGCTTAAAGCAGGTCAATTATATAAACGTGCTGTAATCGATGAAAGAACAAAGCCGATGCGAGGTTCGCGCGCACTACGCGCCTGATTTCTGTCGGAAGTGTCCAGGAGTCGTGCCAAAGCGTTCACGAAACATTGTTGTCAGATGGCTTTGAGAGCTGAAACCTGTTTCTAGCGCAATCGTAGTTAGGGGAACATCCGTTGTTGCCAAAAGGTGCCGTGCCATTTGCAAGCGTTTTTCGATGACATAACCGTGGACGCTCACGCCGCACGCCGCGCGAAACAACCGGCTGAAATAGAACGGCGATAATTTGGCTGCCTTGGCGATGTCACCAACCTCGATTTTTTGTCCGAGGTTTGCATCGATGAAACCGATCGCGAGGTTCAGTGCTTCGTGGTTCGCGCCCGCAACGGCGGGATCGATTGGTGATCCTCCCGCGGGTCCAGCGCGCGTGGGCTGCAGAAGCGACACAAGCAGCAGTTCTGTGCAGACATCCACTATGTGATCGACGCCCTCCTCAAAGGCTGTCGCAGCCGCAACGAGCCGCTTCCAGATTTGTTTTTGGATCGGCGGCAGGGAACTGGCTCCCGTCGAAATAATGGGTGCCGCCTCGCCTCCTACGAGCCTTTCAATGATTTGGGGACAGACTTGCAGAATATCCAACTGGCAGGGCAGCTGAGAATTCAGCGTATACGATTTACGGGTTCCGACCACTCGAAGCCCGTACTCTACGGGGCGGTGATTGGGTCCTGGACCACTAACTGGATCGAATTCAGGATACGGCGGATGTTTCGCACCGCGGGCGATCGTGGTCAGCGGCTCACTATTCAGGATTGCGAGCCCCGTCGTCGTGAGGTGCTGGACACCGACGGGACATTTGAAACGCTGAAATGCTCCCACCCGGAAAATCCGGTGGAGTCTCGCTTCGCATCCAGGAATTTCGAAGTTGGCTCTGACTGTCACGAGTGCAAATTCGCAGCGTGTCGATCAATTGTTACTGGCCTTGAATGCTACAGGTCGGCAACAGACCTGCGCCGGGGCTGGCTTGATCCGGTATAGATGCCCCCGGTTTACGAGATTACCTACCCAGATCGGGCATGAAGCCGCCATTGAGCCCGTGCCCAGTATCGGCTACACGCTCGTTTTCTCAAACCGTTCCGCAAAGTCCAAAGGACGCCAGCCGCCATGGCAGCACAATACGTCTTCCACATGCACAAGGTCTCGAAGACCTACCCTGGTGGCAAGCAGGTCCTGCGCGATGTCTCGCTGTCGTTTTTGCCGGGTGCCAAAATCGGCGTGGTCGGCCTCAACGGCGCGGGCAAGTCGACGCTGTTGAAAATCATGGCGGGCACGGTTGACGACTTTCTCGGCGAAGCCAAACCGGCCGACGGCATTCGCGTCGGCTATCTGCCGCAAGAGCCACAGCTTGATCCAACGAAGGACGTTCTCGGTAACGCCATGGAGGGGGTCGCGGAAAAGAAGGCGATCCTCGATCGCTACAACGAGATCGCGGCCAATTACACCGAAGAAACCGCCGACGAGATGACGCGCCTCCAGGACGAAATCGACGCCCATAACCTTTGGGACCTCGACGCGCAGGTCGAGCAGGCGCTCGACGCGCTGCGCTGCCCGCCGCCAGACGCCAGCGTCGTGAACCTGTCTGGCGGTGAGAAGCGCCGTGTCGCGCTGACCCGGCTCTTGTTGTCCAAGCCCGATATTCTGCTGCTCGACGAGCCGACCAACCACCTTGATGCCGAAAGCGTGGCGTGGCTCGAGCGCTTCCTGCGCGAGTACGAGGGTTGCGTGATCCTCGTCACACACGACAGATACTTCCTCGACAACCTCACCGATTGGACGCTCGAACTCGAGCGCGGCCACGGCATTCCCTACAAGGGCAACTATTCGAGCTGGCTCGAGCAGAAGGCCAAGCGCGCCGAGGTCGAGAAGAACCAGGAAGAGGGCCGCGCCAAGCTGCTGGCCCGTGAGCTGGAATGGATCCGCGCCTCGCCCAAGGCCCGCCAGGCCAAGAGCAAGGCGCGCATCACGGCCTACGAGCGGATGGTCGATGAGCAAGACAACATCGAAATGGGCAAGACGTCGATCCAGATCGCCCAGGGGCCTAAGCTCGGCCAGGTCGTGGTCGAGGCCGAAGGACTGCAGAAAGCATTCGGCGACCGGCTGCTTGTGGACGGGCTGACGTTCAAGCTGCCGCCGGGCGGCGTGGTTGGCGTGATCGGGCCGAACGGTGCTGGCAAGACGACCTTGTTCAAAATGATCACCGGTCAGGAGAAGCCCGACAAGGGCACGATCCGCCTCGGCGAGAGCGTCAAAATCTCCTACGTCGACCAGAGCCGCGGCCACCTCGACGACACCAAAACCGTCTGGGAGGAAATTTCGGGCGGCGTCGACCAGATCTTGCTCGGCGGCAAGCGCGAAGTGCCGAGCCGCGCCTATTGCGGCTGGTTCAACTTCAAGGGCGCCGACCAGCAGAAGAAGGTCGGGATGCTGTCGGGCGGCGAACGCAACCGCGTCCATCTCGCGAAGTTGCTGAAAGAGGGCGGCAACCTGTTGCTGCTCGACGAGCCGACCAACGACCTCGATACCGAAACGCTCGGGGCGCTCGAAGCCGCGTTGGAAGACTTCGCCGGCTGCGCCGTGGTCATCAGCCACGATCGCTTCTTCCTCGACCGGTTGGCAACGCACATTCTGGCCTTCGAGGGCGACAGCCACGTCGAATGGTTCGAGGGCAACTTCGCCGACTATGAGGAAGACAAGAAGCGCCGCCTTGGTGATGCCGCCGTCGAGCCCCACCGAATCAAGTTCAAGAAGTTCGATCGCTGAATTTGGCTGCATTCGAGGCCGACGATCGCCGGTTTCCGATCGGCCGATCCTGCATTAGGATTGAAATTGCACGCAGTTTCTGTGTGCAACTTGAACCAGCGAGGCACCATTCATGCACATTGTGGTCGAGTTCGTCGAAGCGGAACCCGAGCACCGCATGGCGCTGCGGTCGGCCCTTGTGTTCATCGCCCGGGCCACGCTCGAAAAGCGGCGCGGGTGCTTGTGCTACGATGTCGGCCAAGACGACGTCGATGGGACGTCGTACCTGCTGTACCACGTCTACGCGAGCCGCGAGGCGTTCACCGAACACATCGAGATGCCCGAGTATGCCGAGCATCGGCTACTGGTCGAACCGTGGACAAAATTGAGACGGGTGTTGACCTACAACCACGTCTCCCACGGCGGTGAAGCCTGATCCAGAACAGTGAGCCTCCACGCGACAAAGTGTCAGCAGCCTGCGGACCAAACATCGACGGCCGTGACCGTGTGGCCCTGGTCGCGCAAGCAAAAGTGGCAGTCGCGATCGCCACGTCCCGAAGGCATCAAGGGCGGCTAACCGTAAAATACGACGAAAATTCCTGCCGCCATCACGGTCAAGGACATCATCACGACGACGGCGCTTCGAACGACATTAGCCACGGCACTCACCCTGCAGTTGCGTCATGCCAGCGACATTGTCAGGGTTGAACTTAACGCTGCCTGAGGCGCCCCTTCATCTGGGGTTCACATGCCAGGAGGGTCAGACCTCACGCCGGGCGTTCGTCCGCCAAAGTTCTCGGTCGCACGGAACCGACCACCATCAAGGAACGTACTCCGAGCATGACAACACCATCGGCGGCCGATCTCGGCACGACACTTCCGGCCAGTTCCGGTTCGACGAACCCGAAACGCGCGGCCGTGCTGGCGCCGACGGTACCCGTCCAAGCTGCGCGGGGCGGGGAAATCGCGGCAGCAAAACTGGCTCAGCAGTCCGTGCTTCCTGTCACTCTGCTGGGCATCGGAACGGCTGTGCCTGCCCACAAGATCATGCAGACCGACGCTGCGGCGGTGTCCCACGCCATGTTTGCCGACCGCTACCCTGAATACGAGCGAATGCACGCCGTCTTCACATCCTCAGGTATCGTGTCGCGCTACGCCGTCAAGCCGATCGAATGGTATCAAGAGCCGCGCAATTGGGCTGATCGGACGGCGGCTTACCTCGAGGGTGCCACGGCCCTGTTCGCCGCCGCCGCAGCCCGCGCACTCGATGATGCCGGGCTGAAGCCGACGGACATCGACGCCATCGTAACGGTGTCGTCGACCGGTATCGCCACGCCAAGTCTCGAAGCTCGCTATCTCGATGCGCTGGGCCTCGGGCGGCAGACGCGCCGCGTGCCCGTGTTCGGGCTTGGCTGCGGAGGAGGCGTCGCCGGGTTGTCGATCGCAGCCGACCTTGCTCGTGCCGCGCCCGGACGAACGGTGCTTCTGGTTGCAGTCGAGGTCTGTACGCTGTCGTTCCGGCTCGACACGCTGACGAAATCAAACATCGTAGCAACCGCCCTGTTCGGGGATGGCGCAGGTGCCTGCATCATCCGCGCCGACGGCCGCGCCACAATCGGCCAATCGGCCAATGGGGGCGTACTGGGGCTGGGGGCAGTACCCCGCTCGTCGGGAAGCGCGCGCCACCGTGGCCTCGCGATCAGCGTCACCGGTGAGCACACCTGGCCCGCCACTTTAGACCTGATGGGCTGGAACGTCGACCCGGACGGCTTCGGCGTGGTGTTTGCCCGCGCCATCCCGCCGTTCGCCCGTACCAATATGGGACCCGCAATGTCGGGCATTCTCGCCCGTGGCGGGCTCGAAATCGGCGATATCGGCCGTTTTGTTTGCCATCCCGGTGGCGCTCGCGTGGTCGATGCGCTCGAACAATCCATCGGTCTCGACGCGGGAAGCCTCGACCATGAACGGTCGATCCTCGCCGAATACGGCAACATGTCCGCGCCAACGGTTCTGTTCGTGCTTGAGCGCGTGCTCGCCGAAGCCACGCCATCCCGCGCGGCCATGATCGCCATGGGCCCGGGCTTCACCGCAAGTTGCGCCGTACTCGAAGCCCTCGCATGAGCCCAACCGACACCAATTTGGCGATCGCAATTCTCGCATTCGTCACGCTGCAACGGCTCGGCGAACTCGTGCTTGCCCAGCGCAATACGGCAGCACTACTTGCCCGTGGCGCCTACGAAGTCGCTCCCGGTCATTACCCGCTGATCGTGGCCGTGCATGCGGGATGGCTCGCCGCGTTATGGTGGCTCGCGCCCGGTCAGCCGGTGGCGTGGATCTGGCTTGCGATTTTCATGCTGCTGCAACTTGGGCGCGTCTGGGTGATCGCTACGCTTGGTTCGCGCTGGACAACGCGCATCATCGTCTTACCCGGCGCACCGCTGGTGACGGGTGGACCATTCCGGTTCGTTTCGCATCCAAATTACCTCGTCGTGGCCGGAGAGCTCATCGCGTTGCCGCTGGCATTTGGCTTGGTCGAAGTCGCGGTCGTGTTTACCGTACTTAATGCGCTGGTGCTGGCCATCCGCATCCGCGCCGAAAACGCGGCGCTGTCGGAGGCAACCTCGCGAGTCGGCGACGTATCGGCCAGCAACGCGTCATCACCACAACCGGCCGGGCACACTGATGCGGGTCGCTGAGGCGGGCCATGCCAGCTGATACCAGCCCTCTTGCCGTTGCGCCGCCGACCGCGACGATCGCTACCTGGGCCGGGTTCGCGATCCTGTGCCTTGGCATGTTCATGGCGATCCTCGACATCCAGATTGTCGCGACGTCGCTGCCCGACATTCAGTCAGCACTCGGCATTGCGCCATCGCAGATGAGCTGGGTCCAGACCAGCTATCTGATTGCCGAAGTCATCGCGATTTCCTTGACCGGACTGCTGACCCGCGCGCTGTCGTTGCGCTGATTGTTCGTCGCAGCCATCGCCGTTTTCACCGTGGCCTCAGTCGGCTGCGCGTCGAGCACGACATTTGCCGAACTCGTCTCGTGGCGCATTGTTCAAGGCTTCGCTGGCGGGATGCTGATCCCGATCGTGTTCAGCGCCGTCTTCTTGATGTTCCCGGAACGCTCGCAGGCGTTGGCCACGACAATTGCGGGCGTCCTTGCGGTGCTTGCTCCAACCGTCGGCCCGCTGGTTGGAGGCTACATCACAAGCACCTACGCGTGGCCATGGCTGTTTCTGATCAACGTGCCAGCGGGCCTTATCTCGATCGTTCTGGCGCCTCGCCTGTTGCCCAGAGGCGCGCCAGTCTTGGCCCTCCTGACGCGGCTCGATGTGTTCGCACTCGTTACCGTTGCGGTCGCTCTCGCTTCGCTCGAAATCGGTCTGAAGGAAGCGCCATCGCGCGGCTGGCTATCCGGCGTCGTGCTCGGGGTGCTCGGGATGGCCTTAGCCCTCGGCGCCATTTTTGTGGTGCGGACGATGCGCGGGGCAAACCCGCTGGTCGATCTGTCGAATTTTTCCGATCGCAACTTCGCCATCGGCTGCGCCCTGAGCTTCGTGCTCGGCATCAGCCTGTTTGGCTCGGTTTATCTGATGCCGGTGTTTCTTGTCTTTGTGCGGGGACATGACGCGTTCGAAGCTGGCCAAGTCATGCTTGTCACCGGGCTCGCCCAACTCGCCACTGCACCAATCGCCGTCTATCTCGAACGGCGTGTCGATCCCCGCCTGCTGACCGGATTCGGCTTCGGCCTGCTGGCGATCGGCGTTGGGCTCAGCGCGTTCCAGACGACAGCCACCGACTTCGACGAGATGCTGCTGCCGCAGATCCTGCGCGGCGTCGCGTTCATGTTTTGCCTTTTGCCGCCGACACGCATGGCGCTCGGGCGGCTGCCGCTCGAGAAGGTCCCCGATGCCAGTGCGTTGTTCAATTTGATGCGCAATCTCGGTGGCGCCATCGGCCTCGCGCTGATCGACACCGTGCTCTATGGCCGTGCGCCCGGCCATGCGACCGCACTGGCGGCGCGTTTGAAATCCGGCGACGTGACAGCCGCGCGCGAGGCAGGCATCCCCGAAGCCGAGTATCTGCGCGGGCTCGCGGAGGGCATCGATGGGGCGACGGAAATCGCCGTACGGAACGCTGTCGAGCGCGCGGCCACAACGACAGCTGGCAACGAAGCCTGGGCGATGATGGCTGCTCTCACCGGGCTGGCGCTGCTCATCGTGCCGTTCTGCGGAGCAGCTCGCGTGGTGCCACCCCATGCGAAGCCCACAGACCGCAGCGGCTCGACCTTGGTTCACTGACCGTCAATAGTCGAACACGCCTGACGTGAACCGGGATACGCAGCCTAGCGACCTAGGCTTCGCGCTTGTTGCCAGAGTCCATATCGCCAACCGATGCCGCAGCGTCTTTCACCTCTGGCTCCGCCTTGAACAGTTCGGTCACGATATCTCGCGCCCGCACCGGCGGGCACTCGATGAAACGCACCGGACGCACGACTTCGATGGCTGCGGCTCCCAGCCGCGCCGTCAGCGCTCCGTTGAAGGCGCCTTCGCCGAGCCGGGCGGACAGCCGCCGCAGGATATCCTGGCCCAAAAATTGGCCGAGCAGGTCGTCGGTCATCGCGACCCCGCCCGTGCCGATCAGATGCGCAACGACGAGTTTGGCGAGACGCAACGACCCGAGCGTACCCGGTCGGCCGCCATACAACTCGGCCAGCCGCCGCAACAACCCGATGTTTTCCGACAGCACGTAGCCGACGGTGATGATTGCCAATGGCGACACTGCGGACACGGTCGCGACGCGCTTGGCCGACCGCAGCACGATACGCCGGGCCTCAGCGTCGAGCGGGGCTAACAGTTCCCGCTCGGCCAGCGCCAGAAGCGCTCCAGGATCGTGGATGTCGCGCTCATGCTCGGCCAACCGAGCCAGCGGCCAGCGCATATCCGGCCGGTCGGGATAGAGCGCTTTCATGCGCACGATGCCCGCCCGCTCAGCCGCGCCATCGCGAGCAGCGATCGCAGCATCGAGATCGCGCCGCAGCCGCCCCAGCCGCGACAGACGGAACAGCCCGGCGATTTCGCGGCCGATGAGGATGATCCCGGTCGCCGCCACGACGGCGAGGAGCCCGGCCGCGAGCCATCCGATCCAGTCGTCGCGGGCAAGCGCGACCGATACGAAATTGAGGAACGAGACCGCCGCCGCCAGCGTCGCCAGCGATACCACGGCTGAGATGAATAGCGCGCCGATCCGGACGCCGCTGGAAACGCCCGCCGCCGTCGGCCATGGGATCTTGATGCCCCCGGTTGGCAGCCGCTCAGCGGCCGGAGGCGGAGGCTCATCCGCCGGATCGTCAGTGTTTGCGGCCGAGCTGGCGGTGGCACCAGCTGCCTTGAGACGCGGGTCGTCGGCGGCAAAAGCCCTAGGCGCGCGGCGTGGTTCGTCTGTCATGGCGCCGCCTCGGGCGTCACGGCACACGCTGTGGCAGGTTGAAACGGAGGTGCCATCACAGCTTGTCTCCAAGCAGAATATCGAGCGCCCGATCGAGCCGGATATGCGGCAAAGCCGCTGGCTGAATGCCGACCGGCTTGCCCAGCGCCGGCGGCCGGAACCGGACGAAGGCCGTGTCGTCGGCGCGCGCCCACGACGGATCGAACGCCTTGGCCGCGTCCGCCGGCAAATCGCCGGGAAACACACCGGCTTCGACCGATCCGTCGAACGTCTTGCCAGCGATGCTCTCGCCCGGCATCGGCGTCCCCATGATGACATGCAGCGTTTGCTTGTCTTCGACGATCTCGGCCTCCCGCGTTGCCCGCACGGCAGCCATCGCCAGCACGGATACGGCAGCCCCGGCCGCCTCGGCGCGTGCGCTGGCTTTCTCCGTCGCCAGTTTCAAAATCGCCTCCAGCCGACCATGACTGCCATGGTGGATATGGTCGGCTTTGGTTGCCGCAAACAGGACCCGGTCGATCCGGCTGCCCAGAAGAAACTGTAACCACGGCGCGGCTCCTGGGCGGAAGGCCCGCATCACGGACGTTAGAGCCCGCTCGAGGTCGGCCATGGCGGCGGCCCCGCGGTTGATCGCGCCCAGCGCATCGACCAGCACGATCTGCCGGTCGAGCTTGGCAAAATGCTCGCGAAAGAACGGCATCACGACCTTCGTCCGGTAGCTCTCATAGCGCCGCGCCAGCAAGTTTTGCAGCGCGCTTGGTTTCGCGCCAGGCCCGGCGACGGGGCCAGGAGATGGCATCGGGAAGAACGTCAGCAACGGCGAGCCGTCGAGGTCGCCCGGCATCAAGAACCGCCCAGGGCCAAGCGTCGCTTGCGCCTCGTCGCTCGCCCGGTCGCTAGCGAGGCAGGCCTTGTAAACCTCCGCGCCATGCAATGCCGTCGTCTCGGGGTCGGCAGACGGGTCGATCCGCGCCAGGAAGTCGAGCAACGGCGCCGTATGCGGCCCGCGATCAGGTCCGAGAACGGCGAGCGTCTCGCGCGACCACTGGTCAAACGGTTTGTCGAGCAGCGCGAGGTCGAGCAGCCATTCGCCGGGATAATCGACGATGTCGAGATGCATGCGCGATAGACCGAGCATCCGCCGCAACGTGCCCGAGGGCTCGTACTCGATCGTCAGGCGAAGCTGCGAGATGCGCCGCGTACTATCGGGCCAAGCTGGCGGCAGCCCTGTCAGCGTAGCGAGGTGGCGCTCGTAGTCGAACCGCGGCAGGCTGTCGTCGGGCTGGGGTTCGAGATAGGCCCGCAGGATGCGCCCCTCGGCGGCCGGACGGAAGAACGGCAACCGCCCGCCTTCCGTCAGGGCCCGCACCAATGCCGTGATGAAAACGGTCTTGCCCGACCTCGACAGCCCGGTAACGCCGAGCCGAACGGTCGGTGTCATCAGCCCGGCGACGTAATCGCTGGCGCTCGAGAATGTGCCGGCTAGACTTCCCGATGACATGTGCGCGCTGACTTTTTGGCGGAACGTCGATGATCAAAATCGGCGTCAAGGTGCGGCCGTCAGCCAGTCTGGCGATGGCGCCATGCGTCCGATGCCGGTGGCAACGGACCTAGACAAGCCGCGCGGTCGAGGCAAGTGCGCCGTCAAACTGAAGCAACCCGAACGCGCGTCCGGCGATTCACAAGCTAAGTCCGCCAGACGCCAAACGGCGCCGAGGCGGGGCATCACAGCCTCACCACATGGAATTTTGGCGCAATTGCCCGTAAGACGACGCCAGGGACGCTAAATCTCACCGGAGGGTCCGATGGGCCGCACGTCAACTCTGCTTACAACGGTTGTCTCGGCGGCGTCGCTCGTCGCCGCGCTCGTGTTTGCCAGCGCCGTTCCATCGTCCCTACCGGCTCAGGCCGCGGCGTGCACGGTCGACGACATTCCAGCGGCGGTCGACGCCACGGGTGCCCGGCTCCGCACCCATACCATGCAAACGCAGCCGCAACTGCAGCCCCGCCTCAAGGCGCTGTCGGCGAAGAACGGCTGGGGTGAAGAGGGTTACGAGGAGGCGGCCTACAATCACCTCCGCGACGCAAAACTGGAGCAATTGGATAAGACCTCCAATGAACTCCTGGCTCGCATCGATCAGCTCGGTGAAGTCAAGCCAGGGGAAGCGCCGGACTGCGCCCGGCTAGACGGGATCAAGGCGGCTGGCGTCGAGCTACTCGCCGTGATGAAAGCCAAGACCGCGCACGTCATGGGCAAGATCGACGCCGAACTCGGTACCGCCCCGACCACGGCGGCGTCATCGCCCCCGCTCAAGCCGACGATCCTGGCCGAAGTACCGACGGCTGCGCCCACAACATCCACGCCAGCAACGCCGCCACCGACACAGGCGGCACCACCACCTGCACCACGAGTGGCCGCGCAGCCTCCCGTTGCGTCCAGCCCAGCAACGGCACCGGCAACAACTCCGGCTTCAAGGCCGGTTGCCGAGGCGCCTCCACCGGTGCGCAAGCCATCGTCGCCTGGGGGTGAAGGCTGGCAGACCAAAACCAGCCAGCCGCCGTCTCAACCCGTCACGCCACCTCCAGCACCGTCGCGACCATCCGAAATCACCGTTGCGGTGTTGCCGCCAGTACCGCCGCTGCAGCCGACGCTACCGGGCGGCCAGTCGCGGCCGGACGAGTGGATGCGCGCGGTCCCGCCGGTGGACGACGCCGAGGACGGCTACACCATCGACGAGATCCGCGAAGCCTCGCGCGGCGTGTTCGGCAACCTGTCGACCGGGCTAGCGTCTGTCATCGAACACGCCTTCCGCCGCTCAGGTCGACCAACCGGTTACATTCTCGGCACCGAAGGCGGCGGCGCGTTCTTTGGTGGTTTGCGCTACGGCAGCGGTACGCTCTATCTGCGTCGGGGTGGTACCCAAAAAGTCTACTGGCACGGACCGTCGCTGGGCTTCGACTTCGGCGCATCCGGCACGCGGACGATTTTCCTCGTCTATAAAATCAGCGAGCCGGAAGACCTCTACCGCACGTTCAGCGGCCTCGACGGATCGGCGTTCGCGGTCGGCGGCGTCGGCATTACATTGCTTGGCGGTGGCAAGATGGTCCTCGCGCCGATCCGCTCCGGCCTCGGGCTGCGGCTTGGCGCGAGTATCGGTTATCTGCGCTTTACGCCGACGCAGACTTGGAATCCGCTGTAACTCTTGGCTTACGCGGGCACCTGCAGCTGCAGCAGCTGTCCGCCGCGCCTGACGGCCATTTGCCAAAACCGAGGGCGCTCGCGAAGCGTGGCTTCTAGCGCCGCCACCGAGACCACGGCCTGCTGGCCGATCGAGACGACGACATCGCCGGGCTGAAAGCCTAGCCGCGCCGCGATCGACCCGGCGCGCACCGACATCACCGCAACGCCGCTGGTGTCGTCGACGCCGAGATCATCGGCTAGGCCCGGCAACAGATTGACCACACGCGCGCCATCGAGCGGGTGCTTGCCGGACAGGTTGCGAATGTCGTCCTTACCCGGCACCGGGGCTGCCTTGACCGCGAGACTGATCGTAACCGGCTTGCCGCGCCGCACGACATCGAGCCGCGCGCTGCTGCCGACACCCTTGGTTTGGAGCCGGTAGAGTACGGTGCGCGGGTCGGTCACTTCGAATCCATCCACGCGCAAGACGACATCGCCTGGTTGCAACCCGGCGTCGATCGCCGGACCGCTGTTGAGGACGCGCGTGACGACGGCCCCCGTGATGCGGTCGAGTTTCAGGTCTTCGGCAATATCGCGGGTCACCGGCTCGAGTTTCGCGCCGATCCACGGCCGTTCGAGTTTTTTGCCTTGAAGGGCGCTATCGACGAAAACGCGCACGAGGTTTGAGGGTATCGCAAAGCCGATGCCGTGCGATCCGCCCGAGCGCGAGAAGATGGCGGTGTTAACCCCGATCAGCTTGCCCGACATATCGACCAGCGCTCCGCCGGAGTTGCCCGGATTGATCGCCGCGTCCGTCTGGATGAACACCTGCGTGTCGGACGATCCGATCTCGGAGCGGGCGAGTGCCGAAACGATTCCGCTGGTCACGGTCTGGCCGACGCCGAACGGGTTTCCGATGGCCAATACGAGATCGCCGACTTCGAGGCTGTCGCTATCTTCAAACACCAGGAACGGGAAGCGGCCGTCTCCGCCTTCGATACGCAACACGGCAATGTCGTTCTTTTCATCGGACGCGACGACCTTGGCGTCGAATTCCCGTTTGTCCGAAAGCGCCACGCGGATTTCCGTCTCGCCACCACCGGCTTTGATGACGTGCGCGTTGGTAATGATGACGCCGTCGGCGGTGACGATCACGCCCGACCCGAGCGACGACTGCTGGCGTTCGCTCGGTTGGCCGAACCGCCCGCCAAAAAAGCGCTCGAAGAACGGATCGTTGGCAAACGGCGAGGCAAACGTTTTGACCCGCGAGCGGACGTACACGTTGACGACGGCCGGTGCTGCTGTCCGCACGATCGGCGCGAATGAATACTGCGCGACTTCCCGTGTCGGGGGCGGCAGTTTGTCCGCGGCGACGCGTTGGGCCGAACTGCTGCCGCCGGTCAGAGCAAATCCAGCGACCAGAAGTCCAGCTGCGGCCAATAGCCCGAGCGCTGCCAATGTGAGACGGACAGGCTGGCCAAGTGCGACGAAGTCAGACGGCCAGCGGCTGGGCGATGGCAAAGCCATGGAAACTTGATCCTTTTGCTGTGTGACCGCGAGATGCCAAATTTAGTGCACAAAACGGCCTGGAAAAGTGCTGTCGACGACGCGCAACCCGCTGGATATTAATACCGAACTTGCGCCCGTCTTGACAGACCTGAGCGGATTGGCTTCTCAAACCAATAGACGTCAGCATGTTGAACGGGTTGTGCCGCTTGGCACCTAGTCCGGTTCAGCGCCAACACGGAGACGGCCGATGCAATATTTGAAATCGCTGGTTGCGGGCGCAGCGCTCGCGGTCGTGGCAGCCGGCCCTGCACTGGCCATCGAGGTCCGCCAGGTCACCGAAATTGCAGCTCCGCCGACCCGCGTGTGGGCCAAGGTTGGCGACTGGTGCGCCATCAAGGACTGGCATCCTGCCGTCGCCAACTGCACGTCCGAGACCAAGGGGTTCCGCACTCTGACGTTGAAGGACGGCGGCCGGATTGTCGAGAAGCTGACCAAAACCGGCAAATTCTCGTACTCCTACGACATCATCGATAGCCCTCTGCCGGTGCGAAACTATTCCGCGACGCTGACGGCCAAGCCTGACAGCAACGGCAACACCGATCTCGTCTGGTCGGCCAAGTTCGACGCCAAGGACAAGACCGAGGCCAAGGCGCAAGCCGTCATCAAGGGCATTCTCGAAGGCGGCCTCACAAACATCAAGACAAGCGTCAAGTTTGACGCAACTCCACTTGCAACAGCTGGCGCGGATGCCAAAGCGCAAAAGGAAGCCGAGCGCGCAAAGGCTGGCGAAGAACGTCAGAAGAAAATCGATGCGATGAAGGCTGCCGCCGCGGAGAAGTACAACGCCGCCAAGCTCGCTGCAGCCGAGCGGTATGCAAAGGCCAAGGCCTACACTGCCGAAAAGGCCAAACAGGCCTACGATGCGGCCAAAGCCTCGTACGAGAAGCTCAAGTCGATGGCGACCAACGCAGCCAAACCCAAGTCGGACGAAGTCAAACCCAAGGCGCCTTGAGGTTTGCTGTCCGGCTTGAATTGAATGGCTGGTGTTAGCATCCAATTCCGAGCGGCGGCGTTCCGCCTCTCGGCAGTTCCTGGATGAAACCGTTCCAAAAAGCCGCGGCTGTCGAGCGTTTTAAGCGCGGCGACAGTCTTGTCGCGAAGGGTCACCAAGCGGAGGATGGACGAACTGAAACGCGACGGCCGCCACCGACACTGGTATTGTCTCGACGACAACCAGAGTTCGAGGACGGCATGAGCGATCTCGACGACATCTACAACACGAAGATCATGACGCTGGCCGCCGCCATACCGCGCATCGAACGGCTGAAAGCGCCTGGGGCAACGGCATCGGCGCGGTCGAAACTGTGCGGCTCCGAAATCGCCGTCGACGTGTCGATGACTGGCGGCGAGGTCACCGATTACGGTCAAACGCTGAAGGCGTGCCTACTCGGCCAAGCCGCCGCCTCCGTGGTGGGGCGCGAAATCGTTGGATCGACGCCCGCAGAATTGCGCCGCGTCGCCGCGCAAGTCCGGGCGATGCTGAAAGATAGCGGCCCGCCGCCGACGGGCCGCTGGGCCGATCTCGCCGTGCTCGAGCCCGTGCGCGATTATCGCCATCGGCATGATGCCGTGCTGATCGTGTTCGAGGCCGTCGACAAGGCACTCGCCGAGATCGAAGCCAAGGCCGCAGCCTAGATGGCCTGCCGCTGCGGAGACGTGCCAACGCCATCGACCCGGGTCTCGGTGGGCCGCCTACCCCGCCTCCTGCTCAAAGCGCCGGTCCACCTCTATCGCTGGACGCTGAAGCCGCTGATCGGCCAGCAGTGCCGCCATATGCCGTCATGTTCGCAGTTTGCCCTCGACGCCCTCGAACTCAATGGCGCGTGGCGCGGAAGCTGGCAAATTCTCGGTCGGATCATCCGCTGTCGACCAGGAGGGACCCACGGCTGGGACCCAGCCCCTGATGTCCGCCACGAGCGGCGCTGGCTCGCGCCGTGGCGCTTCGCGCGGTGGGGCTGATGGAAGAGGTCCGCTTTGGTCAGCGCGTTCGCGGAAACAAGTCGCCCGAGCAGTGCAGGAACGACGTGCGGACAGTGTGATCGAGCGGCCCGGGTATCGTATGAATGCTCTGGGCCGTGCCTGTGTCGATCGTAACTGTGCCACCGCCAAGGATCAGTTGCTGAAACAGCCGCGCACCGGCATCCACATCGACCGCGCCGCGATGTGTGACGTGCGTCGAGGTTGCGGAGCTCGCCTCCCCGGCACGCTGTTCCACCCGTGGATCGATTGGCAACATCGTGTCGGTTCGTTCCCCGCTGGTCGCGAACCATACCTTCCGCAAGCCCGGCATTGTCGACGCCGGAAAGGCCTGCACGACCAACTCGGTCGCCGTGCCCGTCTTCATGTTGGTCAGTTCGAACGTCAGTCCGTCGCGGAAACGGACACGGATGCCGCAGCCCCTGATTTTGCGGTCACCAAGCCGAGGCTCTTGCGGCTGGCCGATGCCACCCGCTGTCGTATCGATAAGGACGATCGGCTCGACCGTGGGCGGGGCGTCGCTCGCGTGCGCAGACCCTCCAATCGCGGGTGACGCGGTGCCTCCACCAATGGCCGACATCAGCAGCACTGTAAGACATCCGCCGACGCCGCAGCCCCAACCACACGTCATCAAGTATGCTCCTGCCCAACACCCTACCCAGCGGCCGTGGCTGCCGACGGCTCGCAGAACGATAATAGAACAAATGCCTTTTTCAACCCGAATTCCGCGCCCCACCCACAGCAACGAGCAAACCACGTCGAACAGAGCGCCGTTGACATTTTTCATCCGATTGCCGCGTCGATACGCTTGGGCTAGCCATCTCACATGAGCAGACAACCGAAGTCCAAGTCCGGCCCGGCCGTGTCCCCACCCGCGCCGCCCCAGGAGCTTGCCAGCACCCGCCAAGATGTCGTGCCAGACACGTCGCGTCCTCCTACGACGCCGCGCGCGGCAGCCGACGGGAAGTTCATCTCCGTGCGCGGCGCACGCGAGCACAACTTGAAGAACGTCGACCTCGACATTCCCCGCGACAGCCTCGTGGTGTTCACCGGGTTGTCGGGCTCGGGCAAATCGAGCCTCGCGTTCGATACGATCTATGCCGAGGGCCAGCGCCGCTATGTCGAAAGCCTGTCGGCCTACGCCCGGCAGTTCCTCGAAATGATGGGCAAGCCCGACGTCGACCACATCGATGGGTTGTCGCCGGCGATTTCCATCGAGCAGAAGACCACCAGCAAAAACCCGCGCTCGACGGTCGGCACCGTCACGGAAATTTACGACTACCTGCGCCTGTTGTTTGCCCGCGTCGGCGTGCCGTATTCGCCAGCGACCGGCCTGCCGATCGAGAGCCAGACCGTCAGCCAGATGGTCGACCGCGTTCTGGAAATGCCAGAGGGCGCGCGCATTTACTTGCTGGCGCCGATCTGCCGGGGTCGCAAAGGCGAGTTCCGAAAAGAACTGGCGGACTTCCAGAAGCGCGGGTTCCAGCGCGTCAAGATCGACGGCGCGTTCTATGAGATCGCCGAGGCGCCCAAGCTCGACAAGAAATACAAGCATGACATCGACGTGGTGGTCGATCGCCTGGTGGTCCGCGCCGATATCAAGACCCGCCTGGCCGACAGCTTCGAGACCGCGCTGGGCCTCGCCGACGGCATCGCCATCGTCGAATTCGCCGATAAGCCGCTCACTCCCTCTCCCCGTTCTGCACGGGGAGAGGGCCGGGGTGAGGGGCCGAAGCAAACTAAGGCCCAGGGCCGTCCCCGCGGCGATGATACAGCAAACGACGCTGTTGCTGCCCCTCACCCGGACGCTGCCCCTCACCCTAACCCTCTCCCCGTGAAGAACGGGGAGAGGGAAGTGGACGTCCTGCGCAACAAGAACGAGACGCACGAGCGCGTGACGTTCTCCGCCCGCTTTGCGTGCCCCGTCTCCGGCTTCCAGATCGACGAGATCGAGCCGAGATTGTTCTCGTTCAATGCACCCGCTGGCGCGTGTCCAAAGTGCGACGGCCTTGGCAGCGAGATGATGTTCGAGCCCGAACTCGTCGTGCCCGACACCACGCTGTCGATGAACGACGGCGCCATCGCACCGTGGTCTCGGACCGGCGCGTCGTCACCCTACTATCTGCAGACCCTGCAAGCGCTGGCCAAACATCTCAAGGTGTCGATGTCGACGCCGTGGGAAAAACTGCCGCCCGATGTCCGCCACACGGTGCTCTACGGGACCGGCGACGAAGATGTGGCGTTCACCTACCAGGACGGCTTGCGTTCTTTCCAGAACTTGAAGCCGTTCGAAGGCGTAATCACCAACATTGCGCGGCGCTACAAGGAAACCGACAGCGATTGGGTCCGCGAGGAACTCTCCCGCTATCAAAGCGCGGTGCCGTGTGAAGGCTGCGGCGGCTTCCGCCTGAAGCCACAGGCGCTCGCCGTCAAAATCGGTGGCCGCCATATTGGCGAGGTCAGCGACCTGTCGATCCGGTCAGCACTCGTCTGGTTTAGCGAGGTTCCGTCAACATTCACCCGCCAGCAGGGTGAGATCGCCAGCCGCATCCTCAAGGAAATCTCCGACCGCCTGCGCTTCTTGAACGATGTCGGTCTGGAATACCTGACGCTGTCGCGCGCGGCGGGCACCCTGTCGGGCGGCGAAAGCCAGCGCATCCGGCTCGCCAGCCAGATCGGCTCGGGCTTGACCGGCGTGCTCTACGTCCTCGACGAGCCGTCGATCGGCCTCCATCAGCGCGACAACGCCCGGCTGATCGTGACGCTGAAACACCTGCGCGATCTTGGAAACACGGTGATCGTCGTCGAGCACGATGAGGATGCCGTGCTGGCCGCCGATTACGTCGTCGACATCGGCCCAGGTGCTGGTGTCCATGGCGGGCAAATCGTTTCGCAAGGCACGCCGGCGCACGTGTTGGCCGATAGCGCCAGCCTCACCGGGCAGTACCTCTCCGGGGCGCGCGAAATTCGTGGGCCCAAAAAACGCCGCAACCGCGACCCCAAGCGCAACCTGCGCATCGTCGACGCGTCTGCCAACAACCTCAAACACGTCACGGCGAATATCCCCGTCGGCCTATTCACCTGCGTGACGGGCGTCTCTGGCTCGGGCAAGTCGACGCTGATCATCGACACGCTGATGAAGGCCGTCGCCCGCAAGCTCAACGATGCCCGCGACCACCCCGGCGCCCACCACCGCATCGATGGGCTGGAGCATTTCGACAAGATCATCGACATCGACCAGTCGCCGATCGGGCGCACGCCACGGTCGAACCCCGCGACCTATACGGGCGCGTTCACGCCGATCCGCGAATGGTTCGCCGAATTGCCCGAAGCCAAGGCGCGCGGCTACGGCCCAGGGCGGTTCTCGTTCAACGTCAAGGGCGGGCGCTGCGAGGCCTGCGAGGGCGATGGCGTCTTGAAGATCGAGATGCACTTCCTGCCCGATGTCTACGTCACGTGCGACCAATGCAAGGGTAAGCGCTACAACCGCGAGACGCTCGACGTGCGCTATCGCGACAAGTCGATTGCCGACGTGCTCGACATGACGGTCGAGGAGGGCGCGCAGTTCTTCAAGGCCGTCACGTCGATCGGCGACAAGATGGAGACGCTGGTCCACGTCGGCCTCGGCTATATCAAGATCGGCCAGCAGGCGACGACGCTGTCGGGTGGCGAGGCCCAGCGCATCAAGCTGTCGAAGGAGCTCTCGCGCCGCGCCACCGGGCGGACGCTGTATATTCTCGACGAGCCGACGACGGGTTTGCATTTCCACGACACGGCGAAATTGCTCGACGTGCTCCATCAGTTGGCGGATGCGGGCAACACGCTGGTCGTGATCGAGCACAATCTCGAGGTGATCAAAACCGCCGACTGGGTGATCGACATGGGCCCTGAAGGCGGCGACGGCGGCGGCGAGATCATCGCCGAAGGCCCGCCCGAAATGATCGCCGCCTGCGAACGCAGCTACACCGGGAAATTCCTTCGCGACGTGCTGGCAAGGCGGCCGGCCAAGAAGGCTGCGGAGTAGGTAGATGTGACCAGGACGAATTCATGCGAGCGTCGGTTGCGTTTGTAGCGATTGTTTTGCTGGTTGGATCCGCGGCCGCTACGGTGTCTACTCAGGAAGGTCCAGCATGTCTTTTGGTCACACCTGAAGTCCGAAGGCAAATTGCCGACGACAAGAAAGCCGGCGCCGATCGCAAGTGCGAGGTCCAGTGCAAGGGCTGCGGCTGCAAGGGCGGACCCGGATATCGAGGGCCTGATGGCAGGTGCGTCGGCTACGCCAACATCAACGCAGTATGCGGGCCGCCGCCGCACGAAAAGTGTAGACGCGAATGTACCGCTGCGGTCGCCGGATGCCCCTCGCGACCTGGCACGCCGACGCTGTGACCGACATTGGGAGGGTCCGACAATTAACCTCGCTAGCGTCCTACCAAACCACAGCCACGCCGAAGCCGGTCACAACCAGATCGTTGGTGACGACTGGGATGTTGTCGAGCAGCGACTGAGCCGCGATCATCCGGTCCGGCGGATCGGGCATTCTTGTATTTTCACTCGGCCGGTGCCGCTCCCCACTTTGACCACCACGGGGCTGACCACGGCCTGAAAATCTGCTAACATTCGGCCATGACCAAGCTCGAAACCATCCAATCGTCTATCGTGGAACTTACGCCCGCCGAAATTGCGCGGCTCAGGGACTGGCTGGACGAACTCGATGCGAACCGCTTTGACGAGCGGCTGGAGCGTGACGCCGCCAATCCGGAGTCACCGTTGTCAAGAATGGCCGCCGAGGCCCTCTCTAACCTGCGTACTGGCAAGTCTGAGAACCTGTAGAGTCGTGCGGCACCTTCGCGACCCGAAGTTTGGGCCACTGCTTGACGTCCTGCCGGCTGATGTCCGAGCTTTGGCCCGAAAGAACTTCCAACTCCTGAAGGCTGATCCCAAGCATCCGTCGCTGCACTTCAAGCCAATCCGAGGCGGCCTCTGGTCGGTTCGTGTCGGTCGGCGATATCGCGCTGTCGCGATCGCCGACGGCGATCGATTTCAGTGGTTCTGGATCGGCACGCATGACGACTACGACAAGCTCATCCGTTGAGACGGCCGTGCCATGCACAGACAGCGAAATCTGATCGATAGGGCTCGAAAACTAGCCAATTCCGGCGTTTGTCAGAGGTTCCCTAAGGCAAGTGGCACCGTGCCCACCCAAACGAAAACGGCCGACCCGTTAGGGCCGGCCGTATCGGTAGGCAATCGCAGCGACCAATCGGGGGGGGCGAGAGTCGCCCGCGCCTTCGTCGGCTTTACTCGTCCTTCTTACGCGGAACCGGTGGCACAGCGCTGCCGCGTCCGCGCGTCGGCTTGTCTTTTGTTGCCGCCGCAGAGGACGGGCCGGGCAACGCCTTCTTCGGCGTAGCGTCGGCCAGGACGGGCACGATGTCGTCCTCGTCTTCGTCCTTGTCACGTGGCTTTTGCTTCTTGGCGGGATCGCCCGGCGTCAGTTCGAACACGATCTTGCTGTCCTCGCCGAACTTGCCGTCTTTGCCCTTGGCGCCGTCGACGAGCACCTTGACGATGCCGCCATGTTCCAGCTTGCCGAACAGCAGTTCGTCGGCCAGCGGCTTTTTGATGTGCTCCTGGATGACGCGGCCGAGCGGACGCGCGCCGAACTTGTCGTCATAGCCACGGTCGGCAAGCCACGCGGCTGCGTCCTCGGTCAGTTCCAGTGTCACGCCGCGATCGGCGAGTTGCGCTTCGAGCTGGAAGATGAACTTCTCGACGACCTTGGTGATGACTTCCATCGGCAGTGCGCCAAACGGAATCACAGCGTCGAGCCGGTTGCGGAACTCGGGCGTGAACAAGCGGTTGACCGCCTCGGTGTCTTCGCCCTCGCGGCGGACCCGATTGAAGCCCATCGCGGCTTTGGCCATGTCGGAGGCGCCCGCGTTCGACGTCATGATCAAGATGACGTTGCGGAAGTCGATGGCCTTGCCGTTGTGGTCGGTCAGCTTGCCGTGGTCCATCACCTGCAACAGGATGTTGAACAGATCCGGGTGCGCCTTCTCGATTTCGTCGAGCAGGAGCACCGAGTGCGGATGCTGGTCGACACCGTCGGTCAGCAAGCCGCCTTGGTCGAAGCCGACATAGCCCGGAGGCGCGCCGATCAGACGCGAAACCGTGTGCTTTTCCATGTATTCCGACATGTCGAAGCGCAGCAACTCGATGCCCATCAGCGCGGCAAGCTGCTTGGCGACTTCGGTTTTGCCGACGCCGGTCGGACCGCTGAACAGGTAGCAGCCGATCGGCTTCTCCGGCTCGCGCAGTCCGGCACGCGACAGCTTGATCGCGCTGGTGAGCTGCCCGATCGCGTTGTCCTGGCCGAACACCAGCCGCTTCATGTCCTTCTCGAGGTTCCCGAGAACCTCGGCATCGGACTTCGAAACGGTCTTTGGCGGGATGCGCGCCATCGTGGCGATCGTTGCCTCGATCTCCTTGATGGTGATCTTCTTCTTGCGCTTGCCTTCGGGCACCAGCATTTGCGAGGCGCCGGCCTCGTCGATCACGTCGATCGCCTTGTCGGGCAACTTCCGGTCGTTGATGTAACGCGCGGACAGCTCGACGGCGGCCTTCACGGCCTCGTTGGTGTACTTGAGCTTGTGGAACTCCTCGAAGTACGGCTTGAGGCCCTTGAGGATCACGAATGTGTCTTCGATGGTCGGCTCTTTGACGTCGATTTTTTGGAAGCGACGCACCAGAGCGCGGTCTTTTTCGAAGTGCTGGCGATATTCCTTGTAGGTGGTCGACCCGATGCAGCGCAGCGTACCGGCCTGCAGCGCGGGCTTGAGCAGGTTCGATGCATCCATCGCCCCACCCGAGGTCGCGCCTGCGCCGATGACGGTATGGATCTCGTCGATGAACAGGATCGCGCCGTCGTAGTTCTCGATCTCCTTCATCACGGCCTTGAGCCGTTCCTCGAAGTCGCCCCGGTAGCGCGTGCCAGCCAGCAGCGTGCCCATGTCGAGCGAGAAGATCGTCGAGTTGACGAGCACTTCGGGAACTTCACCGCGCACGATCTTGCGCGCGAGACCTTCGGCGATGGCGGTCTTGCCGACGCCTGGATCGCCGACCAGCAGCGGGTTATTCTTCGAGCGACGGCACAGCACCTGGATGGCCCGCATGACTTCGGCTTCGCGGCCGATCAGCGGGTCGATCTTGCCGTCGCGGGCCTTGATGTTGAGGTTGACGCAATAGGCCTGCAGGGCGTCCTGTCCGCCACGGCGTTCCTCGCCGTCGGACGATCCGCTCTCCTCCGAGCCGCGAACCGACCGGGGTTCGGACATGCCAGGGCGTTTTGCGATGCCATGGCTGATGTACTGAACGGCGTCGAACCGCGTCATTTCCTGCTCTTGGAGGAAGAACGCCGCGTGGCTCTCGCGCTCGGCAAAAATGGCAACGAGCACGTTGGCGCCCGTGACTTCCTCGCGGCCGGACGATTGCACGTGAACCACCGCGCGGTGGATGACGCGCTGGAACCCGGTCGTCGGTGTCGCTTCGGTGTGGTCCTTGGCGACGAGCGAAGCCAGTTCGCTGTCGAGGTACCCGGCGATGCGGCTCCGCAGCGCGTCGATGTCGACGGCGCAGGCCCGCATGACGGCCAACGCGTCGCGATCGTCGATCAGCGACAGCAGCAAATGCTCGAGCGTTGCGAACTCGTGGTTGCGCTCGTTGGCGGCTTCGAGCGCGCGGTGGAGTGCAGATTCAAGGCTTTTAGAGAATGACGGCACGTAAACCTACTCCTTCTCCATGGTGCACTGTAGAGGATGGTGGTTCGCCCTGGCGAAGTCCATCACCTGCGTGACTTTCGTCTCGGCAACTTCGAACGTGTAGACCCCGCAGATGCCGACACCCTTCTGGTGTACGTGGATCATGATGCGTTCAGCCTCGTCCCGCGACTTGCTGAAATAACGCTGCAAGACATGGACCACGAATTCCATCGGCGTGTAGTCATCGTTGAGGAGCAGCACCTTGTAGAGCGATGGCCGCTTGGTCTTTGGCCGCGTTTTTGTGACGATACCGGTGCGGTCACCGCCCTTGCCGTCATCGTTGTTCTTGTCCGGGCCGGACATGGTGGCTTCGTCTCTGGCGTAAGTGCGGCCGCCGGGCGTATTCGCTAAGGCATGACCAAGTTCGATTTTTGTCCACGTCATTGCTCTGCTCGCACCGCCAAGGCAGCCCCCAAGTCGACCCTGTGGGCCGCATCGTCCAACGTCCAACCTTAGCCGCTCCAGCCGTTGACGGGAACATCCTACCGGGTGAATTCGCTGCCATGTTTTCGCCGACCACGTCGTGATGCCCATGGCCCTGCGAAGCAGACCACCCGATGTCGTGCGGCTCCGGTGGCTATACAAGACCTAACGACAGGTTGGCGTGTGCCGATCAATTCAGCGAAAATTTAGCCTTGATGCACACCAGTTGTTCACATCTGCAGTGCGAGGTCATCCTGGCGGGACCCACGAGCGAACGATCAGCCGATGACATTCGACGATGACGACACATCGGACGCCTGCAAGCGCCGCAGCCGCCGTCGGCGGACGCTCAAGCGTGGATATGCCGTGTCGTCCGACACCGACTTGCGCTTCGGCTGCAAAATTGCCGACATCAACGATCACGGTGCCCGCCTCGAGATGTTGAACGGCGTCCCGCCGCCGGACGCATTCGTCCTGATGATCGAGATCGACCGCCAGGAGGTCGACTGCCGCGTTACCCGCCGTAACGGCCGCAGCATCGGCGTCGTGTTCACCAGTCAGTTCCGGTATGCCACCGAGGAACTGCATGTCGCGCTGTTTCCTGCAGACGTGATGGGGCGGACAGTCCCTGCTGGCCGCAAGATCTTGCGGAGATCGCGCGCCCGCGGCGAGGACTGACGGCTCAAGTCGCGCTCGACCCGTCCACGCGAACAGCCATTAACCGCTTCTTCGCCATCGCCAGCTAGGTTTGCTGACGAGCGTTCGAAGCGGCGGTCGGTGACGAGTTTGACACCGGCTTGCCTGAAACAGGCCTAAAAACAACTCCGATTGCCCGCTAAGCGCTCAACCAGGGGCAAGTCGGCAGTCGTCCGTGCCGGACGCGGGCGTTCAGTTGCTTGAGATACGAGGGACCATGGCTGGCCGCTGGAGCGCTTATCGGGACAGGATCGGCGGCACGGCAATCGCCGCTTTCCTGGCAGCGGCCATGGGCGCTGTCGGGATCGCTGCGACCCCCGTTCAAGCAGCGCCCCACGCCCTGTTGGTCGTCGACGCCAACACCGGCACCGTTCTCATCGACCAAGCCGGGTCCGAACCGCGCTCGCCGGCCTCGCTGACGAAGATGATGACGCTCTATATGACATTCGAGGCGCTCGAGCGTGGCAGCATCACGCTGAAGACGAGGGTCCTCATGTCGGAGCGCGCGGCGGATGCGCCCCCCTCGAAACTCAATCTGGATGCGGGCGAAACGATCACTGTCGAAGACGCCATCAAAGCCTTGGTCACCAAGTCTGCCAACGATGTGGCCATTGCGCTCGCCGAACACTTTTCCGGAAGCGAAGACGCCTTTGCCCGCGCGATGACCGCCCGGGCCCGCGAACTCGACATGAACGGCACCACCTTCAAAAACGCATCGGGCTTGCCCGACCCCGGTCAAATGACGACCGCGCGCGATATGGTCACGCTGGCGTTGCGCCTCTACGATAGTTATCCGCGCCATTTCCAAGTGTTCACCACGCGCGCGTTCGCGTACGGCGGAAAAACCTACAAGAACCACAACACGTTGATGGTCCAGATGCCGGGGATCAACGGCATCAAGACCGGCTACACGAACGCATCGGGCTTCAATCTGGTAACGTCCTACGAAAAAGACGGTCGGCATCTGATGGCGGCGATCTTTGGTGGCGAAAGTGCGGCCTCGCGTAACGCCGCCATGCGCATTGCGTTGATGCGGTCGATCCCGAGGGGCTCGACGGCAAAGACGCGCCGTCCGCTGATCGTCGCGTCAGCGCGGCCGTCGATTACGCCACCCGCGCCTCAGCCGGCGCCGCGTCGCGCCGGTTCTGTGGCCCGTGCGCAGATTGCGGCGGCAGGCCCTGTCATGGTGCCCGCTCCGGTTGCTGTAAGGCCTCCAGCGGCGACGGCACGACCGGCATCTCAAGTGGCTCCTGTGGAGGTGGCCGCGGTGCAGGTGGCTCCAGTTCTCGGCCCGAACGTTCAGATGGCCAAAGTTCGCACCGTCGACGCCGCTATGGATTCGATGCCGCTGTCACAGTCACAATTACAGTCACAAAGCGCGCCGACCCCATTGCCGTCGGATGTCACGGCCGCCGTTCGTCGACCGCCACTCGCACCACCGATGTCGGTGGCCGCGCCGGTACCAGCCGTGCCGATGCCTAGAGCGCCGATGCCAGGCTCGCCGATTCCTGGCGTGCTCGGGGCGCCCGCGCGTCCGCCGTCGTCGCTCAACCAGCAGCACCTGTCACTGGCCAGCGCCGCGGCGGCATCACCATATTCCGGCGACAACACGGCGCCTCTTGCTCAAAGCTATCGGCTGAACGGCCCCTCAATGCCAAATGCTGCCGTGACGCCGACCGGCGCTGGTGGCTACGACATCCAAATCGGAGCACTTGCCACCGCCGAAGACGCCGACCGGCTGTTGGCGCAGGCCCAAGCCAAATCCGGTGCGGTCCTTGCCGGACGCGCCCCTGTGCGAAAACCAGCAATGGTCAACGGCCGAACATTCCAACGCGCGCGATTTACGGGTTTCGACCAGATAAGCGCGGCCAACGCCTGCGCCGAACTCGCACGCCGACAGTTTTCGTGCCTCGTCATGAAGGCGGACTAGCCCGTTGAGGGCTCGAGCGTGTCGGCTCGGGCCTCCTGCGATCCCCGGCCTCGATGTGGTCGAGGAAGGCGAGCGTCCGGTCGAACACACCGGCGCGCCAGCGAAGCGGGCGTGCATAGGCAAGCATCACGCCAAGATGCCCCACGCCATACGCAACGTGCTGGACGTTCGCTCCGCGTGCGACCAGAGCCTGAGCAAATTGCGTGGAAGCATCTGGCGTCACGACCGTATCGTCGGACCCGTGGAGGAGCAGCGCCGAAAGCGGGGCTTTCAGTTTGGCAGCCTGCACCGTTGGCCGGGTGGCGTCGGGGTTGCCGATCGCGGGTGCAAAGATATCCTTCGTGGTCGGCCACGAGGTTGGATCGAATGCGTAGGGACCCGCCAGACCAATGAAACCAGTAGGCGCGGGTGCCTCTGACGCAAACTGCGCCCGATAGCGGGGATCGAGCGCAATCAACGCGCCAATGTGCGCGCCAGCCGAATGGCCCATGACCACGATTGGCCGGCGCGCGCCGCTGGCGATCGTGCGAGCGACCCAACCGTAGGCCAACGCAGCATCCTCGACAAAAACGGGGAACTGCACCTGTGGGTACAACCGGTAGTCTGCGATGACCGTGGTGTACCCGCGGCTGGCGAAGGCGGAACCGAGAAATGCGTAAAGGCCGCGATCCCCACTCACCCAGCCGCCGCCGTAGTAGAACACGATAATGGTCTGCCGCCGCGGTCGGCCGGGCTCGGGTTCGTATACGTCGAGCCGGTGACGGCTCGCCGGGCCGTAGGCGATAGATGAGCGGACGCTGGCGCCGCTTTCCGCGACGAGGCCGCTGATGAACGCAAGTGGCGATGGGTTGAACCCCGTCTGACCGGCGGAAGCGGAACGCATCAAGGAAGCCCAAATCAGAAGCGCGCCAAGCGCAAGAATAGCTGAAGATGTTGCAGACAGCGGTTTGCGCAAGGGGCCTCCAGGTCACAGATCTGCCCGAGCGTGCGTTCCCAACCACGGCTGCGGTCCGGTGCAAGAACCAGCCTGAGCAAGGCGGCAGTCCAAGTGTTACGCGCCAGAGGCGAAAAGGTCTCACGGCGGCGACGCTTCGAGACTTGCCTCGTGCCACCTGTTGCCGCGCCAGCGGTGTCAACTCACCAAGATCGGCGCGGCATGCAGATAGACCGGATCGTCCCAGTGGCGGATGATGAAGGCGGCGACATCGGCCCGCGCAATCGAGCCGGACACGGAGTTACTGTCGGTCCCCGGCCCCGTCGCAAAGGCTTTCCACGATCCGCTGGGCTGGTTGGTCAGGAAGCCCGGTCGCACCAGTGTCCACTCCAATCCCGACCGCCGGACGATCATCTCCTGCACGTCTTTGTCATCGTAAATCCGGCGTAGCGACACCTCGAACGCGGCCCGATAGAGCGGTGACATGCGGTCCCGGCTATCGCCGGTACCTAGGCCGGTGACGACAATCAGGCGCTTTGGCCCTGCATTCGCCATCGCATCGACGAGCACGCGGGTGGCGGTGGAAAATAAGGTGGTGCCAGACAGGACCGTCGTGGGATTGAGCGCCACGCCCAGCGATTGGATCACCGCGTCGCACTCAGCTAACGCCGCTGTCACTGCCGCAGCATCCAGTGCATCCCCGTCGACCTTTTCCAGGAACGCGTCGTCGATGGCGATCTTACTGGCAGAGCGAGCGAACGCGCGCACCGCGTGACCGCTGGCAAGCGCGGCCTTTACGGTTTCGAGCCCGATGCCGCTCGACGCACCGATGATCAGAAAGCGGGCCATGGGATGGTCTCCTCGTTGCCATAGGGTTACGGCAACTGCGTTCGCCCCGACCCGTCAGTGCAAAAGTTTCGACACGGCCGCATGCCCGTGGGCCCAATACAGCGATGTCAGTACGACGGTGGCGGCGATCAAGGCTGGTGCGCTGTACCATCCGCGGATCGCGGCGAACGCGTCGATGCGCGTGCGCGGCTCGTCGATATCGAGCGCGAACGACTGGAGCCGTTCCTGAACGGACTCGCGCAAGATGTGCGACAGGATCGGCGCCGAAAGCTTCCACGCACGGCGGGCCAACAAGGCTGACATCCCACTGACCGTCGGATCGTCGATCCAGAATGTCGCCACGGTGCGGTTGGCTACGGGTTCGAATGCAATGCGCACAAAAATGGCGTAGCCAGCGGGCAGGTACGTCACTGCCTTGGCACGTATCCGTTCGGCCAGCTCGAGCTTCAGGCCATCGAGATCGCGATAGAGCTGGGTCCGCACAGGGTCCAGTGCGAGGTCTATTCCAGGTTGCAGAGCGCGCAATGTTCCCGTCAGTCTGATCTTCATAATGCGCATGGGTCCCTCCAACCGTTGAACCGTTCGCATACGAAAAGGGCGCGGCTCTGTCAGCCGCGCCCTTTACGAGGAATTATTTCGGTCCGCTCGGCGTTACTTAAGCGGCGCGTCTTCGTGACCTAGCTTCATGCGGACACCGATCGAGACGATGTCAAGGCTGGCGTCGAGATTGGCAAGTAGGCCAACGGTCTTAGAGATGTTTTCGCGATCAATAAGTGCATCGTCGACGAACAGGTGGGTATAGCCAAAGTCGATCGTGGTTGCCGGGTTCAGCGCATAGCTGAGACCGAAGCTGGCCCAGATGCGATCGGCATCGGGGATCGACGCAACGCGCTCGGAAGCCTTGGTCACCGGCGAGATTTCATAGGCGCCACCAGCGCGAACCGAGAACGATGAGTTCAGATCGTACTCGATGCCAGCCGCGAAGAAATAACCGTCTTCCCACTTCGTCGAAATGCTTCCGAGGGCTTGGCCCGACTGAACCGTTCCGGGGCGGTTCGTTGCAGATAGGGCTAGAGCTGAATTACCGGCGCTCGTGGTCTTGAGGTCGAGCGACTCAAGGCGGCTCCAGTTCGACCATTCGACCGTCGCGTTAAAGCGCATTTGTGGGGTAACCGACTGAACGAGCGAGAGCGTAACGATATCGGGTAGCTTGATCTCGACTTCGGCACCGACTCCGTTGTTCAGCAGACCGTCCAGACCGGCGTTTCCGGTCGGGTTGCCATTGGTTGCCTGGACGCCGTCAAGCGTATGGGTGATCTGCGAGCGCCATCCGAGACCAATTCGAGTCCCAGGGTTTGGGGTCAGCATAACGCCGACTGTTGCGCCTGCAGCCAAGTCGTCGCCTTTAAAATAAGAATTGGGACCCGTATCAGACCCCGTTGCAAATTTCAGAAGTCCGCTGGCGTACTGAACCTGCGCACCGACGCCGACGGCGATCGTCTCCGATAGCCGGTACGACAACATCGGGTTCAAATTGATCGAAACAGGCCGGTCGAGCCAGCCACCTGAGAGCCGGCCCAGCGATTCTCCGGCTCTGTCTTCAGGCCGAAGCCAGAGTTTACCGCGAGTCCGAAGAACAACTTCGGGTCAAAATTTTTGAACTGATAGGTGAGATACGTCGACGGCACGAGCGCTGCAACGCCGATGTCGACGGTGGTGTCAGTAGCTGTTCGACCCGCTAGACCGCCGGTCGTCGTCCCTGCAACCGCCGTGAGTTCTGCGGATGGGATGATGTAAGCTGCGCCCGACTCGACGTTGATGCCGTTCTGGTTGGCAGCAGCCGCCGAGTTCCAGAACATCGCGCTGATCGAACTGTAGGCCGCCGACCCGGCGAAACTCAAGCCCTGACCATATGTGAATTGCTCCCGAACGGCAAAACCACCGGCCGACACCGATGTCGAGCCCATGAGCAATGCGGCGAACCCGCCTGCAAAGATTGCGCTGTTACCTACTCGACTCATCCCTGGGTCCCCCGGGTTACAACAAGCTACACACGTGGTGCTCTTGCCTTGTTTATGTCGAACATCAGACACAATCAGAGGGGGATGACGCAAGCGTCAACTGAACCTTGTGGCGCAGGAATGTGCACTTTGATGCGTAAGTATGCCCGTTCCGCCACGTCGTTTGACAGGCTACGGCGCAGAATATCCAAGGCTCGGTTCGATACTGCGCCGGTCAAGCAGCGGTCAGCTTTTTGAAGGCGGCCGAGACCGTGTGGCGGACCTTGTGCCAGCCCTTCGATCCTTCGCTGGTCATCCAGTTCATTTGCAGCGACCGGCGCGGGCCATCGAACGGGTGGTGGCCGTGCCAGGAGTTGTCGGCGCGCTTGAAGATCAGCAAAGTGCCGTTATCCGGCGGCACCTCGGCGACGAAATTCTCCACATCGCGGCCATTGTTCAAGATGCGTAGGCGGCCACCGGGCTGCTGCCAATTCTGGTTCAGATAGAGCAGGACCGTGATGATCTTGTCCTTGCTGTCGGTGTGGATCTGCCCGTCTTTGGCCCGCGTGTAAGCGCGCAACGAGTACATCTTCGGCTTTTCGGCAAGGTCGACATCGAACTTCTCGGCGACCAGACGTTCGAACTCTGGGCTATCGAGTTCGGCGATGACATCCTTGATCGCCATGCCAGCGTCGAGGCTCTCGATGGGAAACGAGCCGCCAGCCTTGATGTCGGGATAGGTGTCGTTGACCTTTGCCACGGTCTCTGGCGACAAGAACCCAGGGACGATCGTGTACGCGAAAGGCTTCGCTTCGACCTTGGCGGCGCGGAGCTTGTCGAGGTTCAAGTGCGGCATCGGTTCGGTCCCCGTTGGCGAATAGGTATTGGCGCAGTCTGATATCGCAATGTCGGTAGTCGCAGCTGCGTTAGGGCTTCCAGCGCGCACGAATTTCATCGGCAATCATAGCGGCGGAATCGACAGGCGGATACGTCCACGATCCGATCTCCGGCGTTTTACCGGGCTCTGCGAATTGCGTGGGGTCGCCAAACGTATCCGGGAGCGGCCGTGTGGCGCCCGCCGCCGTAAGGCCGGCATGGAAGCGGGCAAACTTCGGCGAGCCACCCGATGGCGTGAACACGTAGACAGGCTTGCCAGTGGCGCACGCCTCTCCACACATGTTGACGCTATCGGCTGTGACGACGAGGATGTCGGCGTGGGCCAGAAACTGCGCGTAGGGGTTGGCGCCACGGCCATCCCAGATGATGCGCGGCCGCCCGGTGGTGGCGCGCTCGACGGCCTTGATCAGCCGCTGATGTGTGCGCCGCGACGGTGTCACCAGGAAACTGGCGCCGCGTGCACCAATCGAAGCCAGCGCGGTTTCGAAGCGGCGGTCATCGGCCTCGGTGAATGAATAAACGCCATTCTTGCCGCCGAGGATGACGGTCACGCGTGGCCCAGGCAGTGCGGCAATTTCGGTGGGGACGTCGCTACGGAGGTCCGCGAGGCGGGCGCTTGAAAAACTATGCGGTGCGGTCAGCGTGGTGATCGCGTTGGCTCCGCGGCGGCGATCGTGTTCGGGCACCCAGATCAGATCGGCGGTGCCTGGCCCGGTCTTGGGGTCTTGCAAAACGACGGTAAACACCTTGCCGCCCGAGCGCTTTTTCAGCGCGCGAACATAAGGGATGCTGGCGCGGCCTGTGGCCAAGGCAATATCCGGCCATGGCGGCGCGAACAGCGTGCCAGGCTCGCCGAACCGCTCGGCTGGCGCAACAGGCCCCCATGGGGCTGCCAGTGCCCACACACCGCTGGGGGTGACTTTTTTCATGACATAGTCGATGCCCAAGGCGTCGGCAACGCCACGGACTTGAACATCCATTCCGGCCTTACCGTCAGTGATCAGCCATCCGCGCGCCCCGGCTTGACGGGACGGCTCGCGCGCAGTTTCACGAGGTATCGATCGGGTCATGCTCGAACCATCTGCCATGGCGCCGGTTTGGCTGCTCTCGTGCCGATGGTCGAGAGCCCACCGCGCCGCAGGTGTGCGTTACGCCTTGACCATCTGCCACAGAGAGTGATGAGCCCGCGATGACACCCCGCCTCGATGCGATCGACTGGCGCATCCTAAAGGAACTGCAGTCCGACGGCAGTATAACCAACGTCGCTCTTGCCGAGCGTGTCGGACTGTCGCCACCGCCGTGCTTGCGCCGCGTGCGCGCACTCGAAGAAGCGGGGCTGATTGCGGGCTATACCGCCTTGCTCGACGAGCGTGGCCTGGGCTTTCCGCTCGAAGCCTTTGCGCTGGTGCGACTGCACAGCCAAGCGGAGGCCGATCTGCGCGGCTTTGAAGATCGCGTGCTGGCTTGGCCGCTGGTTCGCGAAGCGCATATGCTATCGGGGGAAAGCGACTACATTTTACGGTGCGTGGCCCCGACTTTGGAGGCGTTCCAAGAGTTCGTACTGCGCGAGTTGACCGCCGCGCCGAACGTCGCAAGCGTCAAGACGCACGTTACGATCCGTCGGGCAAAACGGGAACCGGGCGTTCCGGTATCTCTGGCGCCAGCCAATGCCGCGCCGGGCGACGGCTGACGGTTACCGCTTCGGCTTGCGGACCGGGAGCGGAATGCCAGCATCACCGGCAGCCGCTCCGGGTGTTGTGGCCGGATCAGCGGTCGGATCGTCGGCACCCGATGGCGTTGCGGCCGACCCCGGCGCTGCTACCGGCGGTTGGGCAACTTGCGCCGCCGTTGCCTGAGCCTGCGTTTGAACCTGCGACGCGAGCGGTTGCAGCTGACCGTTGACCCTGACGCCTTGGACGGGCGCTGCAGCGGCCGGTAAGCCATTCGACGGCATAGGGATTGCACTCGATCCCGATCCGGCGCCACCGGTCGACGGTGCGGCGTTGGCTGCCGACTGCGGTTGTGCACGCTCGGCCTCTTTCGCGGCTTTGGTCTCCCGCTCGATGCGGCGCCAGTTGGCCACAGCCGCGTTATGATCTTTCAACGTTTCGGAAAACGTGTGGCCGCCGGTGCCATCGGCGACGAAATAGAGGTCGTTCGACTGCGCTGGGTTCAGTACGGCGGCAATCGCTTCGCGTCCCACGTTGGCGATCGGCGTCGGGGGCAATCCATCGATGTGGTATGTGTTGTACGCGGTCTTTTGATCGATGTCCGAGCGGTAGATCGGGCGGCCCATCGGTCCGGCACCAAGGGTGATGCCGTAGATAATGGTCGGGTCGGACTGCAGCCGCATATTACGGCGGAGACGGTTGACGAATACAGCCGCGACCTTGGGCCGCTCGTCAGCTTTTCCGGTTTCCTTCTCGACGACGGAGGCGAGGATGAGCGCCTGTTGTGGTGTCTGGATCGGCAGGTTGGGTTGCCGCTTTTCCCACTCCTGGGCCAGCACGCGTTGCAATTCAGCCGACATCCGATCGATCAGATCCTGGCGCTGGGTGCCGCGCTGAATAACCATCGTATCGGGCAGCAGGCTGCCTTCTGCGGGAATGCCCGCGATGTCTCCCGACAACAACTCGTTAGCTTTGAGCCGCTCGACGATTTGGAAGCTCGTCAGACCTTCCGGAACCGTAATCTTGAGCAGTGCGCTTTTGCCCTCGATCAGCAGGTCGGCGACCTCGCGCATGCTGGCGCCGGGCTTGAACTCGTAGACGCCAGCCTTCAGGTCGCCGCCCTTCTTTCCGGTGCCCGTGATGCGGCTGGAGATCATCATCGCCATGAATGTCCAACGGTTGGCGATGACGCCATCGCGTTCGAGCCTTTCGGCGATGTCGCTCGAGCCTTCGCCGCGTGGCACGACGAACGACTTCGACGACTTCAGCGGTCCTGGAAAATCGAAGCTCGAAATCAGCCACACGGTGCCAAGCATAGTGGCAGCAAAAATGGTGAACACCGCGCTGCCGAGGCGGACGAACCTTGGTTCTTTCCGCTGGCTGCGGAGCGCCTTGCGTGCCCGCCGAGCGACGCGTTCGGGCTCGGCGGCAACTGCGGGGCTGGCAGATGGTCGCCCGGACGGAGGCTTCTTGCCGGGTTGCGTGGTGCCGGTCGCAGGCGCGTTCGACGACGATCCGCGCGGCGCCGCCTGGCCCAGCGCCAAAGCCTGGACCTCGGCCCGCGCCAGATCCTTGAGATCGCGGGCTTTCACATCGCGCAGGTCTTTGTGAGCCGCCATTTGATCCGTTTTAAGTGAGGTTGACGACCGAGGTTCGAGACATTCGCTTGCACGAATGGCTCACGCTTTGACATCGCCTGAGTCTCAAGTCGGAATATGGCAAAAGGGCGTTATCGACGGGTCGCCGGTCGACGTTGCGGGCAAACGCTTCATGCCAAATGATCGCAATTCCGGCGCACTCGAAACGCCTTTCAACCGTGTCCCCGCGTCCCAGTGTAGCCAGGCTGTGCGTTATGTTCCAAGAATTCGATGATAGCGGACGCAATGTCGGTACCGGTCGCCTGTTCGATGCCCTCGAGTCCAGGCGATGAATTGACCTCCAGGACCATCGGCCCGCGGTCGGAGCGCAACAGGTCGACACCGCAGACATTGAGGCCGAGGGCGGCCGCCGCGCGAATAGCGGTGTCATGTTCGGCAGCGCTGAGTTCGGCCGCCTCGGCGCGGCCGCCACGGTGTAAGTTCGAGCGGAATTCGCCCGATTTGCCGGTGCGCCGCATGGCTGCGACCACCCGGCCGCCAATCACGAAGGCGCGGACGTCGGTGGCGTTCGACTCGCGCACGAATTCTTGCACCATGATGTCGACGTTGGCCGCGCTGAACGCCTCGATGATCGATTTCGCCGAGGCCTCGGTCTCGGCCAGGATCACGCCCATGCCTTGCGTGCCTTCGAGCAGCTTGATCACGACCGGTGCGCCGCCGACTTCGGCGATGACCTCCTCGGCCCGACGCGGATCGTTGGCAAACGCCGTTGTCGGCAACCCGATACCAGCCCGCGCCAGCAACTGCAGTGCGCGGAGTTTGTCGCGGGCGCGTCCGATGGCAACGCTCTCGTTCAGCGAATAGACGCCCTGCATCTCGAACTGGCGCAGGACCGCGAGGCCGTAATGCGTGACCGACGCACCGATACGCGGGATCACCGCGTCGAACCGGGGCAATTCCTTGCCGCCAAACCGCAACACGGTGCGGTTCGACGTGATGTTCATGTGGACTTTGAGCGTGTTCACGACATCGACGGAATGATCCCGGTCGAGGGCGGCCTCGACGAGGCGGCGGTGGGAATAAAGGCTCGCGTTGCGTGCGAGCATTACGAAGCGCATGTCGGCTCCTTGGCCGGGCTCAGGCTCAAGCGGCGGCGTTTAGTCCAATGCGATGGCTCCGGGAAGCAGGTGTCTGAACGTCTCCCGAGGTAATAGCAAGGCGTTGCGGGTGGAACACGGTCACCGAGATAAACCACGCAACACGGCTCAGCTGAAACCTTTGACGTTTCAACGGCAACAATCCATCGGTTCGCGCAGCGACAGCGCGCGCCGCACAACCCAAACGGCTCAGAAGCGGGATGGTGCGTAAACCGCTCGCGCCGTCCGCCATGTGTTCGCGTAAGCAGTGACGGTCTCGTCGATGGGCTCGCCATACCCGCCGCCGATGACCGTGGTGAGGGCAACGCCAGCCCGGCGGCAAGCCAGCATCACCATGCGGTCGCGGGCGATCAGCCCGTCGTGGGTGACGGCTAGGCGGCCAAGGCGGTCGGAGACGAGCGGGTCGACCCCAGCGATGTAGAAAACAATGTCAGGTCGCGTTGCGAGCGCGGCATCGAGAGCCTCGCGGCAAGCCGACAGATAGCCGTTATCGGTGGTCCCGTCCGGCAGGCCGATGTCGAGGTCAGAGGGCGGCTTGTCGAACGGGTAGTTGTTCTCGCCGTGCACGCTGACAACGAACACGCGCGGCTCGTCGCGCAGGATGGTGGCGTTGCCGTCGCCGTGGTGCACGTCGAGATCGAGGATCCCCGCGCGTTCGATTTTGCCCTCCGCGAGCAGCGTCGAACTGGCCACGGCGCAGTCGTTGAACACGCAAAAACCGGCCCCGGTTTCGCGGTGGGCGTGATGCGTTCCTCCCGCGAGTTGTCCGGAAAAGCCTGCGGTCAGACAATCCCGGGCGGCGGCCATCGTTCCGCCGACCGTCGCGAGCGCGCGGGCCAGCAGGACCGGGCTCCAAGGCAGGCCGATCCGTGCCTCGATATCGCGCGACAGTCGGCCTTCGAAGACGGCTGAGATGTAGTCGGTATCGTGAACGCAGGCGACGAGGGCTGCTGTTGCCAGCGGGGACGGGATGAGTTGGCTCGGGTGCACGATACCAGCGGCCAACACGGCATGTTTCAGTCGCAGGTATTTATCCGCCGGAAAGCGATGGCCCGGCGGCAACGGGAGCGGAGGCGTATCGGGGTAGTAGACGGTGAACGGCATGAGATTACATACCGCGCGGGTTACGCGGCGACGCGTTGTTCGGCGCCACGCGGATTATGCGCGGCACGGTTGACCGAACGCAAGGCGACGACCAGCGTATCGCCCGCGTGCGCGGACGCTCATCGTCCCCGGCCTGGCGTCTGGCCGGGATCGGGCGCCGGCTGAACTTTCGGCGCCAATGCCGCCGTGCCGGCCGATCTTGCCCCCGATAGTTCGACCGTCGTCAGCTGGCAGTTCTTGTCGCGATCGGCGAGTTCGAACACGCGGTTGGGACGTTCGACGAACTCGGCCCGGTCGACCTTGCCGTCGCCGTTGCGGTCGTAATAGCCAAAGTCGACCGTCTCGAACATCCGATCGACCTTGACGATGGCGACCCAGTCCTCGCGCGTCAGCCAGCCTTTGCGGGCCGTATCGCCAATGTCGAGCAGCTCCGTGGCGTAGGCTTTCCACTCGTCGCAATTCACCGTGCCGTCTTTGTTGCGGTCCCAGTTTCCAGCCGCCAACAGAAACGTGCGGTCGACGTCGGACGGTCCGCCAGACAAACTCGACATCATCGAGTTCGAGCAGCCAGCGAGGATGGCAGCGCCGGCCGCCAGCAACAGCCACGTCGCGCCTGGATGATGGCGCGCGCGACGGCCGCGACGCTGGTAACCGTTATGATGATGACCCATGTGGCGCGGTTCTCCCTGACGTGTGCGCTACGAACGAACCGTGGCGCCCGCGCGGCATCCGGCACGCTCGCGGCGAAAAGTGTTGTTTTCAACGCTGACGGCAACACGTATCAACGGTTGGCTGGCGTAGCGCCGCCCACCGGTGCGCCGATTTTGGCATCGGCGCAAACAACGGCTTCGGTGAACATCGCGGCGACGAACGCACGCAATGGGCCATCGGCCGAAGTGAAAGGCTCGATTGCCGCGATGGCCGCTTCCATGTGGCGGCGTACCTCCAAGCGGGCCGGCTCGAGCCCGAGAACGGTGGCAACGGTCGCCTTGCCGCTATCTTTGGACGTGTCTTTGCCAGCTTCCGCAGTGCTGCGCGAGGCGTCGATCACGTCATCCAAGGCTTGGAAAGCCAAACCGACCTCGCGGCCCAGCGCGCGCAACGCGACCATCGCGTTCGCATCGGCGTTGGCGATGACGCCGCCCATCTCGACCGCAGCGATGAACAAAGCGCCGGTCTTCTGATCGTTGATGTCGTCGATTTTGGCGAGGTTGTCGCGCACCGAGCGGTCGTTCAGATCGCGCTCCTGACCGGCGGCCAGTCCGTCGGCGCCAGAAGCTGTCGACAGGATGGCCGTGAGGGCAACCCGTTGGGCATCCGTGAGGTGTTCGATTGCTGCAACGATGCCAAAGGCGCGCGTCAGCATGGTGATGGCAGCAAGCACGGAGGTGGCTTCGCCATACGCGACATGCGTGGTTGGCAAGCCGCGCCGGAGATTGGCGTTGTCCATGCACGGCAGATCGTCGAGCACGAGGGACGCGGTGTGGATGAGCTCAAGTGCGCAGCCAGCATCGATAGCGACGTTGGGATCGCATCCGAAATCGGCTGCCGTGAGCATCGTCAGCAACGGCCGGACCCTCTTGCCCGGCGCGAGGAGACCATGGCGAACCGCGCGGCTGAGGCTGACCGGGGGATGGCTCGGAGCGGGGACGAGTTGACCGAGGCGGCGATTGATCTGATCGTGGAGGTCGAGCCACGCCGGCGGGGAATTCCACCGCGATGGCGCGGACTGATGCGGCGGGATGTGGGCCAAGCCGTGCATTGCGTCGTGGTCCTTCCGTCCGTCCTACCTCATCGCGCCGACCAAAGCCGGTCTGTCATACAACCACGGCGCAGGCCAATTCACATGCTCCACAACCGGTCGTCTCAACGCCCCCGACGGGTTCGGCGCGAAACTCGAGGGCGCAGCAGCCGTATAACGATGCAGCCTGCCGTAGACGACATACGATATGCAGTGACGACCCACGCGCCTGCAAGTTTCAACGGTGTCGCATTTCCGTTGTCTAAGTGGCCTCGCCTAACCCCGGCAACCTGGATAAGGTTGCTCAGCAGGCACGATCCGAACCACCGCGATCTCAATCAGGGACAATAATAGCACGTGGGTGTCAACAGCATAGTACCTCCAAACTCCGGGACAGCGGCTGGATCGCCCGACGCGGCACCAGATCGTAGCGCTTCCGCCAACTGCGATGTCATCCTCATCGGCGGTGGCCTTGCCAACGCTTTGATCGCTTGGCGGCTGATGGAAGCGCGACCCGAATTGGATGTTCGCATCATCGAACGCGGGCCGACGCTGGGCGGTAACCATACGTGGTCTTTTCACAACTCCGACGTGCCGCCATGGGTCATGGCACGGCTGAAGCCGTTCATAACGGCGAGCTGGCAGCGTCAGAGTGTGCATTTTCCCGGCCTCAGCCGTTTCTTCGACGTGCCCTACCACGCGATCGCGTCGGAGAAGTTGCACGAGGTGATGGCGCCGAAGCTCGGCAACCGTTTGGTGCTCGATACCGATGTCGTCGCCTTCAGTGCCGAGAGCGTGACGTTGGCTGACCAACGGACGATAACGGCCAAATGCGTGGTCGACGGGCGCGGGCCCGAGAAGAATGCGCACTTAGCGCTCGGCTTTCAAAAGTTCGTCGGCCTCGAGGTCGAGACCGCTGAACCGCATGGCGAGACCGTGGCCGTCATCATGGACGCAACGGTGCCTCAGCTCGGCGGCTATAGGTTCTTCTACACGCTGCCGTTCTCGCCCACGCGGATGTTGATCGAAGATACCTACTACACCGACGGCCCGGAACTCGACGCCGCTTCACTGACGGCCCGTGTTCACGACTACGCCCGGCAAAAAGGATGGCGCATCAAGGACGTCGTGCGCGAAGAACGCGGCGTTCTGCCCGTGGTGCTCGCTGGAGACATGGACGGGTTTTGGAACAGCGTTGGCCGCGACGTGCCGAAAGTGGGGCTGAGAGCCTCGCTGTTTCATCCCACCACCGGCTATTCGCTACCCGACGCAGCCGCGCTCGCCGACCGGATCGCGCGAATGGAGACGATCACATCGGCCACCGTCCAAGCGATGGTCGAGGATTATGCGCGGACGCTATGGCGGGACCGGGCGTTTTTCCGGCTGCTCAACCGCTTGCTGTTCATCGCCGCGCGCCCGGAGGAACGGGTGTCGGTGATGGAGCGGTTTTATACCTTGCCAGGACCCCTGATCGAGCGATTCTTCGCAGCCAAGCTGACGTTCGGGGATAAGGCGCAAATAATGATGGGACGTCCGCCGCTACCAATCATCCGCGCTGTCGGCGTGATCGGCACCGATCCGGCCTGGGCGTTCGCGCGCCGCGTCGCTGGAAGCTCACAGTGACGGCGTTGATTGTGAAAGGCGACGGTCCGTCCGGCGCGAACGGAAACACGCGATCAACGTCGGCGGTTTCAACGGCAGAAATGTCGCCCGAGGCGATTATCGCCTTATCGCGCGAGCGGATCGAGAAGGGGTCGAAGAGCTTTGCGGGCGCCGCGCGCCTGTTCGACCCGCAAACCCGCGATAGTGCCTATATGCTGTATGCGTGGTGCCGCCATTGCGACGACGAGATCGACGGCCAGGAGCTAGGCTTCAACACCGACGCGGCGGCGACCCCGCCCACGCAGGCCCGGCTGTCAGCTTTGCGTGAACGCACGGTCGAGGCGATCGAGGGCCGGGCCGCAGATCCGATATTTGTCGCGCTTCAGCTGGTGCTCGCCCGCCACGAGATACCAGCGCGCCATCCCCTCGAACTCATCGACGGCATGGCGATGGATGTTCACGGCCAGCGCTATGACACGCTCGATGATACCCTGCTCTATTCCTACCACGTCGCCGGCGTCGTCGGCGTTATGATGGCGATGGTTATGGGCGTGCGGGAGGCGGCAACACTCGACCGCGCATGCGACCTCGGCATCGCGTTTCAGTTGACCAATATCGCGCGAGATGTGCACGCCGACGCGCAGGTCGGGCGGGTCTATTTACCAGCCGATTGGTTGGTCGAAGCCGGGATCGCGCCGACGGCAGTTGCCGTTGCCGACGCTGCGAACCGAGCCGCCGTTCATGCTGTGACGCTTCGATTGCTGGATGAAGCCGACCGCTACTATGCCTCGGCTGGCGACGGCCTCCACCACCTGCCGCTACGCTCGGCGATGGCGATAGCGGCAGCACGGCGCGTTTACAGCGATATTGGCAACGTCGTGCGCGAGCTTGGTCCCGGTGCTGGCGCGAAGCGGGCCAGCCTCGCACGAATGCGAAAACTGACCGGGCTCGTCACGGCGACGGGAGACGCGGTCGGCGCCCATACGATCGGCCGGTGGCGCACCTCGAGCGAACGGACGGGTTTGTGGACCATGCCGCGGGGGTGAGATTGACGCCGTCCGAGCCGCAAATGGCGGCTGGCTCAGAAATATTGACGGTGCTCGGCACCATCGGCACGTCGAAAGTAGCTGCCGATATTGCCAGCGGCAACTCGTCTGCGCTGCGGTGACAATCAGGGCAAACTTCTGAAGCCGTTAATGAACGTGATGCACAACTGAGTTGGTGCCGTCAGCCGATTTTCGATTGAAAGCTGTCCCGTCGCTGCCGCGACCGTGACCTTGCCAACGACTCCCGTGGTCCCGGTCAGGACGGTCACATTGCCGTTGGCAATACCCGAGCCGATGGCCAGCGTTGCGATGCCTGGCGAAACGCCGGCATCGTAAGACAGGATGCCGGCGACGACAGCCGACGACGTCGTCGGGTGGACCTGAGAGATTGCGAGAATTCCCGACGGCGTTGGCGGAGCGATGCTGATCACCCGGTCCTGCGCTAAACTGAATTGAACACTTTCCAAGGCTTTCACCGCTGTCAGCCCGCTTGTGCGATCAACGACGATCGCCTCAGTCCAGGCCGCACCATCGGGGCTGACCTTGACGTGAAAGTTGTCGTCTCCGGTCAGACCGAACTCGGCGCGACCTGAAAAACCGTTCTGAAACAATAGGCTCGCCGTCTGGGCGCTCGCCGCCTTGTTGATTTTGAGCTGGTGGCCGGCGCCGTCGTGATTCAGTAATGTAGCTGGAGAGGACACCGCGAGCTTGTTTGTGGCGTCCGCCGTTGCGTTGACGCCGACGAGGTCGACCGGATTTACCGACGACGACCCGCTGGCTTGGGGCGTCCAGACGGACCCTGTGAAGACGTAAAGCTTCGCCTCAGACGAGACCCAGGCGAGCCAGCCGGTACGTGGCATGTAGAACGCCCAAGCGCCATCTTGCCAGGCTGCGATTGTGGCGGCCGCACCAGCCCAGGCGCCCGTCGCCCCGGTCGGGACGATATAGCGATCGCCATCCGTCGGCGCGGCGGGTGGTTCGGTCAGCGTCCGCGAGCTGACACCGACCTGCACGATGGCATCCAGCATGCGGATCGCTTCATTGTGAGTGACGTGCTTTTGCGACTGGGCGGCGGCAATATAAGGCAGGACGAGATTGGGGGTCTGGTCGGTCACGGGATACTCGCGCACGGTTGAGGGCGGCCTTGCTGTGCGCGCAGTTTAATCCTGGAGGAGGGGGCGGGGATAAGTTTGCCGAAACATTGGCCTTTCCGTGCCAGTGACGGCCCTTGACCCCGGTTCGCGGGGATTGCATCAAGCGATCCGGCATCTGCCGTCACGCTACTGCAACACTGATTGGGCTGCCTGGATCACAATGAGCGACGCCACCCGCATCGATCGCCGCTTCGCCCAACTGAAGGTCGCCGGAAAGCCGGCGCTCGTGACGTTCATCACGGCGGGCGATCCCGATCTCGAAACGTCGGCCAAGATCCTCGCCGGATTGCCAGCTGCCGGCGCCGATGTGATCGAAATCGGGATGCCGTTCTCCGATCCGATGGCCGATGGGCCAGCGATCCAGGCCTCAAGCCTGCGCGCGCTCAAGGCCGGGAACACGATGGCGAAGACGCTGCAACTGGTGGCAGACTTCCGCAAGACCGACACTGAGACGCCAATCGTGCTGATGGGTTACTACAACCCGATCTTTGTCATGGGGCCGGAAGCCTTTCTGGTGAAGGCCAAAGCGGCCGGCGTCGACGGCTTGATCGTGGTCGACCTGCCGCCTGAGGCCGACGAGGAATTGTGCGTGCCCGCCCAACGGCATGGCCTCAACTTCATCCGGCTCGCTACGCCAACGACCGATGCGGCCCGTCTGCCTGCGGTGCTCGCCAACACGTCTGGCTTTGTCTATTATGTCTCGATCACCGGGATCACGGGCACAGCCGCACCCGATGTCGCCGACGTTCACGCCCAAGTCGCTCGCATTAAGCGTGCGACGGAGCTTCCCGTCGCGGTCGGTTTCGGCATAAAGACGGGTGAACAGGCAAAAGCGCTCGCCAAAGGCGCCGATGGCGTCGTTGTGGGGTCCGCCCTGGTCGGAGCGATCTCTGCAACGCTCGACGGCAACGGCGCGGCGACAGCTCGAACCGCATCGGCCGTTCACGACATCGTTCGCGGCATATCCACAGCACTTCACGCTGCCTGAAGCTGACGTCCGCGATTGTCAGCGGCTCGTTCGACAGGCGGCACCGGCACCGACGAGGAGGGTTTGCCCTTGAATTGGATCAACAATTTCGTCAGGCCCAAGATCCGCAGCCTGCTGACACCAACGCAGAAGCGCGAGGTGCCGGACGGAACATGGGTAACCTGTCCCGAGAGCGGGCAGATGGTGTTTCATCGTGACCTCGAGGCGAACCAGTTCGTGTTCCCGGGGTCGGGCTACCATCAGCGGATGACGGCGCGGCAGCGGCTGGCTCATACGTTCGACGATGGCAACTACAAGCTCGTGCCGGTGCCTGCCGTCGGCGTCGATCCGCTGAAATTCCGGGATTCGAAGCGCTACGTGGACCGGTTGAAGGAAGCACGCGCCAAGTCGGAACAGGACGACGCCGTGCTGATCGGCGAGGGGCGGCTCAATGGGCTGCCGGTCGTGGCAGCAGCCCAGGACTTTTATTTCATGGCCGGGTCGCTCGGCATGGCGGCTGGCGAAGCCGTCATCACCGGCATGCTTCGGGCGGTCGAACTTGGCCAGCCGTTCATCCTGTTCACGGCGTCTGGTGGCGCGCGCATGCAGGAAGGCATCCTGTCGTTGATGCAGATGCCGCGGACGACGATTGCCGTGCAGCGCCTGCGCGAGGCGCGGCTGCCGTATGTCGTCGTCATGACCGACCCCACGTCGGGTGGCGTCACGGCATCGTATGCCATGCTCGGCGATATTCACATTGCCGAGCCGAACGCGCTGATCTGCTTTGCCGGTCCGCGCGTGATCCAGCAGACTATCCGCGAGCAACTGCCCGACGGGTTCCAACGGTCGGAGTATCTGCTCGCGCATGGCATGGTCGACATGGTGGTGCACCGCCATCAGTTGCGGCAGACGCTTGCGTCGGTGTGCGGCCTGTTGATGGCCGGTGTCGAGGGGCGCAAAGCGCGCGAGCGTCAGGCCGATAAGCCGTTGGCCATCAAACTCAACGGCCGCGCGAATGCCAACGGCGCCTATCTGCCAGGGGACGTCGCACAGCCGGCTTCTGGAACTGCAAACGGCATGGGCGTTCTGGCGCCAACGATCGACAGCGCGACAGCTGCGGCAAAGAATGGCGGAGCGACCGTTGCGCGGGTTGAGGCTCGAGAGGCGGGCACTCGTGGCGAGACTGGGATTGGTGGAGCGACGGGCGCCGGGGGCAACGCTGCGGCAGCAGTGAGCCCTGCACTGTCGAAACTCGGGACGAACCACGAGGAAACCGGAAAACGGGAACCCGGAAAAGGGAATGCCGCGACGGAGAAACCTGGGAAAGACACCGGGAAGTTGGAGACGGGCGGGCTAACGTCGACCAGCGCCACTGTCGCCGAACCGCCAAGGTCAGACGCTGCACCCCAGGTTACAGCTCAAGCGTCGCCCCACAGCGCAGCATCCCCGGGGTCCGAAACGGAGGCGAGCGGCGATCCGGCAAAAGGCGCCACGAAGCCATAGGCCCTCCCCGATCGAGCAAAGCTGCGCTATAGCACGCGCGAAAACGCTTTGTGGGGGAACAAGACCATGTCTGATCAAGCGAGCGATGAGCGAGCCAACACCACGGGCGTGACCGCGAAGGTCGCCAGCCGCCTGTCGCGCGAGATCGAAGACAGCTTCGACGAGACGCTGGAATTGGAACTCGACGAGGCGCGCCTCGACGCTATCGAGCAAGCCGCTTTCGACGGCGAGCGGTCGGAGGCGCTGTCGGGCAGCGCCTACATGAAGGAGCTGTTCCGGCTTCAGCATGAATTGATCCGGCTGCAGGACTGGGTTGCGACGCAAAAGCTGAAGGTGGTCGTCCTGTTCGAGGGACGCGATGCGGCCGGCAAGGGCGGCGTGATCAAGCGCATCACGCAGCGGCTCAATCCCCGCATCTGCCGGGTCGTTGCGCTGACCGCGCCAAGCGAGCGGGAACGCACGCAATGGTATTTCCAGCGCTATGCGACGCACCTGCCGGGCGGCGGCGAGATCGTGCTGTTCGACCGCAGCTGGTACAACCGGGCCGGCGTCGAGCGCGTCATGGGGTTTTGTGGCAAGACCGATGTCGAGGAGTTTTTCCGTTCGGTGCCCGACTTCGAGCGCATGCTCGTCCGCTCCGGCATCATCCTGGTCAAATACTGGTTTTCCATCAGCGACGAGGAGCAGCACGCGCGCTTCCTCGCCCGCATCCAAGATCCGATGAAACAGTGGAAATTGTCGCCGATGGACCTCGAGTCGCGGCGGCGCTGGGAGGCCTACACCAAGGCCAAGGAAGATATGCTCGAGCGCACGCATATCCCCGAGGCGCCGTGGTGGATCGTGGAGGCCGACGACAAACGGCTCGCCCGGCTCAACTGCATCGGCCATCTGCTGACCCAGGTGCCGTATGACGATGTCGTGCGGCCCGAGGTGATCCTGCCCGCGCGCGTGCGCAACCCAGACTACACCCGCGATCCAATCCCGCGCGAGATGTATGTGCCGAATTTGTACGGGGTGTAGTGGGTGCGGGTCGCTGGCGGAGCGGCCCGAGCTTGCCGGCCGTCAACGCGCCGCTTCAATGAGCGCGATATCGTGTTTCAACAGGTCGTTGACGAGCTGGGCAAGCGGAATACCGCGTGCCTCGGCCCGCTCCTGCAGGTACCGCATGACCTCGGGCTCGAGGTGAACCGGTGGGACGAGGGTGGCATTTTCGCGATAGAATTTACCACGTATGCCCTTTGACAAGTCGTAGTCCTCCTTCATCCTAGCCTCCAATCCCCTAACCGGCATTTTCATAATCTCGCCGCTCGCGCCGCGTTGCTGGCCGGGCAGAGATGATCCGGATATAAGTGCGGTCGTGGTCCAATTCCATATGCGTGTGTACCACGAGCAGGAGCTTGGCATCACCGGTCAGGCCTACCGTGATCCAACGCTCTTCAACACCGCTTTCGTGATCCGGCGACGACAGGGCAAGCGGATCGAGGAAGACGGTCATGGCCGATTCAAATAACACGCCATGCTTGGCAACATTCGATGCCGCCTTGGTTGGGTCCCAGTCAAACTCAAACGAATGGGGCAGTTGAGTTCGCCTTTCGATTAAAGTGCCGCGACCAAACCGTAGTTTCAATTCTCCAGCTTCGCCAGCTCCGCCTCAATCGCAGGTATCCTGGAATACGGTCGGCGGCGGCGAGCGGTTTCAGGATGGCCAAGGCTGTCTCTAGATCGCCGCGCCCGGCGCTGCCTTTCAGCTGACCCAGTCTCCACAGCGGCACAACGGAATTCACTCGCGAGGGAAGATCGTCCGGGTTGCGTGCGGTCAGCGAGCGGTAGGCACCCAGCGCGCGTTCGAAGGCGGCAATCGCCTCGGGCGTCTCACCCTGACGCGCATGCATGTCGCCGACCCGCTCGTTACTAACCGCAAGATCGCGCTGCCACCCGGCATTTCCGGGGTCGGCTTTGGCCAAGCGTTCGAAGATTGCCTGACTGTCGCGGAAGGCTTTGAGGGCGTCGGGCAGATTGCCTTGGGCGACGAGCACGTTGCCGACTTTATTGTAGGACACGGACAGATCGCGCTGCCACCCGGCATTTCCGGGGTCGGCTTTGGCCAAGCGTTCTGCGATGGCGAGACTGTCGCGGAAGGCTTTGAGGGCGTCGGGGAGTTGGCCTTGGGCGACGCGCACGTCGCCGACACGATCATAAGACACGGACAGATCGCTCTGCCATCCCGCATTGCCGGGGTCGGCTTTGGCCAAGCGTTCTCTAATGGCGAGACTGTCGCGAAAGGCTTTGAGGGCGTCGGGCAGATTGCCTTGGGCGACGAGGACGTCGCCGATCTTGTTAAGTGTTACTAATGTGAACCGCTGGAGGTCAGCATTGCTCGGATCTCGGTCTCGGATCGGAACCATCCGATCGAAGCTCAAGCGATACTCCGCCAATGCCGATGCCAAGTCTCCCTTCGCAAGCAGGACATCGCCAAGCCGCTCGTTAGAAACCGATAGATCGCGCTGCCAACCGGCATTGCCGGGGTCGGCTTTGGCGAGGCTAGAGATAATGTCCTGCTTCGCTTGGTAAGACTTCAAGGCGGCGGCAAAATCACCCTGAGCGATCGGCACGTCACCAATTCGCTCGTTGCTGATCCCAAGGTTATACTGCCATCAGGCATTGCCGGGGTCGGCTTTGGCCAAGCGTTCTCTGATTGCGAGACTGTCGCGGAAGGCTTTGAGGGCGTCGGGCAGATTGCCTTGGGCGACGAGGACGTCGCCGTTCTTGTTATACGACACGGACAGATCGCGCTGCCATCCGGCATTTCCGGGGTCGGCTTTGGCCACGCGATCTGCGATGGCGAGACTGTCGCGGAAGGCTTTGAGGGCGTCGGGGAGATTGCCTTGGGCGACGAGAACGTCGCCGACACGATCGTACGACACGGAGAGATCGCGCTGCCATTGAAGGTCGCTCGGACTTGACTTTGACGCCGCCTCGGCAACGGCGCCAGCCTCACGGTAGGTCGCTTTCGCGACCCCAAGATCACCGCGCTGCGACTGGATATCGCCAATCCCCAACCGCGCCCAGTAAAGTGACCGATCGTGCGTGCCCGGTTTGCCCGCCGCGAGCACCCGCCGATAGGCCGCCTCGGCCGCGGCCAACTGCCCGGCCTGCTGCTGGAACCAGCCGTTCTGGAACAGGCCCTCGATATCGTCCGGATCGAGTCGGGCAGCCTCGGCAGAAAGCTCGCGTGCGCGCCACGGCTCGGCGACGGCGGCGATGGCGGCGGCCTCGCGGTAGGCCTTCGCGGCGTCTTTGTTCTCCTTGGCCGCGCGGGCTTTTTTCGCCTCGGCCGACTGGATGAGCAGCGGAACAGCATCCGCCCCCTTGCCGGCCTTCAACAGCTCGAAAGCCTTGGCGTAGTCGCTGTCGCCCGCGGCGGCTTGGGCCTGCACGGCCTTGAGCGCATCGATCAGCCCCTGTTGCGCGCCGGGGCTGGCGGCTGCGGCCGGGTTGGACCCCAGCATCTGGCGCGCGATGGCGAGCGCGGCGTTCTCCTGCTCGACCTTCTCGGCAATCACCGTGCCCTTGCGGGTGGTATCGACATACAGATAGGCCCCACCGACGCCGAGCGCGGCAATGACACCAAGCACGGCGTAGCGGACGCGAGCCTGCCGTCGCCGCTCCCGCTCGGCGCGGCGGAAGATGTCGTCGGGTGCCAACCCCGTTAGCCCCGCAACGATCTTGGCGAGGCCGAGGGCTTTTCCGTCGGCGGTCTCGCGCAGGTCGGGCCCGAGAATGGTGACCGGCCGGTCGGTCAGCACGCCATCCGCACCGATCTCGAACCGCAGTGCGGGCGGGAAGTTATCGGGATAGGTGCCGTCGATCATCACAGGGATCACGGGGCGCGTCGGGTGCCGCCAGCGGAACAGGCGCACCTCCTCGTTCACCGCCGGTCGCGTGGCCGCCACGGCCGAGCACAGCACGATCAGCGCGGCCGAGGCATCGAGCGCGGCGATGGTCGCGTCGGTCAGCGTATGCCCGCCGGAGAAATCCTCGCGGTCGCGGAAGATCGGCCGCAGCGACTTCGGCACCAGCCCGCGCGGCGTATCGCGCCCCACGAGGTCGGCATCGATGCGGAACGCTTCGAGTTTGCCGTGAAGCCACTTGCCCCAGGCCACGTCGGCATGGGCGTACGACAGGAATGCGCGGTATTTGAAATCGATCGGGTCAGACATGGTGACTCGTCTGGAAATAATTGGCCGGTGTGTTGAGCCTAACAGCGTCCAGCCGGAATTCTATGACAGCGATAACAGGACCGGGCGAGCACCCAGCCGACGCTCGCCCCTGACCCCCTCGCCGCCTACCGCTTACCCGGATCGTATTTGTTCTTCTGGCGCCATTCGGACATGAAATAGGACAGCGCGTCGTCGATGGTCGACGGCAGGACGATTTTGGCGGCGACGAGGCAGTCGCCGTGGGTGCCCGACGAGGCGTTGCGCACGCCCTTGCCCTTGAGGCGGAATATCGAGCCGGAATTCGTGCCCTTGGGCAGCGTGACGTGGACCCGGCCAGACGGCGTCTCGACCTCGATCTTGGCGCCGAGCACGGCCTCGTCGATGGTGACGGGCACCTCGAACAGCACGTCGTCGCCCTGGCGGCGGAAGACCGCGTGCGGCCGGACGCGGACCTCGACCAGCGCGTCGCCGGCCTCGATCGGGCCAGCGCCACCTTTGCCGCGCAACCGCAGCACCTGACCGTCGATGACGCCTTCGGGCACCGCGAGATCGAGCACACCGCCGTCAGGCAGGGTCACGCGCTTTTTGGCGCCGTTCACAGCCTCGAGGAAGTCGACCTCCAGGCTGTAGCGGACATCGGTTCCCCGGCCGCTGTTCGCGCCAGCACCCATGCCGCCGCCCATGCCGGACCGCGCGCGTTCGCCGAACACATCGGTGAAGACATCCGAAAAGCCGAAATCCTCGAAGCTGCGGCTCGAACGGCCAGCCCGCGCGCCACCGCTGCTGCTGCCGCGCGGTGGAAACACCGGCTCGCCGCCAGCATCGATCTCGCCCCGGTCATAGCGGCGGCGTTTGTCGGCATCGAGCAAGAAGTCGTGCGCCGACGACGCCCGCTTGAAGCGGTCCTCGGCATCGCGGCCGGGATTGACGTCGGGGTGGAACTCCTTGGCGAGCTTGCGAAACGCACGGCGAATGTCGTCTTCGCTCGCGCCGCGCGGAACGCCGAGTACGACGTAGGGATCATCTGCCATCGGTCAGGAGCCTGTTTCGAGCTCGAAGGTGCGCTCCAGCAGCACGGCCAGCTGCTCGAAGCGGCGGCGCAGCCGTTCGCCGTCGAGTGACACATACGCCGGTGGCAGGGTCAAGACGAGCTTACCCGTATCCAGACGAATTGGCGTCTCGTCGATGACCCCGGATACGCCGATCGACAGCATGTGGGCCGCGCGGATCGCTGCGCCGACAATGCGGGCGCGCTTCAAGGCTCGTTTGCTGGCCAACGCTTTCAACGCGTCGGAGATGCGGTCTTTGTCGTGCGGCCCCTGGTGGCGGTAATAGACGGCGAGCGCGAGGAACACGCGGCCTGGGTGATCGATGCCGCCGAGTGAGGCGTGGGCCAGGACGTTGAGGCTCTGGGCGCCGCGATAGTCGGGATGGGCGCGCCAGCCGACATCGGACATCAGGCAGGCGGCATGCCGCAAGCGGCGCTCGTCCGGCGTTTCGGCCAGATCGCCGCCCGTGAACAGTTGGTCGGTCCAGCGGCACAGTTCATGGGCATGTTCGGCCGAGCGAGACCGCTGGCGGGCATACTCGTCGGCATAGCTGATCAGAGGATCTTTCGCGCGTTCGTGGTCGGAAAGCTGCGAAAACAGCAGGCCCTCGCGGATGCCGAAAACCGAGATCACGACGCTGGATGGCTGCAGGCGTCGCGTCAGTCGCTCCAGGATCAAGGCGCCGTAGGGGAGGATGTCGCGCCGGGGCTTGGCGAGTTCGTCGGCCGACGACAGGCTGCCGGGCTTTTTGGATTTTCGCGCGAAGTCGACGATCTCGGTCATCGACAGCGTGTAGCCGTGCATGACCCGCAGCGGGTAGGCCGTCTCTTCCATTTGAACGCGTGCAATCGAGCGCCACGACCCGCCGACGGCGTAAAACGGACGGCCCTTGCCGTGGACCAGAAACGGAACGCGGTCGAGTTCGGCTTCGATCAGCGGCAGAGCGCATTCGATGCGGTCGCCGGTGGTATCGATCAGGCGCAGACCGCCGAGCGGCAGGGAGATCGCGTCGCGCAATTGTCCGTCGACAATGTTGATCAACTCGAGACTGCCGCCGCCAAGGTCGCCAGCGATGCCGTCGGCACCGGGGAAGCCCATCATGATGCCTTGGGCGGCAAACAGTGCCTCTTGCTCGCCGGTCAGAATTTCGATGCGGGTGCCGCACGCCATTTGCGCAAGGCGGATGAAGTCGGCGCCATCGTCGGCGTCGCGGACGGCGGCGGTGGCAAGCACGCGGACATTCTTGACGCGGCGTACGGTCAGGATCGCGCGGAACCGCTTCAGCGCCACGAGAGCACGGCCGACGGCCTCGTCGCCGAGCTTGCCGGTGGTGGCGACCGAGCGGCCGAGCCCGCACAGAACCTTTTCGTCGAACAGCGTTGCCGGCGACCGCACCGCACCTTCGTATATCACCAGCCGGACCGAGTTGGAGCCGATGTCGATGACCGCGATCGGTTCGAGGCCATACCCATCGCACGACGCCGCATCGCTGGCCGCGCCGTGGTTCGACGCGGATCCACGATCGCCCTCGGGCGGCTGCGGCGGCTTACGCTCGCCGAACAATTTCATAAGTCCTGCCACGCAACCCTGCCGCTGGTTGACGATGTTCGTTCGACGTCTGGCCGATCGACGCGAGCGCTTTACGTCGCCAGGCACAAGCCGCAGCGGAACCAGCGCATTGGCGCTCTTGTTGCCACACTGCGATGCCCAAGCAAGCACCAAGTTGCCGCGATGTGATCCTGAGAGCCAAGGCGTGTCGTTAGCGCGATCAGTTACGTGGTTTGAGCTGGACCGGTGGCGGCGAACTCGCGAGCAGAGACTTGCCGCGTCCCGACAACGACGGGTTGTTCATGAAATAGTGATGCGCGTTGAACGTCTCTTCGCCCGGCCCTGGCACGATGCGGCGCGAGGACCCATCGGCCAGAATTTGCCAGCTCTGCTGGTTGTCGCGAAGGTTGTTGGCCATGATCTGGCTCAGTACCTGTTCGTGCACGCGCGGCGTCTTGATCGGCACCATAGCTTCGACGCGGCGGTCGAGATTTCGCTGCATCATATCGGCCGACGAAATGTAGACGGCCGCTTCGGGAGATGGCAGGCCGAAACCCTTGCCGAAGCAGTAGATGCGAGCGTGTTCCAGGAAGCGGCCGATCACGCTCTTGGCCCGGATGCGGCTCGACATTCCCGGCACGCCCGGACGCAGGCAACAGATGCCGCGAACCACGAGGTCGATCTCGACGCCAGCTTCGCTCGCATCGTAAAGCGCTTCGATAATGCCGGGATCGACGAGCGAGTTCATCTTCATCCAGACCTGTCCTGGCCTGCCGGCCTTGACGTGAGCCTTCTCCTCGTCGAGGTGCTGCATGATGCGCGCGCGGATGCCGTGGGGGCTCGCGGCCATGCTCTCGAGGCCGGACAATTCGCCGTAGCCGGTGATGAAGTGGAAGATGCGCGTCACGTCGCGGCCCAGCGCCGGGTCGTCGGTGAACAACGACAGGTCGGTATAAATCTTGGCGGTCTGCGGGTGGTAGTTGCCGGTGCCGAGGTGAGCGTAGGTGACGATTTCCGTGCCCTCTCGGCGCACGACCAGACCAAGCTTGGCGTGCGTTTTGAGGTCGACGACACCATAGACGACGTGGACGCCCGCTGCCTCGAGATCGCGCGCCCAGCGGATGTTGGCAGCCTCGTCGAAACGCGCTTTGACCTCGACGACAGCGGTTACGGACTTGCCGGCCTCGACGGCATCCTTGAGAGCCTGAACGATCGGGCTGTCGCGCGATGTGCGGTACAACGTCCACTTGATCGCCATCACGTTGGGGTCGGCGACCGCTTGGCGTAAATATTGGACGACGACGTCGAAGCTCTCGTAGGGATGGTGGACGACCATGTCCTTGTTGCGGATCGCCGCGAAACAGTCGCCGTTGAACTCCCGCACACGCTCTGGAAACCGAATGTTGAACGGCTTGAACTGCAGGTCGGCCCGTTCGCTGATAATCAGCTGAGTTGCATCCGATAGGCCAAGCACGCCGTCCTTGACGAAGACGCTGGCCTCGCCGACTTCCAATTCATCGATGACGAATTTGCGCAGCTTGGCTGGCATGCCGCTTTCGATTTCGAGCCGGATGACATCGCCGCGGCGGCGGCGCTTCAACAGCGTTTCATAGGACCGGACAAGGTCTTCGGCCTCTTCCTCGATCTCGATGTCGCTGTCGCGGAGTACGCGAAACGCGCCCTTGCCCTTGACGTCGCAGCCGGGAAACAGCGTGTCGAGAAACAGCCCGATGAGGGTTTCGACCTGAATGAAGCGGTACTCGCGGCCCGGCTGTCCCGACAGGCGGATGAACCGTTCGAGTTGCCCCGGTATCGGGATCAGCCCGGTCAAGACACGGCCGTCGCGGACGCGCTTCATGTCGACGGCGATCGTCAGCCCCTTGTTCAGAATGAACGGGAATGGATGGGCCGGGTCGACCGCGATGGGGGTCAGGATTGGAAAAATGTTCGTCAGATAATGCGCTTCGAGTTCGGCGCGTTCGTCGGGCGTGATGCCGCTTTCGTCTTCGATCTCGAAACCCTCGGCGGCGAGCGCCGTTTTGAGAGTGCGCCACGCGCGCTGCTTTTCCGCCACCAGCGTGGCGACAAAGGCGTTGATCTCGCGCAGTTGCTGGGCCGGCGTCAGCCCGTCGGGGGCCAGCGTCGTCACACCTGCAGCGATCTGGCCGAAAATGCCAGCGACGCGCACCATGAAGAATTCATCGAGGTTCGACGCCGAGATGGTCAGAAAGCGCAGCCGCTCCAGCAGCGGGTGGTCCGGGTTCGAGGCCTCCTCCAACACGCGCTTGTTGAACTGAAGCCACGACAGCTCGCGGTTGTAATACCGTTCCGCTCCGATCGGCGTCGGCTCGATCTCTGTTGCCATGGCAGCCAGCGAGGCGTGATCGGCCGGTTTAGTGGCGGGCTTCGGGCGGGTGCGGCTGACAGGCGGCATGGACGAATCCAACAAAAAAGAGACATTCGGGAACAACCAGAGCGACGAACGCTGCGATTCGTTTGTGGTAAGCGGCCAATGTTGCGAGCGGGCGACCCAAAAGCAACTGTTCCGTGACAGTCGGGCGGCGTCCAGCCCACGATTACTCTTCGATCGCGTGGCCGCTCATTGCCGAAAGCGCCGCAGCTGCCAGCGGGCGCGTGACTTTGCGTTGCTTGGCGAGCGCCAGCCGATCGATGGCAGCGACCGCAGTTGCAGCCGCTTCGAATGAGCGCTCCATGTGGCGCAGCATGTAGGCGATGACGCTCGGCTCGACGGCCAATTGACGGTCACCGAACAATTTGACGATCAGCGCGGCGAGCACGGCTTCGTCGGGTTGCTCGATCTCGACGCTCGGGGTTGCGCGCAGTCGCGACCTGAGGTCGGGCAGTGCGATCTGCAACTCGCCCGGAGCCGTGCGCGAGGTCAGCAGCAGATGGCCGGACGCTTCGCGCGCGTGGTTCATCAGGTGGAATAGCACCCGCTCGTCGCCGATCTCGCGGTCGATATCTTCGACAACGAGCGCGGGACGCGCGCTTGCCCGATAGCTGGTGATGGTCGTCTCGCCGATCGCGCTGGCAGTAACCACAGCCGCGTCGCTGCGGGCTTGCCACACGGCGGCAAGGTGCGATTTCCCAGCCGACGCCGGACCGACGATGACGGCAGCGGGATGGGGCCAATCCGGCCACCGGTCGATGAGGGCGATCGCTGCGCCGTTACACCGGCTGACAAGGAAATCGCCAGCCCCGCTGGCCGGCCGCAATGCGAGGTCGAGCACCAGCTGCGCCGGTTCGATGGCTGCCCTATCGGCAGATGTCGTCGGCGCGGGTTGCGGGTCCTCGCGGCTGTCCATCATTCGGGATCGCCGTCATACAAATCGCTGGCGAGGTAAACCTGCAGCAAATGCCGGACAACGACGGCGATGGCGGCCGCGACCGGCACGGCGATCAGGATGCCGACCAGCCCGAGCAGCGAGCTGAATACCGCCAGCGCGAGCAACAACCACACCGGCGGTAGTCCGAGCCTCTCGCCAACCAGCTTGGGCGACAGCACGAAAGCGTCGAGCACATATCCGACGACGAATACCAACGCGACCAGCCCGATCGGCTGAAAGGCTGGCCAGTATTGTGCGGTCGCCACCGCCATCGACACGATCAACCCGAGTGCCCACCCGACGAATGGCACGAAGCTCAGCACCCCGGTCGCGATACCAAGCGAGAGACCATAGTTGAGGCCGATGATCTGCAGGGCGGCCGAGTAATAGAGCGCAAGGATCAGGCACACCATGCCTTGGCCACGGACGAAAGCCGAAATCGCGCCATCGATGTCGGTGCCGAGCTGGCGCACGGTTGGTGCGTAACGCCGGGGGAGCCAACCGTCGATTTTGGTGCGCATCGGTTCCCAGTCGCACAGCACGTAGAACGCGACCAACGGCGTCACGAGCACTACCGAAATTATAGTCCACAGCGACTTCATCTGGGCCAGCACTTGGTTGACCGCAGTCGTCGCGAACGAACTCGAATTTCCGAACGCGCTCGATAGCGCCATTTCGATCTGACCCTGGAACTCTGGATAGCGGCTACCGAGGCGCTCGCGGGCTATGTCCTCGGCGACGAGTTTCAATTTGGCCGACAGTTCCGGCAGCGATATGGCGAACTTCTGCACCTGATCGATGATCACCGGGGCGAGCAGCGTCAAAGTGGACCCGATTGCGGCGATGCCAAACACCAACACGACGCTCGAGGCCACCGTGCGCGGCAGCCCCGTTCGCATGACGAAGCGGACCAGCGGGTTCAACGCGTAAGCCAAAAGTAGGCCGAGCACGAACGGCAGGATCGCGTCGCTGAGCAGTATCACGGCGAGCGAAGCTGCAATCAGCAACAACAGCCAGTACATGGCTTGGCGTTCCGGGCGCATGGGTCAGGTCTCCGGGCGGGTCGGTCGGGCAAACGCGAACAGTTCGAGTAAGCTTTGGAGAAGCCTATAGCGGTGGTTTCGTCGCGGACATGTGACGAAGCCACGTCGTGACATAAGCCGCCAGCGACGTGACCGTCAGCGCACCAGTTGCCCACACCATGAGCATGCGCAATGACGTTAGTCCAAGGCCGAACGCTTGGTCGGCAAGAACGGTCGCTGCCAGGACGATTTGGGCTGCGGTGTTGGCCTTGCTCAGCCGCGACGGCGCAATCGTGACGGGATTGTCGAGCAACGCCGACAACACCACCGCCGACACGATCATCACATCCCGTGCGACAACAGCGATAACGAGCCACTGGGGTAGCGAGCCATCGAGACCGAGGGCGACAAAAATGCACACGATCAATAGCTTATCGGCCAGTGGATCGAGATAGGCGCCAAGATCGGTCTGCAGGTCGTAGCGTTTGGCGAGGTATCCGTCGGCGGCATCGGTAAGCCCGGCAAATACGAAAATCGCGAACGCAAACCCTTTCTCGCCCGTCGCCAGCAGCCACACGATGACCGGAACCAGGATCAGCCGCAGCAGCGTCAGAACGTTGGGCGTGATGTAGGACGCAAGCGGATAGCGCGGGGCGGTGATCGGCAGCCCTCCAGATGATACGGGCAGTGAGCATCGGCCGAGAGCGCCCTGTTAGCAAGGGCAGTGCACGGTCACATCATGGCGATGCCGTCGATCGATGTCGTTGGCCGACATCAAAGTTGCACCGTTAGAACGTCGGCCGAACAAGCCACGTATTGCCAGCCAACTGCATCGACAACCCAGCCCGAGCCAAAGCCGCGTTGAGGCCATCTGGACCGCCCGCATGTCGGACCGTGACAGCGGCGGACCGCGCCGTGACCGCGCCAATATCAAGGTCGTAGGCCCCGTCCGTGTCGAGCAGGCGGCTGCGCAAGTCGTTCCATTCGGCCAGTGAGCCGAATTCGATGGTCAGCGGGATGGCGCCGTCACTGCTGGCGACATCGACACCGCCAATGGCACCGGCCTTCGCCGCTTTCCAACGGCCCTCGAGCACGCCAAGGCCGATCACGGCGGCCAACTCGGCGGCATAGCCGCGGTCCCCGCCCGAAATTCGGTAGGCGCGCTTCAAAACGAATGGCCCTGCTGCATCTTGACCGGCCAGCGTCACAAGCAGCTTCGTACCTGTGGAATCGGGCTCGGCGAGCGCAATCAGCACGTTGTCGGTCCGGTAGGCCGAAGCGAACGTCCGCCCGGTCACGCCGCCGTTGTCGATCACAGCCTTGAGCGCGTCTGGGCCAATTTCGGGCTTCAACCCTTCCAGCCGAAGGGGTGCCAACGCATGCGTCAGGTCGAGGCCGCTCCAGGCTTCGAACCACACGCCCCGGCCGCCCTGCAAAGGACCACCGGCGGTATCGCGCCATAGCGGGATCAGCATCACCGGCGCAGCCTGTTCGTCGACGTAGGGGATACCCGCGCGGTTCAGATAATTGCGCACGCTGGCTTGGTCGAAGGCGAAGTCGAGGGTCGCGATGTATTCGGTCGGAGAGTTGCGCTCTTTTTTGACCGAGACGCCTTCGATGAAGTCGGCCGACTTGACCGCCGGTCGCTGCTTCAAGCGCTTGTAGGCCGTAACCGGGACGAGGCGGCGCAATAGCGAGCGAAATGCGGCATCCTGGCCAGCGGCAACAGCCAGCGACTTTGCCGCCACGGCGTCACGGGCTTGGGCCTCGACGGGATAGTTGCCGACCGTGTACGCCGCCGATGATGCGGCTATCGCCGGACCTGCCATGATCCCCGACAGCACGGCTGCGCTCCATACGCACGACCGCATCGAAACCCGCCGTCGCATTTGCCCTGTCATATCGCCCTCGCCCCCGTGCCCAGTACCGTGTGCCCGCCATTGCAGCGTGCGCCGTCGGCTGCTACGCCGCGCGACCAGCCCGGCTTGCACTATTCGGACACCAACCGAGACTGACCACGCGCGAAAGGCCGCACAATGACAACCGCTAAAACCGGCGGCCCGGACACATCGAGCGCCGTTACCTATGCCGATGCGGGTGTCGATATCGATGCCGGCAACGCTCTGGTCGATGCCATCAAGCCGCTGGCCAAGTCGACGTTGAGGCTCGGTGCGGATGCCGACCTTGGCGGGTTTGGCGGGTTGTTCGACCTGAAGCGCGCCGGGTTCGTCGATCCGATCCTGGTGTCGACCAACGATGGCGTCGGCACCAAACTCAAGATCGCCATCGATACCGGGCGGCATACGACGATCGGCATCGATCTCGTCGCCATGTGCGTCAACGATCTTGTCGTGGCCGGTGCCGAGCCTCTGTTCTTTCTCGATTATTTCGCCACCGCCAAACTCGACGTCGCGACCGCCCGCGATGTCGTCGCCGGGATAGCAGCCGGTTGCCGGGAGGCGAACTGCGCGCTGATCGGCGGGGAGACGGCCGAGATGCCGGGCATGTACCATGGGCAGGACTACGATCTCGCAGGCTTCTCGGTCGGCGCGGTCGAGCGCGGGCAGATCCTGCCACGGACCGACATCGCCATCGGCGATCTGATCATCGGGCTGCCATCCTCCGGCGTGCATTCGAATGGGTATTCGCTGGTCCGCAATCTCGTCGCGAACGCGGGCCTAAGCTGGGAGGCTGCCGCTCCGTTCGAGCCGGGCCGCACGCTCGCTGACGCTCTGCTCACGCCGACGCGCATTTATGTCCGGGCGTTACTGTCGGCGATCAAGGCAACCGGCGGCGGACGCGGCGCGATCAAAGCGATGGCCCACATTACCGGCGGCGGCTTGAGCGAAAACATTCCGCGCGTTTTGCCCGGCGATGTCGCTGCCGAGATCGACCTTGGGTCCTGGACCGTCCCGCCGGTGTTTGGATGGTTGGCTGGCCAAGGGCGCATTGGCCAAGCTGAGATGCTGCGGACATTCAATTGCGGGATCGGCATGGTGATCGTTGTCGAGGCCGCGCGCGCGGGCGAGGTGTCGGCGGCCCTGGTGGCAGCTGGCGAGACACCGGTGACGATTGGCCGGATCGTCGCCGCCACCGGCAACAAAAGCCCGGCCAAAGGTAAGGGCGAAGCAGAAGCCGTCGTCTATCGCGGCGAGTTTGGTTCCTCGAGCGACGATGACCTGGCATGGGCCACCACGCTCAACTTGCCGGCAGACTATATGGCGGACCGGGAACAGCCCGACGACACGTTGGTCGATCCGTTTCTCGACGTGCCAGCGAACACGTCTCGCGATCGCCCGACGTGACCACACCCGCCAACTAACCCGCCACTACCCGCCAGCCAACGAACAGGCCGAGCCCAAGAAGTCCTGCAAAAAAGCATGTGCGGAAGGTCTCGGCGTCAAGGCGCGAGCGCACATACTGGCCGATCGTCATACCCATCAGCGAGGCGGCGAGTGCGACCAACCCGGGCCCAGTGACGCCGCTGCCCAGCGCGCCGGCCTGCAGCAAATTCACGGCCAACGCGATCGTCGCCACCAGAAATGTCTGTCCGAGCGCCTGAACGAGCTCGTCTTTGCTCAGCCCAAGTGCGGCCAGATACGGCACTGCGGGCACGACGAATACGCCTGTAGCCGCCGTGATCAGCCCGTTGGCAACACCGCACAGCGGCCCGGCCACCGGCTCCCGCTGTGGCGCGACGGCAAACCGCCACTTCGCGAGCCCGAGAGCCGCATAGCCGATGATCACCACGGCAAGCAGCGCCTTGGCCGTACCCGCGTGCGGACCCATCATCCCGATATCGAGGTATCCGCCCAGCCAAGTTCCAACGCAGATGCTTGCCAGCATCGGCCATATCCGGGCAAACACGGCACCCGCCGCCGGGCTGGACGCGATTTGCCATCCATTGCTGACGAGACCGGGGATGACGAGGAGCGCAGCGGCCTCCAATGGCGGCATCACGAGAACCAGCAGCACCATGGGCAGGACCTGCAACCCGAGACCGATGACGCCTTTGACCACCCCGGCAACGATGAAAACGGCCGCGATGATAAGCAGTGTGATGGTGAACATCGGGCTGTGACCGGATAACTGAGCTGGCGCGGGCGAGTTGGGGAACGACCGGGCAGGTGGTAGTCATTTGCAGTGGTGCGAGTCGCTGCAGCCAACTGCTTGTGGCGTCGTTGAGACAAAGTGCGGACCTACCCGATGAAGAAGCGCATCGCCATCCTGATTTCAGGCCGCGGCTCCAATATGATGCGCCTCGTCGAGGCCGCGCGCGACCCTGCCTATCCGGCCGAGATCGTGGCGGTCGTCTCGAACCGCCCGGACGCCGAGGGGCTGGCGTGGGCGCAATCCCATGGCATTCCAGCGATCGCCATCGACCACAAAACTTTCGCGACGCGCACTGCATTCGAAGCGCGCCTGCATACGACATTGCTCGACCATCGCACCGATATGATCTGCTGCGCTGGGTTTTTGCGCATGATGACGGGTGGCTTCATCGACCGCTGGCATAATCGGATGCTCAACATTCACCCATCGCTTCTGCCAGCGTTCCCGGGGCTCGACACCCACAAACGCGCGCTCGACCAGGGTGTTCGGATCGTGGGCTGCACCGTCCACCTCATGCGGCTGGAGATGGATACCGGGCCGATCATCGCCCAGGCCGCCGTACCAGTGCTCAATGGCGACACCGAGGAGACGCTGGCCGCTCGTGTGCTTGCTGCCGAACACCGTCTTTATCCCCACGCCCTTCGGCTCATCGCATCGGGCGCTGTCACAGTCTCCGGCGAGGACATCGATCGAAGCGGCGAACAGCCGGGCTCCGGCGGCGTGCTGTTTTCCCCGCCGTTGGCATAGAGCGCTGTCTGGCCTCCCAGCGCCGCGTTAGGCAGCCAAGTCCGTAGCTGCAACCGAAGCCGCCGGTGGGCACGGCGCGCGTTGACATACGTATGCCAAAAGCCTACATACATAGGCATGAGAACATCTGTCCACATCCCCGATGAACTGCTTGCTCAGGCCAAGCTGAAGGCGGTGAAGGATGGCCGGACGCTAACCTCGCTGATCGAGGAAGGGCTTCGGCTTGTCGTGTCGCATCAGCACGGCTCTGAAAAACGTGAGCGGCGACCGCTTCGCGTCAGCTCGGCGTGCGGCGGGCTGAGACCGGGAATCGATCCGGTTAAACTGTTGTCTTCAGTCGATGAACTGGACGATCTCGAATGGTTGGAGCGGCTTGTAAAAGCCACTCCCACCGTCCGATGATCCTGACCGACGTCAACGTGTTGATCCATGCGTTTCGCGCCGACGATGCCCGGCATGCCGAGATGCGGCGGTGGTTGGACGATGTTGTTTCTGCGGACTCAAACTTCGGGCTGTCGCGACTGGTCTTGAGTGCGCTGGTGCGGATTACGACACAAAGGAAATTTTACCCTAATCCCAGCACGCTCGATGACGCTTTTGGCTTTTGCCACGACCTGCTCGAGCAACCGAACGCCATTGTCGTCGAGCCGGGTCAACGTCACTGGCAGATATTCGAGCGGCTGTGCCGGGAGACTGACACGATAGGATCGCGCGTTACCGACGCTTGGTTTGCCGCGCTGGCCATAGAGCACGGCTGCGAATGGGTGACCCTCGATCGCGACTTCGCTCGGTTTCCCGGCCTCAAATGGAGCGTGCCGGACGCGGATGCATGACGCTCCGCATGCTTCGGCCGGTCACGCATCACTCATCCGCCCCCGCCTTATCCCCGCCGAGCCTTGGCGCGCTCATAGAGCGGGATGACGTCCTTCAGGTTGGCTTCGATGGTCTGGATGCGGCTTTCGTTGGACGGGTGCGTCGACAGCCACTGCGGCGGCGCGCCATTCGCAGCGGCCGCCATCTTCTTCCACAGCGAGATGCCAGAGCGCGGGTCGTAACCGGCGCGCGCGGCCAGTTCCATGCCGATCAGATCGCCCTCGATCTCGTCGCCGCGGCTGAACCGTCGTCCGAGCAGGTCACCGCCCATGCTGGCCATTTGGCCCGCCGCTTGGCTGCCGGTGATAACCGCAACGCCGATCGCGCCGATGTTGGTGATCGCCTGCTTGGCGGCCCGCTCGCGTGCGTGCTCTCGCAGCGCATGTGCAATTTCGTGGCCCATGATCATCGCAACCTCGTCGTCGGTCAGCTGAAGCTTGTCGAGAATGCCGGTAAAGAATGCGATCTTGCCGCCAGGCATGCAAAACGCGTTGAGCGTGCCTGGGCTGTCGATGAGGTTGACTTCCCACTTCCAATCCTTGGCCTTGGCATTCCACTTCGGCGCGGCCGGCAATAGTTCGTTCAAAATCCGGCGGAGCCGGCGCACTTGCGGATGGTCGTCGGCCAACAAGGCCCGCTGTTGCGATGCTTTGCGGGTCAGCGCCACGTATTGGTCGGCCGCTTGCTTATCCAGCCACGAGGACGGGTAGAGATGGCGGGTCAGTGACGCACGCCCGAGCTTGACGCCCTCCTTATCCCAAGGCTGCTCGGTGCTCTGTTCTTTGGCGACATCGCGGGCGACTGTCGGAGCTGGAATCGTCGTTGTAAGGGCGAGGCTGGCGAGCGCGAGCACGGCAACACGGGACGGGATCGAGAAACGCAGCATGACGAGGTCGCCTCCAGTTCATTGGGTGCCGCGGCGCGGTCCCGACCATCCGGTGTATATTTCGCAAGCGTGACGAGTTGAAGCGGGAGTTTGCCCAAACGCAATTTTGAACTGAACCCGTTTCGCCTGAAACTGTTTCGCCAGTTCCTGTTATGCTCGATCGCATCAACAGCCGATCTTTTGCTGTGCCTGATCCTAGCCACGCCGCGACCGTATAAAAATGAGAGCCAGTTACGGCCAGTCCCAAGACACAGGTGCACGCGGCATGGACACATCTAAAGCGCCGGGCCGCACGCCGCTTAGTCCCGCTGGCGATCCCGACTCGGTTGATACGCCGTCGCCCCGCTTCGTTGCGCGCACCGTTTCAAAAATAGCCGATATTGATGCGGGCCAGTGGGACGCCTGCGCGGTTCCCGATCCGGCGCGAGCCAATCCATTCGTGACCCACGCGTTTTTGAAAGCGCTCGAAGATGCCGGCTGCGTTGGCGGGCGTAGCGGATGGACGCCGCTCCACGTTGTGCTTGAACGAGATTGTGCTCCAGGCGTACCGGGTTCCGCCGAACTGGTGGCGGCCGCGCCGTGCTACGGCAAAGTGCACAGCCAGGGCGAATACGTGTTCGATTTCGCCTGGGCCGATGCCTACCAGCGCGCTGGCGGCGACTACTATCCCAAGCTTCAAGTCGCCGTCCCTTTCAGCCCGGTGCCGGGCCCCCGCCTTCTGGTCAAGCCTGGGCCGGAGGCCGCCGACACCGAAGCCGCGCTGGGATTGGCGCTCGCCAAGATTGGCGAGCAAATTGGCGTATCGTCGGTCCACATTACGTTTCTCGACGAGGCAGCAGCCCATCGCCTGGAGGACAGCGGCTTTCTGGTTCGAACCGGGCAGCAGTTTCATTGGGCGAATGCCGACTACGGCACGTTCGACGATTTTCTGGCGACGCTGTCATCGCGCAAGCGCAAAGCCATGCGCAAAGAACGCGAACAGGCGATGTCGGCCGGTATCGAGATCGAGCACGTGACGGGGGCTGCCATCACCGAAGCGCACTGGGACGCGATGTACGCGTTCTACGTCGATACCGGCGAGCGCAAGTGGGGCCGCCCGTATCTCAACCGCAAATTCTTTTCGCTGCTCGGTGCGTCGATGGCCGACCAGTGCCTGCTGATCTTTGCCAATCGCAACGGTCGGCCAATTGCTGGCGCGCTGAACCTGATCGGCGGCGATTGCCTCTACGGCCGCTATTGGGGCGCCATCGAGCAACATCCATCGCTGCATTTCGAGATCTGCTATTACCAAGCGATCGATTTCGCGATCGCTCACGGTCTCCCGCGCGTCGAAGCTGGCGCCCAGGGCGAACACAAGTTGGCGCGCGGCTACATGCCGGTGACGACCTACTCCGCCCACTGGATCGGCGACACCGGGTTCCGCCGCGCGGTCGAGCGGTTTCTTGTCGCCGAGCGCGAGGCCGTGGCCGAGGCGATAGCCGAATACGGCGGGCTTGCTCCGTTTCGCCGCGGCCCGGTGCCCGGTTCGCAATCGACTGCTGCGGCGGCGTGCGAAACATCTGACGACGGGTCAGACGCCACTGGCGCCAGTGGCGCCATCATCGCCGCATCAGGCACAGACCCGCGCGGCGACGATCACGATTGATGGTCAGACGGTCGCCGGACCGACCGGCAAAAGAACCGTCGCCACGGCCATCGCTGCGATCCCCTCGCGGCGTCCGACGAAGCCGAGTTCTTCCGTGGTGGTCGCCTTTATGCCGACGTCGCTCGGCGCCAGCCCGAGGGCAGCTGAAATCACGGCCTGCATGGCTGGCCGGTGAGGGCCGATCCGGGGAGCCTCGGCCAGGATCGTAATGTCGACGTTGATGATACGCCCGCCGCGCGCCCGCACCCGCCGGGCGGCGTCTTCGAGAAAAAGGATCGAGGCCGCACCTTTCCAGCGCATATCCGACGGCGGAAAGTGCTCGCCGATGTCGCCATCGCCAATCGTACCGAGCAGCGCGTCCGTCAGCGCATGCAGCGCCACGTCGGCGTCCGAATGGCCCGCAAGTTTATAGGCGTGTGGGATGCGTACGCCGCCGAGCCAAACCGCATCGCCAGGCGCAAACGGGTGGACGTCGAAGCCCAATCCACTGCGGTATTCAACTCGTGCCGAATTGGGCGATGCGCCAAGGAGGCGATCTGCCCGCGCGAGATCGTCCGCGGTAGTGATCTTGGCATTGTCGCTCGATCCCTCAACCAGCCTGACTGGCAGGCCGGCCCATTCGGCAATCGCGGCATCGTCGGTGAAGTCGCAGCGGCCCTCGGCGGCAGCCTTACGGTGGGCGGCAAGGATGTCGCCATAGTGGAAGCCCTGCGGCGTCTGGGCCCGCCACAGCCCCGCGCGATCGACAGTCGCCGCGATTGTACCATCCAAGGCCGCCCGCTTCAGCGTATCGGCGAGCGGGTCGGCAGCGATTGCGCCTAGTGCCAGATCGAGCGCTGCGATGACGCGGGAAATGAGCCCCGTACCGACGAACGGACGGGCCGCATCGTGGATCAACACGTAATCCGGCGCCAACTCGGCGAGCGCTTCGAGCCCGGCCAGGACGGACGCTTGCCGAGTGGCACCGCCGTCGACGGCGGCCGTGACCATCAACCCGTCAACGGCCTTGGCATAAAGCGTGTGGTCGTCGGGATGGATGACGACGATGGTCGCCGAGATGAGCGGGTGGTCGAGAAACGGCTCGAGCGTGCGGGCCAGAACGCTGCGGCCTGCGATCTCGGCATATTGCTTAGGCAGGCGGTCGGCAGCGCTGGCGCGGGTCCCGCGACCGGCAGCGACGATAATGGCAGCGGTGAGGGTCACGACGGCTCGCTGTCGGAACAAGGTTGAAAAGACGTCGCCGGGTCATAGGTGGACAGGAGGCAGCCCGGCAACGCCGGATTTATGACGCAGCGCAACACAACGCGGAACGCGCCCACGTCTCTAGATTCCGTCCACGGGCCGCAGACCGTCATTCGAACCATCGAGCCATACGGACCGGCTCGCGTTGCAGACGCGAAGGGCCTTGCCATCGTTCAGGATTCGACATAGCTTGCCTAAGGGATAGGCACCAATTAAAACTGCCTAATAAACAGACAGAAAGCACGGAAGGTGGACGCTCAGCGCCTAGAAATTGGACCCGTTACTTTCGCCAACCCGGTCGCCATGGCGCCCATGTCGGGCATCAGCGATCTGCCGTTTCGCCGCCTTGCTCACCAGCTTGGGGCAGGCTGGGTGGTGTCGGAAATGGTCGCCTCCGTGGAGCTGCTCTGCGGACGCCGCGACATGGTCCGCCGCGCCCGCAACGCCGATGTTGCCCCGTTTGTCATGCAACTTGCCGGCCGCGAGGCGGCATGGCTGGCCGAAGGCGCCAAGCTAGCGGCCGACATGGGCGCAGATGTGATCGACATCAACATGGGCTGCCCGGCCAAGGAAGTAACCGGGATGCTCGCCGGCTCGGCGTTGATGCGTGACCTCGACCACGCCTTGACGCTGATCGAGGCAACGGTGACGGCCGTCGACATTCCCGTCACGCTCAAGATGCGTCTTGGCTGGGACAATGCACTGCGCAATGCGCCGGACTTGGCCCGCCGCGCCGAAGCCGCCGGTGTGCGCCTCGTCACGGTCCACGGGCGGACCCGCTGTCAGTTCTATAAAGGGCGCGCCGATTGGGCCGCAGTCCGCGCGGTCAAGGACGCCGTGTCGATCCCGGTGATCGTCAATGGCGATATCACCACGCCGGTCGAGGCCAAAGCCGCACTCGACGCATCCGGGGCCGACGGCGTGATGATCGGGCGCGGCGCTTACGGTGCCCCCTGGTTGCCGGGACAGATTGCGACCGCGCTCGCGACCGGGGTCGATCCCGGCCCGCCGTCGCTTGCCGCCCGGCAGACGATCGCCATCGAGCACGTCGAAGCGATGCTCATCCACTATGGCCGCGCGCTCGGCTTGAAGAACGCGCGCAAGCACATGGGTTGGTATTTGGAAACCAGCGGAGCACCCACCGAGACGGTCAAAGCGTGGCGGCGGACGTTGTGCACCGATGACGATGCTGGTCGCGTACTGTCGGGCCTGAGAACTTTTTTCGACGACCGCATCGCCGTCACTGACCCGCAAAGGGCCGCTGCATGAGCCCGCGCAACGTCAAACGCCCGACAGCAGCCCCAACTCCCGCTGCGGTCCCTGCCGCGAGTGCAGCCCCAGCACCACTATCGATCGCCATGCCCAACAAGCCCCGCCGCACGTTCGACTTCGATCTGCTGTTGGCCGCCCTCCCGCACCCGATCCTGGTGATCGGCGCCGACGACCGGGTGACGTACGCCAACGCGGCAGCCGAGACATTCCTCTCGACCTCGCTTGCGATTTTGAAACGCGATGCGTTCGGGCAAATCGTGTCGTTCGGCTGCCCGCTTATTTCGCTGATCGAGCAAGTCCGCCGAACCGGGCAGACGATGAACGAATACGCCATCGAGATCGCGACCCAGCGCCAGCCGCAGCCCAAGCTCGTCGATGTCCATGCCGGTCCGTTCCCCGATCATCCCGGTCTCGTCATCGTCATGCTCCAGCAGCGCGCCATGGCACAGATGATCGAGCGCCAACTGACCCACAGGGCGGCTGCCCGTACCGTGTCGGGCATGGCCGCCGTGCTCGCCCATGAAATCAAGAATCCGCTCTCTGGCATTCGGGGCGCGGCGCAATTGATCGAGCCATCGCTTGGCGATGAAGACCGCGCCCTATGCCAACTGATTTGTTCGGAGACGGAGCGTATCCGCAACTTGGTCGACCGGATGGAAGTGTTCGGCGACGAGCGGCCGTTGTCGAAAGAGCCGGTCAACATTCATGACGTGCTCGACCATGTTCGCCGTTTGGCCGAAAGCGGGTTTGGCCGTGGCTTGAAGTTCGTGGAAGATTATGACCCGTCGCTGCCCGCCGTCGCCGGCAACCGCGACAAGCTCGTCCAGGCGTTCTTGAACCTGATCAAGAACGCGTGCGAGGCTATTCCGCAGAAGTCGCATGACAATGGCCGGATCGTCATCACCACGGCATTTCGGCCCGGCGTACGCTTGTCCGTGCCCGGATCGGACGCCCGCATTTCGCTGCCGCTGATGATCCAGATCGAGGACAACGGCACCGGCGTGCCGGAGCACCTGCGGCCGCATCTGTTCGATCCATTCGTGACAACGAAACACAACGGAACGGGTCTGGGTCTTGCCCTGGTCGCCAAGATCATCGGCGACCACGGCGGCATCATCGAGTGTGACAGCGAACCGTCGCGCTCGGTGTTCCGCGTGCTGCTGCCGATGGAATCTGCCATCAGGCGCCCAACGGACGCGCGCCGTCAGGAACTCAAGACATGACGCCCACGACAGACCAGAATTCGGAAAGGACACCATGGCGCGCGGCACCATTCTGATCGCCGACGACGATACGGCGATCCGCACCGTCCTCAATCAAGCGCTGGCGCGTGCTGGTTATGCCCCGCGTGCCACCGGAAACGCGGCTACGCTCTGGCGCTGGGTGCAGGCGGGCGAGGGCGATGTGATCATCACCGACGTCATCATGCCCGACGAGAACGCGTTCGACTTGATCCCCAGGATCAAGAAACTGCGTCCAGATCTGCCGATCATCATCATGAGCGCGCAAAACACGCTGATGACCGCGCTGACAGCCGCCGACAAAGGCGCCTACGAATATCTACCGAAGCCCTTCGACCTGTCGGAAATCGTGGCCGTAGTCGGCCGCGCGCTATCCCAGCCCGACCGTAAACCGGTTCGGATCGTCGACGGCCCCGACGAGGAACTGCCCCTGATCGGCCGGTCGGCGGCCATGCAGGAGATCTACCGGGTCATCGCGCGGCTGACGCAAACTGATCTTACCGTGATGATCAACGGCGAGAGCGGCACGGGCAAGGAACTCGTTGCCCGCGTGCTGCACGATTACGGCAAGCGCCGCGGCGGGCCGTTCGTCGCGCTCAACATGGCCGCCATCCCGCGCGAATTGATCGAGAGCGAATTGTTCGGCCATGAGAAAGGCGCGTTCACCGGCGCGCAGAACCGTTCAATCGGCCGCTTCGAGCAGGCCGAGGGCGGAACGCTGTTTCTGGATGAAATCGGCGACATGCCGCTCGAAGCGCAGACGCGGCTGTTGCGTGTGCTGCAGCAGGGCGAATACACGACGGTCGGCGGCCGCACCGCGATCAAAACCAACGTGCGCATCATCGCGGCAACCCACCGCGACCTCAAAAGTCAGATCGCGCTCGGCCAGTTCCGCGAGGATCTGTTCTACCGGCTCAACGTGGTACCGATGCGCCTGCCGCCGTTGCGCCAGCGCATCGAAGACGTCGGCGATCTCGTTCGCCACTTCCTGCGCCAAGCCGCGCGCGAGGGCCTCGGCCAGAAGGCAATCGAGACCGCCGCGATAGAGCGCATGAAAGCCTATTCTTGGCCCGGCAACGTGCGCGAGCTCGAAAACTTCGTCCGCCGCCTGGCTGCGCTCAACCCGGAAGACACGTTGACCGTGCCGATGGTCGAGCAGCATCTTGTCGAAACCGGCCCGCCGGCACCTAACGAGACTGCGTCTTCGCCCAAGGACCTTGCCGAACAGGTCGAGCGTTATTTGGCGACCTACTTCGCAACGTTCGGGCGTGAACTGCCACCGCCCGGTCTCTACGACCGGATCATCCGACAGGTCGAACAGCCGTTGTTGTCGGCGGCGCTGACGGCTACGCGTGGCAATCAGATCCGCGCGGCCGAGTTGCTTGGCCTCAATCGCAATACGTTGCGCTCGCGCATTCGCGAACTCGACATAAAGGTGTACCGCACGCCGATGCAGTGAGGCACACTCGCCGATTAAGCTGCCACGATCGAAGCTCCGTTCGGATCAAAACCACCATGCCGGCTAAGAGTAAGCAGGGGCGAACCCAGAGCCAGTCGCAGGGCAACGGGCAATCGCAAGGGCAATCCCAGACACTCGGCAACGGCCAGACGAAGGGTCAGGCCAAATCGCAAGGCAATCACATGTCCCAAGGTCAAGTCCAATCGTCGGGCCAAACCCAGTCTCAAGTTCAAGTGCAATCGTCGGGCAACGGCCACGCGCAGAGCCAGATGCAAGGTCAGCACTCTGGCGTCCCGTCGATGTTCTTCGACGAGATGAGCGGGACCGACGGCAACCTGCGGCCGGGTTACGAGATGCTTTCCCGCTGGATGGCCGAAGCCCCGCCGGAGCAATTCGCCAATCGTCAGCGCGAGGCCGAGCACTTCTTCCGCCGCGTCGGGATCACGTTCAACGTTTACGGCGAGGACGAGGGGGCCGAGCGGCTGATCCCGTTCGACATCGTTCCGCGCATCCTCATGGCGCATGAATGGCGCAAGCTCGAACGGCGGTCTCACCCAGCGCGTGACGGCGCTGAACCGGTTCATCGCTGACGTATACGGCCCCCAGGAGTGCCTCAAAGCTGGGATCGTCCCGCGAGATCTGGTGTTCCAGAACCCGGCATTCGAACCCGAGATGAGCCGGTTCGAACCGCCGGGTGGCGTTTATGTCCATATCGCGGGCGTCGACATCGTCAGAGTCGGGCCCGATCAGTTCTACGTGCTGGAAGACAATGCCCGTACGCCGTCGGGCGCGTCCTACATGCTCGAAAACCGCGAGGCGATGATCCGCCTGTTTCCGGATCTGTTCCGCGCCCATCGCGTCGCCCCGGTCGAGAATTATCCCGACCTGCTGCTGAAGACGCTGCGCGACAGTGCGCCGAAGTCGGCCTCGCGCGATCCTACGATCGTATTGTTGACCCCTGGCCCCTACAACTCGGCTTACTACGAGCACTCGTTCCTCGCCGACAAAATGGGCGTTGAACTGGTGGAGGGGCGCGATCTTCTGGTCCGTGACGCCATCGTCTACATGCGCACGACGCGCGGGCTGCAACGGGTCGACGTGATCTATAGGCGGGTCGACGACGCGTTCCTCGATCCGCTGTCGTTCAACCCGCACTCGGTGTTGGGCGTGCCGGGATTGCTGGCTGCTTACAAGGCCGGCAACGTCACGCTCGCCAACGCGGTTGGAACCGGCATCTCCGACGACAAAGCCATCTATTCCTATATGCCCGAAATCGTCCGCTTCTTCTGCGGCGAGGCCCCGATCCTCGACAACGTACCGACCTGGCGCTGCCGCGATCCCGACAGCCTCAAGTATGTGCTCAGCCGCCTCGACGAACTCGTGGTCAAGGCCGTCGATGGTTCCGGCGGTTACGGCATGCTGGTCGGCCCCCATGCGACGGTGGCTGAGCGTGAGGCGTTCGCGGTGAAGCTCAAAGCCAAGCCCGAAGGGTTCATCGCTCAGCCGACGCTCGCGTTGTCGACGGTGCCGTGTTTCGTCGCCAACGGGATCGCCCCGCGCCACGTCGATCTGCGGCCCTACGTGCTGTCTAGCCCCAAGGGCGTGACGTGCGTTCCCGGCGGGCTAACCCGAGTGGCGCTCAAGGCAGGCTCGCTGGTCGTCAACTCGTCCCAGGGCGGAGGCACGAAAGACACCTGGGTCGTCGATACGCCAGCAGCCAGCATGTCCACGGGGCGAGGCGCATCTGGCGTAGCGCAGCACGCGGGCGAAACAACAGGCGAGAGAGGCTAAAGCATGTTGTCGCGAATGGCCGACAGCCTGTTCTGGCTGTCGCGATACGTCGAGCGCGCCGAAAATCTCGCGCGGACCATCGAGGTCGCCCAGCGCCTCGTCACACTGCCATCGGCTTACGCCGACACATCGAACGAGTGGGAAAGTGCCATCACTGCAGCGGCGGCCAAAGACTCGTTCTTCCGCGTCCACAAGACCGCGACCAGCGAGACAGTGATCGCCTTCCTGCTCAACTCGCCCGACAGCCCCTCGTCGATCGAAGCCTGCATCGACATCGCGCGCGCCAATGCCCGATCGGTGCGGACAACGATCACGACCGAGATGTGGGAAACGCTGAACGACGCCTGGAACGATCTTCAGGATATCGATCTCGACCGCATGAACGAGCAAGAGATCAGCCGCGTCCTCGATAACGTCAAGGCCGTGTCATTGCGCTTCGACGGCGCCGCCTACCGGACGATGCTGCGCACCGATGCCTACTGGTTCCAGCGCCTCGGCACCTTCGTCGAACGGGCCGACAACATGGCCCGCTTGCTCGACGTGAAGTACCATCTGCTGCTGCCCGACAAGGAGCCGATTGGCGGCAGCCTCGACTATTTCCAGTGGGCGGCGATCCTGCGCAGCGTCAACGCGTTGACGAGCTTCCATTGGGTCTATCGCGAGAACGTCAGGCCGTGGCTCGTTGCCGACTTCCTCATCCTGCGCTCCGAGCAGCCGCGCTCGCTGATCTCGTGCCAGCGGGCCATCAACAACTATCTCGACCAGATCGCCGAGAATTACGGACGGCAAGGCCCCGCCCAGCGCCAAGCGCGACAGATGCTGACCGCACTCGAGAACGCGCAGATGCAGGAGATCTTCAAGGTCGGCCTCCACGAGTATCTCGACCAGTTCATCAACGAGAACAATCGCCTCGCTGCCGACATCCGCACTCAATACCTGGCCTGACCGCTCATGCGTCTGACAATCCGCCATGTGACGCGATATGCCTATGCCGACCCGGCGGCGAGCGCGGTTCAAAGCCTGCGATTGACGCCGCGCTCTCACGATGGGCAGTTCGTCCGCCGCTGGCGCATCGAGGTTAGCGCCGATGCGCGGCTTGAACGCCGCGAGGACGGCTACGGCAACATCGTCCACACCGTCTTTGCCGACGGCCCGCTCGACGAGTTCGTCATCACAGCCGAGGGCGACGTCGACACCGAGGATCGCGGTGGAACGGCGGCCGGTACTGTCGAGCGCCATCCGCCGGCGCTGTACTTGCGATCGACGCCGTTGACCGTGCCGACGCCAGAACTGGCAAGGTTCGCCAAAGATGAACTTGTCCGTCAAGGCGGCAACACGTTGGCCGCGCTCCATGCGATCATGGCAGCACTCCACCGCGACATGACGTTCGAGCCGGGCTCGACCATGACCGGGACGACAGCGGGCCAAGCGTTTACCGCGCGTAGCGGCGTGTGCCAGGACTTCGCCCAAATCTTTTGTACCGCCAGCCGCCGCATCGGCGTGCCAGCCCGCTATGTCGCCGGCCATTATTTCCGCACCGACGTCGACGAACAGGACGCCGGCCACGCCTGGGCCGAAGCGCACATCGAGGGCGTCGGATGGATCGGTTTCGACCCGGCCAACGCTGTATGCGTCACCGACCGCTATGTCCGCATTGCGATAGGTTGCGACAGCTTCGATGCAGCCCCCGTCCGTGGCACCCGCACCGGCGGATCAGCCGAAACGCTGTCCGTCGCGGTTCGCGTCGCCGAACGCCGCGCCGCAGTGCAGGTTCGCTGACGCGCAATTCCCTCACACCTAGGGTCGGTGATGGCCTAGGGTCGCTGACGGCCGCGTGTGGTTATGGCTCCAAGTCGGCTGAGTTGCCAAGTCCAGCGGAACGGTACGGTGGGTCACGCGGGCCGGCTTCCAGGAGATTTCGATACCTTGCGCCCACGCGTTCGCGCGTCTCGCCGTTGGCAGATTCCACTGCGTCATTCCCTTCGCTCAGCACCGCCAACCAGCATCATCCCGTGCTCGCGTAATCAATATTATGGAACAAATAGATCGTATTTGCGTAGTTCCGCTGGTATAATCGAGCAGGTTGTCGCGATCGCAGACGGCTTGAGCCAAACCGCGATCGCTACAACCATTCGCCCCGTATGGCCCGACCTACTTGTCCTTCTCGTAGTGGTCGGCAACGAGGCGGTCGAGCAGGCGGACGCCATAGCCCGATGCCCACGACGGGCTGATCTCGTTGCGCGTCGCGTCCATCGCGGTGCCAGCGATGTCGAGATGCGCCCACACCATGTCCTTCTGCACGAAGCGCTGGAGGAACGCGGCGGCGGTACACGAGCCGCCCCAGCGCCCGCCGATGTTCTTCATGTCGGCGTTCTTGCTCTCGATCATTTTGTCGAAGCCTTTGTCGAGCGGCATGCGCCAGACCTTTTCGCCGGTCGCCACGCCTGCTTCGCTCAGCTGCCCTGCCAGGGTATCGTCGTTGCAGAACATGCCGGCGTATTCCTTTCCGAGTGCGACCATGATGGCGCCGGTCAGCGTCGCGAGATCGATCATCAGGCGCGGCTTAAACCGATCCTGCACATAGGTCATGATGTCGGCTAGAACGAGCCGCCCTTCGGCGTCGGTGTTCAAAACTTCGATCGTCTGACCCGACATCGACGTGACGATGTCGCCCGGCCGCGTGGCGGTGCCCGACGGCATGTTCTCGACGACACCGATGATGCCAACCGCATTGACCGGAGCCTTGCGGGCAGCGAGCGCATGCATCAGGCCGGTGACGCAAGCCGCTCCGCCCATGTCGCCCTTCATGTCTTCCATGCCCTGGGCGGGCTTGATCGAGATGCCGCCAGTGTCGAACACGACCCCCTTGCCGACGAACGCGAGCGGCTTGGCCTTCTTCGACTTCGCCCCGTTCCACACCATGATGCACACCCGCGCTGGGCGCGCGCTGCCCTGGGACACGCACAACAGCGAGCCCATCTTGAGCTTGCGCAAATCGTTATCGTCGAGGATCTCGACCTCGACGCCGACGTGCTTGAGCTGCTCGACGGCGTCGGCAAATTCCACCGGGCCAAGAATATTCGCCGGCTCGTTGACGAGGTTGCGCGCCAGATGCACGCCTTGGGCGACGGCCGAATGCCGCTCGTAGGCCGCGCGCGCCTTTTCTGGCCCAGCGCAGTGGATGGTAAGCTTGGTCAGTCCGTCTTTGGTCGAACCGTCCTTGGCCGCGGCATCGCCGTCGGCTTCGGCCGAACCGTTTTTCTTGGTCAGGTATTTGTCGAACGCGTAGTGGCGTAGCTCCGCGCCGAACGCGATTGCAGCTGCGATCTCGAAGGTCTTCATCTCGTCGGTCGCATCGACATCGACGACGAGGCTTGCCTCCTTGGCCTTGCGCGCGCCGGCTGCCACGACCGCCGCGCCGCCGATCAGTGCCCACTCGGTTTCAGTCTTGTCCTTGCCGGTGCCGACCACGACCAGCCGCTCGGGCGCGATATCGCGGGGGGCCAGCAATTCCAGCGTGGATTTCGACTTGGCTTTAAATTGCGCAATCTTGGCCGACTTGTCGATCAACCCGCCGGACTTCTTGTCGAGACCCGCTGCGATCTTACCGAACGAACAGCCATCGCCCGCAAGGATCACCGTGGTGGGGCTGAGGTCGGCGGCGAGGTCGGTGAATTCGATCTGGAGCGGCTCGGTGGGCTTGGTCATGGGCGGGGTCAGGCTTTCGGGCGGTTCGGGTTGTGTGTCGTAGTTGACGGGCTGCGCTGGGACGGAGATGGCGAAATGCCTCCAGAGGAACGGTTGTGCAAACGCGCGTATACCGCGAAACGGCGTGAGCCGCGCGGGTCGTAGCGCTGTGCGAGTGGGCGGACAGTAGTTGACCCGCAACGTCGTGCCAAGCCCGCCACTGCGGCCTGGTATCTGGGGCAAGAGAAGGCGGTGATCGAGGCTGTGGCACGCCTCAGCCCTTGAAAACTGCCATCATCGAGCCTAGTTTGCTATCACTTCAGTCAAAATGCGGAGAACGTCATCATGGCGGCTGTCACCATTCGCAACCTCTCTGACGCGGCACATCGCGCCCTAAAGGTTCGCGCGGCGCAGCACAATCGCAGTACGGAAGCGGAAATGCGCGCCATCCTCGAGGCCGCCGCACTACCCGAGGGCCGCTTGCGGCTCGGCACGGCCTTATCGGAGGTAAGCCGGAACATGGGTCTCGCAAATGCCGATATCGAGGCCCTGGAGCAAACCCTCGAACTAATCCGTGACAGGCGTCCCGCCGTGCCCATGACGTTTGAATGACGGGCCGCTTCGCATGATCGTGCTTGACACAAACGTCGTCTCTGAAGCGATCAAACCTGAATCACACCCATCGGTCCGCGCCTGGCTCGATGCGCAAGTTGCGGAGACGATGTTCCTGCCCAGCATAACCGTCGCCGAACTGCTGTTCGGCATTGGCGCCATGCCGGATGGCAGGCGAAAAAAAATTCTGGCCGCGCGGATCGATAGCTTGCAGGACGCATTTGCCGACCGCATCCTGCCATTCGATACCCCGGCTGCGCGGTGCTATGCCGATCTTGCCGTGAAAGCCCGCGCGATCGGAACGGGCTTCCCAACGCCTGACGGCTATATCGCTGCGATCGCCACCGCGCATGGGTTCACTGTAGCGTCGCGCGACACCAGCGCGTTCAATGCTGCCGGGTTGACAGTGATCAATCCCTGGACCGTGACAACCTGATCGGCAGCACCGCAGCCGCCATAGACGAGGGATCGTGTCAGCCCCGGCAGGGGCGGGCGCGCACTGTGCAGCGAGCTGGGGCGATCGTCCCGCCCTGGCAACGGGTCGTCACGCCGCGCGCGGTGGAAAAGCTCGCGAACCGCGCGCCATAGAGCGCGGTGACCTTTTGCTGCCAGTCGGTGCGCGCTTTTAGGCCCGCGCGGCGTTCGCCACGTCCGAGCACGCCGAGCCCGGTTGCAGACCCTTCCACGGCCGGGCGGCACAGGCGGCTCGCTTCGGCGGGAGACGGCGCGACGGTCGAAACCGCAACGATCGCGGCACAGGCGAGCACCGGCAAGAGGCAACGGCGGACAACGTTCGGCAGCATCTCACATCTCCAAAAGCTTGGACGGGGCGGCGAAGTTTTTACGCTAGCGGTCGATCAGGGGCATCGCCAGCGGCGTCAGCAGATAGCGCTAACAGCCCATGCAGCCGAAATTATGGAAAGATCGCAGGCGAGTGCCGACGCAATTTCCTGGTGACGGATGCGGGTTCGGCAGCCTTAAGGACTTGCGGTGTCGGGCTTTGCAGAACCAGGCATCGGCGGCTCGGGCGTGCTGCGATCCGACGCCAGCCAAGCTTTGCGAAGGGGCAGCCAAGCTTGCCAGTCGGGCATGTGGTAGGGCGTCAGCTTCCGTTCAAGGCACCAAAGTAGCGGGATTGGGGTAAGGAAGTATTGCTTTCGTTGAGCCGGTGTTAGGCACTGCGGCGCGCGCGCGACGGCGGAATTCACAAGGTGCTGTTGGCTCGACCAAGCGCGCCACAGCCGCGCAGTCTTATCATACGATGCCGTCAGCACCATTCGGCCGTCCGGGCTGAACGCGGCGCTCCGGACCGTCCCACCGTGCTCGACCCGGGCCAGTTCCTTGCCGGTCGCCGCCTCGAATACCCGCGCCGTCTTGTCCCGCGACGCCGTCACCACCATTCGGCCGTCGGGGCTGAACGCGGCGCTCCGGACCGGCCCACCATGTTCGACCCGGGCCAGTTCCTTGCCGCCCGCCGCCTCGAACACCCGCGCCGTCTTGTCATCCGACGCCGTCACCACCAATCGACCGTCCGGGCTGAACGCGGCGGTGTAGACAGGGCCACCGTGCTCGACCCGGGCCAACTCCTTGCCACCCGCCGCCTCGAACACTCGCGCCGTCTTGTCGTCCGACCGCGTTACCACCAAACGGCCGTCCGGGCTGAACGCGGCGCTGATGACCGAGTCGCCGTGCTCAACGCGGGCCAGGGCTTTGCCGGTTTCCGCCTCGAACACCCGCGCTGTCTTGTCGTCCGACGCCGTCACTACGAGTCGGCCGTCCGGGCTGAACGCGGCACTGTAGACAGGGCCGCCGTGCTCGACCCGGGTGAGTTCCTTTCCGCCTGCCGCCTCGAACACCCGCGCCGTCTTATCGTACGACGCTGTGACCACAAATCGGCCGTCCGGGCTGAACGAGGCGCTGCCGACACCGTCACCGTGCTCGACCCGGATGAGTTCCTTTCCGCCTGCCGCCTCGAACACCCGCGCCGTCTTGTCGTTCGACCGTGTTAAAACCAACCGCCCGTCAGGGCTAAACGCGGCGCCGATGACCGAGTCGCCGTGCTCAACGCGCGCCAGTTCCTTGCCGGTCATCGCCTCGAACACTCGCGCCGTCTTGTCGGCCGACTTCGTCAGGACAAGTCGGCTGTCGGGGCTGAACGCAGCGCTGTAGACAAGGCCGCCGTGCTCAACGCGGGCCAGCTCTTTGCCGGTTTTCGCCTCAAACACCCGTGCCTCGCCCTTGTTCGAGCCGAGGTCCCCCGACGCCGTAACCACCAGCCGCCCGTCGGAATTGAATGCGGCGCTCCACACCGGGCCGCTGTGCTCGACCCGCGCCAGCTCCTTGCCGCCCACTGCCTCGAACACCCGCGCCTCGCCCTGGTTCGAACCCAAGTCTCCCGACGCCGTCGCCACCAGCCGCATGTCGGGGCTGAACGACGCGCTGTTGACACGGCCGCCGTGCTCGACGCGGGTTAAAAGTCTGTGACTTGCCTCGGCGGCACGGTAGGCCGCGTCCAAGTTCACTTGCGCTTCGCGCACGTAGGGCCTCCCATCGGCGATTGCCTCTGTTCCGGCCACGGCCTCTAGGGCGAGCAGCGTCGCCGTCTCGGGATACTTGGGCAGTGTATCCCGAGCCACACTTGCAAGCAGCCCTGACTGGGTGACCTGCGCCTCCTCCTTGGCCTTGCGCGCGCCGTCCTCGCTCTTTTCCGCCCGCTGTGCCTCGGCCAGAGCGACTTTGGCCGATTTGACAGCCTCGCCGCGCTGGCGGTCGGCATCGACGTAAAACCAGCCGGCGACAGCGGCCAACATCAAGGCTGCAGCCAATCCCGCGTACGTCCGCTGCTTGACTATCACCGCTTGGCGCGCAGCCTTTTCCGCCTCTGTCTTGGCCAATTCGGCATTGGCTTTTGCTAATTCCGCCTGCGCCACGGCCTCCTTCTGCGCGACCTCGCGGGCGATGCGCTCGGCCTCACGTGCCGCCAGCGCTTCGGCCTCACGTTTTGTCGCTGCCTCGGCTTCGCGGATCGCGCGGACGCGTTCGGCGAATTCTCGTTCTCGCTCCTGCCGCTCCTTATCAAGCGCCGCCTTCGACGCATCGAGGTAGGCGCGCTGGATCACGGTGATATCCGGCGCCGTCGCCGGACGCGTTGTCAGCCACGCGTCGGTCTCGGCCAATAGGCCCGCCGACAGCAACCGGCTGGGGTCTCGCTTGCGCGCCGCCCAGGCTTCAGTGCGCATCAGCAGCAAGCGGTGCTCGCGCAGCCAGGCGAGATCCGTTTTCAGCGCGGCGTCGAGTTTTGCCAGGCCATGGCCGAAGCCCGAATCCGGCACGGCGGTGTCGGCAATGAAATGGATGTAGTTCAACCGTTGCAGGCGTTCGGGCGGTTTTGCGTCGCCGAGCGGCTGGCCGATCACGGGCAGGATGCGCTTGCCCAGACGGTGGGCCTCTTCGACCTCCCACGCGCAAACCGGCGAGCCAGCCGACTCCGGCGACAGCACGAAGATCACCGTGTCGGCTTCGAGGATCATCTCGTGCAGGCGGGCCTGCCATTCGTCGCCGCCGGAGATGCCCTGCAGGTCGACCGACGGTTTATGGCCGAGCAGTTCGAGCGCCTTGGCGAGCTGCTTGGTGAAGTCGAGGCTGTCGCGGCGGGAGTAGGAGATAAAAACGGACAGCTGCGTATCGGCGGCCACTGTGCCGGTCGTGCCGGGAATGTTGGCCACTGTGCTGGTGGCCGTCACGGGACTAGTCGTGACGAGGCTATCCGCTGCCGCTACGACCGGTTCGCCGTCCAAATCCTGGGCCATCGTCAACGCCCCCACTCTCAGTATGCAATTCCCGAAAATGCGTTCAGACATACCGCGCAACCGTTGCCTCGGCAACGCCGGTATGGAACAGCGTGAGCCGACCAGCGGATCGGTGCGGCCACCGGCACAGTTTCGCCATCACAACAACCGACAGAAATTGGCGGGGACTGGAATCGCCTGCACCGCCATCGCCGAAACTGCGCAGCCGGGACGCCGATGTTCACGACGATTGTCGATCGCTATGTATTCCGGCAAGCGGCGGGCGCCGTGTTGCTGATCCTTCTGTCGCTGTCGGGCGTGGTGTGGATCGCGATCGCGTTGCGCCAGCTCAACGTCGTGACCAGCCAGGGCCAGGACGTGTGGATGCTGGTCCAGATGACGACGCTGGCGCTGCCGAACTTGATTGCCATAATCGCCCCGTTCGCCTTGCTGATCGCGACATTGCACACGCTGAACCGGCTCAATTCCGATAGCGAACTGATCGTGCTGACAGCGTCGGGTGCCAACGTGTGGACGGTGGCTAAGCCGTTGCTCGTGCTCGCCGTTATCGTGTCGCTCGGCGTCGCCTACGTGAACCATTATGCGATGCCGTGGAGCCTACGGCAGCTGCGGGTGTATATCGTCGCCATGCGCACCGACCTGCTGACCCAGGTGATCCAGCCGGGCCGGTTCACCAGCCCGGAGCCAGGGCTGACGTTCCACATCCGCGAGCGCACGCTCGATGGCGAGTTGCGCGGGCTGATCATGCACGACACGCGCGATCCACGGTCGGCGTCCTCGTTCCTCGCCGATCGGGGTAACATCGCAAAGCAGGACCGTAGCGCGTACCTCGTGATGGAAGCTGGCCATATCGTGCGGCGGCCCGACCCGGCCGATGCGGGCCAGATCATCGCGTTCGACCGATATACGATCGACCTCGAGCAGTTCGAGAAAAAGGCCGCCGAAAGCGACGACCTGCGCCCGCGCGAACGCTATTTCAGCGAACTCGTCGACCCCGGCGATAGCCCCGCGTTCAAGGCCGAACCGGGCAAGTTCCGCTCCGAGTTGCATGACCGACTGTCTGGCCCGCTCTATCCGATCGCGTTCGTGCTGATCGCGCTGGCCACCGTCGGACGGGCGCAATCGACCCGCCAGAACCGCACGCAATGGATGGTGGCCGGGTTTTTTGCAGGCGCCGGCACGCGCCTCGTCGGCCTTGCCGCCAGCAACCTCGTGACGTCGTCTGCATCGGCGGTGCCACTGCTCTATGCGATCCCGATCGGCGCTTCCGTCGTGAGCCTCGCCATGATCGTCGCACCCGGTTTGCGGCGCGGCCGGATGTCGAGCAGCCGCGCACTCGCCCGGTCGCCAGCCGCACCAGGCAAGGCTTGACGCCATGGCGCGCACACTGAACGGCTACATCCGTAAGCGCTTTTGGATCGCTATTCTGTCGACATTCATGATCTGCTCCGTGCTGATCTTCATGATCGACCTCGTCGAGATCCTCCGCCAGCAGAGCAAATCTGGCGCGGCCGCGTCGTGGCGCATCGTGGCCATCACGCTATTGCGGTTGCCAGCCTACACCGAGTTTCTGATCGGGTTCGCGGTGCTCGTCGGCTCGATGATCGCACTGCTGATGCTTGCGCGCAAAAGCGAGCTGACGGTGATGCGCGGTGGCGGGATGAGTGCCTGGGGCTTCATCTGGCCCGGCATCACGGTGGCATTCACCATCGGGTTGTTCGGCGTGCTGGTCTACAACCCGCTGGCCGCCACTGCCCGAGCAGAAGGCGAGCGGCTGTTTGCCGAGACGTTCGGGCGCGAGTCGAACCTCCTGCGCACCGAGTCCGGTGGGTCCTGGTTGCGCCAGGACGGAGCCGACGGACAATCGGTGATCGGGGCCGGGGCTGCCACCCATCGCGGATTGAAGTTATCCGCCGTCACCGTCTACGCCTTTGATCCGAACGGCGCCTTCATCGAGCGTATCGACGGGGCGCGCGCCGAACTCAAGCAGGGCTTCTGGCGGGTCGAAAATGCCTGGGTCACGCGTGCTGGCCAGGAGGCCGAGAAATTCGACACGTACCTCGTTTCGACATACCTGACGCCAGAGCGGGTCGCCGACGCGCTGGGGACGGTCATCTCGGTGTCGTTTTGGGAACTGCCGGGACTGATCGAACTGGCCGAAAAAGCCAAGTTGTCGTCATCCCGACTGCGAATTCAGTACGAGTTGCTGCTAAGCCGCCCGTTGTTGTGCGTCGCGATGGTGTTTTTGGCAGCGACTGTGTCGTTGCGGTCCTTCCGGTCGGGGGGTATCCAAACTATGGTCCTGACAGGTATGGTAGGGGGTTTCTGCTTTCTCCTCGCGGCAGAGGTGTCGCGGCAGATCGGGGTGGCGGGCTTGGTGCCGCCCTGGACGGCCGTGTGGCTGCCGATCGTGCTGTTGTTACTTGCGACGACTACGGTGCTCCTGCACCAGGAGGACGGCTGAGTGGATTGTGACGCGCCAAAACCGCAGCCCGGACACCGGGACACACGCGGTTTATCGCGCATCGCCGGTGGCCGGCTGGCTTCCGCGATCGCGGACCTGCGCGTCGTCATGGCAGCCGGGTTGACCACCGGTTTGTTCCTCGCGCTCGCAATGGCCGATACGGCTTCCGCCCAAACAGCATCGTTCCCGAAGGCGAGCGCGCCGAAGTTGGCGCCGCCAAGTAAGATCGACAAAACCAAACCGCTCAATCTGAATTCCGACGAGTTGGTCTACGACAACGCCGGTAGCCGCGTCGTGGCGCGCGGCAACGTCGAGCTTTATTACAACGATTACAGCTTGACAGCCGACGAGGTCGCCTACGACCAGTCGGCCAAGACCATTATCGCGACCGGCAACGTCACGATCCGCGACCCGAACGGCAGCATTTGGCGCGGTGGTGCAATCCAACTGACCGACGATTTCAGCGAGGGCTTCATCGAGAGCCTGAGCTTGGTCGGCACCGACGACACCCGGATCACGGCTCGGCGTGCGGTGCGCAAGGAAGGTAACGTCACGGAGTTCACCAACGGCAAGTACACGCCGTGCAAGGCCGACACCAACATGCCGCCGCTGTGGTGCATCAGTGCGGCCCGCATCGTTCACGACCAGAAGTCGGCGACCATCACCTATCAGGATGCGACGTTCGACTTCCTGGGCGTTCCGCTTGCGTTCTTCCCCTATTTCGAGCACCCCGACCCGACCGTGAAGCGCAAATCCGGCTTCTTGCTGCCCGACTTTGGCAGTTCATCGACGCTTGGCTACACCGCGTCGACGCCCTACTATTTCGCGCTGTCGCCCCAGTACGATTTTCTGTTCAGCCCCGAGTACCTGTCGAAGCAGGGCGTCCTGTGGCAGGGCCATTGGCGCCAGCGGCTGGCGAACGGCCAGTATGAAATCAAAGCTGCAGCGATCGACCAGGACGCAGACGATCTGCCTGCCGGCGTTCGCACCCCCGACCTCGAGGGCTGGCGCGGTTCGCTCGAAACCAAAGGACAGTTCTCGCTCGCCAGCTGGTGGAAATTCGGCTGGGATGTGACGCTGGAAAGCGACGATAGCTTCCGCCGGTTCTACAAGCTCGACAACATCTTGCTGACCGATCGCATCAACCAAGTTTACGTCGAAGGCCTCTCGGGACGGAACTTCTTCAGCGCGAAGCTCTATCAGTTCGGCGGACTGCTGTTGTCTGATACGCCGCAGTCGGAGTCACGCGTCCACCCGGCTATCGACCACGAGTACATCGTCGCAGATCCGGTGTTGGGCGGCGAGTTGTCGTTCCGCAACAACGTGTTGTCGCTGACCCGCGACGACGCGGTCCGCAACCGGCTGAACGAAAGCTACAGCCATGTCCGCAGCGAAGCGAAATGGCGCCGACGGCTCACCGACCAGCTGGGTATCACCTATACGCCGTTTGGCGAAGTTCGCGGCGACCTGTTCTATATCGACAATGTTCTCGACCCGGTCACCGGGCAGATCATCTCCGACGAGAGCGTCACGCGTGGTCTTGCCACTGGCGGCGCCACGGTGTCGTGGCCGTGGGTTGCCAACAGCCTGAAAGGCTCGCATGTCATCGAGCCGATTGGCCAGATCTACGTCAGCCAAGCTCAGGTCGAACAGCGCCAGCTGCCCAACGAGGACGCGCGATCGCTGATTTTCGACGACAGCAACCTGTTCGAACCGGTCAAATTCTCCGGCAACGACCGTGTCGAGACCGGGACGCGGGCCAACGTCGGTGTCCAGTACACCTTCCAGGCCAACGACGGTTGGTATGCTCGCCTGCTGGCCGGTCAGCATTTCCACCTCTCGGGCGACAACGCCTACCAAAACCCGGGCCGGATCAACGAGGTCGTCAACGGCGTCTCGACCAACCGGTTCGAGTTCTCGCCTGCCAGCGGCTTGGAAACCCAACGGTCGGATTATGTCGTTGGCGCCTACCTCGCACCGAATGAGACCTTCCGCTTTCTGTCGCAAAGCCGGTTCGACGAGGAAACGCTCGAACTGCTCCGCGAAGACCTTTACGCCAGTGCGAGCTACGGCCCGATCAGCGCGACCGCCATTTACACCTTTGCAGCTGCTGACCCGCTGCTCGGTATCGACAAGTCGCAGCAGGATATCACCGGCGTCGCCTCCTTGAAGCTGACCGACCGTTGGAGCCTGATCGGCACCATGCGGTACGACCTCGACGCCAGCACGATCCTGACCGACAGTCTGTCGCTGCGTTACGCCGACGACTGCTTCGTGCTGACCACGACGTATCAAGAGACATTCCTCGAGAATGTCGCCCAGGGTATCGAAACGGACCGGTCGCTGATGGTCAGGTTCGAGCTTAAAAACCTCGGCAGCTTCGGTCATAAGACAAGTGTGCTGGATTCGCTCAGCGCTGACCGGTCGACGAGATAAGCACGGTTTAGCAGCTGGCTGCTCGCAATCGTCGTCGCGGGCTTGCAGTGTACTAGGCCCTGCGTCACGCAATCATCCTCGGCGCACCAAATCCGCAGGAGAATTGCCTCAGACGCGCCATGGTGTTAGCGCAAAAGCCGTGGACGAAAGCTGGACCAGGGTTGCCGTGGGGGCGCAACTCGGTTCCGCTGATGGAACCGTCGGGACCATGATTCGAGATGTCCTGCCCAAACGCGATGCCTTAGAACGGAACCGCTTGCCCCATGCTGTTGCCCCGCTCGCGTCTTAGCCTGTCATGCCTTTGCCGTTCGGAGACGGTCTCGGCTGGGCCGCCGCCCGCGAGACCGAACCGTTTGGCGGCCCGCCCCTCGGGATTGTTGACGAGCGGCCTGTTGCGGAGCGTTGCGGCCACGTTACTCGGCTGCTCGGCCGTCGCCATCACGACGGCCGTTCATGCGCAAACGCCTCCAGCTCAAAAACCGACTGCCGCACCGGCTGCATCGGCACCCGCAGCTCCATCGTCGCCGTTTCCGTCGTTTAATTCGGTGCGTATCGCGCCTGGTAGCACCGGTGTCGCAGTCGTAGCGCCGCAAAGTGGCGCCGAGCCTGCGCCGCGCGGAACGGCCGTCCCCCCTGTTGCCATCCAACCGCCGCGTGCCGCACCGGCGGCGGTTGCATCGCCTGGGACTGCGGCCGCGGTTTCGGCCAAGCCGGTTGCGGCAAAGCCGGCCAAGCCCAAATCGGCAACGGTACGCACAGCGGCCGTTCGGACCAGCGATGCGGCGGCCGAGCGGGCGGCTGAAACCAAAGGCGTTGGCATCGCCGTGCTCGTCAACGACGATCCGATCACCGGCTATGAGATCGACCAGCGCCAACGCTTCATGGCGATGTCGACCAACATCGGCGAACGCGCGCAGGCAAACTTCAAGCGCGCGCTGCAGGACCCCTCGGTATCGGAACGGCTGAAGGGGATCCTCGGCCAGATCATCGAAGCCAACAAAGGCAAAACCAAAGCGCAGATCCTCGCGATTTTCGAGGAGCGCAAAAAGCAGTTCGCCCTCGGTTTGCAGAAGCAGGCGATGGAAAGTGCACGCGCCAGCGTGTTTCCCGCGCTTCGCAAACAGGCGCTCGATGAGCTCGTCGAAGAGCGGCTGAAAATGCAAGAGGCCAAGCGCCTCAACGTCACGGCCTCGGAAGAGGACGTTGGCCGGATCGTGAAGAGCATCGCCGAAAAGAACAAGATGACAGAAGCCCAGTTCGCTCAGCACTTGAGCAGCATGGGCTCCGACATCGAGGCGATGCGCGCGCGGTTCCGCTCGACGATGTCGTGGAACGAGGTGATTAAACGCAAGTACGGCCACCAGATCGCAATCAGCGAGCGCGACGTGGAACGCATGGTCAGCCAAGGTCCGGCCGTCGACGATCAAGTCGAGTTGCAGATCCAGCGTATTGTCTTGCCGATCGCCGGGAAGCTCGCACAAAAGTCCGTCGATGCACGCGTTGCCGAAGCCGAGGCGATGCGGGCGAAGTTCAGCGGCTGCTCGTCGATGGCAGGCCTCTCCGGTGGTATTGCGGGAGCGAAATTCGAAGATCTCGGCACGCGTAAGGCTGGCACGCTCAGTGAGCCGACCCGCAGTTTCTTGATCAATGCCAAGGATGGCGAGATGGTGCCACCGACGGTCGGCTCGAGTGGCGTCGAACTCTATGCGGTGTGCGGGCGGCAGGTGGTCAAAGCCGACGAGCAAAAGCGAACCGCAGCACTCGAGGAACTCCGCCAGAAGGAGTTCGAACTGTTTGCCAAACGCCATTTGCGCTCGCTGCGCGACGAAGCAACCTGCCGGTTCGTGGCCGATGCTGGGGTAACCGCGGCGAAGGATTGCAACTTACGGTCGGCTGCCAACAAGACCACGCAGTAGCGGCCGTCCCATCTTTCGAGCCGCTCGACGTCGAACCGATCGGCCGTTGCCACGACCGACGGGGTATGATCGAACGCAACGATGATCGACGCACACCCGAACTCACCGCACTTGTCTCCTCTGGCAGTCACGATGGGCGACCCGGCAGGGGTCGGCCTCGAAATTACGCTCGATGCCTGGTTGGCACGGACCGATGCCAGTCTGCCGGCATTCGCGCTCTATGCCGATCCTGGCGTTCTAGCTGCCCGGGCCGCCGCCGTCGGACGGGCCGTTCCAGTTTGCGTCATCGGCAGCCTCAATGAGGCGGTTGGCGTGTTCCCCGATTCGCTGCCCGTAATTCCGGTCATGGTTTCAAAGCGCGTCGAACCAGGCCGCCCCGATCCAGCGAATGGACTAGCTGTCATCTCATCGATCGACCGGGCCGTCGCCGACGTCCTGGCTGGCCGCGCATCTGGCGTTGTGACCAACCCGATCGCAAAGTCCGTGCTCTACGCCTCCGGCTTTGCCCACCCCGGGCACACCGAATATCTCGCTCATTTGGCCAAGACGGCGCCCGACCGCGGCGCGGCCGCGTTGTCCGCGATACACGACACGCGTGTGCTTGCGCGTCCCGTGATGATGTTGGTCGGGGCCGATTTGCGGACGGTGCCGGTCACGATCCACATTCCGCTCGCCCGCGTTCCAAGCGCCCTCACACCCGGTCTCATCGAAGAGACGATCCGCATCACCGCAAACGACCTCACGCGATGGTTCGGCATCGCCCAGCCGCGGATTGCCGTGGCGGGATTGAACCCGCACGCTGGGGAAGATGGCACCATCGGCACCGAAGACCGCAATTTGATTGCTCCCGTGATCGAGCGGTTGCGCGCCGAGGGCTTCGCCGTTACCGGGCCGCATCCAGCCGACACGCTGTTCCACGCCAGCGCCCGCGCGCGCTATGATGCGGCGGTGTGCATGTATCACGATCAAGCGCTGATCCCGGTCAAGACGCTCGCCTTCGATACCGGGGTCAACGTCACCTTGGGACTGCCATTCGTGCGCACCTCGCCCGACCACGGCACGGCTTTCGATATCGCTGGCCGTGGTGTTGCGTCTCCCGCAAGCCTGATCGCCGCGCTGCAACTCGCCGGACAGATGGCCATGCGCCAACCGCCCGTTGGCCACCCACCTTCCGTTGGCCTCGTTGGCGCCGTGTCGACCGCCGTCCCATGACCAACCCGTTGAGCAACCCGCCGAGCAAGCCGTCGATCGACCCTGAAATCAACCGCGCCTCACCCGATGGATTGCCACCGCTGCGCGAGGTCATTGCAACCCACGGGCTCGACGCAAAGAAATCGCTCGGCCAGAACTTTATTCTCGACCTCAACATTACCCGGCGCATCGCCCGTGCGTTCGGCCCGCTCGATGGCCGCACGGTGGTCGAGGTCGGACCCGGTCCGGGCGGGCTGACGCGCGCGCTGTTTCTGGAGGGCGCTGGCCGCGTCATCGCCGTCGAACGGGACCAGCGCTGCTTACCGGCGCTGGCCGAAATTGCAGCCCGATATCACGGCCGCCTGACAGTTCACGATGGCGATGCGGTCAAGGCAGATTGGCCGTCGTTGCTGCGGACGTCAGGGCCGGAAGCAGGTTTCGAAGCTGCCGATCATCCCCTGATTATCGCAAACCTGCCCTACAATGTGGCCAGCGTGCTTTTGACGGGCTGGCTCGAAACCGAGCCGTGGCCGCCGTGGTATGGCGGCCTCGCGCTCATGTTCCAGCGCGAGGTCGCCGACCGGCTCGTCGCCGCACCCGGCTCGAAAGCCTACGGCCGATTGTCGGTGCTGACCCAATGGCGGACGGATGCCCGGATCGAGATGACGCTCGGGCCCAGCGCCTTCGTGCCGCCACCAAAAATATCGTCCGCCGTCGTCAAGATGATCCCGCGTGCCGAACCGCTTCCGGCCGGGCGACCGGGAACGCTCGCGCGGGTGACGGCTGCCGCCTTCGGCCAGCGCCGCAAGATGCTGCGCCAGAGCCTCAAGATGCTGACCGCGACACCGGAATTGCTGTTGCGTGAAGCCGACATAGATCCCGAACTCCGCGCCGAGATGGTGCCCGTGGCAGGGTTCGCGCGATTGGCAGACATTTTCAGCGGACGGTGACGGCGACACTGATCGTGCTGAGCACGGGTTCCAGTCGACGGATCACTGGTACCGCATCACAGGGGCGCCGAGCGCAGCAAGCGCCGGGTCGGCGCTAACCACAGTCAGGCCTTCGACAAGCGCCTGAGCCGCCAAAATTCGATCGAATGGATCGCGGTGGGCCAACGGCAGCATGCCACTACGGCGGACGTGCGCGAGGTTGATCTGGAGAATTTGAAATTCAAAAGCTTCGGCGGTCTCTTCAAAGCGATCAAGAAGATCGACGGCTTCTGGCCACTTTCCGATTGAAATCTTGATGGACATTTCCCAAGCGGACGCCACGCTGACAAACACATCGCGCCGGGAGCGGATCTCGTCGGCGAGAGCGCTCGGCAACTCTGGGGCACGGGCTACAAACCAAAATAGAATATGAGTGTCGAGCAGCAAACTCAAGACTGCTCTCCATACCAGTCTGCCAGTTCATCTTCGCTCATCGGTTCCATGAGCCGCTTAGGCACGCGAATCGCGCCTTGGAGCAGGCCAATCTTTCGGGGCTCCTTCAGTCGCAATTGCCGATCCGTAGCTGTCGCCGTCTCCCGACCCGCCGCCAGGCTCACTGGTCCGATAACGGGGTGGACGATGCGCACGGTCTCTCCGCGTGCTGCGCGCTCGATAAGTTCTTCGAGATGTTCCTTCGCGTAGTCGAGGGTGACATCGTCCATGACGGCCTCCTGCCAATCCCTAGCATGAACCGGATGCGGCTGCACCCGACAGCAACTCACCAGCGTGCGTCAAGCGACGCTCACACCGCGACACCCGCTTTCCGGAGGCGTCCGAGAAAGCGCTCGCGAGTTTCTGCCGGGATACGAACGGTGACGCGGGCAGCACCATCTGTTCCCGTGTCGGTCGCAAGCACATCGGCCTCGGCGTGGAGCCAAGCCAGCGTCCGACCATCGCCCGTCGGCACATCGACGTCGATGATCGCATCGCCCGTGCCTAAACGCGCCTCGATCGCCGCGATGAGGCCGTCGATGCCCTCACCCGTCAGCGCGGACACGCCCACCGGCGCGCGGTCGGCGAACGCCGTTTCGGCAACGCGGACCTCGCGGTCTTCAGGCGCCAGCCGGTCGATCTTGTTCCACACCTCGACGATGGCACCATGGGCCGCCGCCGTATTTACGCCAAGGCTACCGAGAACGTGCTCGACGTCCTCGCGCTGGGCTGCGGTCTCCGGGTGAGAGATGTCGCGGACGTGCAGGATGATGTCGGCTTCGATCACGTCTTCGAGCGTCGCCCGGAATGCCGCGACGAGGCCCGTCGGCAAATCCGAAATGAACCCGACCGTATCGGAGAAAATCACCTTACGGCCGCTGGCGAATTTTACCGTTCGCATGGTCGGATCGAGGGTGGCGAAGACCTGATCCTCGGCGAGCACGCTGGCCCCGGTCAACCGGTTGAATAGCGTCGACTTGCCAGCGTTGGTGTAGCCCACCAGAGCGACGACCGGCGTCGAGGCCCGTTCTCGCCCAGACCGGTGGAGCGCGCGGGTTCGGGCGACCTTGGCGAGGTCCTCCTTGATGGCATCGATGCGGTCCTGCAGCATCCGGCGGTCAAGCTCGATTTGCGCTTCACCCGGGCCGCCGAGAAATCCGCGCCCGCCACGCTGGCGCTCCAAGTGGGTCCAACTGCGCACGAGGCGTGAGCGCTGATACGACAAATGCGCGAGTTCGACCTGGAGCGAGCCTTCTTTGGTTCGCGCACGGCGGCCGAAGATCTCGAGAATAAGACCCGTGCGGTCAAGCACCTTGGCTTTCAGTTCCTTTTCCAGGTTGCGCTGCTGGACCGGGGTCAACGCGTGGTCGACGATGACGAGACCGGCTTGGCGGTCCTCGACGATGCGCGCCAGTTCCTCGACCTTGCCAAGGCCGAACAGCGTCGATGGCCGTGGCGTCGGCACCGGCACAATCGCAGCCTCGACCACCTCGAGGTCGATGGCCCGGGCGAGACCCGTCGCTTCGCTCAGGCGGTCCTCAGGCGTGTGCTTTGCCGGCAGCTCCTGACGCTGGCTGCGGCTGTGGTCACGAGACAGAACCGGAACCGTGACGACCACGCGCATCGCCAGCGCGGCCGTTGCAAAAGGCCGTTCGGGCCGCGCATGTACTTCCGCAACGACGCCATCGTCGCCAGTCTCTGCCGTTTCGAGGTTTGTCGTTCGGTCGATATGCAATTCAGCGCTTTCTCGAGCCGGCATGCCCGATGACGGGAAATCAGCTTGTCGGGGCTTCGCCTTCGTTATCCATCAGATTGACGGGAGAACTCGGCATTATTGTCGAGATGGCGTGCTTGTACACGAGTTGCGATTGTCCATCGCGACGCAGCAGCACGCAGAAATTATCGAACCAAGTCACGATGCCCTGTAGTTTAACCCCGTTCATTAGAAAAATCGTCAATGGTACCTTGTTCTTTCGGACGTGGTTCAAAAACGCATCCTGAAGGTTTTGCGCTCGTTCGACCGGCATGTCGGTTTCCGTTTTTTGTTGTTAATTCTTTTGCCAAGCAACAGATTTACGGCGGCCTCTCTCGGTTAGAGCACAGTCCGCGCGAGATATGGTGCCGATGCGGCCGGAGTTCTAGTGGTGCGCAAGCCCTGGGGCAGCACACTAAAAATAGGCTGAACCACTGAGTAACGCCTTCGCAACCCCGCCATACGTTGAACAGAGTGCAAAAATCAAGGTGCCAGTAGCTCACGGTACCCGTAGCTCAAGGATCGCGTAGCTCAAGTATCCCAAGCCTCAAGGCCCCGTGGCTACAGTGAACTGGTCTCGGCAAGGCTATGGAACAGCGCGCGTAGCTTCAAGCTGGTTGGCCCCGGTCGCCCATCGGCAACCAGTGCCCCGTCGATTTTCACCACCGGCATCAACACAAGGCTCGCTGACGTCACGAATGCCTCGCGCGCTGCCTGCGCCTCTTCGACTGTAAACGGCCGCTCGACGACTTCGACTTGTACCGACGCTGCGACATCCTTCAGGGTGGCGCGGGTGACGCCGGGCAGTATCTCCGGCCCAGTTTGCCGGGTGATCAGCTTTCCCGCGTCCGTGACGATCCACGCGTTGCTGGACGCGCCTTCCGTGACGTATCCGCCATCATCGACGTACCAAGCCTCGCCGGCGCCGTCGGCCTTGGCCGACGCTTTAGCCAGGACGGACGGCAACAACATCACGGTCTTGATGTCGGAGCGCGCCCAGCGCGTCTCGGGCACGGTTTTGACAGCAATGCCGGTTTTCGCCTTGGCATCGACCGCGCCCTTCACGACGGCCCGTGCCAGAACGACGAGCGTCGGCACTGTCTCTTCCGACGGCATGGCGAAATCGCGGGGAGCGGCCCCGCGTGTCACTTGCAAATAGCACAGGCCGTCGCGGACCAGATTGCGCCGCACGATCTCGCCGATAACGTGCAGCAAGCCCTGACGCGCCATGGGTGCAGGGATCTTCAGTTCGCCGAGGGAACGCTCGAGCCGGGTGAGATGCCGTGTTGCATCGACCAGCTTCGAGTTGCGGACTTCCATCACCTCGTAAACGCTATCGGCGAACTGAAAGCCGCGATCCTCGGCGTGAACCAGCGCATCGTCGTAGCGCCGATAGCGCCCGCTCACATAGACCCAGCGTGTCATTCCCGTCAGACGCTCCCTAAATGCCGACTTTTTCGGACCGGGCGTCGGACGTGACGCCAAGCGCACGCAGCTTGCGGTGCAGCGCGCTACGCTCCATGCCGACGAACTCGGCGGTTCGCGAGATGTTACCACCGAACCGGTTGATCTGCGCCAGCAGATATTCGCGCTCGAAGATTTCCCGCGCTTCCCGCAGTGCAAGGCTCATCAAATGTTCGGCCCCGCCGTTGACCGGCAGCGGAACGTTCGAGCCGATCTCGTCGGGCAGCATTTCGGCGGTGATGATTCCGCTTGGATCTCCACCCGACAGGATCATCAGCCGCTCGACGTTATTGCGCAGTTCGCGCACGTTGCCGGGCCAATCGTGGGCCTGGAGGACGGCGATCGCGTCCTCGCCGATCCGGCGCGCGGCCAGACCCGATGACTGCGAGATCTGCTGGACGAAATGGGTGATCAGTTCCGGGATGTCGTCGCGCCGTTCAGCAAGGCCCGGAACGCGCAACGGGACGACGTTGAGCCGATGAAACAAGTCCTCGCGGAACCGGGCTTCGGCCATCTCGCGCTCGAGATCGCGCGCGGTCGACGTGATGATGCGAACGTCGACGGCGACCTTGTGCGAGCCGCCGACCCGGAGGAATTTCTGCTCGACAAGAACGCGCAGCACCTTGGCTTGCGTCTCCACCGGCATGTCGGCAATCTCGTCGATGTAAAGCGTCCCGCCGTGGGCCTCTTCCAGAGCGCCGACCTTGCGCGCCCCGCCAGAGCGATCTTCGGTGCCAAACATTTTCTCCTCGACGCGCGAGGGCTCCATCGCAGCCGCGTTCAACACGACGAACGGGCCACCCGAACGCTGTGAGCGCTGGTGGATCATCCGCGCGGCGAGTTCTTTGCCGGTGCCTGATTGGCCGCGGATCATGATGCGGCTGTTGGTCGGCGCGACACGCTCGATGGCGTTCTTGAGCTGGTTCATAGCCGCCGATTTGCCGATCATGTCGACGCTCATCGGCGACTTCTCGCGCAGCTCGCGCACTTCGCGTTTGAGGTTCGATGTTTCGAGCGCGCGCATCGTCACGAGGATCAGCCGGTCGGCCTTGAACGGCTTCTCGATGTAGTCGTATGCGCCGCGCTTGATCGCCGTCACCGCCGTTTCGATGTTGCCGTGACCTGAGATGATCACCACCGGCAGGTCAGGGTAGGTGCGCTTGATGATCGTCAGCACCTCGAGCCCATCGAGGCGGCTGCCCTGCAGCCAGATGTCGAGAATGACGAGCTGCGGCCGCCGTTCCTCGATCGATCGCAACGCCTCGTCGCTGTCGCGGGCGAGGCGCGTCCGGTGGCCCTCGTCTTCGAGGATGCCGGAAACGAGGTCGCGAATATCGGCCTCGTCGTCGACGACCAGTATATCGGCTGTCATGGGCGTGCTCCTTTGGTGCGGCTTTCCGGTCGCGGCATGATGCGACCGCTATTCTTCAAAAGGGTAGCGGTCGCCACTGGCTTGGCAGGGAGCCGCACCTGTGGCGTTGGGATCGAAGTGGCTTTGGTCGAAATCGGGCTCATCGCGGCATCCGCCTCTGCCGCCACGGTCTGCGGCAGCTGGCCCGAAGCGTGTGCCAGAGCGTGTTCTGTGGCGTGTTCTGTGGCGTGTTCGGGCAAATGCTCGTCGGCGGTCTCAGCGCCATGATCGTCAAGACGCGGCAGCTGGGGTGTCCCGACTGGCTCGACAGCCGCCACCGCGATCGGCGCATCGACCGTCTCGTGATCTTGTCCGGAGGCTGGGCCTGCTTCCGGGACCGGGACTGATATTGGAACCGGGATCGGCGCCATGGCCAATGGCGGCATCGGCAGCACGACACGCACCCGCGCCCCGCGCTCGCGGCCGGGTCGCTGGGGCGCGTCATGGAGTTCCAGCGTGCCGCGGTGCTGTTCAACGATTTTTTGTACGATGGCTAGACCGAGGCCGGTCCCCTTGGCTCGCGTCGTCACGTACGGCTCGAGCAGCCTCGCGCGGTTCTGCTTGGGTAGGCCGATTCCGTTGTCGACAACCTCGATCACCGCGCGGTCGTGTTCACGCAACAGGCGGACCTCGATCGCGCCGTGGTAATCGGCCGGCTTCTCCGCGCTTTGCGCGAGCCCGTCGATCGCTTCCGTCGCATTCTTGACGAGATTCGTGACAGCCTGCGTCAAGAGCCGACGGTCGGCCAGACCCGGCACCGGCCCGGACGGCATGTCGAGTTCGAACGTGATGGCCGGGTGGCTTTCGCGGAACAAAACCAGCGGCTCGTGAACGGTCGAGCGCAGATCGCCGGTCTCCATCTGCGGCTGCGGCATCCGGGCAAACGAGGCAAACTCGTCGACCATGCTCTTGATGTCGCCAACGCGGCGCGAAATCGTATCGGTGAGCGTATCGAAGGTTTCGCGGTCGGTCGTAATCTGGGCACCGTATTTGCGCTTGATCCGCTCGGCTGACAGTTGGATGGGCGTCAGCGGGTTTTTGATCTCGTGCGCGATGCGGCGAGCGACATCCGCCCATGCCGCCGTGCGCTGGGCGACCGCGAGATCGGTCACGTCGTCGAATGTCACCACAGAGCCGACAATCGTCTCGCCGGCTTGCTCGCGCGTGACCTCGACGGCGAACGTTCGCTCGTTGGTGCCGACCATCCGCGTGGCTTCGCACGCCGTCCGGTGTTTGCCCCCGCCTTCGGCCTTAGCCGTCAGCGCGGCGGCAAGCTCTGGCAAGGCGTCTTCCAGCTTGCGGCCGATGATCATATCACGATCCAGCGCGAGCAGACGCTCCGCCGACGGCGAGACGAGCGTGACAAGACCATTGCTGTCGAGACCGATCACACCAGCCGAAACGCCAGACAATACGGCTTCGGTGAACCGCCGCCGCGCCTCCAGCTGCGAATTGACCGACACCAGCGCATCGCGCTGGTGCTTGAGCTCGCGCGTCATCTTGTTGAACGTCGCGGAAAACCGCCGGAGATCGCCTTCGCCGCGTTTTTCTGGCAGCGCGACGGTCAGATCGCCTTTCGATACGAGTTCGGCGCCTTCGATGAGGCGGCGGATCGGCGACACGAATCGCGCGGCAAACCACAACCCAGCCCAGATCGCCGCCAGCAGCGCTGTCGAGGCGATCATGAAATACATCAAACCATGCGCGATCTTGAGATTGCGCGTCACGGAGCGCAACCGTTCGTATTCCGCCGTGTTCTGCTGGGTGCGCCGACCTTGCGCGACGACGGCTGGTGACAATTCCCGCGCGACGTAGAGATACGTGCCAGGGCTGCCGGGCAACTTCGCCACCGCGTAAACCCGCGCCGTGGAGCTACTGTCCAGCAGCGGGACCTCGCCTGCCTCGGCACGACGGATCGCTTCTGCAGGCGGCCGAGCGAAAGGGACGGTGACGTTGTCGAAAGCCGAGGCGATCGGCTGGCCCTCGGCATTGACCAGATGCCCGACGGGCAACCCACGCAACGTGGTTTGCGCCAGCAGCAGCGTCTTGAGCGCGCCTGGTGACAGTTTTCCGCCAGTCTCGGATGCCTCGGCGGCTTTACCGGCATCGACATCGCGGGCCATGTTCAAGATATCGGTCCGGATCAACTGACCGTGGACTTCGATGTAGGCGCGTGCAACTTCGCCAGCGTTGTCGATGATTTCACGGGTTCGTTTGGCAAACAGTCCGTCGAGCGAGCGCGAGAACGTCGTCGCGGCCGCCAGCGAGAGCAACACGGCTGGCAAAACGGCAATCAGCGAGAACAGGGCGACGATCCGCACCTGAAGCCGTGCACCCGGCACCTTGTCGCGCCACGCCTGGACGAGACCGGCCAACTGCCAGCCGATCACGGCGAACATCGCGAGGATCAGGATTGCATTGATCAGCAGCGTCGCCGGTACGACGTCGCCGGACGGCGAGATCGGGGTCAGTCCGGTCAGAACGACAAAGGTCGCCAGCGCGGCAATGAGAGCCAACACGACAACGACGAGGCCGAGCCAGAAGACGCGATCACCTGGGTTCAGTAGCGGTAGGCCAGAGCCAGGGACGCCAGAGCCAGAGACGCCAGAGCCGGGGACGCCAGAGCCGGGGACGCCCGAGCCGCCAACCTGCCCAGCCGGACCGCCAGCGCCAACCCCCGGCGCATCGCCGGAGTGATGTCGGTCTTGCGCCCGCCCCCTCATCCGCCCTCCCCGCTTGCCCTCGATGTCGAGGGCCATGTTGGTGTCGCGCAGTCGTTGATCGTCGCCGCCGCTGTGTCGGCGCAATTGCGACACTGCTACTGGTCTACCACTACCAAGCAGCAGACTGTGATATTTCCGCGACAAGTGGAGACACGGGCGTCAAAAAACAGCAACACTCCACCGGTCACCGATCGAGGCGGCAAAATTCGGGCAAACGTGTCGAGACGCCGAAAACCAATGAAAGTTAGCAAAGATAACCGTCAGGCAGCAGACGACCGGCTGCATGAGGATCACGCGCGCTCAATCAGCTGCGGCCTTCCAGCGCGCGAACGGTCTCGGCGGCCATAACGGCGTAAATACCCGCAACGAAGCCCGTCAGCATGTTGACGCTGATGACCACAGCGATGGCCTGCGCCAGTTCCGGCGAGAACACAGTTTGCAAGAGCGCCAGAGTCAGTTCGTCGAACTTCTGCTTGAGCAAGAACAGCATCTCGCTGCCCTGGGCCAGCGTCGGGCGCGCGGATAGGTTGAACAGCAAGTCCCAGCCGATCTTGGCGTAGGTCGGCGCGGGTAGAAACGCCATCGCGGTTGAAAAGATCACGCCGAGTGGAACGCCGATGCGGAAATAGCCCCACCGTCCAGGGCGCGCGTCGAAGCGGTTAGTCAGCCACCGTAAGACGCTCGAACCGGCGAAGATGGCAATGGCGAGCACGATTGCGACCCACAACAGCCGGTTGGCATCCGTGCCCGAAAACGTCACCAGCGCCACGACACCGGCCAGCACCGCTTTGAACAGCGCTTCTGTCAACGCGACGAGCCACAGCCAAAGGCTGGCACGCGCTGGAGCCGACGCTGCCGGCCCGTGAGTATCGCGATCGAAATAGAACCTGAGCTCGTTTTGCAGGCGCAGCACCTCGAGGCGTGAACCGATGGCAAGCGCGACCGCGAACGTCAGAGCGGCAAACCACAACGGCTGGAAATAGCCCAAAGCCGCAACGCCGACGATCAGCGCGAGTTCGACCACGAGGATCAGCAGGTTGACAAACGCCCGTATGAGAAACATCAGCCGCCCTCTGAGAGCCTGTCGGAAAAGGCCCGGATCCCGTTGCCGTCCCATATCCCACTGTGAGCGTCCAAGCCATGGCGTTGAACGATAAAGCCGCTCGCGGCAGCCGTGCCACGCTCGCTGACCTCGTCGCGGTCATGGCGGCGCTACGAACGCCGGGCACGGGCTGTCCCTGGGATCTGGCTCAGACTTTCGAGACGATCGCGCCCTACACCATCGAAGAGGCATACGAGGTTGCCGATGCCATCGCACGCGCAGATCTGCCGGACCTCAAAGACGAACTCGGCGACCTCCTGTTGCAGGTCGTCTACCACGCGCGGCTAGCCGAGGAGTCGGGTGCGTTCGATCTGGCCGACGTTACCGAAGCGATCACGGCAAAAATGATCCGCCGCCATCCTCATGTGTTCGGGTCACCGCAAGAACGGGCCACTGGTGCGGCACCCGGATTCTGGGAGCGCATCAAAGCCGAAGAACGCGCGGCCAAGGCACAACAGCGCGCCACCGTCCAAGGTCAAGAACCCGCGCTAAATTCGCAGACCGCCGTCGCTGGGTCTACGCTTGATGGCGTCCCCGCCGGTCTTCCCGGCCTTACCCGGGCGATCAAGTTGCAGGCAAAAGCAGCGCGCGTGGGCTTCGACTGGCCCGACCTTGCGCCGGTCCTGGACAAAGTCCGGGAAGAGATCGCAGAACTGACCGAGGCCATTGCAACCGGGCAGCGCGGCCAGGTCGAGGAGGAGTTTGGCGATCTCCTGTTCGTGATGGCCAACGTGGCCCGCCACCTCGCCATCGACCCGGAAGCAGCCCTGCGCGGCGCGAATCAAAAATTCACCCGCCGGTTCGCCCACATCGAACATCGATTGGCCGAGAGCGGACGGACGCCGTCGCAATCCGACCTCGACGAGATGGACCTGTTGTGGGACGAGGCAAAACGCGCCGAGAAACGGAGCTGATATCGTCGCCCTACTCCCAATTTCGAGGACGTACGGCCGTCATCGCCCCGAATTCGATCGTCGCCGGACGGCCTCCCGCGATGCCTCGGCCTCCGCCAGTGCGAGTAGAGCCGCCAGAGTGCGCTCGTCCGCCCGCCGGGCCATTCCGCACAACTCGGCGATCAGATCGGCCATGTAATCGAGTTGGTCGATCGACAACTGTTCGAGATTGCCTTCATTTTCAGCGGTATTCCTTGGCGTAAATTCGTTGTTCATGAAATATTCCCCTAACTCAGCCAGGAACCACGTTTAGCACCACCTTAAATTGCATTCAATATTTTGGCACACTCTTTAGTAACAGGTTTGACAACCGCCGCTCGGGTCACCCATGGTCCGCGCCATCCCGCTGCCGATCCGAACGCGATCCGGACGGCAGATCACACCGGCTGCGCCGTGCGTACTTGTTTTGGTTTGGCAGACCGATTTCAAAGGTTGCAGATGAACGTCGTAATTGTCGAATCGGCTGCAAAGGCCAAAACGATCAATAAGTACCTGGGCTCCAGCTACAAAGTGATCGCCTCCTACGGGCATGTTCGCGACTTGCCGTCGAAGGACGGGGCGGTCGAGCCGGACAACGATTTTGCGATGCACTGGCAGGTTGACGAAGAGCGCTCCAAGAAAGTCCTGCGCGAGATAACCGATGCGGTGCGCAAGGCCGACAAGCTCATTCTGGCGACCGACCCCGATCGCGAGGGTGAGGCGATCTCGTGGCACCTGCTGCAGATCCTGACCGACAACAAGTCGATCAAAAAGGGCATGCCGGTCGAGCGGGTGGCGTTCAACGCCGTAACCAAATCGGCGATCCTCGACGCGCTCGCCCACCCCCGCCAGATCGATGCCCCGTTGGTCGACGCCTATCTCGCCCGTCGCGCGCTTGATTACCTCGTCGGCTTCAATATTTCGCCGGTACTGTGGCGCAAGTTGCCTGGCGCGCGATCGGCCGGCCGCGTCCAATCGGTAGCGCTGCGGCTGGTTTGTGACCGCGAGTCCGAGATCGAAGCGTTCCGCTCCGAGGAATACTGGTCGATCGAAGCCGATCTGCTGACGGGCCAGCAGGAACCCGTGCGCGCCCGCCTTCAAGCCATCGCTGGCGAAACCATCCGACGGCTCGACATCAAGAACGAGGCATCTGCTCTGGCCGTCAAAGCGGCGGTCCAGCATCAGCCATTCGTCGTGTCGTCGGTCGACAAGAAGGCCGTGCGGCGCAACCCGTACGCCCCGTTCACCACCTCGACATTGCAGCAGGAGGCCTCGCGCAAGCTCGGGTTTTCCGCCAAGCAGACGATGAACGTCGCCCAGCGCCTCTACGAGGGCGTCGACATTGGCGGCGAAACAGTGGGGCTCATCACCTACATGCGGACCGACGGCGTCTCGATCATCCCCGAGGCCGTCACCGAAATCCGCCGCCACATCGAGACGGCGTTCTCAAAGCGTTACGTCGCCCCGTTCATCCGCGAGTACAAATCAAAGGCCAAGAACGCGCAGGAAGCCCACGAGGCGATCCGGCCGACGGATGTGCGCCGCACGCCTGACAAGATGCGCAACCTGCCCGCCGATCAGGCCCGCCTCTACGACCTGATCTGGAAGCGAGCCGTTGCCAGCCAAATGGCGTCTGCAGAACTCGAACAAACCACGGCCGACCTTGCCGTAAAAGGCCGCGATGGCAAACCGTACACCTTCCGTGCCAGCGGTTCGATCGTGGTGTTCGAGGGCTTCCTCAAACTTTACCAAGAGACGCGCGACGACCCGCTTCCTGGTTCCGAGGATGACGACGACGCCTCGCGCCGTCTGCCGTCGTTGAGTCAGAACGACCAGCTGACCAATACCGCCGTCGAGGCCAAACAGCATTTCACCGAGCCGCCACCGCGCTATTCGGAAGCGACGCTGGTCAAACGGCTCGAGGAACTGGGGATCGGGCGACCGTCAACCTACGCGTCTACACTCGCCGTTCTCGTCGAGCGCAATTATGTGCGCCTCGACAAGAAGCGGCTGATCCCGGAAGGCAACGGGCGGCTTGTCACGGCGTTCCTCGGCAAGTTCTTCACCAAGTACCTGCAGTACGACTACACGGCCGATCTCGAGGAAAAGCTCGACCTCATCTCGGACGCCAAGCTGGACTACAAGACCGTGCTGCGCGATTTCTGGCTCGAATTCACCGCCACGGTCGCCGACAGCAAGGAACTCCGGGTCTCGGAGGTGCTCGAGACGCTGAACGAAATCCTCGCCCCGTTGCTGTTCCCGCCCAAGGACGACGGCAGCGATCCGCGTGGTTGCCCCAAGTGCGGCACCGGTCGCTTGAGCCTCAAGCCGTCGCGCCAGGGTAGCCCGTTCATCGGTTGCCAGAACTATCCCGAGTGCAGTTACACCCGCCAGTTCGCCCAAGACCCGAACGATCCCAACGCGGCGCTCGACGGCCGCGAACTGGGCTTCGACCCGGTAACAGGCGAGCCGGTCGTTCTGAAATCGGGCCGGTTTGGCCCGTACGTGCAGCTCGGCGAAGCCAAGGACAAGGACGACAAACCCAAACGGTCGAGCGTGCCTAAGGGCATCGATGCGGCAACGATCGACCTCGAAACCGCGCTCAACCTGTTGCGCCTGCCGCGCGAGGTCGGGGTCCACCCCGAAGACGGAAAGATCATCCAGGCGGGCCTTGGCCGCTTCGGCCCCTTCGTGCTGCACGACGGCACCTACGCCAACGTCGAGAGCATCCAGGACGTGTTCGAAATCGGCGTGAACCGCGCCGTGACGATCCTGGCCGAGAAGCGCGCTGGCGGCGGCAAGAGCCGGTTTTCGCGCGGGGCACCCAAACCATTGCGCGAGCTTGGCGACCATCCGACGCTTGGCGCAAAGGTCAACGTGTTCGAAGGCAAATATGGCCCGTACGTCGCCTGCGATGGCAACAACGCGACGATCACCAAGGGCAAAGACGCGGCGACGATCACGCTCGACGAGGCCGTGGCGCTGATCGACGAGCGCATCGCCTCGGGCGGCGGGAAAAAGAAGAAGGGCAAAGCCCCGGCCAAAAAGGCAGCCGCTAAGAAGGCGGCGACCGGCGACGCGAAGCCGGCGGCACGCCGCGCGCCATCGAAAGCTCCAGCCAAAGCTGGCGCCAAAACCGCCCCCGCCAAAACGACCGCGACCAAGAAGCCATCGGCTGCAAAAACAGCCGCCAAGGCGAAGTCATGATCCGGCAGCCTAGACAGCCAACCCTTTCCGCATCCGGGCTCTCGCCATGACGAAGCCACCGCGCAAAACGACGTTCCGCGCCGACGCGAGAGTGCGCAAGGAGACCCGCGCCCGGATCAAAGCAGAGGCTGGCGCACGCCATCACCACCCAGCCGCCGCAGGTCTTACGGCACGGGGCAGCGGCGACCCCGAACTGCCGTCGCGGGCCGACATCCTAGCATTCATCGCCGCCTCACCCGGCCGTGTCGGCAAGCGCGAAATCGCGGCCCATTTCGGCATCAAGGGCGAGCACCGTTTGGCGTTGAAGGCGCTGTTGGCCGAACTCGGCGACGGCGGCGCCATCACCGGCAACCGCAAGGCGATGCGCGCACGCGCCAGCCTTACTGCGCTGTCGACGCTGGTTTTGACGGCACGGACCGCTGACGGTGATCTCGTCGGTGAACCACTCGATTGGGACGACGACGAAGGTTCACGGCCGAAAGTCTTGATCGAGGCAGCACGCGAAGCGGCCGGGGAAGCGGCCATCGGCCTCGGCGACCGGATCGTCGCCAAGGTGCTGCCGCTGGCCGCGACCGAAGACGGCTGCACGTATCGGGGCAGCGTCGTGCGTCGCTTACCGCGCGAGGAGCGGCGTCCACTGGGCATCTACCGGGCCCGCAGCGAAGGCGGCGGTACCATCGAGCCGATCGACCGCAAGGAATTGCGATCTTGGCCGGTGTTTCGCGGCGATGAAGGCAAGGCCCGCGACGGCGATCTCGTGCGCTTCGAGTTGAATCGCCGCCAGCGCCAAACCCATCCGCGCGCGCTTGTGGTCGAGGTGATCGGTAATCCCTCCGACCAGCGCCAGATCAGCCTGATCGCAATCCACGCCCACGGGATCCCGGATCACTTCCCCGAAAGCGTCATCACCGAAAGCGAGGCTGTCAGGCCGCCAGCACCCGATACCCGCAAGGATCTGACCGGCCTGCCGTTCGTCACGATCGATCCCGTCGACGCCCGCGACCATGACGACGCCGTGTACGCCTGTCCCGATACCGATGCGCGCAATCCGGGCGGCTTCATCCTTCATGTTGCGATCGCCGATGTCGCGCATTTTGTAACGCCGGGCTCCGCGCTCGACCGCGAGGCGGCCATCCGCGGCAACTCGGTGTACTTTCCAGACCGCGTCGTCCCGATGCTGCCCGAGCGTATTTCAAACGACCTGTGCTCCCTGCGCGAGGGGGAAATCCGCTCCGTCCTCGTCGCGCGGATGGTGTTCGATGCATTTGGCGACAAGCGCTCGCAAAGCCTCGAACGGGGCTTGATCCGCTCGCACGCCAAGCTCTCCTACGAGGAAGCGCAGGCCGCCATCGATGGCGCACCGAGCGAAAAGTGCGCGGGCCTGATGGGCCATGTGCTGGAGCCCCTATGGGCGGCCTACGCCAAGCTCGCTGCCGCCCGCGATCGCCGAGGGCCGCTCGATCTCGATCTTCCCGAGCGCCGCGTCCGGCTCGATGCCGAGGGCCGTGTCGCGTCCATCCACGTTCCCAAACGCCTCGACGCCCACCGGTTGATCGAGGAGTGCATGATCCAGGCGAACGTCGCCGCCGCCGAACTGCTCGAACAAAAGCGTGCCCCGGTGGTCTACCGCGTCCACGATCAACCGTCGAAAGAGAAGCTCAAGGGGCTCAAGGATTTCCTTGAGACGCTCGACTTGCACCTCCCCAACGCTGGCCAATTGAAGCCAGCCGCGCTCAACAATGTGCTGCACGAGGCCAAGGAACTCCCGGTTCCCGAACTCGTCAACGAGGTCGTGCTGCGCTCGCAAAGTCAGGCTGAATACAACACTGTCAACATCGGCCACTTCGGGCTGAACCTCGCCCGGTACGCGCATTTCACCTCGCCGATCCGCCGTTATGCCGACCTGCTCGTGCACCGGTCGCTGATCAAGGCGATGAAGCTCGGCTCGGGCGCGCTCGACGACCGCGACGTGGCGAAATTGCCCGGCGTCTGCGAAACGATCTCGCGCGCAGAACGCCGCGCCATGGCCGCCGAGCGCGAGACCATCGACCGACTGATTGCCGCCCACCTTGCCGACCGCGTCGGCGCGACGTTCGAGGCCCGGATTGCCGGCGTCACGCGATCCGGTCTGTTCGTGAAGCTGAATGATACGGGTGCCGACGGCTTCATCCCGGTGGCGACGCTCGGCACCGAATATTTCCAGCATATCGAGATGGCCCATGCCTTACTCGGCACGCGGTCCAACCGCGGCTACCGCTTGGGCGACAAGGTCGAGGTCAAGCTACTCGAGGTCGTCGCCAGCGCTGGCGCTATGCGGTTCGAGATGATGAGCGAGGCGACGCCGCTGGCCATCGACCTGCGCAAAGCCGTTCGCAGTCAGCGCCACGTCCGCGCGAGGCCCGGTGGTGCCGATCGAGGTGGAGATCGCTTCCGCAGCCGGCGGCGGTAGGGTCAGCACTCGACCGGACCACGGCGGCTGTCCTGCGCCGACGGCTTGCGCAGCCCGAGGTCAGGCCGCGCGTCGATAGGCCCCTTGACCAGGCAGGCCTCGTGGTGGACCGTCGACGCCAAACAAACCCGAGTGGCTTCCATGGCTGACATCGATTTCGACCTGCACGCAGACCGCGATACGTTTTCCGCCATGCGGCGCGGCATCGGCTTGAGATGCCCGGCTTGCGGAAACGGCCCGATGTTCCAGAGCTACCTTTCCGTCGCCCCCAAATGCACCTCCTGCGATGAAGAGTTACATCACCAGCGCGCCGACGATGCACCGGCCTATTTCACGATGTTCATCGTTGGCCACATCGTCATCGGGCTGGTGCTGGCGTTGGAACAGGCATACGCCCCACCGACGTGGGTCCACACCATCATCTTCGTTCCGATGCTTGTCATATTGAGCCTTGTGCTGCTGCCGATCGTCAAGGGCGCGCTGATCGGCCTCCAATGGGCCAAACGCATGCACGGGTTCGGCGGGGACCACGACGGCCAGGATGTGATCGTGGTCGGCCAAGCGCCGACACTGCCATCGGCCAAACCCGCACCGAACCCTGGCTCCGCCTGACGGCCCTGCGATGTCCTCGGCCGAGAACACGACTGCAAATCCCTCTGCGGTTTCGAACGCCGCCCTGGTGCCGCGTGACGCTGCGACGCTCATCCTGATCGACCGATCAGGGAGCAAGCCGCGCGTACTCATGGGCCGGCGCCGCGACGACCTCGTGTTCTTACCCGGGAAATATGTATTCCCGGGCGGCCGCGTCGATCAGGCTGACCGCATCGGCCCGACGGACCGCTTGCCTGCAACCGTGGCGTCTCGGTTGATGATGCGAATGCGCGGTCGCCCGTCCTTGACGCGGGCTCACGCACTGGCCCGCGCCGCCGTGCGCGAAACGTATGAGGAGACCGGCTTACGCGTGGCCGGATCGATTGACGAGGCACTGTCCGGTCTCGCATTCGTGGCGCGGGCCGTCTCGCCACCGGGCCGCATCCGCCGCTATGACACGCGGTTTTTTCTCGCCGATGCGGCACTGGTGACCGACCACCAGATGGCAGGCGACGGAGAACTTTCAAAACTCGATTGGTTTACCTTCGACGAGATGCGCCAGCTCGAACTTCCCGGCATAACACGCCTCGTGGTGGAAGATGTCGCCCACCTTTCGCACAGCGGTTGTAGCGTCGACAGGCCGGCACGTGAGGCGGCAATACCGTATTACTTCCATCGCGCTGGGTCATTCCAACGCGACCTGCTGTAAAGGGCCGACCCAAGCTTGACAGAACGATGACGCTGAGTATATTCCGCGCTCCGAATTGACCCGAAGAGTAGTTTCGCCATGGCAAAGCCAGTCGTTCAAAAGATCAAGCTGTTGTCGTCCGCCGGGACGGGCTTTTTCTACGTAACGAAGAAAAACCCACGCACGTCGACTGAAAAGCTCGTGTTTAAAAAGTACGACCCAGTCGTACGGAAGCATGTCGAATTTAAAGAGACGAAGATCAAGTAAGGAACCGCCGCTCCCGTGGGACATTGATCCGACGAACGGGGTGGACGGACGACCGATGCGCTTCACGCGCTCGAACCCTAGGGTTTTTTCAGAGAGTCGAGGCCCACGCAAAACCGCGCGAGGCGGAGCTTCGCGGTCTTCTGCAATCTGTGAGTGGAAGCGCCAGGGCTCTGCGTATCTCGTCAGCGGGGTACGAAGCGAGGTCGGCAAGACCCCTGGCGCGAACCGAGCATGCGTCGAAGAGGGCGTCGACGGCCTGCTCGGAATTCAACCCTGGCGTGACTCCGCATTGGAGGCGGCTCCAGCAGGGATAGGGCTGATTATAGTCAGAAAACGTGAAACAGTTCAAGTTCTCACTTGACTACGCTGACCGACTCGAGTGGCTATTTCATATTCGTGTTCTAATTCAACGAGTTGGTTCGTAAGTTGCTGCCACTAGTTGTGGCAATTTGGTCACGCCAGCCACCAGCCAGAGTAATCTGCACGATTGAGCGGAACCTTCGAGCGTCGCTGGATACCGGCGCGGCCGATCGCGGGATGCCCCTACGCGGCTTCGGCTTCAACGCGGTTACGGCCTGCTCGTTTGGCGGCATAAAGACCGCGGTCGGCCCGCTTCAGCAAGACATCCGGCGTATCCTCGGCCCGCTCGAGCGTGGCAACGCCAACACTTGCGGTGACCTTGATGCGCTTTCCGCCCTGAACACTGAATTCGTCAGCCGCCACGCAGGCTCTGAGCCGCTCGGCCACTTGTGATGCCCGCTCGATGTCGGTGTCGGGCATGATGATCACAAATTCTTCGCCGCCGAGCCGACCCGCCAGGTCGATGCCGCGCGTGTTTCGGCGGAAGCGCTGGGAAAATTCGCGCAACACCATATCGCCGACGTCGTGACCAAAACTGTCGTTCACCTGCTTGAAATGGTCGATATCGGCGATCAGCACCGAGAGCGACCGGCCTTGCTGCATCGATTGGTTGACGAGCGTGCGCAGGTGGCCCTCGAGGTAACGGCGGTTGTGTAGACCGGTCAGGCTGTCCGTGATCGATTGCTCGACGGTCTCTTCAAGACGATTGCGCAGGAAGTCGGAGTGACGCTTGCGCTTGGCTTGCGTTTTAACCCGCGCCAGCAACTCGTGGCGCTCGATCGGCCGCATGACGTAATCGTTGATGCCCATGTCGAGGCCACGCATCAACCGCGCCTCGTCACCCGGTTCAACCATGATCACGATCGGCAGATGGCGCGTACTTTCGAGCGAACGGATCTGCGAGCACAGCCGCAACCCGTCGGCCGTCATCAGCGAGAGGCTGACCAGCACGACATCGAAGCTGTCCTCCGCCAATCGCGTCAGGGCCGACGTCACATCGCGTTCGGCCACGGTATCGTAACCCTTACCGAGCGCCTCGACGAGACGGACCGACGAGCGAGGATGGTCATCGACGACCATGATGCGCCCGCCCTCGTCGCCCATCACGCGGGCCAGCGCCTCGTCGTCAGAGACGCCAAGCTGGCGGCTGGTCACGGCGCGCATCGCCATTTCGTCGGTCAGCATTTTAAGGCGGGCGAGATTTTTGACCCGTGTGACGAGCGCGATATCGTCGACCGGCTTGGTCAGGAAATCGTCGGCCCCAGCTTCGAGACCTTGAATGCGATCCGACGGCTGGTCGAGAGCGGTGACCATGATCACCGGCAAATGGTGGGTGTGCGGGTCAGCCTTGAGGCGGCGGCAAACCTCGAAGCCGTCCATCCCAGGCATCATCGCGTCGAGCAACACGACGTCGACGCGTTCACGCGCGCAAATGTCGAGCGCCTGCTGGCCGCTCGATGCGCTGAGCACATCGAAGTACTCTGCGGTCAGCCGAGCGCCCAGCAGCTTCACGTTGGCTATGATATCGTCGACGACGAGAACACGGGCGGTCATAACGCAAAACGAACCTTAAACAGACGCCACGGTCGGCACCCCGGCAAACCGGCGCACGGTTTCGAGGAAGGTAACAACGGAGATCGGCTTCGAGATGTAGGCTTGGCAACCACCGGCGCGGATGCGATTTTCGTCGCCCTTCATGGCGAATGCGGTCACGGCAATCACTGGGATGCAGCACAACTCGTCGTCATCCTTGAGCCAACGGGTGACTTCGAGACCCGAGACCTCGGGCAATTGGATATCCATCAAGATGACGTCGGGCTTGTGCAGCCGGGCAAGCGCCAACGCGTCGAGCCCCGACCGCGTCTGCACCGTGCGGAAGCCATGGGCGTCCAACAGGTCGTGGAAGAGCTTCATGTTGAGCTCGTTGTCTTCGACGATGAGGACAGTCTTAGACATTGGACCCGGACTTTTTCTTGCAAGCGCCGGGACTTACCGGTTCGGCCTCGCGGACACGAGACAAATGCCTCGATTCGCGGCACGATACGCGAGGCACTATGCTGAGTGAGCGGTAACCAACAGTTTAAACTCGAAGAATACCAAGATACTGGGACGTTCAGCTCTTCTTCACAGGATCAAGCAAGATGCGTTCCCGGCGGACCCGCTTCGACATCGACCGCGCCGAAGAAATTGCAATCGATGGTTTATCTTTCCTTGCTGGCAGTGCCGACCAGATGGGGCGGTTCCTGTCGCTGACCGGAATCGGACCGTCGGCGCTGTCGGGCGCGCTCGGCGACCCAGCCCTGCTGGCCGCCGTGCTCGAGCACATCATCGGGGACGAGCCGTTGTTGCTGGAGTTATCCGCCAACCGAAACATTTCGCCGGAAGACATCGTCCTCGCCTGGGACCTGCTGACGCTGGCTGTCGCCGAACAATCGCGGTCGTGAGGTTTTGATGCCGGTCACGGAGCTGCGTCTCGGGATCGATCTCGGCGGGACCAAGATCGAGGGTGCCGTTCTGGGACGATCTGGCGAAATCAAGGCCCGTCGCCGGATAGCTGCCCCGCAAGGCGATTACCGCGCGACGGTTGACGCCGTTGCCAGTCTTGCCGAAAGCCTCCAACGCGAAGCGGGCGAACCATGCACGATTGGCCTCGGTATGCCGGGATCGATCTCGCCCAGAACCGGCCGCGTCCAGAACGCCAATTCGACGTGGCTCAACGGCACGGCGTTCCATCGCGATCTCGAAACCCGTTTCCAGAGCACCCTCGGCGTTACCGTCCGGACAGCCAACGACGCCAACTGTTTCGCCCTCTCGGAAGCGACCGACGGCGCAGCAGCAGGGGCGCGCACCGTGTTCGCGGTCATTCTCGGCACAGGCTGTGGCGGCGGTATTGTGATCGACGGCCGACTCGTTGATGGCCCGCGTGGCATCGGCGGAGAGTGGGGACATAACCCCCTGCCGTGGCCGACGGCCGATGAGTTGCAGATCGCTCCATGCTGGTGCGGGCGCCGTGGCTGTCTTGAAACCTGGCTCTCCGGCCCAGCCGTTGCCGCCGATCACCAGCGCGTGACAGGTGAGACACTGACCTGCGAGGCGATCGCCGCACACGCGGCCGACGGCAGCGGCGGCACACAGACCAAACTCGCACGGGGCACACTCGCCCGTCATGCCGACCGTGTGGCCCGCGCCTTAGCCACCGTTATCAACCTGATAGATCCCGATGTGATCGTCATCGGTGGCGGACTGAGCGCATTGCCCCATCTCTACAACGAGGTGCCACGTCTCACCGCGCCCTACGTTTTCGCCGACAAACCAGCCGTCGAAATTCGCCCGCCGCGCTGGGGCGACGCCAGCGGCATGCGCGGCGCAGCATGGCTATGGGAATAAGTGACGTTTGCGACCGCTCATTTCCCGCACTTCGTCTCGGGCAGGAACGTGATCTCGCTCAGTTCGCCCTTCAGCGCGAAGTCGCCGTAGTCGAGCACGAGCCGCGTCGAGACGCCGTTCTCGTAAAATCGCGCCTGCATCTCGTGGCTTGGAACGGCGTCCTGACCGGCCAAGGCCGCCGTTTTCTCGAAATAGCTTGTCGCGATCGGCCAATAGCGGACGTTGGCCATCTTGTCTTTTGCCGACGCGGGCAGCGCCTCGTTACCCTCAGTCGAGGGTTTGCCGACGAACGTCGTCGTCGCCGACACGCGGTCACCCTTTTCCGAGCCGTCGTAGAGATCGGCCTCGAACTTCGTGCCACCAGCGCGCGCAATGTCGAGCAGCGCCAACGAATGTTGAATAGGAAAGTAGACTGCCGCGTTGAGCGATAATTGGCGCGCCTCGGGCTTCTTCAACTCTACCTTGACGCCCGGTTCGGCTTTTGCCCCGGTGTCTTTGTCCGATGGCTGTCCTCCCGGCGTACCGCTGGCCGGCTTCGCACCCGATGTGCGCGCGGCCCGACCCTCGGTCACTTGCGTTTGACTGTCGATGTTGTGCGTCGTGGAGAAATCGAGCCGCTCGCCGCCCGCCTCCTCGAAGCTCGAGGTGCGGATGTCGTTCAGCTGCTCCGAACCGTCGCTGGAGGTCGCGCGCGTCACAAACCGCATGTTCTGCGTGAAGCCTTCGCACACCGCCCCGGTGAATTCATAAACCAGCCGCCCATTCATCTCGCTGACGCCCGACCCCGAGGACGAGCGCGACAACGTCAGGTCATAGATGGCACGATGAGGTTGCAGAGCAACCGGACCGGCCGATGCTGCCCCCGCCGCTTCCGCAGCTTTCGACGGTTCCGCAAACGCAAACATGCCGAGGCAACACGTTGCAGCAATCGACAGCACGGCAGAACGGGCGGGACGGATCATCGGGTAACTCCTGGCGGGCGGCGGCAAAGTGAGTTCGGTCAACCTGGACGCGGATGGGCATCGATGTGTGCAAGCCCGAACGCGCGTACAATCCCCCCGCGTGGATGGTAGGCAGTAAGCCTGCCCCATGCAAAGCGTTTCAATCGCCTGTTATCGTTGCCGTCGATGTCCGGCGGCGATCGACAATGCCATATAAGACATCTCATGTAAGACATCTTCTGGACGATGCCATGACCACAAACCCATCGAACCTACCCGCCACAACCTCAGCCAACATCGCAGCACGGCTTCACGCGCTGGGCCTCACGTTGCCACCAGCACCGGCAGCCGTTGGCGCTTATGCAGCAACCGTCGTTTCCCGACAAAGCTTTCCGGGCGGCCTGCTCGCGGTCTCCGGCCAGCTGTCGCGGCGCGGCGATGGGACGCTGATCACCGGCCGGATTGGCGGCGACCTCTCGCTCGAAGAAGGGATCGAAGCCGCCCGGTGGTCTGGCCTCAACATCCTCGCCCAGGCCGCCAGGGCGCTGGGTGGTTTGTCGCGCATTACGGGAACGTTGCGCCTCAACGGCTTTATCCAGACCGCGCCGGATTTCACTGGCCATGCGACGGTTCTCAACGGCGCGTCCGATCTGATCGCGGCCGTTCTCGGCGAGGCCGGCATCCACACCCGGATCGCCGTCGGCGCGTATTCGTTGCCACTCGGCGCCGCGACCGAAATCGACGCCCTGTTCGAAGTGCGGATGTGACTTTACGCATCCCGCTGAAACCGGCGACCACGCGCCTTCGATATGCCCACCGCGGACTGCACGATCGCGGCAGCGGGCTAATTGAAAACAGCCTGCCAGCGTTCGAGGCGGCAATACGCGGCGGCTTTGGCATCGAGTGCGACGTGCGGCCAGCGATTGATAGCACGGCGATGGTGTTCCACGACGCCACGCTCGACCGCCTGACATCTCAGACGGGCCTCATTACTGATCGCGGCCCGACCGACCTTTGCGAAATACCGCTGCTGGGCTCGCGACCGAAAACGACCATCTCGACCTACACCGATCTCCTCGCCATGGTCGACGGCCGGACGCCGCTACTGATCGAGGTCAAAAGCGAGTGGGGAGCCGTCGATGCCGACTTTATTCGTCACATCGCGGCGCCCGCAAACGCCTACGTGACCAACGTCGCACCAAGCCGCTCAGCCGATGCGCCAGATCCGATAATGCTGATGTCGTTCGACCCTGCAGTGGTTGCAGCACTCGCGAAGGCAGCACCGACCGTTCCGCGCGGGCTCGTCTCGGGTTCTTATCGCCACGCCGATGGCAACCCATGGTGGCCGGATGCCCTCGACGCCCCCCGCGCGGCCCTCCGCGACCTCGCCGAATTCGAGGCTGTTGGCGCGAGCTTCATCGCCTACGAAGCTTCCGCCCTGCCGAACCCCCATGTTGCAACTCTGCGCGCCGGCGGCAACCCGGTATTCGCCTGGACCATCCGCTCCCAAGAGGTATGGACGACAGCGCGTGAGTACGCAGACGTTGCGATATTCGAAGGGGCGTACGGCCGACCCCTTTAATACCCCTACTCCGCCGCAGCCACCGGTTGCGCTGCGGGGTTGGCGAGCCGCTCCAGCTTCAAGCGATCCGCGACCAGGAACGCCATTTCGAGCGCCTGATCCGCATTGAGGCGCGGGTCGCAGTGCGTGTGGTAGCGGTCCGACAGGTCCTGCTCGGAAATCGCTGCCGCGCCACCAGTGCACTCGGTCACGTTTTGCCCCGTCATCTCGACGTGAATGCCGCCTGCGTGGGTGCCCTCGGCCCGATGGACGGCGAAGAACGCCTCGGTCTCTGCCAGAATGCGATCGAACGGGCGGGTTTTGTAGCCATTGACCGCCGAAATCGTGTTGCCATGCATCGGATCGCACGACCACACGACGGTCTGACCGGCCTTTTCGACCGCTCTGATCAGGCGCGGCAGGTGTTTCTCGACCTTGTCGTGGCCGAACCGGCAAATCAACGTCAGGCGGCCGGCCTCGTTGCGCGGGTTCAAGATGTCGATCAGGCGCAGCAGCCCTTCCGGCTCCAGCGATGGGCCGCATTTGAGGCCAATCGGGTTCTTGATGCCGCGACAATATTCGACGTGGGCGTGGTCGGGCTGACGCGTACGGTCGCCAATCCAGATCATATGGCCCGAGGTGGCGTAGTGGTCGCCACTGGTCGAATCGAGCCGCGTCAGCGCCTGCTCGTAGCCGAGCAGCAGCGCCTCGTGTGAGGTATAAAACGACGTCGCCCGCAGCTGGGGCGTATTATCCGACGTGATCCCGCACGCGCGCATGAACGTCATCGTCTCGGCAATCCGATCAGCGAGACCTTGATAATCCTTGCCGCGTGGGCTGTCGTTCACGAAGCCCATATTCCACTGGTGCACGCGCTCCAGATCGGCATAGCCACCCGTCGCGAACGCTCGGATCAGGTTGAGCGTGGCCGCCGACTGCCGGTAAGCCTCGATCTGGCGCACAGGATCCGGAATACGCGCTTCGGGCGTGAATTCGGAGCCGTTGACGATATCGCCGCGATAGCTCGGCAGTTCCACGTCGCCCTTCTTCTCCATCGGCGACGAGCGCGGCTTGGCAAACTGGCCAGCCACCCGGCCAACTTTCACGACCGGCATGCCGCCGGCATAGGTCAGCACGATCGCCATCTGCAGGAACACGCGGAAGAAATCGCGGATGTTGTCGGCGCGATGCTCGGCGAAGCTCTCGGCGCAATCGCCGCCTTGCAATAGGAAGCCGTTACCAGCTGCGACCTCGGCCAGTGACTTCTTGAGCAACCGCGCCTCACCGGCAAAAACCAGTGGCGGATAGGTCGCAAGTTTGGCCTCTGTGTCGGCAAGTGCCGCAGCGTCGGGGTATTCCGGCACCTGCACGATGGGCTTTGCCCGCCAGCTCGATGGAGTCCAGACGTCGGATGAGCGGCTATCGGCGACGGTACGCGTGGTGGCGGGCATAAAGGTCGTCTCCTGGGCCGGGAACGCGCGCTAGGACCGGGCTGCAACCAGCGGGCCGCTATGGCGCGTACCCTCGTTCGGGCGGAGCGTCTCTATAATCCCAACCATCCGCGACGTGCAAATGCTGCCCGGGGCTAAATGTTCGAGTGACCGCAGCGGCACCGATAGAATGCTGACCCCTTATGCGGGCCAACTTTCAGACCGAACCTATGAAATCACTGGTGCCGCGTGAGGGACTCGAACCCCGACCCCCTGATTACAAAGACGAATAGGCTAGATATGACCGTTTAATATCAATGAGTTAAGTGGGCGCCCGTTGCAACCTTTGCCCAACTTCTCAGCACGGTGCAGCACAGACTTACGCAGAATTCACGCAGCAGGACTTGTCCGCTGCAGCCTTGTCGGCGCTGGGCGCGTTAGGAGATCCACCCCGATTCCCGAGCGATTGACGCGGTGTTGAGTTTTGTCCGCTCTTGCCCTGACTCCCTTCATCTTTGATCGTGGGAACAGAGGCGCACTGGGCCAGGTGCGGACGAACCATGACACGGATCATCTGACGGCATATGCTTTATCTGCCGCGGTTTACTTGCGCTCGCCTCACTCGACTATGGGGGTCAATGCTGCAGGCAAGCTCGAGTCGAAATCCCGGGCGGGCCGTGAGCGGACAGTGCACCATTGAAACACGCCAAATAGAACAGAGCGCGTGTGATGGTGGTGCGCCGACAAGGTTGCCCACAATGGTCGTCACGCTGCCAAACCAACGTACTTCCTTGCCTATGCGCCGTCAGTGCTTATGAGCGGATTGCATGACTGCATAGGGAGGACGGCCTGGCTAACGGACGCTAACGGTTGGCCGGACCAGAACGTCCATTTCCACTCTATCGCCAACGCTGAGTCGGCGCATGGCTCAGTCGATCGTCTTCTGATCCGTCGCATCGGCCACGTGCCGAACTTTCAGGGAGGCGTCGACAGCGAGGTTATCATGCTTGAGCGTGGTCACTGTCGGAATCGCCGGTTTCGCCGTAAATGGCCGTGAGTTGCTCCTGGCTGACTGCGGCGGGAGGCCCGTTGAGAACGATGCGGCCGTGCTTCAGCGCGATGATGCGGTCGGCATGTCTCCTGGCGAGTTCAGTCTGATGCAAGCTGCATAGGACAGCAATGCCGCGTTCGCGCGCAATCGACGTCAGCAGCGACAGCACATTCTCCGCAGAGGTTGGGTCGAGGCTCGCTACCGGTTCGTCCGCGAGAATGATTCGGCTCTGCTGGGCAACGACGCGGGCAATAGCAACACGCTGCTGCTGGCCTCCCGACAGACTATCCGCACGCTGGTAGGCCTTATCCAGCAAGCCGACGCGGTCGAGTGCAGCGAGTGCCAACTGGCGGTCGGCAGCACTGAACGCCCGCAAGGTAGCTCGAAAGGCGCTTACGGAACCGAGCCGACCGGCAAGTACGTTATCGATAGCCGACATTCGGCCAATCAGATTGAACTGCTGGAAGATCAGCCCAACGGCGCGGCGTTGCTCACGCAGCCGCTGGCCCTCTAGCGTGTCCATGCGGGTGCCGAGCACCTCTATCGCTCCGCCGTCGGGGCGCGCCAGACGACTGATGCACCGAAAGATAGTGGACTTGCCGGAACCGGACGGTCCCAGCAGAACCACGACTTCGGATGCATCAACCGTGAAGGACACAGAGTCGACTGCAATGCTCGAACCAAAGCGCTTGGTCAGGCGATCGAGGCTGAGCGCGTGCATCACACCAGCCTCCGCCGTAGCCAAGCGCTCAGTTGATCAATGATCGTCACCATGATCAAGACGATAGCGGTCAGCGTCAAAAGACGCTGAAAGTCGAGAAGGTCGATGGCCGCCTTGATCTCAATGCCGATGCCTCCAGCGCCAACGATGCCTAAGATTGTGGAGGTTCTGACGTTGGCCTCCCAGACATAGAGCGAGACAGAGGCCAGGCTCGGGAGGACCGAGGGCAGCAGCGCGTAAGTGACAATACTGGTGCGACTGGCTCCGGTCATGGCCACGGCTTCTAACGGGGCGTTAGGCACCGTTTCGATCGCCTCGCTGTTGAGTTTGGCGATGACGCCAATCGAATGAATGATCATCCCCAAGACGCCCGCGAACGGACCGAGCCCGACGGCGGCGACAAACAGGATTGCGAACACCACCGTATCGATGCCCCGGAAAGCATTGACAAACCAGCGTACCGGCACAGCAACCCAGGGCCACGGCATAACATTGCGGGATATCAGCACGCTGATTGGAAATGCGATGAGTGTTGCCACCACCGTGGCAACCGTCGCAATCGCTACCGTCTCGGCAGCGCGATAGGCCATGATGTCGAGTTCGTTCAGCTGCGGCGGCCAGGCCTTAGCGGCCCATGCCATCAACCTCGGCATGCCGTTGGCGAGCTTAACGAGATCGACTTCGCTCAATCGGATGCAAACAATCAAGAAGGCGGTCAGCGATAGCAGCGTCAAAAATCGCAAGAGATTGACAGCCGAGAGCCAAGCGATCGGCGGCTCTTTATAGCGATCAGGGGCAATGCGGCGGGGAGAACTCAAGGACATCTGGGCAACGCTTTCCAGCGAGCGGCAAAGCAACGATTGCGGGCGGCGCCTTTCCAGCGCCACCCGCCGCTGACATGTGCGTTACTTCTTCTTCAGTGCGCCGAGGTCGTAGCCCATCTTTTCGAGAACCATGTACGGCTCATCCGTCCCGGGAATGTAGCCAGTGTAGGGATACGGCATCTGCTTTGCGATTTCTTCGCCAGTGATCGATGCGAAGGCGGCCTGTAGCTTCTTGGCCATCTCGGCGTCCATTCCCTTGCGAACCGCCACGACTTCGTTCGGCAGAGGATCAGATTCCCACACGATCTGGTTGGCATCTTCCTTGATCGTGCCGTTCTTGATCATGATGTTGCGGTGTGTGTCCCAGCCGGTGGCGAGATCAACTTGACCGCCAACGGTGGCCATCTGGGCTGCGGCTGCCGAAGCGCCTTCTGCATACTTTCCAAAGAAGGTTTTGGGTTCGATGCCTTTGCCCTTCATGAAATGGGTCGGCACCAACCAACCGGACGTCGAGCCAACGTCGAGCATCTGCATGGAGAGGCCCTTGGCGTCCTCAGGGAACTTGGCGACAGTCAGCCCAGGGCGGGCAACGATGATGGCCTTGTAGGTCGGCTTGCCATTGACCAGCATCGTATTGATGATACGCGCGCCGCCGTTGATCTTGGCCAGAACGTAGCCCCACGGACCCATCTGAGCCACGTCGATCTGCTCATTTGCGAGCGCGGTTGCAATACCGGCCCAGTCGTTGGCGACCTGCAACTCCAACGTAGCGCCGACCTTGTCACAGATCGCCGTATAGACCGGCTCCCAGACCCGCTTGGTGTCAGCCTGCGTCGGCTGCTGCGGGCCAAGTCCGACCTTGATGACCGGCTTGGCTTGCGCGCGCAGCACGGCTGGCGCCGCCAAAAGACCTGCGCCGGCCGCGCTCATGCGGAGAAACTCTCGACGAACCAGTGACATGTGGAACTGCCCCTATTGATCAATCCTCAAGCCAGCGACGCCGGCTTTCGGGGCTTTAGTCGGGCTCAATTACATCCTTATGACGGCTGAACGAAACTCAATGCTGAGCGAAGCCCGTCAGTCGCTACTGCTGGCTTTCATGCGCTTTTCGGACAGAATGGCGTGCGACCGCTTGATGGCGGCAAGCGATGGTTTCCAGCTTTCCAGGGCCAGTCGGGCATAGAGTGTGTCGATCACGACCAATTGCGCGACCCGGCTAGCCATCGCCTCCATCCGATAACGCGCTTCGGTGGCGGCGGTGAACAAGGCGACATCGCACAGTCGGAGTAATGGTGACTTACCAAAATTCGTGACGCAGATCGTGCGCGCGCCAGCGGACTTGGCTAATCGCGTCGCCAAGAGCGTCTCGCGCGTACGACCAGAATGGGAGATCGTAATCGTCGCGACCTCTGGTCCCGTGAAAGCGGCACTGACAGCTTGTGAGTGCGAGTCGACCATCGCCCTGGCATCAAGCCCGAGGCGAAGAAAGCGATAGGCGGCATCCTCTGCGATGGGCGCCGAGGTCCCGATCCCGTAGAATTCGATACGGCGAGCGTTACGAAGGTACTTCACTGCGCGGTCGACGTCATCGGCGTCGAGCACCTTCATGGTGTCCTCGATGGCAGTGCGATGGCTGGCCGCGATCTTCGCAATAACCTCGGTGGTGCCATCACTTCGCACGATGTCTTCATGAAGCAACTCGCGGCTTGTGCCAATTTCGCGAGCAATCGCGATTTTCAGTTCGGGGAAGCCCTTTGCGCCGATCTGTTGGCAAAGCCCGATGACGCTGCCCTCGCTGACGCGCGCCGCCTTGGCCAGATCGCCGTCCGACATTTCGATAACGGCGTTGGGTTGCTCGACAATTGTCGAGGCCAAGCGACGCGCCGCAGGCGGAAGCGTTGACAATGCCGACTTCAGTCTGGCGATCGGTGAGTTCATCTTCATCTCTGCACATCGAGCCACGGATCGGCAGCGAATTGAGTTTTTTCAAACTTCATACCGCTGTAGCTGAGCGCAATTATGAGATAGGACGTCGACTTGCAAGCGATACACAGGCACCGGCGACGGGTTGACGAGCTATCGCCAAATTTTGGTGACGGCCTGGCCGGTCAGGCGGCGGCGGTTTCGGGCTGACGGATCGCCTTGGCGGCGACTTCCAGCCCGTCAGAGAACTTCACACCCAGGATCAGTTTTGGCAACTGGCCGTGGCCGTCGAGGCGACGCCAGCATTTTTGCGCGCCTTCGACCAGCTTGAACACCATGGCGAGTGCGGTCTTGTTCGAGAGACAGCCTTTCGCGCGGATGGTGCGGTGGCGGACCGTCGCGAAGGTGCTCTCGATAGGGCTTGTGGTGCGTAGATGCTTCCAGTGCTCGGCGGGAAAGTCGTAGAAGGCGAGCAGCGCGTCGCGATCCTTGGCGAGGCAGACGGCGGCCTTCTCGTACTTGGTCGAGTAGCTTTCGATGAAGGCGGCGAACGCAGCTTCGGCGGCGGCCTTGGTCTCGGCCATCCAGATCTCTTGCAGCGCGCGTTTGGCCTTCGGCTGCTGGCTCTTCGGCAGCTTGTTCAACACGTTCGCGGTCTTGTGCACCCAGCACCGTTGCTCGCGCGACGTCGGCCAGACTTCGCCGGCCGCCTTCCAGAAGCCGAGCGCGCCGTCAGCGATCATCAGCTCGGGCCGCATGTCGAGGCCGCGCCGCTTGAGATCGAGCAGCAGCGCGCGCCAATCGTGCGCACTTTCCCTTGCGCCATCGGTGAACCCGACAAGTTCCTTCTTGCCCTCCGGCGTCGCACCGATGATGACGAGAATGCATTGCTTCTCGTCTTCGAGGCGAGCCTGCAGATGGATGCCGTCGGCCCAGACGTAGACATAGCGCTTCGTCGACAGGTCACGCTTCTGCCAGTGCGCATGGTCGTCCTGCCAGCCGTCATTCAGGCGGCCGATCGCCGACGCCGAAAGCCCGGCCGCATCCTTGCCGAGCAGGGCCGACAGCGCCTCGGAGAAGTCGCCGGTCGAGATTCCCTTGAGATACAGGATCGGCAGCAATGTCTCGATCGACTTCGAGCGTCGCATGTAAGGCGGCAGGATCGACGGCGAGAAGCGGATGCGGCTGGGATCGTCGGCGGCAGCCTCGCGATCGCGCACGCGCGGTTGGCGCACGGCGACCGGGCCGATGCCGGTCATCACCTCGCGCTCGGGCAGATGGCCGTGGCGGACGACGCGCTGGTGACCGGCCTCGGTCTTGAGATCGCTATGCTTGCCGAGAAAATCCGCGACCTCGGTCTCGACGGCCTGGGCGAGCAAGGCACGCGCCCCGTTGCGCAAGACTTCGGTGAGCTGGTCGCTGAAAGTTCCTGGCTGAATCAGTTTGACGACGTTATCAGTGGACACGGCATATCGCTCCTTTGGTGGAGAAGTGGAGGCGTCAAGCACCCCCACGATATGCCGCCTTCCCGATTCCCGCCGTCACCAACTTCCGGCCATAGCTCCGGGTTGACAGGGCGGTTTCATCTGCGGTCGACCTTTGCCTGCTGCATAGCTCTCAACTAGCCGGAACCTGAACAATGCAATTCGTTATGCTCACAGATACCCATTTTGTAGCTCAAGGACGTTGCCTTTACGGCCTTGATCTCGAAGGGCGGCTCAAAACCGCGGTCGAGATCATCAATCGCAAGCACCCTAAGATCGCCTTCTTGATTATCACCGGCGACCTCGTGCATTGGGGTGAGGAGGCGGCCTATCGCAACCTTGCAGACGCGCTCCGCGGTTGTTCCGCTCCCGTCATATTAATGATGGGCAACCACGACAGGCGCGCACCGTTTCTCGCTGTATTCCCGCATGCCGATCAAGATGGAGCTGGCTTCGTACAGTGCGTGCGTCAGCTCGACGACGCCACCATTATCACACTCGATTCACTGGATGAGGAAGCACCTAACGACGAAGGTCTGCTCTGCCGCCACCGTCTGACCTTTTTGGAACAGGCTTTGACTGCAGCGCCGAAGGACAAGCCCGTTTTGCTGTTCCAACACCACCCGCCGTTCGACACGGGTCTCAAATCCATGGACAGGATCAAGCTGAGGAATTGGGAAGACGAGTGGGCTGTGATTTCTCGAACCCGCAGGCCCGACTACCTGTTCACGGGCCACGTGCATCGACCTATCGCCGGAAGTTGGAATGGCGTTCCATTCCATATCCAGCGTGGGCTTGGCCATCAGGTCGCGTTTGATTTCGAAACCACAGATCACACGCCCGGTAGTCACGAGCCCCCCGACTACACTCTCGTTACAGTGAAGGACGCCACCATCGTCATTCACCAAAGCTCGTTTCTCTACGACGGGCCACGCTTCTCGTTGGACGACAGCATGGCGGCGGCGGCACCATCACCCGATCAATTGCCGCGATAAGCGCTGGTCGCCGGGTGCCGGCAGTTCCGACACTGGTGCAAGTATAAACCTGCAACTGCAAAGCGCTTCGAACCAAACCAGCGCGACTTGATCGCTATACGGAGATCGACCAAGCGAAGCGCAAACGCCCGCCGCTATGACCCTCAATGAAAACGAGAGCCAACAGGGTCTTGGGTGCGAACCAGCCATGCTGGCTGCCAGCTTTCCAACGGGCGCTATGCAGGTGCGCAGGTCCTCCGGCACTCTACTTTGGATTAAACTGCAACTTCAGTGTTGCGCCCAGGCACTGAGTCCGCATCGGGTCAGTTACGTCGTCGAGGCGGCTGGGGCGCTGGGTCCGCTTCGCCCTCTTCAGCCGACCAACTGCTTTGGGCCGCGCCTTTCTGGACCACGAAAACTCCTTTGCTCCCGCAAGTTTTCCGCAGTTGAGACGAGTGCTGCCACCTATGCACGGGCAAGTTGTTGAGATGTTTGAACGTATCGCCAGCCAGTTGTCTGCGGGCAACTGATTGTGACCGGCCCCCACTGAGTGGTCCGGATGGAATGTTAGTGCGTTGACGGCTTCAGCGCCAGAGCGGGCGGCGAAGCTGGTCGGGGTTGCGTAGCCGCCCGCGAAGCGATTGCGGGCACGAAGACCTCTGGCGCTGGCGGTTTGTATCCAAGTGAGCCGTGCGGTCGCACGGTGTTGTAATGGCGGCGCCAGCTCTCGATGACGATTTTGGCTTCCGCAAGGGAGTAGAAGATTTCGCCATCAAGCAATTCGTCCCGCAGTCGGGCGTTGAAAGATTCGATGAAGCCGTTTTCCCACGGCGATCCCGGCGTGATGTAGGCCGTCTGCGCGCCGACCGCCGTAATCCACTTTTGAACGGATTTCGCGACGAACTCTGGGCCATTATCTGACCGAATGTGGCCCGGCACGCCGCGCAGGACGAAGAGATCAGACAGAACATCGATCACGTCGATCGACTTGAGCCGCCGGTCGATCCGGATCGCCAGGCACTCATGGGGGGATTACCGTCTCACCGCTCGCGGAATGTGCGCGCGATCTGCTGGGACAGCGGCCCGAGCAGGTACTGCAACGGTGTGCGTTCCTGCGTTTGGATAAACGCCTCGGCCGGCATGCCGGGAACGAGCGTCAGATCGTGCAGCCCCCGCACCTGCTCCTCGTCGAGGCTCACGCGCACGACATAATAGACTTGGTTGGTCTGGGAATCTCGCGTCAGGTCAGCGGAGATCCGCGTCAACACGCCGGCCACATCCGGCATGGTGCGCTGGTTGCCGGCCATGATCCGCACCGTCACCTTGGAGCCGATAACGAGTTGGTCTACGTCCTGCGGTGCCACTTTAACTTCAACCACGAGTTTGTCGGCGCGGGGCACGATCTGCATGATCGTCTCGCCCTGGCCGACCACGCCACCAATGGTATGGACCGAGAGCTGGTGCACCGTGCCGGCCTGCGGCGAGCGAATATCGGCGCGCCTGAGCTGGTCCTCGGCCGCGACATGGCGTTCCTTTAGCTCCGCGAGCTTGCCCTGCGCGTCCCGCAGGTCCCTCAGGACCTCGGTGCGGAAGTCCTGATCGATCTGGATGATTTGCAGCTCGATCTCGGTTACCTTGCCGCGGGCGCGCGCGATGTCCGCGACCAACATCCCGTGCTCGCCGTTTATCTTGGCCTGCTCGCGCAGTAGCTGCATGTAGCGGATGATCGTGATGAGTTTCTTTTGATAGAGCTCGCCTACGCCTATAAGCTCCTCGTCGATCAACTTGATTTCCTGCTCCTTGGCATCGAACTGAGCGGACAGGCCACGGATTTCCTCGCTGACCTGAGCGATGCGTTCGCGCAACTGAGCGCGCAGACCGGCCCGCGCGTTACGGCGCGACTCAAAAAGCTTCTCCTCGCCGAGGATCGCGGTTCCGACCGATGTCTCGCCGCGCCGCGCCGACAACGTCTCTGGAATTATTATCTCCAGCGCACCCTCTCGTTCAGCCAGGAGACGCGCCTCGCGCGCAAGGAGTTCGTTGAGCTGCGAGCGGACGATGCCAAGTGTCGCCTTCGTAAGCGTGCTGTCGAGGCGAAGCACTATCTCGCCGACTTCGACCAGACTCCCCTCCTTGACCCGGATATCCACGACGATCCCGCCGGTCGGGTGCTGCACTTTCTTGTTATTCGACTCGGCGACGAGCGTGCCGGGCGCGATCACGGCCCCCACAAGCTGGCTGGTGATGGCCCAGCCGCCGACACCGCTGACCAGCAGCACCAATAACACCAGGCCAGTAATATTGAGCGTGCGGATCGCGCCGTGCGGATCGTCCACATCTGGGCTCATCGCTCGTTCGCTCCGATTGTGTCGCTCACCGCCTTGAGATTGGCACCAACTGCCGGTTGCGGGCGCAGCGCCAGAACCTTCTGCAAAACCTCGTCGCGCGGGCCGAACGCTTGCTGAGAACCATTGGCCAGGAACAGCACCTTGTCGCAGACCGCCAGCGCCGACGGCCGGTGTGCAATCAGTACAACGATCGCGAGGCGCGCCTTGGCTGCCTGGAGCGCCCGTGTGAGCGCTATTTCGCCATCGCTGTCGAGGTTGGCATGCGGCTCGTCGAGAACGATCAGGAACGGATCGCCAAAGAGCGCTCGCGCCAGTGCGATTCGCTGCCGCTGTCCGGCGGACAGCTGGGTTCCGGCTTCGCCGATGGCGGTGTCATAGCCGTTGGGCAGCCGAAGGATCATCTCATGGGCACCCGCCGCGCGCGCCGCTCGGATGACGGTCTCGCTGTCGGGCTCGGGCATCATGCGAGCGATATTCTCGGCAATGCTGCCGTCGAACAGCTCGATGCCTTGCGAAACGAAGCCAATATGCCGGCCAAGAGCCTCCGGATCCCAATTCTCGATCGCCGCGCCGTCTATCCTCACTGTGCCACGCACCGGGCGCCAGATTCCGACTAGCGCCCTGACCAGCGAGGTCTTGCCTGCGCCGCTCTGACCGATAATGCCGAGAGCCTCGCCGGCGGCGAGCCGGAAGTGCACATCGCGCACAATAGGAGTCTGCGCTGCTGGTGGCGCGACCGTGACATGGTCGACCTCGAGGCTCTTGATGGGATTCGGCAGTTCGGTTGCCGCATGGTTCGGGCGCAAGCGTTCAAGCTGTTCGGAGAGCCTCCCGACGCTCTGCCGCGCAGCAACGAATCCCCGCCAGTTGATGATAGCCGTCTCAATCGGCGCAAGCGCGCGGCCCATCATGATCGAGGATGCGATCATGGCACCCGCCGTCAGCTCGGCACGAATCACGAGGTAGGCGCCGAGGCCGAGAATGGCCGATTGCAGCAGCAGCCGGATGACCTTGGAGGCCGCGCCATACGAGCTCATCACATCGGCCGAGCGGCCAACTGCCACGAGATAGCGCGAGTTGATCTTCTCCCAGCGCTTCGTCAGCGTCCCCGCCATGCCCATGGCGCTTACAGACTCGCTGTTGCGCCGGTCGGCCTCGATTGTTGCCAGTCGAACACCACCAATGCGCCCGACTTCGCGCGTGGGCATGCGCGTAGCCAGTTCGGTCAGAATGGTCAGCGCCAGCAGCAGGAGAGCGCCCGCAAGCGACAGCAGCCCAAGCCATGGGTGGATCAGGAAACAGATGAACAAGAACAGCGGCACCCAAGGCAGATCGACGATGGAAATGGGTCCGGCGCTGGTGAGGAACGAGCGGATCTGATCGAGATCGCGCAGCGGCTGATGCGCCTCGCTGGGCGATCGCGTCTGAAGGCCGAGCCGGACCACTGCGGCATGCACCGCGCTGCCGAGGTGCTGGTCGAGCATCGCGGCGGCGCGTACCACCACGCGCGAACGGATCACATCGAACGCGCCCTGGAAGGCGTAGGCCCCGATGAGCAAGATTGTCAGAGCCACGAGTGTAGGCACGCTGCGGGCGGTCAGCACGCGATCGTATATCTGCAACATGTAGAGCGGGCCGGCGATCGTCAGCACGTTCACCGCGGCGGAGAACACGGCCACACTCCAGAACGCACGTCGGCAGTCCCGCACCGCCGCGCCGACGTCCGGGTGGCCCCCCGGTGTTGGCGCAAGGGCGGGTAGGCTCATGAGCGTCCTCTTTGTCCAAATCGTGCTTGATACGGTCGGCGGACCAGCTATTGGTCCATATCCCCCCGTGCGCCACTTTTGAGAGCTTCTTGCTGCCCCCGGATCGGCCAACCGATCCCATAGAACGCGAGTGTCGCGAATTAGCCTAAATCCGGCAGTTGTAAGTGCATCACAATCAGAAAGTGGCGCAAATTCTGAAAGTTCGACGCCAAGCCCTGATCACCCTGCAGGTGATACAAGGGATTTCATCCCCTCGTGCTCCCTGACCAGGGTAGCGACCCTGGACCTTCTCCTTAATTGGAGGGTTTCCAAAGGGCTAGCCCTTTGGCAGGATCGAGGGACAGCGTCCCTCGTCTTGCGACCGACCGTTTCAACTGACGTTTTAAGGATGAGCGGTTCTTGGCTAAACTTCAAAACGAACAGGTTGTTGGAGACGCTAGCCACGCTTGGCTTTCCAGGTTCCATCATTGAACTCAAACACCAGCCTCCCCGGACGAGGCCGCATGGGTAAGACCGATCCACCCGTGCAGGCCATCGCCTTCCAGTATCTCACCTCAGATGATGACGAAATCCAGTGACGACATGGTGCCAGTCGGCGTCGTCAAGGTGGCAAACTGAACCCCTGCGATGCCGCCAAGTCCATCGGCGTCATATATAATGGCACCGGTTAGTTGATCGTAGATAATGCGATCATCCGCTTGCGTGGCGGCGGTCCCGGTGTTGTACGCCCCGACATTTAATGCGCCCATGGCAGTGAAGGCGGTGAAGACACCATTGTGATCCAGCCAGATCGTATCGTCCACCGTATTGAAGCCGGTGATGCGGTCGATGTTGGTCGCGCCGAGCGACGTGTTGAACACGAAGATATCCGCGCCGGTACCTCCCGTGAGACCGTCATTACCGAGGCCGCCATAGAGCTTGTCTGCACCCGCCCCCCCGTTCAGCGTATCCAGGCCCTCACCGCCGTTCAGCGTGTTCGCACCGGCGTTCCCGGTCAGCACATTGTTCAGCGCATTGCCGGTGGCGTTGATCGCCGCCGTGCCCGTCAATGTAAGGTTTTCGACATTGGCAGTCAGCGTATAGGAGATCGACGAATTGACGCTGTCTGTGCCGGCCGACGACGCTTCGGTCACGACGTCGTTTACGTTGTCTACATAATATAGGTCGTTGCCCGTGCCGCCCAACATGCTGTCGGCACCAGCCCCGCCGTCCAGCGTGTTCGCACCGGCGTTCCCGGTCAGCACATTCTTCACCGCATTGCCGGTGGCGTTGATCGCCGCCGTGCCCGTCAATGTAAGGTTTTCGACATTGGCAGTCAGCGTATAGGTGATCGACGAATTGACGCTGTCTGTGCCGGCCGACGACGCTTCGGTCACAACGTCATTTACGTTGTCTACATAATATAGGTCGTTGCCCGTGCCGCCCAACATGCTGTCGGCACCAGCCCCGCCGTCCAGCGTATCAGCCCCCCCCAAACCGCTCAACGTGTCATTGCCGGCGCCGCCGCGCAGGATATCCGCGCCGGATGTACCGACGAGATTAAGCGATCCATTGCTCCCCGTAATCGACAAGGTATAGCTGCCGGTACTGGCCGAATAGCCTTGCGCGCTGACGTAGAAGGTGCCGGTCGTCGTCGCTGTATAAGTCAGCCGCGAATTCAAGCCGACGGCATCGTCATTAAAAGACAGCTGATTTCCATTGACGTCAAGCAGGCGTAGATAAGTGTCGAGGCCAGAGCCGGAGGCCGCATCCATCGCAATATTATAACTAAAGCCGCTCATCAGCGAGACGCTGAACCAGTCCTGATCGCCCGAAAAACCAACAGCGGAGCCCTGTGGCGTGCCGGTGACCAGCGTCGACGTCGTGCTTGTGGATCCTGCAATGTCCTCGGGCGGCGGTGGCGGCGGTGGCGGCGTCACGGTGTTGGTATTCATCAGCGTCCCGACATCGAGGCGTCCGCCAGTGACTGTCTTGTCGGTGAGAGAGGAGGTAGCGGCCACGCTCGACAGCAGCGCGGTGCGGATTTGCGCAGCGGTAGCATCAGAATGCGTGGAGGCGAACAGCGCGACGGCGCCCGTCACATGGGGCGTCGCCATCGAGGTGCCGCTGTACGTGCCATACGTCCCGCCCGGCAGGGTTGAATAGATCGCCGATCCTGGCGCGGCGAGATCGACCGTGGTCGCGCCATAGCTAGAGAAGGAGGACAGTGCGCCGGTGCTGGTCAGCGAAGCGACGGCAACGACCGATTCATAGCCGGCCGAGACAGTGGTCGAATAATTCGACGGATAATTATTGGTCGTGTCGTTGTTCGAGGCACTGTTGCCAGCGGCTGCTATGAACAGGATGTCCTGCCGAGCCGAGCGGTCCAATGCGTCAATCATGGCCTGCGATGATCCGCCGCCGCCCCAAGAGTTGTTAGTGGCGACATAATTCTCGCCCAAAGCTGCGTGGGCCGCTGCGCTGGTGAAGTAATCCACCGCTTTCACAGCGCCAGCCGTTGAGCCAGAACCGGTAGCGCCCAGGAATTTCAATCCAACGACCTGGACGTCCCAGTTGACGCCCGCCACGCCGACGCCATTGCCGCCGATGCCGCCTATCGTGCCGCTGACATGCGTGCCATGCCCATTGTCATCGAAGGGATCGTTGTCATTGTTGACGAAGTCCCAGCCGATTAGGTCGTCAAACAGGCCGTTTGAGTTTTCGTCGATGCCATTTTCCCAGAGGGAAGAATTCAGCAGGTCGCCTGCGTCGATGCGGCCATTAGCATTCACGTCAGACGCATAGGTGGCGTTGGACGCGTCGTTAAGATCGCGGAAAGTGATCAGCCCGTCTGAATTGATGTCGCGCAGTGCAGCACGCAGGGCCACCGGAATTTCAGCTTGGTTCAGCCAAACGTTCAGATAGAGATCGGGATGGGTGTAGTCGATACCGGTATCGATCACGCCAACGATGGTGGAGGAGGTGCCAGTGGCCCCCGCCGCCCAAGCTTCCCCGGCTTGGCTGCCAAAGGCGTTCACGACCGTGGTCGTATCGCCGTACATGCCCCAGAGGTTGCCGCTGGTGTAGCCGGGGTCGTTACTGATGGCATCAATAAAGATTGTGTTGGCTTGGTCCGCCAGCAGCCCGCTGTCCTTTAGGGGCGCCGCCTCAGCGACTGTCGCATCGGACGTGGGTGGGGTATGGATGTCGTCAGAAGCAGTCAAAACGGCAGGATCAACGTCCGGAGCAGCAGGCATGCCGTCTGTCCAATCGGACGCCGCTGTCTCGACATACGACCGCGCAATGCTGACGTCAAAATCCGGCTTAGCGAAGGTGACACCCGGTGCGGCGGCCATGTGGCCCACCCAACCCGACGCCGCTGTCTCGACATGCGACCGCGCAATGCTGACGGCAAAATCCGGCTCAGCGAAGGTGACGCCTGGCATGCGTGCCAGCGTGGCGATAGCCTGCGCGGGGTACTCGCCGACGGCGGCTTCGACCTGCAGCAGGGGGCCCGAATTGTCCGAATAACTCTCGGGTCGCACGACATCCAGGACGCGCGCGCCGATCGTCTGCAGAGCTTCAGCCTGCTGCTCAGGCGCTGTTCCGAAATCGAACTGTACCAGAAACCGCTTCAGATGGAGTTCAAGATCAAGGCCAAGATCAGGACTGTTCATATCGGGGGTGCCTCAGGTTGAGCGCCTATATACAGGCCTCCTGCAAAACCTCATTTGCGCGCTGATTTTCGTCCTCAAATGGTATAAATCGGGGGCGTTTCGAGACGAAAATAGCGTTATATTTCTTCACTATATCACTAACAAGCAGGAACTCTGGACATTACATCCTTTGAAATTATCAGCCAAATGGGACCACGTCCATGGCTTTTTTCCGATGCTTCGCGAAGAGGCCGGGCCCCGGAGGGCCTGCTGTGGTGCCGCCGCTCCCAGAAGCGGATCTGCCTCTCATCGACGCCCAGAGCGGCCCCAAGGCTGCGCTGGGTGAGACCCGCGAGGACACGTGCGGCGCGGAGCTGACGCCCTGTGACGAGGTTTGAGGAGTAGCTGTGCAGGGCAAGCACCAAGCGCATTTTGAGGTATGTAATTACCCTATCATGATTGGTTGCTTTATGCATAAACGTGAGGGCGCGTCGAAGGCGAGCATTCTCAGCCTCAAGGTCCTTGAGCATGCGGACCTGATCATTCTTCCAGCCCCCATATTGCTGCCGCCAATGGTCATGGGTCACCTCGGTCACACCGATCGCGCGCTCCGTATCCGGGATCGGCTGGCCTTGCGAGGCCAGCGCATCAACCTGCCGGGCCTCCGCGACAATCTCCTCCGGCATATGGTGCCTTCTGGGTCTTTTGGCCCTCTCTCGCAAAGCCAGACCTCAGGGTGGAACAACCCAAGAGAGGGTCACGGAAAATTGTCGCCGCTCAAACATGACCATTTGACACCGTTAATGATTTTTTAAAAAAGGGGGCGGATTCAAGTTCCGGAGCGAACACCTCCGGGTCGGCTTCACCTGTTAGCAGGCCAGTCCTGCTAACAATGTTCTAAAGTGCTCCCCGGGTGTCGCGAAGTCCAGTGTCTTACGGGGCCGAGCGTTCAGGCTGTCAGCTACGGCGTCGAGGTCATCTTGGTCGAACTCCGACAAGGGCGTTCCTTTCGGGAAGTACTGCCGCAGAAGTCCGTTGGTGTTCTCGTTGGCACCGCGCTGCCAAGGCGAGTGTGGGTCGGCAAAGAAGATACGCATGCCGGTCGCCTCCGCCAGGCCCGCATGGCCTGCCATCTCCTTGCCCTGATCATATGTCAGGGTCTTGCGCAAGGACTCGGGGATCGCGTTCAGCGCGCCCGCGAAACGTGACCGGCCCCCACTGAGTGGTCCGGATGGAATGTTAGTGCGTTGACGGCTTCAGCGCCAGAGCGGGCGGCGAAGCTGGTCGGGGTTGCGTAGCCGCCCGCGAAGCGATTGCGGGCACGAAGACCTCTGGCGCTGGCGGTTTGTATCCAAGTGAGCCGTGCGGTCGCACGGTGTTGTAATGGCGGCGCCAGCTCTCGATGACGATTTTGGCTTCCGCAAGGGAGTAGAAGATTTCGCCATCAAGCAATTCGTCCCGCAGTCGGGCGTTGAAAGATTCGATGAAGCCGTTTTCCCACGGCGATCCCGGCGTGATGTAGGCCGTCTGCGCGCCGACCGCCGTAATCCACTTTTGAACGGATTTCGCGACGAACTCTGGGCCATTATCTGACCGAATGTGGCCCGGCACGCCGCGCAGGACGAAGAGATCAGACAGAACATCGATCACGTCGATCGACTTGAGCCGCCGGTCGATCCGGATCGCCAGGCACTCATGGGTGAACTCGTCGATCACGTTCAGCATCCGATATTTCTTTCCCTCATGCGTACGATCCTCGACGAAGTCGTAGCTCCAGACATGGTTCGGATATTCCGCCCGCAACCGGATGCAGGAGCCATCCGCCATCCAAAGTCGCCCTTTTTTTGGCTGCTTTGCTGGAACCTTGAAGCCCTCTCGTCGCCAGATGCGTTCGACCCGCTTGTCGTTGATCACCCAGCCAGATGTTGATCGCAGAAGCTCCGCGATCTTCCGATAGCCGTATCGGCCGTACTGGCGGACCAGCGCTGTCATGTCATCGATTAAAGCCTGCTCGTCTCCTAGCCCCGCGGGACGCCTGCGCTGCGTTGACCGATGCTGCCCAAGAACGCGGCAGACCCGCCTCTCGGACAGCTTCAGCTCAGACCGCACATGGTCAATGCAGGCGCGACGCCTCGCGGGGCTCAGAAGTTTCCCCGAGCCGCCTCCGCAAGGATCATCTTGTCAAGCGTCAGATCCGAGACCGCGCGCCGGAGCCGCGCATTTTCCGCCTCAAGATCCTTCATCCGCCTGACCTGATCACTCTTGAGCCCTCCAAATTCTTGACGCCAGCGGTAATACGTGACCTCCGTAACGCCTATCTCGCGGACAGCCTCCGCAACCGATTTTCCCTGCGAAACAAAGACATCAACCTGGCGCAGCTTCGCTACGATCTCTTCGGGTTTATGACGCTTCCTAGGCATGGGTCAGATCCTCCTCGTTGCCATAAGACATACTTCAAGGTGGACCAATTCAATGGGGGTGGATCACTTCGGCATCGCGCCGTTCATGCGGCCCCCTGCTTAAGGCCGCTTGTGGGATGACGCGGCTTTGTGCGGCGCGGCATCAGAGGCGATGCGTTTGGCAGCTTTTGGCCCGTTGTGCCGCATCCTGACGCGATCATCGTAAGCGGACTCGCGGTTGCCAGCTAAGGACCTAGTTCGCAACTTCCGCTTCGGGCACGGCATGGAATTGGCACAAAGTGGACGCGCGCATGCCAGACTGGATAGGGCTAAGACTGTATTATGTCATGCCTAAAGGAATCAGTGTCGGCCGACCTTGGGTTAGCTACTTTGCTCTCATCTTCTGGGACTAATTGGCACTAGAGTGGCACTAGGCGTCTCCAAGGCGTCAGCGGATCTTCGCTAAACAATTGAAATAATTGGTGCCGCGTGAGGGACTCGAACCCCCGACCCCCTGATTACAAATCAGGTGCTCTACCAACTGAGCTAACGCGGCTTGGCCGGATCGACGGCGCATCGCGGTGTATACCGGTGTCTCGAGCCGCGTGCCAGTCCTGAGTTAATGGCCTGAGTTATTGGCCCGAGTTGGCAGCCCGAGTTGGCAGCCCGAGTTGCTGATCCCACCTGGCAACACAGATCGACAGCTGCCGCGTCGGTGAGTTCGGCCGCTGCGACGGCGCGAACGCGCAACCTCCGTCCTGCAACGGTCGTGTCGGCCTTGCTATTTGAACGCCAGTTCGGCCTGAGGTCCAAGGTCAAGCCGTTGCAGCACCGTCGGGATTTTCTCCTTGAGTTTGAAAAACCCCGCCGTCGCGTGCGGCCAAAACAGATCGTCCCACGGACGGCGAAGTTCGGCGACGTCCCAACCCGACGTCCGCATAGCGTTGAGAATCGGCCAAACAGCATCGCCCGTCGGCCCGACGGGGCAACCCATGCTGACAATCGCTGCGGCGCCCGCTTTCTGCGCCAGCGCCATCAGCGATGGAGCCGGATCGACGGTCCCGTCATCTTTTAACTGTCCTGTGGCGGGCAGCACCAGAACCGGACAGTGAAACCGCGCCTGCGATCGTGCGATCGCGTCGGCAAGTGCAGCCTGCTTAAACGCGACGACAGCGTCCGACGTTCCCGGGTAGGTATCCGCCGTCCTCAAGCCGGCAACAGCAACCACCTGATCACGCGACATCGGCCAATCCTCCGGTGTCAGATCGTCTTCGGTCAGCAAAAGCATCAGTTTGCCCGGCGGCACCGGCCGCGCGGCTGATGGCTTTACCGGTTTGCCGATGTCGAAGTTTTCTTCCAACGGCGGCGCAACGGTTGCCAACTGTCCGTACGGCGTGAAGCGGCCGCCCGTGTAGGTGTCGATGTTGTCGGCGCGCGCGAGGTACGTCTTGCCCGGCGTTTGCAGCCCGACCACCCAGCGCCACGACAGCGTGTTCGACGCCGGATCGCCGTCGAGCAAATGCCGCAGGAAAAAGTCGGCTCCGAGTTGCCATGGCAGCTCGAGCGTGTAGGTCCAAATGCTGGCAAACCACATGCGAGTGTGATTGTGCAGATAGCCGGTGGAAACGAGTTCACTAACCCAGGCGTCGAAGCAGGCGATGCCGGTTTCACCGGCTTCGGCCGCTGCCAATCTGGCGGCAAGTTCGCCATCACAGCTGACCGAAAAGCGCTGCCGTTGCAGCCCGTCGAGATAATGCCGCCACACGCCCGGCCGCATCTCGAGCCAACCTTTCCAGTACGTCCGCCAGCACACTTCCTGAACGAATTTCTCAGCTGCCGTCAGCGAGTGGTGGGCGAGCACGGCGGTCACGATCTCTTGCTCGGTGATCAGCCGGTGCCGAACATAGGGCGACAGGCCGGATACGTTCGCGTGCGGCCGTCGGGTGTTGCCGTCGGTTCCTGCAACGTGCGGTCCGGTGTCATGATTGCGCTGGTTGGCGTAGTTGCGGCCGGCATCGGGCACAAAAGACGCGAGCTGGGCGAGACCGGCTGCCCGGGTCGGCGGAATCCGGGTCGGCGAAAGACGAACGTTATCGGGCATTGCCACTATCCTTGTTCGTTGGCGACCCGTTGTCGATGGTCCCGGTCCCGGTCGGAGCTGGCGCGGCCGCCGCCGGTGTCGGCTTGGCAAGCTCGGCCTCGATCGCGGCCCTCAGGTTCGGGCTTTCTGGCGATGTCTGCGTGCCGAATGCCGCAACGAGCTTACCGTCGCGGACGACCAGCACAACCTGACCGCGAAAGTCCGACAGCGGCCTCGACTTGGCATCGATCGACCGGAACACGTGGTCGTAAGCCGACCCAGCCGCCAAGGCCCGATCAGGCGGCACGAGCAGCGCTGCGCCCAACGTACCGAAAACGCCAAAAATCCGTCGGCCGACCATCCAAGTGCTCCCTATCGCGTGCCGATTCCGCAAGACCGCCCGGATCGGCCATTCACATGCCACGATGCAATTTTAATACGCTCGTCCACCGCGCCGAGATCGCACGGACGACACTTTAGTGCGTGCTGTTGGCGACATCGGCACGAGTTGTGCTATGTCCGATCAGACGCTTGATCGCCGGGTCGGACGGGATGAACGGCCGAACCCGAAAGGAATTTTGTGGTTTTGAGAGTTACTCGTGGGGCCTCGGAATGGTTGTGTCTAAGGATGCTGGGACAACCTAAGTGATCAGCTAGACCATCGAATAACCATCGTGCTTATGGGTGACCGGGGTGCATGTGGGAAACATGAAATTGCGCGGCTACGACGCGGATAAGGACGACCTGGTGTCATCGCCGATCAGCAAGCCCGGAGCGCCGCGAGACCGCAGCACCCCAACCGATACGATCATCGATATGACGCCGGCCGCTGATCCCCATGCCGACGCTCCCGTTCGCTGCCTCGTGCCGTTTTCAGGCATTCAATTCCTCGACCTCGAGATCGACGCTGGCATCCTCCCGATGATCAGCACGTGGTTTACCGAAGAAGCGGTCGACACAGCCGCCGGACAACGCCGCGTCTTGCTGCCCCTGCAGAGCGAACACACGCCGGACGGGAGCGTGTTCCACCCCGTGACGTTCAAGCCGCTCGGACCTGCCGACACGATGTCGTATTCCGGGATGGAAGCCGTCGAACCGTTTCTCGGCTCGTGGACACCACTTCCCTACCTCCGTTACCTCGGCCGCGCGCCAGCCGGCGACGCCCGTTTCGACCAAGGCCCGTCCAACTGGGCCCGCATTTTTATCGAACGCCCGTCGGAAGGCTTGCGCGGTTGCGAGCGACTGCGTGCCGTCCTCGCGTTCGACACCCGTCTCGATCCGACGAGCCGCTCCGACACGTCACCTTACACCGCGCCCAACGTCGAGGACGCGTTGTTTGCCTCGACATTCACCCTCGTCGACAACCCAGAGCAGGTCTCGGCGTTTTTGAGCCAGCCCTGGATCGCCGCTTGGCTGAAGGACGTGGTCGCCTCCCAGGCTGGAGAGCCAGCCGACACGCAAAGATTCACGCTGGCCCATCTTGGCCGTTACCTCGGTCTCCTCAAGGTCCTCGACAAAGCCTCGATGCTGCCACGCATCCGCTTCATCGACAGCGTCTCGCGTAGTTTACCCTTGCCGGTCATCGGCCTCGACCTCGTCATCGATCTGGGCCCGAGCGAAACCACAGCCGTGCTTGTCCCACGCGACCTACCCCTGTCGCCGGCCAACGCATCTGAATTCGCAATCCCGCTTCGGCTGCGCGATCTCGCCGATCCGGTGGTCATCCATAGCGGTCCAATTCCAACCATCGTCGAATTCGACAACCAAACGTTTGGCAATGCGCAGATATCGCGCCGGAGCGGCCGCACCGATGCCTTCTCCTGGCCAAGCCTTCTTCGCATTGGCGCTGAAGCCCAGCGACTTGCATTACGCGGCAATGCCGTCGACGGACTGACCGGTGTCGCCGACGTTCACGCAGGCTTGGCCAATACGGCGCGCTCCGAGCATCTGTGGCGCTACTCGACGACCGGGGTTGCAAGAAGCAAGGCCGGACCGATGGTCAACGGCGAGATCATGCGCCACGTTGGTGAAGACGGAGATGTCCCCCAGCGCAACGATCTCATGATCACCGCGCAACCCGGTTCGGAAACATCCGGCTGGGCGACATCCGCGCCATCGGCGAACCAACCGGCTGTCCGCCCTCGATTTTCTCAATCCGCACTGAGCGGGTTCTTTCTTGTCGAGTTGCTGCTCCACGCGATGGGCGAAATCAACAGCGCCGAACCGACCAGTCCGTTCGGCGCCCAGTCTGCCAGCCGAACCGAATTGCACCGGATCGAGCGCATCATCGTCACCTCGCCGTTGGCGATGGCCGCCGACGAGCGTCAGCTGCTTGTCGAACGCGTTCACAACGCGATCGACATAGTCTGGCGTGCCCAGCGCTTCGATGATGGCGGGACGCTGCCCCACCCCGAAAAGCCGCAAGTCGCACTCAGTATCGGCGCCGACGTCGGCCTGCAACTCATCCACCTTTACGACGAGGTCCAGCGCAAGTTTGGCGGTTCGTTCAGCGACTTCGTCGACTGCGTGCGCCGCCGCACCGGTGATATCGACGCCGCCGACCGCTTGCGGATCGCGTCCCTCGAAGTAGGAATGCGCGCGCTCGGCCTCACGATCATGGATTACGACGTTGGCCAAGATGGCGTGATCGAAGCAGAACTCGTCTCCACGGATCGAGCAGCCCAAGGTGCCGAGCGCATTGTCGATGCGTTGGCGGCCAGCGTCGTTGCCCGCGCCATCGAACGGGCGCTGGGCAAAGCTGGCATGCCCGACCCGCGCCAGTTCTTGATGCGCATCGGCGAACTGAGCGATGGCGATGCGGCGCAAAAGTCCACCAAAGCTGTCGGAACTGAGGGTAACCACCTCGCGCGGCGTCTAGAAACCAAAGTCATCAAGCCGGCCGCTGCGCAGATCTTCAAGCATTATGCGATGTTGCCGCCGCGGGCCGGTCTCGGCGTATCGCGCACACGGCTCGACGCACTGGCCGAAAGCGGTGGTGGCGCGCTCGACCCGACCGCCGAAGAGTTCGATGCGCTAGCGCGCGCCCACGGCGCCCGCAATTTTCAGCTGTCCGCCGTCCTGGTCGAGAGCAGCCGGCGTGAGTTCGAGCGCCATCTCGCCGCTGAATTGTGGCCTAGCATCGATGCCGTCTGCGAGGCCGTCCGGTCACTCGATTGCGATCTGGTCGTCATCGGCGGCGATCTCGCTGAGCTCGACGACCTGCTCGATAGGCTGACGGCCAACGCTCCAGTCGCGCCCGGTCGGATCGCTTGCCTCGGCGGAATTGCTGCTGCCGTCGGCAGAGGCGCCACCGCCATCGGTATGCCTGCCGCCCGGCCGACAAGTTTCGATGCGGTGCTCGGCGCCTACATGGCCAGCCGCAATTTGCTGCATGCCTCAGGTTTCCGGCTTGCCACACGCAAGGTAGCCGACCACCTTGCGCTCGATGCCGATCCAGCCCGGACCGCGTTGCCACGTGGCACTGCGCAACCACTGACACTCGAGGGCACCGCGACCATATCGCCGCTCGCCACCTCGCGTTTCGAGCGCACGTCGTGAGGGGCGTAACCGCGTGAAACCTTCCCAAAAGATAATCGTTACCTGCCGCCACACTGCCGACAGCGCGCGACGATTGTGCGACTGGCTGGACGCCAACCCAGCCTTGCTCGGCGCCGCCCACGCTGGCGTAATCGAGGATATCGAGGGCTTGGCCAGCGGCCTTGCCCCGATCGCGATCGCAGCCGAAACGCCACCGGCCATCGCGGTGATCGGATCGTCACGGTCGGGCAAAACCGATCTCGTCGTTCAATTGCTCGGACCACGTGTCCCGTCGCAAGCCGGCGAACTTGGCACGCGCGCCATCGACGTCCAGACCCTTCGCAACATTCTCCCGACCGAACACGCCGACGGCGGCTCGCTCGCCGTGCGCCTGACGTCAACGGAATTGCCGCCAGCCCCGCGCGCATATCCGATCCGGTTCACGCTCCTGCCTGAGGTTGACGTGGCCGCCATACTGGCGCTGGCCCGATTGGCCGCTCCGGGCTCACCCCCGGTGGCTCCCAGCGCGGCTGAAGCCGAACAGCTGTTCGCCGAGGCCGCCGCACAGGTATCCCTCCAGCCCGTTCCTGGTATGGCTGGCCGAGATATCCTCGATCTTCGCGAAGCCTTGACGTCGGAGTGGGCCGGGCACCCGTTCATCAGCGGGCTTGCCGCGATCCGCTTTTTCGAGCGTTTGCGAGAGGTCGCCGCCCATACCAAAGAAGCCGACCGGCGCCGCCTACTGTCGGTGCTTTGGGGGCGCGACGAGGCCATGACCGCGCTGTTCGTCAAACTGTGCGATGCCCTCGACAAGCTGGGGCATGGGGCCGAAGCCTACGCAACGCCGGATGCCCTGATCGGGAAAGACCGGGTGACGGGTTGGCTCGTCCGCCACCCCAACAGCATCGCCGACGCGTCGACCATGCTGGCCCTCAAACGTACGGCAAATGACGCGATCACGGTAATGAGCCGCTATGGCCAGACCGTAGAACTCGACCGGGCCGTCCTCGCCGCTCTGGCCAGTGAATTACCGATTTACGCCGGGCCGAGCCGGCTTGCCGACATGGCGCCAGCGGATCTGATCGACTTTCCAGCTCCGCCCATGATCGGCGACGTGGCGCCTCAAAAGGTGAGCGACGAACGCGGTGCACGTTCATCCAACAGCGTCGCTCACAGCGCGTTCGGTATAGCCGTCGCGCGCTACGCCAAGTCAAAACCGCTCTACCTGTTCCAGCGCGCGACCCGCCGCCGAGACATCACCTGTCTGGTGCTCGCGGTCGACCCCGACGGCGACGACGATGCCGCCGGCCCCGCCCTTGCCGATTGGGTCGAGACCGCCCAGGGCGTGACCGAGCACGCCCGCGAGCGTGTCCGTCGCGGTCTGTTTATCGCGGCCACGCCGCCACCACGCTTTGCATCCGCTACATCAGAGCAACGCCAAGCAGCGAGCCAACGCGTGCTCACCGCCGTGCGCGAGCGGCTCGGGCGGGGTCAAGTTTGGACCATGCACTGGTCGCCGGGACGCGCGCTCGACACGGTTTACTGGTTCGCGCGCAGCGGCGAGCAGATGCAGCCGTCGCAACCAGCGAGCCCCGCGTCGGCGTCGATGTTGTTTTCTCGAACAGGCACGCCCGACGCCGCGACGGATCTCGCCATCGCTGGGCGATCGGGCAGTTTCCTGCTCGATGCCACAGACGGCGCAATCGTCGGCGCCTCGGACCAATCGAGTGGCAGCCCGTTCCAGCCTGCGGCAGGCTCGGTTCGATTGGGGGCATCCGGCGTGGGAGAACTCACAGCCGATCTCGCCCGAACCGCAACGGCACGGGCCAAATCGGTCCAGTTGACCCGCGCTATCGCCGAATTGCGGCGGCAACTGCGTAACGCGATTGCGCGCCATCATGTCTCGAACGATCCAGCTGCGGTGGCCGAGTGGCGGCGCGCAACCGCCATCGTCGTCGGCAACCGATTGTCGGCGCTGTCGGAGCACGGACGGCTCGGCCGCCTTCTGCGCACGTTGCTTCCCTCCGAGGCCGAACTCGAAGCCGCGATCCGGGCCGCGGCCGACGATGCAGCATCTGACGCCGAAAGCGAGCTTGGTTCAACGAGCGGGCTTGGTTACGCACCGGCGTCGTTTGCCGTCTCTACAGGTGGCGTTGCCCTGTTCGACACGATTGGCGACGCAAATCCTGCCGGCGATGCCCAACGGCTATCTGACGCCGCCGTGGCCCACTGGATCGCTGCCATGAAGCGCGTGGCGCGGTCGCGTCACGTGTGCCGCGAACTCGGCATCGAAGGCGTCATGATCCAGCATATCGTCGATGAGTTGCAGCTCGGCGCCGGACGGATCGGCCTTTCCGATGAAATCGCAAGACTTTATCGCCGCGCCGTTCCGGGCCTAGCGCCAGCCGACACCGTGCGCCTTGCCGCCTATGCATTTCGCTTGATCTCCGCCTATCTGGAAATTCTGTCGGCCAGCGGAAATCGAAACCAAGTGTCTGCGCAAACACACCGTTCACCCGATGTCGAGGTTGCCGATGTCCCCGGCAATGGCTATGGACAGGACCGCAGGCCACGACAAACGGCATTGCGGGGTGCCCGGGGGGGCGACGAAAACTGGGAACAATCGTTCGCAGCGCTCGTGGATGACAATATTTCTGCCACAAATTTGGGATGGCCGCGCGGTGACAAGGATCGGGAGTTGGGCAGCCTGATCCAATTGTTTGCTCCTGGTCCATTCGAGGGTGACGCATGAGCATGATGAAAATCGAGGTGGTCCCCGACCCGTCGGTTACGACAGGCGGACATGCGATCATCAGGCTGCGCGGCGTCGCGATCCTGCCCCCGGGAGCAACGCTGCGGATCGACCCCATCGATGAATCACTTGCCGACGAAGAAGGCTGGCCGAACGGGGAATTTACGCCGCTCGACAGTCGGCAGACGCCCGACGGGCTCGAGTTGCGGGTCGGACCTGACATCGTCGATGCGCCCTTGCTGGAGCCCGGCGTTCCGGTGACGATCACGGTGTCGGAAGCCGACCTTAGTGGCGAACTCGTCTGGCCCGACCTCCCGATATCTTCGAGCCCAACCCTTGCCCCTGTGGTGATGTCGGCATCGCAAATGGCGGCCGAGTTCGCCGCCGCCGAGCGCGCGAAGGCAGACGCCAAGCGGCTATTGTCCGTAACTCAGACAAAACTGGACCACGATCGCAGCGACGCAGCTGTGGTTGCCAAGCGCGATGCGTCGGTCGCTGCGGCGATTGCAGCCGCTGTCAAAGCACCCGTACCGACGACCATTTCCACCCACCCGGCGATCGAGCCGATGACTGGCGCCGTCCTGGCATTGGACAAAATGCTCGCCAATGGCCGCAGCAAAGATGTCAACGGAGAGGCACCCCGCAAGCCGGTCGAGATGCTGTCGACGTTGCCCGACGCCAAGCCAAAGACAGCCAACGGGGCGACAGAGACTCTTGCCTCGAGCTCGACACTGCCCGTTGGCCCAGCATTGTTCGTTGGCCCGGGACACTCCGTTGGCCAGCCGATTTCCATCGACCGAAGTGTCAGCTCCATTTCGGGAGCTGCTGTCAAGCCGCTGACACTGGAGCCAGCCGCAGCTGGCCCAGATACGCTGTCAAGCTTGGCAACCAAGCGGGCGCCCGATCCCACGCCGGTCGACGGGCGACCAACGCCAGCGTCGGCGGTCGACGGGACGCTGCCCACGATCCTCCTCAAGCAGGCGACCGAAGCCGCTGCTGCCCGAACCGCCATACTCGAGCCAGTCCCGCAAAGTGACGTGCCACCCCAGCGCGGGAGCGGAATCGCCGCGTTTTTTGCCGGTGCCGCCTTGGCAGCGGCGTCTCTCTTGCTTGCTGTATTCGCCGCGCCCATCATCGGGATTGGCGCCCCGCCTGCCGCAGCGCCTCCACGCACCGTAATCGCTGACGCATTCATGGCAGGCCCGCAATCGCCGCGCGGTGAAATCGCGACCAACATCGATCTTCCAACGGCTTTGCGCCTCGCCGATTACAACCTCCACGGGGTGGATCGAGCGATCGATCGTGCAGAGGCAGAGTTCTGGTTGAAGAAGGCAATGTCGTTGACAGCCAGCCACACCCAGTTGCGCTGGGCTGTGACGCAGCTTGGAACGCTGGCCGCGCAGCCAGTCACGGGATCGCCCGATTACGACAAGGCCCGTCTTTTGTGGGAAATTTCAGCCGGCAACGGCGACCCCATCGCACTGTGTTTCCTCGGAACACTGGCTGAAAACGGCCTCGGTGGTCCAGCCGACCGCGCCAAGGCGCTCGAATACTACAAGCGTTCGAAAGAGATCGGCGGCTGCCCGTCGACTGATGAAGCCATTACCCGATTGAGCAAGTAGGAGTGGCTTTGATGCCGAACGTGTCACGTGCGTTTCGTGTTGGTCTCGCAGCACTGGCGATGGCGGTCGCAAGCGGCTAACCAGCGTCGGCTCAACAATCGGGGCCGTTTTTCGACAATCGTCGCCTTCCCGACCTCGAGGCCGAACGCCGCAATCAGGACGTCCAACAGGAGCAGCGCCGTCAACAAGACGCGGATGCAAAAAACAAGCCGCAGATCAGCGCCTCGCCGCAGAAGCCGAGGCCAAGAAAAAGGCCAACGAGCAACGCCTCGCCGCCGAAACCGAAGCCAAGAAAAAGGCCGACGAGCAGCGCCTCGCCGCAGAAACCGAGGCTAAGAAGAAGGCCGACGACCAGCGCCTTGCCGCCGAAACCGAGGCCAAGAAAAAGGCCGACGAACAGCGCCTCGCTGCTGAAACCGAGGCCAAGAAAAAGGCCGACGAACAGCGCCTCGCCGCAGAAGCCGAGGCCAAGAAAAAGGCCGACGAACAGCGCCTCGCCGCAGAAGCCGAGGCCAAGAAAAAGGCCGACGAACAGCGCCTCGCCGCCGAAGCCGAGGCCAAGAAACAG